>Ga0209148_1000061_pt1 | contig 349575 bp, 303 predicted proteins | sample AraplaCol_mMF_r2_2_FD_184288 | JGI IMG/M metagenome (GOLD analysis project Ga0209148, IMG submission 184288) | Arabidopsis root microbial communities from North Carolina, USA - plate scrape CL_Col_mMF_r2 (SPAdes) (version 2) | ecosystem: Host-associated > Plants > Roots > Endosphere | place... | reverse complement strand
GGTTCGATCCGCGACCACTGCACATCCGAAAACCAGAAGAAATCCGCCATCGCCAACGCCTCCTCACAGGAAGCATTGAATCACAATCAGGCCCAATCGGGAATCCCGTTAATGGGTCCGGACCCTAGTATCGTGTCCCCGAATTTCGAGTTGTCCGCGATATTCTCAATTCTGGTCCGCTGCCGGTGATCGTCGATCTGGTGCTGTCTTCGATTGACGGTGACACATATTTGCCATCCCTTCCCCACCGGGCCGAGAAGCCCGACTCGGGGGAGGCACATGAAGAGAACTTTGATGGTGGCGCTTGCGCTTTTGGCAGGAGCGCCCGCTTTTGCGGAGACGCTCACGAACAGCGATGTGATCGCGCTTACGAAAGCCGGGCTTGGAGACGACGCGATCGTTGCGAAGATCAAGACTTCGGATGCCCATTACGATCTCACCACGAGCGAGTTGATCGCGCTGAAGAATGCAGGCGTTTCCGGGCCGATCCTTGCGGCCATGCTTTCTGCATCGGCGCCCAAGGCCGCCCAGCTTTCTCTCGATGCGTTCGATCCGATGCAGCCACACGCAACGGGCGTGTACGTTCTGCGCGAGGCGGATCACCGCATGGAACGGATGGACCCGACGGCGACCAATCAGGCCAAGACCGGTGGCCATATCGGCCACATGCTCACGCTCGGAATATCGACGATGAGCATCAAGGCCGCGATCCCCCGCGAAAGCGCACATGTAAAGATTCCAGCGGGTCTGCCGACTTTCTATTTCTTCTTCGATGAATCGAATGGGGCTGGCCCTGGAAGCTCGACTTGGGCGTCAGGTACCAACGCCGTAGTCACCTCGCCGAGCGAATTCACGCTGGTTCATCTGAACCAGAAGCATGGCCGTAGGGAAGCACAGGTCGGCAGCACCAATATCGGCGGCGAGAAGAGCGGCGTCATGGATCACGACCGTATCTCGTTCGATTATCAGTTGGTGCGGCCGGGCGTTTATCGAGCAGTTCCGCGAGGCCAGCTCCAGCCTGGCGAATATGGCTTTATCTACGCGATAAGCGGCGGCGGTGCGGCAGGGGCGATGACAGCGCGGGTGTACGATTTCGCGGTGCTCTAGCTGACGCGAGATAAATGCAGTGTCACCGTAATCCGGGTGGTGGATCGGCGGCGGCGAAGAAGTAGGGCGGCGCGCGGAAGGGGTGGATGATCAAGAACCGGTCCGATCTGGTGGTGGGTGTCCTCTTCATGGTGATGGCCGCAGTGAACTTCCCGGATCGGAATCGACCGATTGGGTTGCCCTTCCACCGATATATGTGGCTGATCTGGCTGATCGGCGCGGCGATATGGTGTTATCGCGCCTTTCGCGTTCCGCCCCGCCCGCCGGTGCGCAAAGATCCACTGAGAATGATCCCTGAGGGCAAGTGGTACGCCATCTCAACCGCGCTGCTCATTCTGTTCTTTCTGACGATACCGCTGTGGCGTGAGTTCCATGAGCCTGACCAGCCGATGTGGAACGGATTTCTGGCGATCTTTCTGGTTGCTCTGGTGGTCGGATCCTTCGTTGGTGTGCGCCATCTCCAGAAGAACCGCGATCAAATCGGCGAAGCGCGGTTCAGGTCTAATGAGGATGGTCGTCGCTAAGCGGCGGGAAATCGAGATTGCGGCTCGTTGGCCGATGCGAAATAGTAGTATTTGTGTTCCGAATTTCTGGGATGCGGGAGGGGGTGCACTCCAATTCAAATACGTAGGCCGCGTCGCTGGACATCTATTATGTCCAAAAGCTCCCCGCCTCTCTGCTCAATTTCAGCTCGCCCACGGGCATCCCGCTCCCACGCCCGCACCGCGTCGCAGATTTGGCGGCAATACACATCGACTTGGAGCTGAAGAGTGTCACCCGCTCGATTATTGTGGATGTAGCTACCAGGAATGGGCTCGATGAAGTGAAAGCGTGACAAAGCCACCCGCGCTCGCTGCTCTACAATGTCGACTCGCCCCTCATGTAACATCGCGCATCTGAGAGCATAAGCATCGCTGGCTGTCATAAAGGTCACCTCCCGGCGATCGCGGCCAACCCGCATGCGATAGTGTGCTTGCATGTATCGCGACCACCATTCCAGATAGCGTCTACTTGATGGAACACTGGGGTCTTCCAATCGGGCACAAAGATCAGGAAGGGCCAATGCCAAGGCTAAAGCGGCGTACCAGTTCTTCGCATCCAGCGCCGCCTCAACCGCAGCCACAAATCTCTCAAGCGACATTCAACGCCCCTCTTGCGAGGGACTCTCCATGCGCCGCCACGCGTCACGTTTGTGGTCCAGCGGCTTAAGGGAATGCTCGCTGCAAGCGCGCCGCCCGCTCACCACTTTCCGCCAATATCCTCGATTGCCTTTAGCAGCGCGCGCTTGCTGGCGGTGCGGTGGGTGCCGGCGTTGCGCGGCGCTTCGGGCAAGTGCAGTTCCGTACGACGGGCGGCCAGGCGCGCGGCGAAGTCTGCGTGGTTCACGCGCGGGCCGGGCCAGTCTTCCCGATCAGTCTTCGAGGTCCGAGATGCCATAATCGCCAGAGCTTTCCTCACGGATGCGGCGATCTAGATACGCCTTATCCACGCCGGAGTTAAGCTGGTATAACAGCCGCGCCTGTTCAAGGCGATCACGCGCCGTACCCGAGGCATATTGGCCCATGCGATCCGCTATAAGGTCCTCGACCGCAATGATCGCGAAGGAATGGCCGGGAACGAAATCGTCCACCAGCATGATATGTGCACGATCGACATTCCCGTCCATCGGAACGTCGGCGACAATCTCGAAACCCAGCCGCAGTTCAGGATGAACCCAACCACGCGTGGATTTGCCGGGGCCAGACGGCCTGACGAAGCCGTGGCGGCGCATTTCCTCTTCCAATTCGGGCTGCACCGTGGAGCAAAGGTCGAAATCGCCGGTGGCGATTGCGCTGCCGGAATAATATTCCGCGGCAGCGCCGCCAACGAGAATGGGACGCGTGAAGCCCCGCGCCCGCATCCGCTCGCTGACCTGCGCCAGCAGGGCGAGCGCGGCTTCGAATTCGGGGCGGTAAGGGCTGGTAGTCACGATAGAGCCGAAGGCGAGGTGCCAAGCCGCGGAGTGGATGCTGAAGCAAGTTCAGCATGATGGGGGGAATGAGGCGAGGACGGTGCCGAAGGCATAAGCGGAATGTGCCCTCCCCTAACCCCTCCCGCAAGCGGGAGGGGATTACTCCGCCGCCACCGCCTCGCGCTTACCCTCCAGCAACGGCTTAAGGTAATGCCCGGTATAAGACCGCGCCACCTTCACCACCTGCTCGGGCGTGCCGACCGCGACGATCTCGCCACCCTTGTCGCCACCCTCGGGCCCCAGGTCGATGATCCAATCGGCGGTCTTGATGACCTCCAGATTATGTTCGATCACGACCACGGTGTTGCCCTGCTCGACCAGGGCCTGGAGCACGTCGAGCAATTTGCGGACGTCTTCGAAATGCAGGCCCGTCGTGGGCTCGTCGAGGATGTAGAGGGTGTTGCCGGTGGCGCGGCGGCTCAACTCCTTGGCGAGCTTGACGCGTTGCGCCTCGCCGCCTGAGAGCGTGGTCGCCTGCTGGCCGACCTTGACGTAGCCCAAGCCGACCTCGGCCAGCATCGCCATCTTCTCGCGGATGCTCGGCACCGCCTTGAAGAATTCGACCGCATCCTCGACCGTCATGTCGAGCACCTCGGCGATGCTCTTGTCGCGGAACTTCACTTCCAAAGTCTCGCGATTGTAGCGCGCGCCGTGGCAGACGTCGCAGGTGACGTAGACGTCGGGCAGGAAGTGCATCTCAATCTTGAGCACGCCGTCGCCCTGGCACGCCTCGCAGCGGCCGCCCTTCACATTGAAGCTGAAGCGGCCGGGCTTGTAGCCGCGCGCTTGGGCCTCGGGCAGGCCGGCGAACCAGTCGCGGATCTGGGTGAAGGCGCCGGTGTAGGTGGCGGGGTTGGAGCGCGGGGTGCGGCCGATCGGCGATTGATCGATGTCGATCACCTTGTCGAGATATTGCAACCCCTCGATCTTCTCGTGGTGGCCGGCGAGCATGCGCGCGCCGTTCAATACGCGCGCAGCGCTGGCGTAGAGCGTGTCGATCGTGAAGGTCGACTTGCCCGATCCGGAGACGCCGGTGATGCAGGTGAAGGTGCCGAGCGGGATGCTGGCGGTCACGTCCTTGAGGTTGTTGGCGCGCGCGCCGCGCACGGTGAGCTTCTTGCCATTGCCCTTGCGACGCTTGTCCGGAACGGCGACGGCGCGGCGGCCGGTCAAGTAATCGGCGGTGAGGCTGTTCTCGTTCGCCAGCACCTCATCGAGCGAGCCGGCGGCGATGACCTGGCCGCCATGGACGCCCGCGCCGGGGCCCATGTCGATCACATAATCGGCGGTGCGGATCGCATCCTCGTCATGTTCGACCACGATCACGGTGTTGCCGAGATCGCGCAGGCGGCGGAGCGTGACGATCAGCCGTTCATTGTCGCGCTGGTGGAGGCCGATCGAGGGCTCGTCGAGCACGTAGAGCACGCCGGACAGGCCCGAGCCGATCTGCGACGCCAGGCGGATGCGCTGGCTTTCGCCGCCCGAGAGCGTGCCGCTGGTGCGATCGAGGCTGAGATAATCGAGGCCGACATTGTCGAGGAAGCCCAAGCGCTCGACGATCTCCTTGAGGATCGGGGTCGCGATCTGCTTCTGCTGGTCGTTCAATGTGTCGGGCATCGCGCGGAAAAAAGCCAATGCAGGCCCGACCGAACGGCGGGTGGACATGCTGATATCCTCGCCGGCGATCTTGACCGCGAGCGCCTCGGGCTTGAGGCGCGCGCCGCCGCAGACTTCGCACGGAGCGGCGGACTGATATCTGCTCAATTCCTCGCGCATCCACGCGCTCTCGGTCGAGAGCATGCGGCGTTCGAGATTGCCGAGCACGCCTTCGAACGGCTTGTTGACGGTGTAGGTCTTGCGCCCGTCGACGAAGGTGAGCGCAACCGGCTTGCCCTGCGTGCCGGTGAGGATGACGGCGCGCTGTTCGTCGGTCAGCTCGTTCCACGGGGTGTCGAGACTGAAGCCATATTCCTTCGCGAGGCTGGCGAGGACCTGCATGTAATAAGGGCTGGGCGGCTGCGATTTGGCCCAGGGGACGATCGCGCCCTTCTTGAGCGAGAGAGTCTCGTTGGGGACGACGAGCTGGGGATCGAAATAGAGCTTCTCGCCGAGGCCGTCGCATGCCGGACAGGCACCCTGGGGGGCGTTGAACGAGAAAAGGCGCGGCTCGATCTCGGGAATGGAGAAGCCCGAGACGGGGCAGGAGAACTTTTCGCTGAAGATGATGCGGTTGGCGGGGATGCCGGTGTTTTTCATGCCGGAGGTGGCACTACTCCCCTCCCGCTCGCGGGAGGGGTTGGGGGAGGGGCTATTCTCAAGGGAATCCGATGCCGGACTCCCCTCCCCTGACCCCTCCCGCAGGCGGGAGGGGGAAGTGAGGTCGGCAACCGTGCCATCGGCAAGATCGACATAGACCAACCCGTCGGTGAGCTTGAGCGCGGTTTCGAAGCTTTGGGCCAAGCGGGTTTCGATACCTGGCCGAATCGCGAGGCGGTCGACCACGACTTCGATGTCGTGCTTGTATTTCTTGTCGAGCGCGGGGGCGTTTTCGATCTCGTGGAATTCGCCGTCGATGCGGACGCGGGTGAAGCCCGCTTTCTGCCATTCGGCGAGCTCCTTGCGATATTCGCCCTTGCGGCCGACGACGGTGGGGGCGAGCAGATAGAAGCGCGTGCCCTCGGGCAGCTGCATCACGCGATCGACCATCTGGCTGACGGTCTGCGCCGAAATGGGCAGGCCGGTGGCGGGCGAATAAGGCACGCCGACGCGCGCCCACAACAGGCGCATATAATCGTAGATTTCGGTGACGGTGGCGACGGTCGAGCGCGGGTTGCGGCTGGTCGTCTTCTGCTCGATCGAGATTGCGGGGCTGAGGCCCTCGATATGCTCGACGTCGGGCTTCTGCATCATCTCGAGGAACTGGCGCGCATAAGCCGAAAGCGACTCGACGTAGCGGCGCTGCCCTTCCGCATAGATGGTGTCGAAGGCGAGGCTGGACTTGCCCGAACCCGACAGGCCGGTGATGACGGTGAGCGTCTCACGCGGGATATCGACATCCACGCCCTTGAGATTGTGCTCCCGCGCACCGCGCACTTTTATGTGAGTCAAGCTCATGGATCGAGTTTGTTCCAGTTATGTTCGGATAGCAAGCGAGCCCGTTTACCGGGCCCCACCAGCCCGTCCCAGATGGGAACGAGCGCGCCCTAACACAAGTTGCTGACAGCGTATTGGCAGCAAGGCTGTCAGCAGGGTGGCGGGACTCTTTGTCGGTGCGGCTCGACATCCGTCGAGCCTTGGCGGCACCGGCGGGGCGGGGGCCGCTCGATGTCCGGAGCCCCTTGCGGTCATAACGGGCGCGCACCATCTCCCGCCCGCGACGGGCATCAAGCCCGCGCTTTGGGAGTCTTCCTATGCTTTCGCTCTATGACGTCAGCGTTCCCCTCTTCATCCGTTCGCTCGAAAATCTCGATCTCATCCTCGACAAGGGCGCGGCCTTTTTCGCCGAGCAGGGGCGCGCCGAGGGCGACCTGTCGGGCGCGCGGCTGATCGCGGACATGCATCCGCTGACCGCGCAGATCCAGCGCGCGAGCGATACCGCCAAGGGCGTGGTGACGCGCGTCGGCGGGGCCGAGAATGTCGCAATGGCGGACGAGGAGCAGACGATCGCCGATCTCAAGCAACGCATCGCCAAGACGATCGCGGTGCTGAAGGCCGCCGACCGCGCCGCGTTCGACGGCAAGGAGGAGGCGACGGTCGAGATCAAGACGCCCAACCGCACTTTGGTCTTTACCGGCAAATCCTACATTTTGGATTTCTGCCTTCCGAACTTCTTCTTCCACGTCACCACGGCTTATGCGCTGCTGCGCAAGGAAGGCGTGCCGATCGGCAAGATGGACTATCTCGGCGCGGTCGAGACGCGGGCGAATTGAGCCGGGCGGCGCGGCTGTGACGGCCGGAGGGTGACGGCGTGACGGCGGCGGCTTAAAGCCGCCGTCATGTCACTCTACGCGCTCGCCCGTCCCTTGCTGTTCGCGCTCGAGCCCGAGCGCGCGCACCACCTTGCCTTCGCGGCGCTCAAGGCGCTGCCGGCGCGGCCCGCGCGGCATGACGAGAGGCTGGCGGTGGAGGTGGCGGGGCTGGCTTTTCCCAGCCCGATCGGACTCGCCGCCGGGCTCGACAAGGATGCGCTCGCGCCCGACGCCTTCCTGACGCTGGGCTTCGGCTTCGTCGAGGTGGGGACGCTCACGCCGTTGCCGCAGGCGGGCAACCCCCGGCCGCGCCTGTTCCGGCTGGCGGAGGACGCGGCGATCATCAACCGGATGGGATTCAACAATCGCGGCCAGGCGGCGGCGTTCGAGCGGCTGCGCGCGCGGGCGGGGCGGCCGGGGATCGTCGGGGTCAATATCGGCGCCAACAAGGACGCCGCCGACCGCATCGCCGACTATGCCGCGGGGGTGGCGCGGATGGCGCCGGTCGCCGACTATCTCACGATCAATATCTCCTCGCCCAACACGCCGGGGCTGCGCGCGTTGCAGGGCGAGGCCGCGCTGGACAGCTTGCTCGAGGCGGCGATGGCAAAGCGGCCCGCGGGCGGTCCTCCGATCTTCCTCAAGGTTGCGCCCGACCTCGAGCCCGCCGACGTGGATGCGATCGCGCGCGTCGCGATCGAACGCGGCGTGGATGCGCTGATCGTGAGCAACACGACCATTTCGCGGCCGATGCTGCGCAGTGCATATGCGGGCGAGAGCGGCGGGCTTTCGGGCGCGCCGCTGAAAGCGCTGGCGCTGCAAAGGCTCCGGGATTTCCGCACGGCGACGGGCGGCGCGCTGCCGCTGATCGCGGCGGGCGGAATCGGGAGCGGCGCGGATGCCTATGCCCGGATCAAGGCCGGCGCGAGCCTAGTCCAGCTGTATAGCGCCTTGATCTACGAGGGGCCCCTGCTCGCGCGCCGGATCGAACGGGAGCTGCTCGCCTTGATGCGGACCGAGGGGCATCAGAGCCTCCGTTCGGCCATCGGGTCGGATTGCGCGTGACGATGGAGATGGATGCCAGCTTGCACTGGCATGACGACTGAAGGTGGCGGTAAGGACCGTCTTATGATCCGCCGCATCCTGATCCTGTTCGTCGCGCTCGGCCTGCCGCTGGGCGCGGTTTCCGCCAAGGCGCCCGCAAAGCCCGCCGCTTCGGGCCTCGTCTCCGCGGCCGATCCGCGCGCGGCGGCGGCGGGGGTGGCGATCCTTAGGCAGGGGGGCAGCGCGGCGGACGCGGCGATCGCGATGATGCTCGCGCTGAACGTGGTCGAGCCGCAAAGCTCGGGCATCGGCGGCGGCGGGTTCATGGTCCACCACGACGCGAAGACCGGGCGGACCGCGACCTTCGACGGGCGCGAGGCGGCGCCGGCGGCGGCGGATGCGCATTGGTTCTACGCGGGCGGCCAGCCGCTGCAGCACAATCAGGCGGTGCCGGGCGGGCGCAGCGTGGGTGTGCCGGGCAATTTGCGGATGATGGCGCTGGCGCATGCGCGTTATGGCCGCCTGCCATGGGCGGCCCTGTTCCAGCCCGCGATCAGGCTGGCGCGCGACGGCTTCGCGGTCTCGCCGCGGCTGCACATGATCCTCGCGCAATGGGGCGGCGCGATCCTGTCCGACTGGGGCCGCGCGCATTTCTTCAACGCCGACGGCAGCGCGCTTGCGGTTGGAACCGTGCTGAAGAACCCCGAGCAGGCGGCGTTGTTCGCCAAGATTGCGGCGCAGGGGCCGGACTATTTCTATCGCGGCGAGCCCGCACGGAAACTGGTCGCGGCGGTGAACGATGCGCCGCGCAATCCGTCGAAAATGACAATGGCGGACCTCGCCGCTTATCAGGCGAAGGAGCGCGCGCCGATCTGCGGCAGCTACCGCGTCTATCGCGTGTGTGGAATAAGCGGGCCATCGTCGGGCGGGCTGACCGTTTTGCTGATCCTCAAGCAGCTCGAACGGTTCGACCTCGCCAAACTGGGCAGGGATTCGCCCGTCGCCTGGCACCTGATCGCGGAGAGCGAGCGGCTCGCTTATGCCGACCGCGACGCGCATATGGGCGATCCCGATTTCGTGGTGGTGCCGGCGAAGGGCCTGCTCGATCCGACCTATGTCGCGCGCCGCTCGGCCTTGATCGCGCCGACGAGCACGATGGCGGCTCCGACCGCGGGCACCCCCGCCGGCGCGGCGCCCTGCGCGGCCGCGGCCCCGATCCCCGAACATGGCACGACCGACATGGCCGCGGTCGATGCGCAAGGGAATGTGGCGGAGGTGACCTCGACGATCGAGAGCATCTTCGGATCGGGGCTGTCGGTGGACGGGATCATGCTCAACAACGAGCTGACCGATTTCGATATCGTGCCCGAGAAGAATGGCTGTCTTGCCCCCAACCGCGTGCAGCCGGGCAAAAGGCCGCGCAGCTCGATGGCGCCGACGATCGTCTACGGGCCCGACGGCAAGGTCCGCATCGCGATCGGCGCGGCGGGCGGATCGACGATCATCGCGCAGGTCGCCAAGGCGCTGATCGGCGTGCTCGACTGGCATATGAGCGCGCAGGACGCGATCGCGATGGGGCTGATCTACGCGCCCGGCCCCGGCGGCGCGGTCGAGCAGGGGACGTCGCTCGAACCGATGCTGCCCGCGCTCGCGCAAATGGGCGAACATCTTCGCGTCGCGCCGATGGGCCTCAAGGCCAATGCGATCGAGCAGGTGAACGGCCGCTGGCGCGGCGCGGCCGATCCGCGCAGCGAGGGCGTGGCGATGTCGGTTAGCGGCGTCCTGTCGGGCCCGAACCGCGTGGGGATGAAGGCGGGCGTGCACGAATAAGCACTCGTCATGCCGGATCCTTCGACAAGCTCAGGACAGGCTTGTACCCGCATCCACGGAGCCGCAAACTGGAAGCAAGCCGCAGGGTAGACCCCGGAACAAGTCCGGGGTGACGGGGAAAAGCGGCAGGGAGAGACAATGGCGCTCGAGACCTTTCCCAATCTGGTCACGATGTTCTTCACGCGCGCGCGCGAGCAGGGCGACGCGCCCTTCCTGTTCTGGAAGGAAGGAGGCGAATGGCGGTCGCTGAGCTGGAGCGAGACCGCCCGGCGCGTCGCGGCGCTGGCGGAGGCGCTGCGCGGATTGGGCCTGCAGGCGTGCGACCGCGTGCTGCTCGTATCGGAGAACCGGCCCGAATGGGCGATTGCCGACCTTGCGATCATGGCGGCCGGCTGCATCACCGTGCCCGCTTATACGAGCAACACGACAAGCGATCATTCGCACGTGCTGAACGACAGCGGCGCGCGCGCGGCGATCGTCTCGACCGCAACGCTCGCCAAGACATTGCTGCCCGCGGTCGCGCGCACCTCCGAATGCGAGATGGTGATCGGGCTGGAGCCGTTGCCGCGCGCGCGGATCGGCAATGTCCGCCTATACCAATGGGACGCGCTGGTCGCGGACCGGCCTGGCGACGTGGCCGCGGCGGAGGGCGCGGCAATGGCGCTCAAGCGCGAGGACCTCGCCTGCCTGATCTACACCAGCGGCACGGGCGGATCCCCGCGCGGCGTGCGCCAGCATCATGGCGCGATCCTGCACAATTGCGCGGGCGCGGAAGACATCATCCATGGCGATTTCGGGCGCGGGCCCGAAGTGTTCCTTAGCCTGCTCCCGCTCAGTCACAGCTATGAGCATACCGCCGGGCTGCATTTCCCGATCAGCCTGTCGGCGCAGATCTGGTACGCCGAGAGCATCGAGAAGCTGGCCGCCAATCTGGAGGAGGCCGCACCCACGATCATGGTGGTGGTGCCGCGCCTGTTCGAGCTTTTGCGCGCGCGGATCCTCAAGCAGTTCGAGAAGCAGGGCAAGGCGGCGCAGTGGCTGCTCGCCCAGGCGCTCGCGCTCGACGCCAAGTCAAAGAGGAGCATGGCCGACAAGCCGCTCGACCTTCTGCTCGATCTGACCGTGCGCAAGAAGGTTCGCGCGCGTTTCGGCGGGCGCAACAAGGCTTTGGTCTCGGGCGGCGCGCCGCTCAATCCGGAGGTCGGGCGTTTCTTCCAGGCGCTCGGCCTGACCCTGCTGCAGGGCTATGGCCAGACCGAGGCGGGGCCGCTCATCTCGGTCAACCGTCCACGCGCGGGGATCAGGCTCGACACGGTCGGGCCGGCGGTGCTCGGCTGCGAGGTGAAGATCGCGGAGGATGGCGAGATCCTCGTGCGCGGCGAGAATGTGATGCACGGCTATTGGCGCAACGATGCCGAGACCGCGCGCGTGCTGGTCGACGGCTGGCTGCATACGGGCGACGTCGGCCATCTCGACGAGCAGAAAAGGATCGTCATCACCGATCGCAAGAAGGACCTGATCGTCAACGACAAGGGCGACAATGTCTCGCCCCAGCGCGTCGAAGGCATGCTGACGCTCGAGCCCGAGATCGCGCAGGCGATGGTGGTGGGCGATCGGCGGCCTTACCTGGTCGGGCTGGTCGTGCCCGACGCGGAGTGGGAAGCGTCGCTGCCGCCTGGAACCGATATCGCCAAGGCGGTGATGGCCGCAGTCGACCGCGTCAATGCCGGCCTGTCGACGATCGAGAAGGTGCGGCGCGTGCTGGTCGCGGACGAGGCGTTCACGATCGAGAATGGTGCGCTGACGCCGTCGTTGAAGGTAAGGCGGCATGTGTTGCGCGAGCGTTATGGGGAGCGGCTGGACGGGTTGTACGGGGGAAAGGGGTAGTTGGCTCTCTCTCTCCTTGTGGGAGAGAGATGGAGAGAGGGGATCGCGTGAGCGGGCTCGACGCCCCGAGCGCGAATTTTGCTCGCTATCGCTCGCGCGCCCTCTCCCACAAGAGGAGAGGGCTTAGCCGTCAGCGCCTCTTATACGGCACGAACGTGTCGAAGGTGCACATGCCGAAATCATGGCCGGTCGTCTCCGACACGCGCACCGGATCGTTGGCGCATAATTGGCCACCCGCGCCGCGCACCGTCACGCGGCGATCCTCGCGCAAGGCGGGGCAGCCGCCCTTGAAACGCGCGACATAGGTGTAGCGCGCGTCGCGATAGACGAGCGCAGTGCCGTCGATGATCTCGGGCTGCGCGCTCAGATCAGGAAAAATGCAGCGCTGCGGCGCACCCGCGGCTTTCCCCTTGAGCAACCGATCGAGATAATCGGGACCCGCCGCCGTGGACGGGCCCGCCGCGAGCGTCGCGGCGGCGAGCGCGATCATCCAGCGCATCCGTCCCTCACTGCTTCGTGTACGGCGTGAAGTCGCCGAAGATGCAGCTTCCGACCGGGATGTTCGCGCCCGACATGCGCAGATCGGCGATGTCGCCGCGGCAAAGCTGCGACGAATGCAGCTTGGTCACCACGATCGTATCGTCACGGAGCTGCGGACAACCACCCTCGAAATGACTGACATACCAGGTCGTGCCCTGACGATAGGCCATGCCGATGCCCGAGAGTTTTTCGCTGTCGTTGTTGCTGATGCCGAGGTTGATGCAGTCGACCGTCTTGCCCGGCGTGCGGCCGGTGGTGATCCTGGCGAGTTTTGCTTCGCCGGTCTCGACCTTGGCGGCGACGGGTACGATCGGGGCCGTGACAAGGCCGGCAACGAGGGCTGCGTGGATCAACGTGCGCATGGACAATCCTCCTGAAGCCATAACGCTTTGATACGCGTCCCGGGGCCGAGGTTCACCCCTTGAAATGATCCTTTTCGGTGCGGCGTCGCGCGAGTTCGGCAACGCTGCCCACGCGCATGAAAGGATTGGTCGCGCGTTCGAGCGCGATCGTGGTCGGCACGGTCGGCTCGCCCCGTGCGCGGAGCGCATCGACCTCGCGCATCCGTTCGATCAGCGCCGGATTGTCGGGCTCGACATGCAGCGCGTAGCGGCCGTTCGATTGCGTATATTCGTGCGCGCAGTAGACGATCGTCTCGGGCGGCAGCGCGGCAAGGCGCCGCATGTTGGCCAACATCTGCGCGGGCGTGCCTTCGAACAGCCGTCCGCAACCCATTGCGAAGAGCGTGTCGCCGACGAAGGCGATGCCGGCCTCGGGCAGATGATAGGCGATGTGCCCGGCGGTGTGCGCGGGCACCTCCAGCACCTCCGCCTCGAACGCGCCGATGCGGACGCGGTCGCCCTCGCGAACCTGGACATCGAGCGTGGGAATCTTCGCGGCTTCCGCCGCGGGGCCGGTGATGGTGCAACCAGTCGCGGCCTTGATCCCGGCGTTGCCGCCGATGTGATCGCCGTGCCAGTGCGTGTTCCAGATCTGGCCGATATGCCAGCCGCGCCGGTCCGCCTCGGCCAGCACGGGCGCGGCGTCGGCGGGATCGATCACCACCGTCTCGCCGCTGACCTCGTCATGCGCCATCCAGATATAATTGTCCTGGCGCGCGGGAATGCGGACGACTTCGATCATTTGAGCAGCTCCAGGGCTTCCACGGCGAGACGGCGGGTGAGCGCCTCGGCGCCGTCGGCACGCGCCAGCCGCGCCGCCTGCCCCGCCCACATATTGGCGAAAGCGGCGGGATCGGCCTTACGCAATTCGGCGAGCGCATCGCCGCCGTGCGGGAAAGGCGGGACGATCGCGCTGGTGGGGCCGAGATCGCATGTCAGGCGGGTTTCGAGCCCGCGCGCATGACGGCCGGTGAAGACATTGGTCGACACCGTCGTCTCGGCCGCGTCGGTGCCGAGCAAGCGGCGGTGCAGGTCGCTGATCCGGCTTTCGGGCGTGAAGAGATAGGCGGTGCCGATCTGCACCGCGCTCGCGCCCAATATCAGCGCCGCCGCAATGCCGCGCGCGTCGGCGATGCCGCCCGCGGCGACCACCGGAGCCGCGACCGCATCGACGACCTGCGGCACGAGCGCGAGCGTGCCCATGTGCGACGACGGATCGGCGGCGAGAAAGCGCCCGGCATGACCCCCTGCTTCCCATCCTTGCGCGATGATCGCATCCACGTCGCGCTCCGCCAGCCAGCGCGCCTCGGCGACGCTGGTCGCGCAGCCGAGGATCAACGTACCGCTATCGAAAATGCGCTGGAGCAACCCTTCCTCGGGCAGGCCGAAGTGAAAGCTGACGACTTCGGGGCACACCTCCTCGACCAGCGCGCACATAGCGTCGTCGAACGGCCTGCGGAGCGGCGGGGGCGTGGCGGGGAAGCCGACGCCGAATTCATCATAATAAGGCTGGAGCGCCTGCCGCCAGGCACGATCGTCATAGCTCCGCGGCGGCTCGTGGCAGAAGAAATTGAGGTTGAGCGGCCCATCGCAAGCGGCGCGGAATTGGGCCACCTGCTCGCGTGCGGCATCGATGCTCAGCAGCGCGCACGGAATGGACCCCAGCGCGCCGCCATGGCTGGCGGCGATGGCAAGCGCCGCATCCTGCGCCCCCGCCATCGGCGCCTGCACGATCGGCACCTCCCTCCCGAACAGATCGAGCAGCCGCCGGTCGCGCCAGGTCATGTCACCACGTCCCGACATTGGGCATCGAGGCCCACGGCTCCCGCGGCGGCAGATGGCCGTCCTGGAGCAATTCGATCGAGATATTGTCGGGGGTGCGCACGAACGCCATGTGGCCATCGCGCGGCGGCCGGTTGATCGTCACGCCCGCGTCCATCAGCCGCTGGCAGGCCGCGTAGATATCGTCGATGCGGTAGGCGAGATGACCGAAATTGCGACCGCCATCATAGCCCGCCTCGCCCCAATTATGCGTGAGCTCGACCTGCGCATCCTCGTCGCCGGGCGCGGCGAGGAAGATCAAGGTGTAGCGCCCCTGCGCATTCTCGATCCGTCGGATTTCGCACAGCCCAAGCAGTTCGAAGAAGCGGATGGTCGCGTCCGGATCGGATACGCGGATCATCGTGTGGAGATATTTGGTCATGCTGCTCCGGTCCATTCGTGCTGGCCGCGAGCGAGATAGGAACGGCGACGGCGATACGCCATGTCGAAACCGGCCGTTATTTCGCGAGGATTCTATTTCGGCGTGGTGAGCGCTGCTTTCGCGGCCTGGCCTTCGGGCGTGTCGGGCGCGAGCTGGGCGGCGCGGGTCCAGGCGGCATGCGCGGCATCGGGCTGGCCCGCAGCAGCGTAGATATTGCCCGCTTCGAGCTGGACCGCGGGATCGTCCGACGCCGATTTGAGCGCGGTCGCGATGTCCTTCTGCGCGCGCCCGAGATCGTTCTGCTTGCGCGCGAGCGAGGCCGACAGATACCAGGCGAAGGGATCCTGCGGCACGAGCGCGAGCCCCTTGTCCATATCGGTCCGCGCCCGCGCAAGATCGTCGAGCGCGACATCGGCGCGCGCACGATCGACCCAGGCTTCGCCAACGAGCGTGGATGGGGCGGCCGAGGCCGTGACGACATGGTCGAGATCCTCGCGCGCCTTGGCGGGCTGGTCGCCCGCGAGCGCGGCATTGCCCGCCTGGCTCCACAGGCTGAAGCTGCGCGCGTCATGATCGGTTTCGGCCTGCGCCGCGGCCTGCGCGAGCGCGGCTTCGGCGGGGCCCCAGCGCTCGACCGCGACGAATGCGAGGCCAAGGCATTGGCGCGCGGGGACGCTCTTGTCGCGCTCCGCCCAGGCGGCCGCCTGATCGACCGCCGTCTTGGGATCGGCGGCGATCAGTTTCTGGCAGGCGGCGACGCGCGCGGCATCGCCCGAAATGTCGGTGAGCGCGGCGGCGAGGAACAGGATGGGGATCATAAGGTCTCGATCAGGGCGCCGATCGTGGTCAGCAGCAAGGCGAGATCGCCGGGCCGCGACAAACGATGTTCGCCGCCTTTGACGAGCATGGTCTGCACATCGGCTGAACGAAGCGCACGACCGAGACGGAAGGCGACCGAGGGCGGGACGTCGCGATCGTCCAGTCCTTGCAACAGCCGGACCGGACAATCGATCGGGATCTCGCTTCCGAGCAGGAGGTTGGCCTGGCCGCTGCCCCAGAAAGCGCGGGTGGTGATCTCGGGCGTATCGTAATCGGGATGCTCGCTGACGATCAGACCGTCGGCTTCGAGCGTGGCGCGCTGCGCCTCGTCATAGCCCCATTCGGTGAAATCAGGCGCGGCGGCGATGCCGACCAAGGCCGCGATGCGCTCGGCCCGTTCGAGCGCGACCAGTAGCATCAGCCAGCCGCCCATCGACGAGCCGACCAGGATCAGCGGCCCCCGCGTCAGCGTATCGATCGCATCGAGCACGTCGTCGCGCCAATCGTCGAGCGTCGCTTCGGCGAATACGCCTTCGCTTCGGCCGCAGCCGCGATAGTCGAGGCGCAGCATCGCGCAGCCCTGCGTCTCGGCCCATGCATCGAGCGCGACCGCCTTGCTGCCCTCCATGTCCGAGCCGTAGCCCGGGAGGAAAACGATCGTCGGGCCTGTGCCCTCGCGATGCGCGAAGGCGAGCGAGGGGAGGCCGGGGCGTTCGAGGAAATCGGGCATGGCGGGCGCTCTTATCATCCCGATTTGCATCACCCCAGCGAAAGCTGGGTCTCGGGAGGTCTGCGGTGCCCCTTGCCTCCTGAGATCCCGGCTTTCGCCGGGATGACGATTTGGCGAGGGTTGGGTTGAAACACCCGTCCGAAGCGGGTCTAACCCCGATATGCACCTTTACCTCCCTATCGCCGGGCTTTCGGTGAATGCGCTGGTGATCGTGCTGTTGGGCGGCGCGGTCGGTATCTTGTCGGGCATGTTCGGTGTTGGCGGCGGCTTTCTCACCACGCCTTTGCTGATCTTCTACGGCGTGCCGCCCGCGGTCGCGGTGGCGTCGTCGGCGACGCAGATCACGGGGACGAGCGTGTCGGGCGTGCTCGCGCACAGCAAACGGCAGGGCGTGGATTTCCGGATGGGGATGGTGCTGGTCGCGGGCGGCGCGGCGGGATCGTTCGCGGGCGGCTTCCTGTTCCGTCTGCTTCAGAAGACGGGCCAGATCGATACGATCATCAACTTGCTTTATGTCGCGCTGCTCGGCTGGATCGGGCTCGCGATGGCGCGCGAATCGGTGCGCGCGGTGCTGGCTATGCGCGACGGCAAGCCGCCGCCGCCGATCACCACCAAACGCCACCGCAAATGGATTGCGGCCTTGCCCTTCCGCTGGCGCTTCTACGGCGCGGGCCTCTACATCTCGCCGCTCGCGCCGTTGCTGCTGGGATTCGTGACCGGGCTGCTGACGGTGCTGATGGGCGTGGGCGGCGGCTTCATCCTGGTGCCGGCAATGCTCTATCTGTTCGGCGTATCGGCGCGCGTGGTGGTCGGCACGTCGCTGTTCCAAGGGCTGTTCGTGACCGCGACGACGACGCTCGTCCATGCGCTGACGACACATGCGGTCGATCTGGTGCTGGCCGGGCTGCTGTTGATTGGATCGGTGATCGGCGCGCAGATCGGTTCGGCGATGGTCCAGCAGGTCCGGCCAGAACGCGCGCGCATGATGCTGGCGGTGATCGTGCTGGCGGTGGCGATCCGGATGGCGCTCGGGCTGACCTGGCAGCCGGATGCGATTTACACGGTGCAGGGATTGTGAGGAATTTACTCGCCCTGCTGGCCGCTCTTCCGCTCCTGCTGGGTGCGAGCGAGCCGCGGCTGGTGCCGGACGTGTCCAACACGCAGGTCGACATCGCCTACAGCTTCACCGGCGCGGATCTCTTGCTGTTCGGTGCGATCCTCTATCCGGGCGGGCGGGCGCCCGCGCCGGACACCGACGTCGCCGTCGTGATCAAGGGGCCGGCCGAGCCTTTGCTGGTGCGCGAGAAAGCCAAGGTCGCCGGCATCTGGATCAACCATGCGAGCGAACGATTCCGGTCGGTGCCGAGCTTCTATGCGGTCGCGACATCGCGCCCGCTCGACCAGCTCGTCTCGCCGCGCACCGCCGCAATCTACGAAATCGGGATCGGCAATCTTCTGCTCTCCCCCGCCAACGGCGCGAGCGCGAACGAGCAGGCGCGGTTCGAATCGGGGCTGATCGACCTCAAGCGCAAAAGCGGCCTCTATGCCGAACATGTCGGCGCGGTTTCGGTGCGCGAGGGCGTGCTCTACCGCGCGTTGGTGCCGATCCCGGCGCGCGTGCCGGTCGGCCGCTACACCGCCGAGACCTATCTTATCCGGAACGGACATATCGTCGCGGCGGCAACGCGCGAGATCAGCATCGGCAAATCGGGCTTCGAGCGCTTCATCGCGCAAGCGGCGGAGAGCTGGCCCCTGCTCTATGGCCTTGCCGCAATGCTGATCTCGCTGCTGATGGGACTGGCGGCGGCGTTCGCGTTCGGACGGGTGCGGCGTTAGAGTCGGGTTCAACGAAGCTGAATCAAACTCTGGACCTTGAATGGCGCCTGATTCACGATTTCGGCGGAAGCAAACCCGGATCGGATGCAGCCCTGATCGGGGCAGCGAACGCGGTAAGGGAGTCTTTAACCAGCCGCGACTAATGCCCTCCTCATGGGCACGCACGACCGGATCGTATCCGCAATAACCGCGGGCGACGCGATGGAGCTCGGCCGCGTCCTCGAGATCAATGGCGCGGTCGCGCAGGTCTCGCTCGACGGCCATATGATGACGCTCGTCCGCAAGGCGAACGGAATCGGCGCGCCCCCGGGCTCGATCGGCAGCCATGTGAAGATCCGCGTCGGCAACCGTTGGGTGCTGGCGCAGATCCGCAGCCTGCGGCTCGCGCAGGCGGATAGCGACCTCGTGCTCGGCATGATCGATTTTGTCGGCGAGGGCGCGGACGTCGACGACCGGCTCGCCAATTTCCGGCGCGGCGTGACCTTGCTACCGATGCCCGGCGCCGCCTTGCACGCGGTCGCCGAGGACGAATTGCTCACCATCTTCGCGCCCGACGAGCGCCCGCACATCCAGGTCGGCGCGGTCTATCCGTCAGGCCAGGTGCCGGCGTCGCTCTATGTCGACAGCCTGCTCGGGCGCCATTTCGCGGTGCTGGGTTCGACCGGCACGGGCAAGTCGAGCGCGACCGCGCTGATGCTGCACCGCATCTGCGACGCCGCGCCCAACGGCCATGTGCTGATGATCGATCCGCACGGCGAATATACCGCCTCGTTCGGCAGCAAGGCGGTGACCTTCGACGTCACCAACCTGGCATTGCCCTATTGGCTGATGAACCTGGAGGAGCATGCCGAAATCCTGCTCAACTCCCGCGGCGTGGACTATCAGACCGACCGCGATGTGCTCGCCAAATGCCTGCTCGCCGCGCGCGCCAAGCATCGCGGCGCCGAGGGCATGAGCCGCCTCACGGTCGATTCGCCCACCCCCTACCTGCTGTCCGACCTGGGTGCGATCCTGGGCGCCGAGATGGGCAAGCTCGACAAGGGCGGGATCGGTGCTGCGCCCTATATGCGGATCAAGGCGCGGTTTGAGGAGATCAGGGCCGATCCGCGCTATGGCTTCATGTTCTCGGGCATGATGGCGGGCGACACGATGGCGGACGTGCTGGGCAAATTGCTGCGCCTGCCGGGCGACGGCAAACCGCTCGGCATCATCGATTTGTCGGGCGTGCCGTCGGAGGTGACCGCGGTGGTGGTCGCGCTGATCGCGCGACTGCTGTTCGATCATGCGGTCTGGTCGCGCGGCGACGAGCAGCATCCGGTGCTGCTCGTTTGCGAGGAAGCGCATCGCTACATTCCCGCGGTCGACCATGCGCCGGCGCGCGCGGTGCTGGAACGGATCGCCAAGGAAGGCCGCAAATATGGCATCTCGCTCGGCCTGGTGACGCAACGGCCCTGCGACCTGGCCGAAGGCGTGCTGTCGCAATGCGGCACGATCATCGCGATGCGGCTGAACAATGAACGCGATCAATCGCATATCCGCTCGGCGGTGCCCGAAGGCGCGCGCGGGCTGATCGACGCGATTCCCGCGCTGCGCAACCGCGAGGCAATCCTGGTCGGCGAAGGCGTGCCGATCCCGATCCGCATCTTGTTCGACCCGCTCGACCAGAACCAGCTGCCCGCGTCGCACGACCCGGTCTACAGCGAAGCGTGGAAGCGCACCGGCGGCGAGAAGGACCAGCTCGACCGCACGATCAAAAGGTGGCGGTCGCAGGGTAGGTAGATCGATCTGATCTGAAACGATTCGTCGCAACTTTGCAGCGGATCGGCGTTTCGCTCGCGAAATCCTATCGGCATGGAATTAAAAGGGACTCGTAAGGCGGTGCGGCGCGCCTTTGCGCGCCAGCGGAGTCGGCGGCATGAAAATCGTCGTTATCGGAGGCACGGGCCTCATCGGAACGAAAACGGGCGCTATCCTGCGCGGCCGGGGCCATGATGTCCTTGCCGCGGCGCCGGCCACCGGCGTGAACACGATCACGGGCGAGGGCCTCGATGCCGCGTTGGCGGGAACGGAGGTCGTGATCGATCTCGCCAACTCGCCCTCGTTCGATGCGGCGGCGGTGCTCGAGTTCTTCACGACGCATGAGCATAACCTGCTGGGCGCGGAAGCCCGTGCCGGCGTGAAGCACCATGTCGCGCTTTCGATCGTGGGCGCGGACCGATCGCCGGACAATGGCTATTTCCAGGCCAAGGTCGCGCAGGAACGCCTGATCGAGACGTCGGGCCTGCCTTATTCGATCGTCCGTTCGACGCAGTTCATGGAGTTCCTGGGCGCGATCGCGGATGCGGGCCAGAAAGACGGCGCGGTGCACATCGCAAGCGGCATGTTCCAGCCGATCGCGGCCGACGACGTCGCCGCGATCGTGGCCGATGTCGCGCTGTCCGCACCGCGCAATGGGGCGGTCGAAATCGCCGGACCCGATCGGGCGCCGTTCGACGAGATCGTCAGGACCTATCTGCAGGCCGTGGGCGATGCGCGCATCGTGGTCGCGGATCCCGACGCGCCTTATTTCGGCAGCCGGGTCGAGCAGCTCTCGCTCGTTCCGCTGGGCGACGCGCGACGCGGCCGGACCACGCTTTCCGATTGGATAAAACGCCGCCCCAGCAAGTGAACCCGAACGCCCCAGGCAGGAGCAAGGAGGATCGATGAACCGGATTTTTGTCGCCGCCGCATTCGCCACGCTGGTCTTGCCGGTATCGGCTGGAGCCGCACCCGCGCCGGACGCACAGATTTCGGGATCGAAAAACGTGAAGGTGACGCAGGTCTATCAGCATGCGCTGCCAGGCGTGCCGGGCAAGAGCCTGAGAGGCGTGCTCGTGGAATATGGGCCCGGCGGCTCTTCGCCTTCGCACCACCACGCGAAATCGGCGATCATCTACGCGACCGTGCTGGAGGGTGCGGTCCGCAGCCAGGTCAATGACGGGCCGGTCAAAATATATCAAGCGGGCGAGAATTGGACCGAGCTTCCGGGCGACCATCATCGCGTGAGCGCCAATGCCAGCACGACGCGGCCCGCCAGGATCCTGGCCGTCTTCGTGGTCAGCGACACCGACGGCGCGCTGACGATTCCGGACGGGAAATAGCGGCTGCGCGGTCAGGCGCGGTCCAGCGAAGAGGTGAAGCCATGAAGATCCTGGTGGTCGGCGGGACCGGCATGATCGGCGCGCGACTGGTCGAACGGCTGCGGCGGCATGGGCATGAGGTAAGAGCGGCAGCGCGATCGACTGGGGTCGACATCGTCACCGGAAAAGGGCTGGCGGCGGCGCTGGAAGGGATCGAGGCCGTGGTGGACACGTCCAATGCCGGCTATTTCGACGCGATCGACATGCAGCGCTTCTTCGAAGCCTCGGGCGCCACTTTGCTGCGCGCGGAACGCAGCGCGGGTATCGCCTATCATGTCACATTGTCGGCAATCGGGGTCGGCCGGCTCGACCGCGGCTATTTCCGGGCGAAGCGCGCGCAGGAGGAGATCGCGATCGCATCGGGCATCCCGTTCACGATCGTGCGTTCGACGCCCTTCAACGAATATATCTACAATTTGATCGATGAAGGCGGCGACGGCGGCGTCATCCATTTGCCGCCGATCCGCATCCAGCCGATCGCGGCGGACGACGTCGCCGAGGCGCTGGAGCGCGTGGCGGCCGAGCCGCCCGTCAACGGCGTCGTCGAGATTGCCGGCCCGGACATGTATCGACTGCCGGCGCTGGGCGAGGAGATACTGACCGCCAACGAGGACGGACGCACGATCATCCCTGATCGCGATGCACGCTATTTCTGCGCGCAATTGGGTGACGAAACACTGGTTGGCGGCGAGGGCGCGCGGCTGGGAAGCACGATGTTCGACGATTGGCTGCGGCAATGCCTGGCCCTCGCCTGAGCCCGAATCCCGCTTCGCTAAAGCTTGGCCCGATTCCGGCGTTCTCTCCCACGAGCGTGGGAGTCGGTGGTGAATATCGGTATCTTGACTGTGACGGACCCTGCGCTGCGCAAGCTGCAGGCTGACGGACCTACGGGCGGCAAGGCCGCGCGGGTCGAAAGCGAGGCCACCGAAGCGGCGACCTCTGTGGCGCCGCCAAAGCCTCGCCCCACCGGCAACGTCGCGCCATCGGTCAAATTCGCGTCGTTGCGCGCTGCGTTGAATGCGCGGATCGCGGGGGATGTATCGATCGGCACGCTCACCGAGAGCGATGCGGTTGTGGTTGGGCAGACTCTCGACGAGATTGAGAATGGGTCGGGCGGGCAAGATCCGGCGCAATTCGGGGCCTATTCGAACCCCACCAATCCGCACCAGGTTGCGCGGGCCTATCTGGCGACGATCGAACCGGGGACGCTGATCGACCGATTCGGTTAAAACCAGAGGTCGCGCACGCAACGGCCGTCGGAAGGCAGGTCCTCAAACATGTCGAGACCGTCGAAATGGTCGATCGGCAGATGCGCGACCGCCTCGGGCGGAGCAAGCCGCACATTGACCGCGATCCGCCGCCGTCCGTCCTCTTCGAGCCGGAGCCCCCGCCAGCACAGCACGCCGCCGCAGGTCGGGCAGAACCGGATTTCGAGCGCGGGATCTTCCTTGCCGGGGCGCGCATAAGCGGCAGTCGGGCCGTGAATGCGGATCCGCTCGCCCTCATAATCATAGGCCCAGAGCGCGCCGTAGCGACGGCAGAGCGTGCAGTTGCACGCGGTCACGGGACCGGGATCGCCCCGAAGCGTCCAGTGCGCCGCGCCGCAATGGCAGGTGCCCGTCAATATGGTTTCGTCGGCGTCGCGCATCCGCGTCCTATCTTCCCGCGGACTTTAAGCACCGCAACATTGGCCGCAAGGGCCACATGGCCTGTTGCGCGCAAGGCCAGCTTCCCGCACTAACCGTCGCTTCGCCGCTGACGGGACGACGCATTGGAAGAGTTGGTTCTCCGTTACGGCGTGATCGCGATCTTCCTGGGGGCAGGCATCGAAGGCGAGCCGTTCGCGCTGGCGGGCGGCGTGCTGGCGCAACGCCATTGGCTGCCGCCCTGGGCCGCTTTTGCCGCGGCGATCGGCGGCGCGGTGACGATCGACCAATTCTGGTTTCACCTGAGCCGCTCTTTCCATCGCGGCCGCCTGATACAGCGGGTCGTGCGGCGCCCCGCCTTCGCGCGCGCGCTGGCGCTGATCGAGCGTCATCCGGTGCCGTTCGTGCTGCTGTTCCGCTTCGCCTACGGCCTGCGCGCGGTCGCCCCGGTGGCGATCGGCGCATCGCGCGTGCCGACGCGCCTGTTCGTGCCGCTCGACATCGCCGCCGCGGTCGTCTGGGGATGCCTGTTCACCGCGGGGGGATACCTCGTCGGGCCGGCGTTCGAGCAAGCCGAGGCACGCTATGGGGCCGGCATGGCGCTGGTGGCGGTGTGCGCCTCGGCGGGAATGATCCTCTTCGCGTTACGTCGCGGCCAAAGCTGATACCGGACCTTGAGTCTCTCCCGCCGACGGCGCATCTGAGGCGCATGCCCCAGGACGCCGACAAGAAAGCCGCCGCGCTTGCCGCCGCGGATGAGGTTCAGTCCGGGATGCTGGTCGGGCTCGGGACCGGGTCGACCGCTTTTTTCCTGATCGAGGAACTGGGGCGGCGATTCGCCGGCGGGTTGAAATTCCGCACGGTCGCGACCTCGATCGCCAGCGAACGCCAGGCCAAGGCGCTCGGCATCCCGGTCCTGCCCTTCTCGGAGGTGGCGCAGATCGACCTCGCGATCGATGGCGCGGACGAGATCGATCCGCGATTGCGCGCGATCAAGGGCGCGGGCGGGGCGATGCTGCGCGAGAAATGCGTGGCGGCGTCGGCGGCGCGGATGGTGGTGATCGCGGATTCGTCGAAGAAAGTGGCGCAGCTCGGCGCCACGATGCCGGTGCCGTGTGAAACCTTGCCGTTCGCGCAGGCCTTTGTGGGACGGGCATTGGCGGATCTGGGGGCGCGGGTGGTGCCGCGGATGAAGGACGGCGTGGCTTATCGCACCGACCAGGACAATCTGATCCTCGATTGCCATTTCGGGCCGATCGCCGATCCGGCAGGGCTCGCCGCGTGCCTGTCATCGATTCCGGGCATGCTCGGCCACGGATTGTTCGTAAGCGAGGTTGACGGATTCTATTGCGCGGAGAGTGGTAGCGCTACCTTTACGCGGCGTAACGAGGGGAGCTAAAGGCGACCTGCCTAGTTTGATAATTTATCTGCGCGACCGCCACCGTTGCGCAGCCGTTCATATCGGGTCTATCGGCCCTCCTGCCTGAATTGACCCTCAAAAGAAGGGAATCACATGTCGACCAGCACTGCCTCCTCCAGCGTTCATGAGGACGGCTCGCCCGAGCGGCTTGGCATCGATACGATCCGTACGCTTGCGATGGATGCGGTGGCCAAGGCCAAATCGGGTCATATCGGCACGCCGATGGGCCTGGCGCCGGTCGGCTATACGCTCTGGTCGCAGTTCCTGCGCATCGATCCCGACAAGCCCGATTGGCCCAACCGCGACCGTTTCGTGCTGTCGGTCGGCCATGCATCGATGCTGCTCTACTCGCTGATCCACCTCGCGGGGATCCGCGAGATCGACAAGAACGGCAAGCCGAGCGGCGCGCCCGCGGTGAGCCTGGACGACATCAAGAATTTCCGCCAGCTCGGATCGAAGACGCCCGGCCATCCCGAATATCGCCACACGACCGGCGTCGAGACCACGACCGGACCGCTGGGGCAAGGCTGCGGCAATTCGGTCGGCATGGCGATTGCGGAGCGCTGGCTGGCGGCGCGCTACAATCGCGACGGCTACACATTGTTCGACCACGACGTCTACAATCTGTGCGGTGATGGCGACATGATGGAAGGCGTCGCGAGCGAGGCGGCGAGCCTGGCCGGGCACCTCAAGCTTTCCAACCTGTGCTGGATCTACGATTCGAACCATGTATCGATCGAGGGCGGCACCGACCTCGCGTTCGACGAGGATGTCGGCAAGCGCTTCCAGGCCTATGGCTGGAACGTCATCCATGTGAACGACGCCAACGATACGCATGCGGTCGCGGCGGCGATCGAGACGTTCAGGAAGACGACCGACAGGCCGACCTTCATCGTCGTCCACTCGATCATCGGCTATGGCAGCTCGATCGCGGGCACCGCCAAGGCGCATGGCGAGGCGATGACGCACGAGGACATTGCCGGCACCAAGAAGGCCTATGGCTGGCCCGAGGATGCGCAATTCCTGGTGCCCGAAGGCGTCGCCGAACGTTTCCACAATGCGATTTCCAGCCGCGGCAAGCCGCTGCGCGAGGAATGGGAAAAATTGCTCGCGCGTTACAAGCAGGCCGAGCCGGAGCTGGGCAGGGAATTGGACGCGCTGCTCGCGGACAGACTGCCCGTGGGCTGGGATGCGGACATTCCGAGCTTCCCCGCCGACGAGAAGGGCATGGCGTCGCGCGACGCGGGCGGCAAGGTCTTGAACGCGATCGCGCCCAAGCTGCCCTGGCTGGTCGGCGGATCGGCCGACCTGGCGCCCTCGACCAAGACCTTGATCGACAATGGCGGATCGTTCGAGGCGGACAATTATGGCAGCCGCAACCTCCATTTCGGCGTGCGCGAGCATGGCATGGGCGCGGTCGTCAACGGCATGGCGCTGTCGCACCTTCGTTCCTACGGCGCGACCTTCCTGGTCTTTTCCGATTATATGCGTCCGCCGATCCGGCTGGCGGCGATCATGGAATTGGGCGCGATCTTCGTGTTCACGCACGATTCGATCGGCGTGGGCGAGGACGGCCCGACGCACCAGCCGATCGAGCAGCTCGTCGCGTTGCGCGCGGTCCCCGGGCTCGACGTGATTCGGCCGTGCGACGCGAACGAGACCGCCTGGGCGTGGCGGGTGGCGATCGAGAACAACAATCAGCCGACCGCGCTGATCTTCTCGCGCCAAGCGCTGCCGACGCTCGACCGCTCCAGATATGCGAGCGCGGAAGGGCTGACCAAGGGCGCCTATATCCTGGCCGAGGCGAAGGGCGGCGCACCCGAGATCATCCTGATCGGCGCGGGCAGCGAGGTCAGCCTGGTGGTCGCCGCGCATGAGAGGCTTGCCGCGGCAGGGGTGCGTTCCCAAGTGGTGTCGATGCCGAGCTGGTACCTCTTCGAGCAGCAGGACCAGGATTATAGGGACAAGGTTCTGCCGCCCAACGTGACCGCGCGGCTGGCGGTCGAGATGGGCAGCGAAGTGGGCTGGGACCGCTATGTCGGCCTCGCCGGCCGCACGATCACCATGCACAGCTTCGGCGCGTCGGCCCCGATCGCCAAGCTTCAGGACAAGTTCGGTTTCACCATCGACAATGTGGTGAACACTGCCAACGACATGCTCGGGAAGGGCAAGTAAGCCATGACATCTCTGCTCGAACAGCTCCGCGCCAGCGGCCAGGCCCCCTGGCTCGATTTCGTCGACCGCAAATTCCTGAACGAAGGCGGGCTCAAGAAGCTCGTCGCCGAGGACGGCGTGACCGGGGTCACGTCCAACCCGTCGATCTTCGAGAAGGCGATGGGCCAGGGCGACGCCTATGACGCGCAGTTCAAGAGCTTCGTCGAGGCGAATCCCGGCGCGAGCGTGACCGACACGTACGAGGCGCTCGCGATCAGCGACATCCAGGCCGCGTGCGACACGTTGCGCCCGGTCTATGACAAGACCGGCGGGCTGGACGGCTATGTCAGCATGGAAGTCTCGCCCTACCTCGCCAACGGCACGCAGGAGACGATCGAGGAAGCGCGGCGGCTTTGGAAGCAGATCGACCGCCCCGATCTGATGATCAAGGTGCCCGGAACCAAGGCGGGGACGCCCGCGATCCGGCAGCTGATCGAGGACGGGATCAACATCAACGTCACGTTGCTGTTCAGCAACGACGCTTATGTCGCGGTGGCGATGGCCTATGTCGAAGGCCTGGAGGCGCGTGTCGCCAAGGGGCTGCCGATCGACCGGCTGTCGAGCGTCGCCAGCTTCTTCGTCAGCCGCATCGACGCGCAGATCGACAAGAAGATCGACGCGCGCGTCGCCGCCGGCGACAAGGATAGCGAGGCGCTGAAGGCGCTGCGCGGCAAGGTCGCGATCGCCAATGCCAAGCTTGCCTATCAATGGTATCTCGATTTCGTGAAGTCGGACCGCTGGCAAAAGCTCGCGGCGAAGGGCGCGAACCCGCAGCGGCTGCTGTGGGCATCGACCGGGACCAAGGATCCGGCGTTCCCTGACACGCTCTATGTCGACAGCCTGATCGGGCCGGACACGGTCAATACGATCCCGCCCAAGACGATGGACGCGTTCCGCGACCATGGCACGGTCGCGCGCACGCTCGACGCCAATGTCGACGAGGCGAAAAAGGTGCTCGCGGAAACGGAACGGCTCGGGCTCGATCTTGATGGCGTCACCGCCAAATTGGTCGAAGACGGCGTGAAATTGTTCGCCGATGCCGCCGATGCCTTGCTCGGCGCGATCGCGGCGAAACGGGCGAAGCTCGCCGGCGACACATTGAACGGAATGGAACCGACGCTGCCGGAGGCTCAAAAAAAAACGGTAGCTGACGGGCTCGAGCAAGCGCGCGCGGCCGGGTGGTCGCGCCGGCTGTGGGCCAAGGATGCGAGCGTCTGGACGGGGGGCGACGAGGCCAAGTGGCTCGGCTGGCTTGCCGCGGGCCAGGGCAAGCAGGTCGATTTCGCGCAGCTGAAGGCAGTCGCCGCGAAGGCCAAGGGGCATAAGGATGTGGTGCTGCTCGGCATGGGCGGCTCCAGCCTTGGGCCTGAAGTGCTGGCCGAGATCATCGGCGCGGCGCCGGGTTATCCGACGGTCCACGCGCTCGACTCGACCGATCCCGGGCAGATCAGCACGGTCGCGTCGAAGATCGACCCCAAGGAGGCCCTGTTCCTGGTCGCGTCCAAGTCGGGATCGACGATGGAGCCTGAGCTGCTGCGCGAATATTTCTGGGAGTTGTCGGGCAAGGATGGCGACCGTTTCGTCGCGGTGACCGACCCCGGTTCCAAGCTGGAGAAGCTCGCCAAGGAGCATCAATATCATGCGATCTTCCTCGGCGATCCGGCGATCGGTGGGCGTTATTCGGTGCTGTCGGTGTTCGGCATGGTGCCGGCGGCTATGATGGGGATCGACGTCGAGGATTTCTTCGCCAAGACCGCGCCGATGGTGCATGCGTGCGGGCCCGATGCGCCGCCCGCGCAAAATCCCGGCGTGCATCTGGGTGTTATCATGGGCGCGGCAGCGAATGCGGGCCGCGACAAGCTCACGATCCTGACCACGCCCGAGCTGGAGCCGATCGGCGCCTGGCTCGAACAATTGCTCGCCGAATCCACGGGCAAGCATGGCAGGGGCATCGTGCCCGTCGATCTCGAACCGCTCGCCCCCGCCGAGGATTATGGCGCGGACCGGCTGTTCGCGGTGCTGACGCTGGACGGCGATGTCGACAGCGACCTCGCGCGCCACGTCGAGCATCTGATCGCCGCAGGCCAGCCGGTGGTGAAGATCCATCTCGCCGACAAGGAGCTGATCGGCCAGGAATTCTTCCGCTGGGAGATCGCGACCGCGATTGCGGGCGCGGTGATCGGGATCGATCCGTTCGATCAGCCTGACGTCGAGGACGCCAAGATCCAGACGCGCCAGCTGATCGACGCCTATGAGAAATCGGGCAGTCTCGCGCCGGAGCAAGCCTTTCATGAGGATGCGGAGATCGCCTTCTTCGCGCCGGGCGACCACGGCTTCGCGCCGAGCGATCCGGCCGAGATCCTGCGCACGCATTTCGCGAGCCTGGAGGCGGGCGATTATTTCGGGTTCCTCGCTTATATCGAGCGTAACGAGGAGCATGAGGAAGCGATTGCGCGCATGCGCGAGGCGGTGGTCGAGGCCAAGGGCGTCGCCACCGTCGCCGGCTTCGGTCCGCGTTTCCTCCATTCGACTGGGCAGGCCTACAAAGGCGGGCCCAAAACGGGTGTGTTCCTGGAGATCACGCGCCATCCGGACCCCGACCTTGCCGTCCCCAGCCATAAAGCGAGCTTCGGCACGGTCCAGCTGGCGCAGGCGCGCGGCGATCTGGACGTGTTGGCAGAGCGCGGCCAGCGCGTGCTGCGCGTGCATCTGAAGACCGGTGACATTGGAAGGCTCGAAGCGTTGGTCGGCGAGGCGCTCCAGCAGTGAAATCGCATCACCCGTCATGCCGGGCTTGTCCCGGCATCCACCCAGTCGCGAGCGGATAGCTGGCGGATCGGTGGACCCCGGAACAAGTCCGGGGTGACGAAGTAGAGCTTATCGAAGTTTCTCCAGACAGGAGCTGAAAATATGCGGATCGGAATGATCGGGCTTGGCCGTATGGGCGGCAATATCGTCCGCCGGCTGATGCAAAAGGGCCATGAGGGCGTAGTCTATGACCGCGACCAGTCGGCGATTGGCAAGCTGGCGGGCGAAGGCGCGACCGCAGCGTCCGACCTCAAGGACATGAAGGCTAAGCTCGCCAAACCGGCGATCTTCTGGGTGATGCTGCCCGCGGGCGAGATCACCGAAGGGACGATCGCGCAGCTGGCCGAGATCGCCGAGCCCGGCGACATCATCATCGATGGCGGCAACAGCTTCTACAAGGACGATATCCGCCGCGCGAAAAGCCTGCGCGAGAAGCGGATCCATTATGTCGACGTCGGCACGTCGGGCGGCGTGTGGGGGCTGGAACGCGGCTATTGCATGATGATCGGCGGCCCGACCGAGATCATCGACCATCTCGATCCGATCTTCGACGCGCTCGCGCCCGGCCTCGGCACGATCCCGCGCACGCCCGGCCTGACCCAGGAGGACCGGCGCGCGGAGAAGGGTTATATCCATGCCGGCCCCGCGGGCGCGGGCCATTTCGTGAAGATGGTCCACAACGGCATCGAATATGGCCTGATGCAGGCCTATGCTGAAGGCTTCGATATCTTGAAGACCAAGAAATCGGAGCGCCTTCCCGAGGAGGAGAGATTCGACCTCAACCTCAAGGATATCGCCGAAGTGTGGCGGCGCGGATCGGTGGTCTCGTCCTGGCTGCTCGACCTGACCGCGATCGCGCTCGCCAAGGACCCGACCCTCTCCCAATTCTCGGGCAATGTCGCAGATTCGGGTGAGGGACACTGGACGATCGAGGCGGCGATGGAGGAAGCGGTGCCGGCCAACGTGCTGACCGCCGCCTTGTTCGCGCGTTACCGCAGCCGAATCGAGCATACGTTCGGCGACCAGATATTGTCGGCGATGCGCTACGGCTTCGGCGGGCACGTCGAGATCCCGCAATAATGGCGCGGCGCCCGCAAGCGGCGCTGCGGCAGGCGCCCCCCGCCACTTTGGTCATCTTCGGCGGCACGGGCGATCTTGCCCGGCGGCTGCTCGTGCCGGCGATCGTTAATCTGTGCGGCGACGGGCTGATCGGCGACGGGCTCGACATAATCGGCATCGGATCGAGCGAGGGCGACGACGAAGCGCTGCGCAAGGGCTTCGACGAATTCGCACCCGAGGGTACGGGCTGGCAGAAGCTGCGCGATCGCGTCACCTATCTGCAGGGCGACTTCACCAAGAGCGCGGTGTTCACGGCGCTCAAGGGCAAGCTCGACGCAGCAGGCAATGTCGTCTTCTATCTCGCGACGCCCGCCAAATTCTTCGGGCCGATCGTCGAAAGCCTCGCGAAAGCGGGGTTGATGGAGGAAGCGGACGGCACCTTCCGGCGCGTCGCGGTCGAGAAGCCGTTCGGGCACGACCTGGCCTCGGCGCGTACGCTCAACAAGCAGATATTGGGGGTGGTGGACGAGGCGCAGGTCTATCGCATCGACCATTTCCTGGGGAAGGAAACCGTCCAGAACATCATGGTCGCGCGCTTCGCCAATCCGTGGCTCGAAGCGGTATGGAACAATCGGTATATCGACAGCATCCAGATCACCGCGGCCGAGACGGTCGATGTCGGCACGCGCGGCGCTTTCTATGATGCGACCGGCGCGCTTCGCGACATGGTGCCCAACCATCTGTTCCAGCTGATGGCGATGGTCGGGATGGAGCCGCCCAACGACTTGTCCGCTGATTCCATCCGCACCGAGAAAGCGAAATTGCTGCAGGCGGTGCGTGTACCGACGTCGGCCGAGGCGAAGTCGAATGCCGTGCGCGGGCAATATCAGGGCTATCGCAAGACGGCCGACGTCGATCCCAAGAGCGAGGTCGAGACCTATGTCGCGATCAAATTCTGGGTCGACAGCTGGCGCTGGGCGGGCGTGCCTTTCTACCTGCGCACGGGCAAGGCGCTGAAGGCGCGCGACACCGAAGTGGTGGTGACGTTCAAGCCGGTTCCGCTCGCCCTGTTCCGCGACACGCCCGTCGCCGATTTGCCTCCCAACCGGCTGATCCTGCAATTGCAGCCCAATGAGGGGATCGACCTGGATTTCATGGTCAAGAAGCCGGGGCCCAGGATGCAGGCGGTGCCGGTCGCGCTCGATTTCAAATATGCGGACAAATTCACCATCGGAGGCCGCACCGGCTATGAAACATTGCTCTACGACATGCTGATGGGAGACCAGACATTGTTCCAGCGCGCCGACCAGATCGAGGCGGGCTGGGCCGCCGTCCAGCCGTTCCTCGACCTATGGGCCAAGGGGAAAAGCAAGGTGGAGAGCTACAAACGCGGATCGAGCGGGCCCGAATGCGCGGTGGAGCTGATCGAGCGCGACGGCCGCGCCTGGCATGCCATCGCATGAGCCCGCGCTTCGTTATCAGCGACGTCGACGGTACGCTCGTCAATCACGACAAGAAGCTCACCCCTCCCACGATCGACGCGGTCGCGCGGCTGCAGGCGGCAGGCGTGCCCTTCACGATCATCAGCGCGCGGCCGCCGTCGGGCATCGCCTTCCTGGTCGAGGCGCTGAAGCCGACAGGACCGATCGCGGCGTTCAATGGCGGCACCGTGATCGCGCCCGACGGATCGATCGTCGAACGCCACACGCTCGACCGCGCGGCGGTCGAACAGAGCTTTGCCATCGCCGGACCATCGGGCGCGACGCCGTGGATCTTCGCGGAGGGCCGCTGGCACATCATCGATCCGGTCAATCCGCACGTATCGCACGAGGTGCTGGCATCGGCGCAGCAGCCGCTCGTCGAGACCGACATGACACCCTTGTTCGGCGAGGTCGACAAGCTCACCTGGGTGAGCGACGACCATGACCTGCTGCTCGACCTGCAAGCGCGGATGCGCGGCCGCTTCGGCGCCATCGCCACGATCGGCATGTCGCAGACTTACTATCTCGACCTCACGCATCCGCTTGCCAACAAGGGCGACGGGGTCGCCACGTTGGCGCGGATCGCGGGCGTGGCGCTCGACGCGGTCGCGGTGTTGGGAGACCAGTATAACGACGTGCCGATGTTCGAGCGCGCGGGGCTGGCGATCGCGATGGGACAGGCGCCGGAACCGGTGAAGGCCGAGGCCGATTACGTCTCCACCAGCAATGACGAGGACGGGGTCGCGCACGCGATCGACACGATCCTCCTGCCGATGCTCAAGGGAGCCCCATGAAAAAGCTGATCGCGTTCGATCTCGACGGCACGCTCGCGCTGAGCAAGCAGGCGCTCGATGACGAGATGGCCGATCTGCTCGGCCATCTGACGCAGGTGACGATGGTCGACATCATCTCGGGCGGCGACTGGCCGCAATTCGAGAAACAAGTGGTCAGCCGCATGCCGGCGCATGCCGATCTCGACAATCTCGTCATCCAGCCGACCACGGGCACCAAACTCTACCGCCATCGCGATGGCGCGTGGCAGCCCATCTATGCCGAGCTGTTCAGCGAGAACGAAGGCAGGCAGATCCGCGAGGCGTTGCAGAAAGCGGTCGAACAAGCGGGCTATGCGCACGAGCAGACCTGGGGCGAGCAGATCGAGGATCGCGGCAGCCAGATCACCTTCTCCGCGCTCGGCCAGCAGGCGCCGCTCGAGGCCAAGGACAAGTGGGATCCGGACCATGCGAAGCGCAAGATATTGCAGGCGATCCTGCAAATCATGCTGCCAGATCTGTCGATCAACATCGGCGGCACGACCTCGATCGACATCACGCGCAAGGGGGTCGACAAGGCCTATGGCCTCAGGAAATTGAGCGAGACGGTCGGCGTCGAATTGGATGCGATTCTGTTCCTGGGAGACGCGATCTTCCCCGGCGGCAATGATTATCCCGCCAAGACTTTGGGGCTCGATACGGTGCGCGTGCGCGACGTGCAGGAGACCAAGTCGGTGATCACGGGCCTGATCGCCTGCCTGAAGGCCTAACCTTTCAATCCCGTCGCCCCAGCGAAAGCTGGGGCCCATCTTCCGACCATCCCGCTCCGGCCAAGGCTGGAGATGGGTCCCAGCTTTCGGTGGGACGACGATATGGTAGGAATGGCCGGCCAAGGCGAGCGGGGTCGGAAAATGCGTAAATTGCCGGTCATCCTCGCAACCGGCTTCACGCGCGAGGTCCGCACTGTCGCGGTGCCGGGCGTGGTCGCGATTGCGGGCGGCGGGGTTGCCGAACGGCTGGAGCAGAGGCTCGACGCCGCCGCGCGCGGAGGTGCGGCGGGGATCATCAGCTACGGCCTGACCGGCGGACTCGCCGACGGGCTGAAGATCGGCGACTGGGTCGTCGGCAGCCGCATCGCGGGCGCGGTTGACCATGAATGCGACCCGGCCTGGCGCGACGGGATCGCCGCGCGGCTGCCGGGTGCGCGGATCGGCGGCTTCTTCGCCGATGGGCGGATGATCGACACGATCGCGGAGAAGCGCGCGCTGGGCCTGGATCATGATGCGCTCGCGGTCGACATGGAGAGCCATGTCGCGGCACGGATTGCCCGCGCATACGGGCTGCCTTTCGCGATCGCGCGGATCATCTCGGACGAGGTGGATCATTTGCTGCCGCATGCGATCACCGTATCGATGCGCCCTGACGGGGGCTTCGACCGCGCGCGGATGCGGACGAGCCTGGCCGCCGAGCCCGGCCAGATGCGCGACGTGGTGCAGACGATGGCGCAATTCCTGACGGGCTTTCGCGGGCTTCGCCGTGGTGCGAGCTTGATGGGGGAGGGGATGGCGTTTCCCCATTAATCGTCACCCCAGCGAAAGCTGGAGTCTCGGGAGGCCCGCGGCGTCCCTCCTGGGATGCCAGCTTTCACTGGCATGACGGGTGGATTTAGAGCGCCGCCAGCGCCTTCTTCCCCAAACCCGGATCGTCGCTGAAGAAGCCGTCGATGCCGGTGCGGATGTAGGCCTGCATCTCGGCGATCGAGCCGGCTTCGTTGCGCGCGGTGGGGCCGTTCGCGTCCTGGAAGTCGGCGGCGAGGAAATAGTTTTCGGGACGGAAGGTCCAGATGTGGACGAGCAGGCCGGCCTTGTGCGCGTCGGCGACCAGGCTGGTCGGGGCGGCGAGCTTCTTATCGGGGCCGAGCGGGATGATCGCGCGCGTAGGGGGCGCGATCACATCGGCATATCCGGCGACCTCGGCCAGGCCCGGGGGTGTGACCATTTCGGCATAGCTGGGGCCGTAGCCGGCCTTGACCACGTCGGCGGGCTTGCCCGCGTCGGGCTCGACCAATTGCATCAGCCGGATATGCGGCGGGCGTCCCAGTTTCGCGCGCAAATATTTGAGATTGGCGATCTCGAACGACTGGATTTCGAGCGGGCAGCGGCGGACATAATCATGCGCGGCGAGCGTGGCGAGGAAACGGTCCTCGAGCGGCAGGCCGGCGCTTGCGAAATAGGTCGAATGCTTGAGCTCGGGCACCAGCCCGACCATGCGCCCGCGCGCGGCGGATTCGGCGGCGGTGAAATCGATAATCTCTTCCCAGGTCGGCACGTCGAACTGGCCGTTCATCGCCGCATTGTGCGGGCGGAACTGGGGCAACCGCTCGATCGCGCGCAACGTCTTCAGCTCGGCGAGCGTGAAATCCTCGGTGAACCAGCCTTCGACGCGCTGGCCGTCGATGGTCTTGGCGGTCTTGCGGGCGGCAAATTCGGCGCGATGCGCGACGTCGGTCGTGGCGGAGATGTCATTTTCGTGCCGGGCGACCAGCACGCCGTCCTTCGTGATGCACAGATCGGGCTCGATATAGTCGGCCCCATCCGCGATCGCCTTGGCGTAGGAGGCGAGCGTGTGCTCGGGCCGCAGCGCCGAGGCGCCGCGATGCCCGAATATCTCGACCTTGCGCTCCGGCGCGGCAAAGGCGCGGCCGGCGCGCGCCGCGACCGCCGCAGCGCCCATGATCTTGACCGCCTCCCTGCGGCTGAAGCTGCTCATATCAGAAACCGACGGAGAAGGTCAGGAACCATTGGCGCGGAGGGATCGGATAGGCCGAATAGCTGTTCGCCGCCGAGCCGACCGAGATGGTCGACCAGCCCTTTTCCTCGAACAGGTTGGTGACGTTGAGGGCGATATTGGCCTTGCGCAGGTGCAGCCAATCGGCCGGCAAATCGGCGCCGATCCGCAGCGAGGTCAGAAGGTAGGAGCCGACGCTCGTATCGTTGACATAGGTCGCATAGCGCTTGCCGACATAGTCGCCGATCATCTGTGCCTCGAACGGGCCGACGTTCAGCGTCGCCACCGTCTTGTTCATCCACTTTGGGCTGCCGGGAATCTGCTTGCCGCAGGTCGGCACCACGCCGCCGGTGACGACCAGGCCGCCGATGCAGCTGCCGGTCGCCGCGCCGATGCCGGTCGCGGTCGAGGTATAATCGCTCTGATAGGTCGACGAATTGTAGGAGGTGGCATTGTAGAGCGAGACATTCCGACCGAAGCGGAAAGTGAAGGCCGCGTCGACGCCATCGGTATGGACGCTGCCGACATTGACGAGGACCGAGGTGCCGCCGGTGATCGCGCCGCCGGCGATGCCGCCCGGATTGGTGGCGATGCCGAGCTGACGGTCGTTGAACACGACATGATAATAATTGAGCTGCGCGTCGAAGCCGGAGAGCAGCCCCGAGAAGCTGCGGTGCGACTTCAAGCCGCCTTCATAGGTCCAGCTCGTTTCCGGGCGCCCCTGGTCGCGGAAGGCGTCGAAGGCCGCCTGGCTGCCGCTGAACCAGGGCGAGAGCGAGCCGCCGCCCAGATAGGCCATATATTGACGCATATTCTTCTGGACGTTGAAATAGACCTGCTCGTGGCCAGTCAGCTCATAGGTTGCGCCGATCGCGGGCAGGAACCATTTCTTGGTGTCGATCGTGCCGCTCGGCAGACCGCCGCTCAGGCCCGAGAGCGAGCCCACGGCCGGCTGCACCGGGAACCAGCCCTTGGCCCATTGCGCGCTGGTCTTGACCCCGGCCTGGACCGTGAGCCGGCTGGTCGCCTTCCATGTATCCTGCAGATGGAGCTGCAGATCGTCCACGCGTGCTTCGCCCTGATATTGCGTGAAGAGCGGGTTGGACGGGCGGATATAAGGCGAGCTCAGCTCCGGGTGGTTGATGTCGAACCCATACCAGCGGCGCCATTGAGTGGTGCTGTTATGTTCGTACCAGCCACCGAGCTCGATATGATGCGCGCCGAGATCCGCGACCAGGTTGGAGATGAACCCATGGCGGTCGATGCGATATTCGGTCGTGCGCGTGAGCAGGCCCGACCCGCCCGTCGCAGCGACGAGGCTGTTACCGAGTGCCGTTGCCTGGGCGGCCGTCATCTTGGTGCAGCCGCTGGGGAGCGTCCCGTTGCCGTTGGTGCCGAAATGGCAGTCGCTGGCATAATTGGGATCGAGATAGGCCTGGACCACCGTGATCGACTGGCCGAGCGGGCCCGCGACCACGCCGACGCCATCGTCATGATGCTCGTAGCCGGTGGTCGACCAGGTGACGTTCGACGCCAGATGCGCGTCATAGCGCGCGTAGGCGAGATAATCGGTGCGCTGCGCATCCGAATAATAGTTGCGATAATTGCTGCCCTGCGCGGCGGGCGTGTTGCCGAACGCGTCCATGTAAGCGCGCATGCCCGTGAGATCGTCATAGAAGAAGGGGCGCGTGCCGGGCGTGTAGGCCTGCGCGGGCGTGGTGGCGGGAATGCGGAAGACGGTCGCGTCCTCGTTCGGCTCCTTCTTGTCCGAATAATTGAAGAAGAGCGTCAGCTTGCCGGCATCCTCCTCGTGGACGAACTTGGCATTGGCCTGCCAGCCGCCCTGGATGCCGTTGAAATCCCAGGCGCGGGCACGTTGGCGCGCGGCGGAGACATAGGCGGAATTGCCGGTGCCCAGCTCACCGCTGTCGATGCGGACGAAGGTGCGCGAGGTGCCGTAGCTGCCGAGCGTCTGGCTCGCCTGGATGCCGAACTGATGCGCCGGATCGGAGGAAAAGGTCTCGATCGTGCCGCCGAGATTGCTGGTCGATGGCGTGCCGAGATCGCCCGCGCCGGTGGTGACGACCACGCGCCCGACATTTTCCGAAATCACCGCGCGCTGCGGCGACAGGCCGTTATAATTGCCGTAATTCTGGTCGCCCAGCGGTACGCCGTCCATCGTGTAGCCGAGCTGCTGGAAGTTGAAGCCGTGGATGAAGATCTGCGCATTCTGCTCGTTATTCCCCCACGGATCGGCGGTGATGTAGAGCACGCCGGGAAGCGTCTGGATGGCCTTCAGGGGCGATACGCCGGGCAGGATCTTCTGGATTTCCGCTCCCGAAATCGCGGTGGCCGAGCGGGTCGGCTTGGCGCCGGTCACGATCACCGTACCGCTTTCCGCGTCGTCCGAACCGGCATCCGCCGCCGGCACGGCATCAGCGGTGGGCGCCGCACTTGCCGCATCCGCGGCCTGGACGGTGGCCGGAGCCATCCCGGCAATGACGAGGGCGAGAAGCGAGACGGTCGTGCGAGCCATTTTTACCCCGATTTGCTGCGATGCAAGATCGACGGCCCGTAGCGGAGGCTCGATGGAATTTTAGTGACGGTGGCGTTTCGATTTCGTGACGCGCGAAATTGTTCGCGGAGGGGTGTCCGGCAGCCTTTGATAAAGGGCTGTTAACGAAAAGAAACTAGGAAGCAGGCCCAAAGAGCCACTCCCGGGTACGCACATGTCCAGCAATCAGACGATCATGCGGGCGGCCAAGATGTCGGGGGAGCTCGGCATCCGCACGCTCGACCTCCAGGCCGATATTTCCGAGCTCGCCACGCGCGTGACCGAGCAGGCATCGACTATCGCGACCATCCGCGGCGAGGCCGACCGGCTTTCGGAAAATGGCCAGAACGTCGCCGGTGCGGCGCAGGAAGCGCGCGCGAATGCCACCGCCGCGCGCAGCGTGATCGACGATTCCAACCAGCGCCTGTCAAGCGCCACCGCCAACGTGCTCGAGCTGATCGATCAGGTCACGCAGATCCATGCCGGCCTGGAGGCGTTCACCAACGCCTTGTCGACCGTGGGACGCGTCACCGGCGCGATCCGCGACATCGCCAGCCAGACCAATTTGCTCGCGCTCAATGCGACGATCGAGGCGGCGCGCGCGGGCGATGCGGGGCGCGGCTTCACCGTAGTCGCGAGCGAGGTCAAGAAGCTGGCGCAGGAAACCGCCCAGGCGACGGAGACGATCGAGCATTCGATCATCGCGTTGACCGGCGAGGCGGATCGCATGCTCCACCGGATCAATGACGGCACGGCCAAGGCCAGATCGGCGCACCAAGGCGCGCAGGATATCGAGACCTTGGTCGAGCGGCTGGGCTCGCTGATGCGCGGTCTGTCGGAGATCAGCGACAGCGTCGCCGACCGGATCGGATCGATGGTGGCCTCAGTCGACAATGTCCATGCCGGTCTTGGTGCGCTGAGCGCGACTTCGGCAGACAATGCGACCGGTCTTCAGCGCCTGTCCGATCGCGTCACCGGCGTGAGCAACGACACCAACGAATTGCTGCAATATTTTGCAGAAAGCGGAACCGAGATTCCGGACTCGCCCTATATCCGCTTCGGCCTCGCCGCCGCGCAGGACGTGTCGGCCAAACTGGAGGAGGCGATCAGCGACGGGCGGCTGAGCGAAGCCGATCTGTTCAGCGCCAATTACACGCAGATTCCCGGCACCAATCCGCCGCTCTATGCACATCCCGCGCAAGCGTTGGTCGTCGCCGCCGCGCGCCCGCGCCAGGAGTCGGCACGCGCCTATAAGGGCTTTTTCGGCATGACCTTCACCGACCGCAACGCCTATGGCGCGGTCGCGATGCCCGAGCGCGCACAGCCGCAACGGCCGGGCGAGGATGACTGGAATGCGGAACATGCGCGCCAGGGCATGATCTTCGAATATCAGGATACGCGCGAGCAATGCCGGATCAGCGAACCTTTCTGCATCAAGGCCTATCGCCGCGGCGTAGCGGGCGGCGGCGTGGTGCTGCTCAAGCAGGTGATCGCCTCGATCCACGTACGCGGACGGCACTGGGGCATTTTGCAGTTCGCGTATGAGGACCAGGGCTGAAAGCCGAGCGCCGGCGGCACCGCCCCGAGGCGAAACCGATTGATATCTAAGCCGCGGCGGGCACTCGCTGGGCGGCCGATGCTGCCGCCTCGATGATCGGCACGAAATCGGCGGCGTTGAGGCTGCACGCGCCGACCAGCAATCCGTCAACGCCCTCGATCGCGCTGATCCAGCCCGCGTTGCGCGGATTGACCGAGCCACCATAGAGTATGCGCGTCTCGGCCGCGCTGGGCCCATAGGAGCGGACGAGGCACGTCCGGATCGCATTGTGCATCTCGGCGATCTCGATGCCGGCGGGCGTGCGGCCCGATCCGATCGCCCAGATCGGTTCATAGGCGATCACCATCCGATCCGGCATCACCGCCGCGGGCAAGGATGCGCAGACCTGGCGCGAAATGAGCGCGGCGGCATCGCCTTGGCGACGCTCGTCCGCGCTTTCGCCGACGCAGATGATCGGGATCAGCCCGGCGCAGACCGCGGCGGCGGCCTTGGCGCTGACCTGCGCGTCGGTCTCGCCCAAAGCCCGGCGCTCGCTATGACCGACGATCACATAAGCTGCGCCGAAATCGCGCAGCAAAGCCGGAGAGGTCGAACCCGTATGCGGGCCCTCGAGCAGATGATGGCAGTCCTGCCCGCCGACACCAAGCCTGGGCGCTGCATCACGCGCGGGGCCGATCAGCGGGAAAGGCGGGCAGAGCGCGACGTCGACGTCGAATCGCCCCGCGGCTTCGTCGATCGCCTCAAGCTCGTCCAGGGGGCCGCGGCTCGCGACCATCTTCCAGTTTCCGGCGACGAGCTTGCGGCGCATCGTCACGCTCCGGCGAGCCGCGCTTCCAGCGCTTCCTGCTCGCCCCATAATGTGGGCGGCAGCCTGTCGCCGAAACCGGCGAGATAGTCGCGGCTGAGCGCGGCTTCCTCGCGCCAGACCAGAGGGTCGACGCTGAGCAGGAGATCGCGATCGGCGTCGCTCAGCTCCAACCCCTCCAGATCGAGCGAGTCTGCCGTCGGCAAGCGCCCGATCGGCGTATCGATCGCGGGCGCATCGCCCTCGATCCGCTCGACGATCCATTTGAGCACGCGGACATTGTCGCCGAAGCCCGGCCAGGCGAACCGCCCCTGTCCATCCTTGCGGAACCAGTTGACCAGATAGAGGCGCGGCAGGCGGATCGGATCGGATTGGGCGGCGGCGCCGATGCGCAGCCAATGCGCGAAATAATCGGCCATGTTGTAGCCGCAGAAAGGCAGCATCGCGAACGGATCGCGGCGCAGCGCGCCGATCGCATTCTCCGCGGCCGCGGTGCCCTCGGACGCGATATTGGCGGCGAGATAGACGCCATGCTGCCAGTCATAGGCCTCAGTCACCAGCGGCACCGCCGACGCGCGCCGCCCGCCAAACAGGATTGCGGAGATCGGAACGCCGTCAGGATCATTCCATTCGGGCGCGATCACCGGGCATTGCTCCGCAGGCGCGGTGAAGCGCGCATTGGGATGCGCGGCGGGCATTCCGCCACCGGGCAACCAGCGGCGGCCCTGCCAGTCGGTAAGACCCGACGGAGGAGTCGGCGTCAGGCCTTCCCACCAGACGTCGTCCTCTTCGGTCAGCGCGGTGTTGGTGAAGATGCAATTGGCGTGGAGCGTCTCGATCGCGTTGCGGTTGGTGGCAGGCCCGGTGCCGGGCGCCACGCCGAAGAAACCCGCCTCGGGATTGATCGCATAGAGCCGCCCGTCCGTGCCGAAGCGCATCCATGCGATATCGTCGCCGATCGTCTCGGCCTTCCAGCCCGCGAGCGTCGGCTCGAGCATCGCCATGTTGGTCTTGCCGCACGCGCTGGGGAAAGCCGCCGCGACATAATGGACCTGCCCCTTGGGCGAGGTCAGCTTGAGGATCAGCATATGCTCGGCAAGCCAGCCCTCGTCGCGCGCCATCACCGAGGCGATCCTGAGCGCGAAGCATTTCTTGCCGAGCAACGCATTGCCGCCATAGCCTGACCCATAGGACCAGATCTCGCGCGTCTCGGGATAGTGGACGATCCACTTGTCATCGTTGCATGGCCACGCGACGTCCTTGACGCCATCCGCGAGCGGCATCCCGACCGAATGGACGCAACGGACGAAGAAGCCGTCCTCGCCCAGCATGTCGAGCGCGGCCTGACCCATGCGCGTCATGACCTTCATCGACAGGACGACATAAGCGCTGTCGGTCAGCTCGACGCCGATCGCGCTCTTGTCCGAGCCCAAAGGCCCCATGCAATATGGCACGACATACATGGTGCGGCCGCGCATGCAGCCCGCGAACAATGGATCGAGCAGGCTGCGCATCTCGGCCGGATCGCGCCAATTGTTGGTCGGGCCCGCATCCTCCTCGCGCTCCGAGCAGATGAAGGTGCGGCTTTCGACGCGCGCGACATCGCGTGGGTCGGAGCGGGCGTGGAAACTGTTGGGCCGGACGGCGGGATCGAGCCGGGTGAGCGTGCCCTGCGCGACGAGCCCGTCGCTCAGCGCGTGCCATTCCGCGTCGGAACCGTCGCACCAGCGGATCGCGTCGGGCCGGGTATGCGCGGCGATCTCCGCAACCCAATCGATCAATGCGCGATGCCGCGTCGGCGCGTCGCCAATCTCATCCTCGGGACGTAGGGCCAGCAACTGATCGAGCATGATGCTCCGCCTCTCCACTAAACGCGGCTTCTTGCCTGACCGTCGCCTAGGGCAGCTTGATCAGGGTAAACAAATTCGAATAGCGGAAAGGGTATAAGCTTTAGCTATAAGTCCTTTCATGGCCGGCCCTTTCGACCTCAACCTGCGCCATCTGCGCGCGCTCGGCGCGATCGCCGAGTGCGGCCACATCAGCGGCGCCGCCAAGCTGGCGGGCCTGTCGCAGCCGGCCCTGACGCAGGGATTGGCCAAGTTGGAAGCGCAGTTCGGCACCGCATTGTTCGATCGCCATCCGCACGGCATGGAGCCGACACCGACGGGCAAGCGCGTGCTTGCGCGCGTCAATCGGGCGATGACGAAGCTCAGCCGCGCGGTGCGGGCGGGCACGAAGAATGCGCGCGCCGCGCGGCCGGAAAACCGGCTGACCAGCGCGCAGGTGCGCGCGATGCTGAGCCTTGCCGAAACGGGCAGCTTCGTCGCCGCGGCGCAATCGGTCGGACTGTCCGAACCCGCCTTGCACCGCGCCGTCAAGGAACTCGAGCTGCTGTGCGGCACAGCCTTCGTCGAGCGGCGCGGGCGCGGCGTCGGCCTGACCGCCGCAGGCCATAGACTTGCGCGGGGCTTGCAGCTCGGTGTCGCGGAACTTTCCGCCGCGCTCGAGGAAAGCAGTGGCAAAGGCGGCCAACTCTCGATCGGCGCGATGGCGCTATCGCGCTCGCTGCTGCTGCCGGCCACGCTCGCGGCGCTCTCGCAAAAGGTACCGAGCGCGCATGTCGACGTGGTCGAGGGTTCCTATCTCGAGCTGGTCGAGCTGTTGCGCAGCGGCAATGTCGACGTGATCATCGGCGCGCTCCGCGTCGAGCCGCCGCGGGACCTGCACGAGGAGCCGCTTTTCACCGATCGCCTGACGGTGATCGGCCGCGCGGGCCATCCACTCGCCGGCACGCATGCCAGCTATCGCGATTTGACGCGCTTTCCCTGGATCGTTGCGCGCCGCGCCTCCGGCTTGCTCGACCGATGGCAGCAATTGTTCGACAAAGCAGGCATGGAGCGCCCGACCGCGCCGATCCAGTGCGGCTCGGTCGCGCTGATCCGCGGCGTGCTGGTGCGCAGCGATTTCCTGACCTTGCTTTCCCCCGACCAGGTCCGTGCCGAGATCGATGCCGGGCAATTGATCGAGATCAGATCCGACGTGCCGGATACCGCACGCACGATCGGCGCGATCACGCGGCGCGATTTCTATCCGACGCAATTGCAGCGGCTTTTCCTGGAAGAGCTGCGCGCCGTCGCCAAGGCGCGTTCGATTCCAGAAAATGAATAGGTATTATTAGTGCGCGCGTCGCGCCTGGCTTTCCTTCATCGGCGACGCCCGCGTTTCTGCACGCGGCAGACCCAGCTTTTCGCCCCGCTCGCGCCAACAACCAGAAAAAGGCCGTCACCGTCGCCGAGCCGCCCCGGGCGCTTCGCGGCCTTCACACCCGTCGGAGAGAGCTTTCCCATGGCGCGAATTCTCCCACAATTTTTACCACACGCATAATCGGACACCCCCGGATGCGAGCGGATGTTGTGGGACGCGAATCAGGCACAAGCCTCTGGGAAGGCTCGGCTTTTTGGGTTCGCGACGGATGTGGGTGGACTAGGCCCTGGCGGAGACGGAGGGATTCGAACCCTCGATACGGTTTCCCGTATGACGCTTTAGCAAAGCGTTGGTTTCAGCCACTCACCCACGTCTCCGGGTCCTGGCGGAAGCGCGGCTATAGCGGCGACTTTTGGCCCGATCAACGCAAGTTCTCCGTTCATTGCGGGGAAAGCGCATGCGCGGTTATTATGGCCGCCGAACAGACAAAGGGCGGGCGATGATCGGCAAGACGGCAAGCATGTTCCTGATGGCGGCGCTGGCGGCATCGACAGCGGCGGCGCAGGTGCGGACGGTCGACCCCAATTCCGCCGGCGGCATGGCGGCGACCGGCCCGGCCCAGGAGCCTGCCCCGCCCGCACCGGCGCCCGCGGACGAGCCGCCCGCGGCGCCCGCGCCAGCGCCTGCTTCCGCCGTGGTGCCCGGGCAGCCGGCGGGAACCCAACCCTTGCCCGCCGCCAGCCATGCCGAGATCGAGGCGCGCGAGAAGGTCAAGGGCGGCACCTATGACGAAGGCGACGTGGTCGGCGCGGCCGAAGGCGTGTTCGGCAAGGGCGCGGCGGGACTGGCGGGGCTGATCGAGAAGATCTTCAAGGAACAGGGCCGCCCCAATGCCTATATTGCCGGGCACGAGGCGGGCGGCGCGGTCGTGGTCGGGCTGCGCTACGGATCGGGCACGATGTTCCACAAGATCGAGGGCCAGCGGAAGGTGTTCTGGACCGGCCCTTCGGTCGGATTCGATCTCGGCGCGAATGCGGCCAAGACCTTCGTGCTGGTCTATAATCTCGAGGATTCGCAGGATCTGTTCCGCCGCTTCCCCGCGGCCGAGGGCGACGTCTATGTGATCGGCGGCTTCACCGCATCCTATCTGCGCCGGGGCAATATCGTGCTGGTCCCGATTCGGCTGGGCGTCGGCTGGCGGCTAGGCGCCAATCTGGGCTATATGCGCTTCTCCGAACACGGGCGCTGGCTGCCCTTCTAAGGCGGCGCGCCCTCACGAAGGGGGCAGCCATGTCGATCGCGATCGTCTCGATACCCGTCACCGACCCGATCAAAGCGCGCGATTTCTATCGCGACGTGATGGGCCTGATGCTGCTGCGCGACGAGGCGATGGGCCCCGACATGCGCTGGATTCAGCTTCAGCCCAAGGACGGCGGCGCGACCATCGCGCTCGTCACTTGGCTGGAAGGGCTGAAACCCGGTGGGCAGCAGGGCCTGTTGCTGGGGATCGACGATATCGATGCCGAACATGCGCGCCTCGCCGGACTCGGCGTCGCGCTGACGCCGATCGAGGAACAGCCCTGGGGCCGTTACACGATGCTCAAGGATCCGGACGGCAATGGCTGGATCCTGACGCAGCTTACCGATCCGGACGAGATCCGGACGCGGTAGATCCGGTCAAACCGTCGGCCCGGGTGGCGCGGTACGCGCGTTCGCCCGATCGAGCATGTCCTCTTGCGCCTGCTCGGCGCCCTTCATCGAATAGGTATCGACATGCGACGTGCCGTCGGCGAGCGGGATGGTGATCGACACGCTGCCCGCGCCGTCGAGCAGGTCGGTCACATCCTCGTCGATCAGCATGAACTCCTCTTCCTGCCCTTCTTCCTTCACGTGCAGGCAGCGCAGCGTGATCGCCATGCTGCCCCCGGGCGCGCTGAGCAGCCCCGCCACCACCGAGCCGAGCCGGCAGGATAAGTTTGGATTGGTGTAATAAGAGCAGGTCTTGCCGCAAAGGAGGCCGAACATCCCGCCGCCTTCGCTATAGGTCATCGCCGCGACGAACGCGGTGCTTTGCTGGACCGTCCAGTCGTCATAATCGCGCACCGTATCGCTATAGGGCATTTCCGGCACATCGGAGGGTGCCATATGCCCGATCGCCGGCGGGTCCTTCGTCACGCGTTTCGCGCCCGCGCCCGTCGGCAATGCCGCGACCGCGACCAGAATTAGAAAGACGATAAGCCGCATTCCCCTCTCCCCCGCCATCGGCTCCGCCAAACGACTCGGGCAAGGAATGGATCATATCAGGAACGAAACGTCAACGTAACGTCTTCTGATGTGTGGCGATAAGACGGAGCAACGCCACGTCATGCGGGGCGATTGTCACTCTTATCCTTGCAGCGGGCCTCATCCGGGCGCCGTTCCATAAATCCCGCACCGCGAACTTGCCGCGCGGCAACCCCAATCCGGCCCACGCTTCATCGACGGCCAGCGGCTTCTCCGACACGTTGAAAATCGCGATCGTATCGATCGGCTTTCCCGCGGGTTGCGAGGTCCAGACCTTCGCATCCGCGAGGCCCGGCGGCAGTTGGGCGAGCGGATGGCTGACCCGATCCTGCTGGTTGAGCGCGGTCACGGCATCATTCTTGAACAAGGCCCAGGTCGGTGCGTCGATCTCGGTCAGGTTGCCGCCCAGGATCAAAGGCGAGCGCGCGATCGCCCATAAGGTGAAGGCGGTGCGGGTCTCGGCCGGAGTCAGGCGCGACTGGCGCGGGTCGCCCCAGCCCGGGTGCGGATGCAGCGATCCGAAGGGCAGCATATCCGCATCAGGCCATTGTCCCGGCCGGACATAGGCATTCCATTTGGCGAGGCTGTCGAAGGCGTTGCGGATGCCGTTGGGGAAGGTCGACTTGGGATCGTTATGCGCGAAGGTCCAGCCGTCCCACAGATCGTCCATGATCCGCCACATCTGCGCCCATTGCGCCATCTCGGCCGCATGCTCGATTCCGGCAGGCCCAGGCGAAAGGCTGAGCACGATCGGGCGGCGGATCTTGGCGAGCGCGCGACCGATCTGGCGGATCTCGCTCGGGCGGTAGGGATGGTCGGCGATGCAGTCGACCTTGAGGAAATCGACGCCCCATTCGGCATATTGGTGGGCAAGCGAATCATAATAAGCCTGGCCGGCTTCATTGTCGGCGATGCCGTAATTGCCATCGTCCCAAGGGCAGGTGTCGGCGCGGTCCGCCGCGTCGGCGGCATGATAGTGCGATCCGGCGATCGGCAAATTGGCCTCGACCGCGGCCTTGGGAATGCCGCGCACGATATGGATCCCGAATTTGAGACCCTGGGCATGCGTCCACGCCGCGAGCGCGCGCAGGCCATGACCGTCCGCCGAAGAGGGAAAGCGGTCGGTGACGGGATCGAGCCGGCCATTGGCGTCGAGCTTATATTGCCGCGCCTTGAGATCGGCGCCGAACGGATTGGCCATATACCAACCTTCGTCGATCACCGCATAGGACCAGCCATGCGCGCGGATCGAGGCGAGGCGCACGGCATTGGCCTTGAACTGGGCTTCGGTGACGGTGAGGCCGTAAGCGTCCCAGCTGTTCCAGCCCATCGGCGGGGTCGGGGCGACATTGGCGCTTCCCGCCGCGGCGAGTGGCGCCGACAGGGCCATCAGCAACGCGGCGCAGAGGCGCGCGATGTGCTTTCCGCATTTCGTCAGCGGATTCCCGCGGGCCCCGGCCATAATCATCTCTCCAGTTCGGCTGCCGAAGACCGGGCCGTCCACCCTCTATCCACAATAGTATGACAAATGGTCAAGGGGCCTGCCGAGGGGTTTCAAGTCTGCACCCCGATCAACGAGATTTCGCGGCCATAATCGGGCTCGCCGCGATGCGTCGCGCGGCGGAAACTGAAGAATTGGGCTTCGCTGGCATAGGTATCGAGGCCCAACGTCTCGACCCGCCCCACACCCGCCGCGGCAAGTCGGGCGGCAACGTAAGCCTCGATGTCGAATTGCTGGTGGCCTGGCTTGCCCGCGAACAGGAAGAAGCGCTCGTTTTCGGGATCGGCCTCCTCGAAACGGCACGCGAAGGCATCGTCCACCTCATAGGAGGCGCGCGCGATGCAGGGACCCGTCGCCGCCACGATCCGATCGCGGCGGGCACCGAGCTGCTCCATCTTCGCGATCGTCGCGTCCGTCACGCCGTAAAGCGCGCCCTTCCAGCCGGCATGCGCCGCACCGACCACGCCCGCCGCGGGATCCGCGAGCAATACGGGCACGCAATCGGCGGTGAGGATGCCGAGCAAAAGGCCTGGGCGATCGGTGACGATCGCATCGACATGCGGCCGCGCGTCATCGGCGAAGGGTTCGACCGCGATCACAGCCTCGGCCGAATGGACCTGATGGGCGGTTACCAAAGCCGCGCCTGGCAACACCGCATCCACCGCGCGGGCACGATTCTCCGCGATGGCGGCGCGGTCGTCGCCCGAACCGAGCCCGACGTTCAGTCCGGCGAGGATGCCGGTCGAGACACCACCCTCGCGGCCGAGGAAACCGTGCGGGATGCCGTCCAGCGCGTGGGCACGATAAGGTTGGATCATCCTCACTCCGTCATCCCGGCAAAGCTGGGATCCAGCTCCCGACCGGCTGATCCGTACGCCAATATCGGAGATGGACTCCAGCTTTCGCTGGAGTGACGGCCAGACTTTTAGCTCAGAAGCCGCCCGGCACTGGCCAACGGCGGCCGGTTACCGCCATGACCTTGAACAATTGACCCATCTCACTCGGATGGGTCAGGCGGCGATAGGCTTCGCCAATCTCCTCGGCTCGGCGGGGTGCGTTGCGGGCGAGCGCCGCGGCGCGGTCTGACAGACCGAGCGAGACCAGCCATTGGCCCTGCTCCACCGGGCCCTCGACATGCGTGCCCGCCGCGCGCGCCGACCCGGCAAGCGCGGCGAAATCGACATGCGCGGTCAGATCGCTGGTGCCGGGCCGGGCAAAGGGGTCGGCATAAGCATGCGCATGCACCGCCTGGAGCGTGTCGCCGTGCGCGCCCCCATCATAGCCGTAGTCGATCACCAGCATCACGCCGCCCTGATCGTGCAGCCGCCGCGCGATCGCGCGCATCAGCTTGCGCGCCATCGGACAGCTTTCGATGATCCCGCCCGGATCGGCATGGCGCAGATGTATCGGCACATCGCCATATCTGGTCGTCTCGCCAGGCGCGGCCTCAAATCCGTCGATGCCGATCCGCACCACGCGCTCACGCCAGCCGTTGAACGTCATCACCAGCTGATGCACGGGCAAGGCGTCGAAGAATTCGTTGGCGACGATCAGCAGTGGCCGATCGGTCGGCAGCGTCTGGATCGTGTCGTGCCAGATCGCGTCCGGATGCAGATCGGCCTGCTTCTCGCGCAGCAGGGGGCTGGTCTCGATGAAATGAAGTTCGGGCTCGAGCCCGGCGACCTTTATCGCGCGCAGCATATCGTCGGCGAGCGTGCCCCGCCCCGGCCCGAACTCCACCAGCACCGCGTTGGCGGGCCGGCCGGCACGCTGCCACACGTCGCCGAGCGCGAGTCCCACGATCTCACCGAACATCTGGCTGACTTCGGGCGCGGTGATGAAATCGCCCGCTGCGCCGATCGCATCGCGCGTGGCATAATAATGCCTGTTCGCCTCGTTCATGAAGCGTTCGATCGAAATCGGGCCCTCGGCCTCGATCAGCTGCGCGATCTCGCGCGAAATGTCAGACGGCGCCGACATGGTTCGGGGATCCTATTCGCCGGTTGTTCGCGGTGGCAATGAACCACAGGCCGACGAATATCATCGGCGCGGACAGCGTCTGGCCCATCGACAGCCCCCAGGGCAGGATACCCAATTGGGCATCCGGCTCGCGGAAAAATTCGACGAAGAAGCGGGCGCAGCCATATCCGACAAGGAATACGCCCAAAAGCAGCCCGGGTTTAAAGCGGGCCTGCGTCCGCCAGAAGAGGAAGGACAGGATCAGGAACAGGACGATGCCTTCCAGACCGGCTTCGTACAGCTGGCTGGGGTGCCGCGCGGGATCGGGCAGGCCTGGCCCGACCGTGTTGGGGAAGACGATGCCCCAGGGGACAACGGTCGGCCTTCCCCACAATTCGCCGTTCACGAAATTAGCGAGACGGCCGAAGAATAGACCGAACGGCCCGCAGCAGGCGACATAATCGACGAAGCGCAGCATCGAGAGATTGTTGCGCCGCGCGAGCCACCAGATCGCGAGCGCGACGCCGAGCGCGCCGCCATGGAAGGACATGCCGCCATCCCACAATCGGACGATCTGGATCGGATCCCTGAGCATCGGCACGGGATCATAGAAGATAACATAAGCGAGCCGTCCGCCGAAGATGATGCCGAGCGTGGCGTAAAAGACGAAATCGTCGGCATGGCGCCGCGCCATCGGCGCGCCCGGCTGCTCGATCAGCTTGGTCAAGTACCACCAGCCGAGGATGATCCCCGCCATATAGGCAAGGCCGTACCAGCGGATCGTGAAGATCCATGCATGGAAGGCGACAGGCGACAAATGCAGGTCGGTAAACCGGATATGCCCCGCGGTCGCGGCGGCCAGGGTGACGAGGCTCATGGCGCTGGTCTAGCCGACCCGGCGGGCAGCGGCAAACGCTTGACCGCTCCGGCTGAAACGCCTCTGTTCGAGGAAGGAAATGACCAAGGAATTCCCATGCCGTCCATGTCCCGCACGCTGCTGCTCGGCGTGCTGCTCGCCAGTACATCTGTCATGACCCACGCCGCCGATCCCGCGCCCGTGGACGATCCCTATATCTGGCTGGAGCAGGTCTCCTCGCCCGAATCGCGCGCCTGGGTCGAGACCGAGAACAAGCGCACGCTGGGCCTGCTGGAGAGCGATCCCCGTTATGCCACGCTCGACGCCGACGCGCTCAAGATCCTGGAGGCGACCGACCGCATCCCGATGCCCAACCAGATCGGCGGCGCGATCACCAATTTCTGGCAGGACGCGGATCATGTCCACGGGCTTTGGCGCGCGACCACACCCGCCAGCTATTTGGCCGCCGATCCTCACTGGCGCACGTTGGTGGACCTCGATGCGCTCAGCGCCGCCGACAAAGCGAGCTGGGTGTGGAAGGGCGCGGATTGCGAGCCGGGCACAGAACGCCTGTGCCTGCTCAACCTGTCCGAAGGCGGCGAGGACGCGGTGACGCTGCGCGAATTCGATCTAGGCACGGGCGCGTTCGTCGATCACGGCTTCGCGCTGCCCACCTCCAAGCAAAGCACCGCGTGGGAATCGCGCGACAGCCTGCTCGTCGCGCGCGACTGGGGGGCGGGCACGATGACCGAGTCCGGCTATCCGTTCGTGGTCAAGCGATTGAAGCGCGGTCAGCCGGTCGATCAGGCCACCGAAATCTATCGCGGCCAGCCGACCGACGTCGGCGTAAGCCCCACCAGCCTGGTCGATGGCCAGGGGCGCCGACTGACCTATATCGAGCGCAACATAACGTTCTTCGAGGGTGAGCTTTTCGCGGTCGATGCACAAGGCGCGGCCAAGCTCGACATGCCCCGCAAATACCGCACCCAAGGGTTTGCCGCGAACCAGCTGTTGCTGCGCGTCGATCAGGATTGGAAGGACATCAAGGCAGGATCGCTCGTCGGGTTCGAGATCGCGAACGGCCGCGTCGTCGCGCACCATGTGCTGTTCGCGCCGGGGCCGCGCCAGTCGATCGACGGCGTGCTTGCGACGCGCGGCCATGTGCTCGCCGCGATCTACGACAATGTCCGTGGCCAGGCCTGGAGCTTCACGCCCGGACCGAAAGGCTGGAGCGCGAAACGGATCGCCCTGCCCGACAACAGCTCGGTCGACCTGTCGAGCTCCGACCGCACGACCGATGAGGCCTATCTCACGGTGCAGAGCTTCACCACGCCGACCAGCTTGTGGAAGGTCGATGCCGCAACCGGCGCTGCGCAAAAGATCAAGGCGATTCCGCCGCGCTTCGACGCCACCGGTCTCGTGACCGAGCAGTTCGAAGCGACGTCGAAGGACGGAACCAAGATCCCCTATTTCGTGGTCCATCGCGCCGACATCAAACATGACGGCAGCACGCCCACGATCATGACCGCTTATGGCGGCTTCCAGATCAGCGAGACGCCCGTCTATCAGGCGACGCGCGGCAAGCTGTGGCTGGAGAAAGGTGGTGCCTATGTGCTCGCCAACATCCGCGGCGGCGGCGAGTTCGGCCCCGCCTGGCACGAGGCGGGGCTCAAGACCAGACGGCAGGTGATCTACGACGATTTCGCGAGCGTGGCCGAGGATCTGATCCGGCGCGGCATCAGCTCTCCGCGCCGGCTTGGGATCTATGGCGGCTCGAACGGCGGACTGCTGATGGGAGTCGAGATGACGCAGCGGCCGGACCTGTGGCACGCGGTCGCGATTGAGATCCCTTTGCTCGACATGCTGCGCTACGAGAAATTGTCCGCCGGCTCTTCCTGGGTCGGCGAATATGGCAGCATGAGCGTGCCGGCCGAGCGCGCCTTCTGGGAAAAGACCTCGCCTTATCAAGCGTTACACAAGGACAAGAGCTATCCCGAACCCTTCATATGGACGACGACCCGGGACGATCGGGTCGGCCCGGTCCAGGCGCGCAAATTCGCCGCGCGGATGAAGGAATATGGCCTGCCCTATCTCTTCTGGGAGAATACCGAGGGTGGCCACGCGGCGGGCGCCAACCTCAAGCAGTCGGCACGCGCGATCGCGCTGGAGATGACCTATTTCACGCGCAAGCTGATGGACCCGGTCGAGCCGCCGTCAGTGCCGGTGCAGTAATTCCAATCGTCATGCAGGCGAAAGCTGGCGGCCATCTCCTGCCTGTCCTGCGCGCAGGACGGTTGGAGAGATAGTCCCCAGCTTTCGCTGGCGTGAAGATAGTAATGCGGCGGCAGCTGGCCCTATTTTGGCGGCAGCCGCGGCCGATCGCATAGTTACGCTCCTCTTCGTTTCGCCGCCATGATAGAAGGCGGTGAAGCAGGGGGACGAATATATGGCGACGGTTACGCTGCCCGGTGAGGGCGACATCCTGGTCGAACCGACGCCGAAGGGGCTGACGCGCGGCGGCGCAGCCCGGCTCGACGCGATCGACATGCTGCGCGGGCTGGTGATCGCGATCATGGTGCTCGACCATTCGCGCGACTTCTTCCATTTTTACGCGCTGCGCCTCGACCCGACCGATCCGGCGAAGACCTGGCCCATGCTGTTCGCGACGCGGTGGGTAACGCATCTCTGTGCCGCGACCTTCGTCTTCCTCGCCGGCGTGTCGATCTATTTCCAGAAGGCGAACGGCAAGGCCGATCTGACAACGTTCCTGCTCAAGCGTGGGCTGTGGCTGATCCTGCTCGAATGCTCCGTCATCAGCTTCGGCTTCAACTTCGGCGAGCCTCTCATCTTCCTGCAGGTGATCTGGGCAATCGGCGCGAGCATGATCTGCATGAGCCTGATCTCGCGTCTGCCTGCGCGCTGGGTGCTGGGATTGGGGCTGGCGATCCTGCTGCTCTATCCGCTCGCGGCTGCGGCGAGCGGCGTCGGCGCGAACCGGGTTTCGGGTGGGGTGGCCTCGACCGACGTGCTGGCCATAATTCGCACCGTGTCGCTGACGCCGGGTATGATCGGCCCGCATATCCTGGCCTATTATGCGTTCGTGCCGTGGCTTTCGATCATGTGCCTCGGTTTCGGGCTCGGGCCGATTTATCGCCTTGACCGCGCCGAGCGGACGCGCCAGCTGCTGCCGATCGCTATCGGCCTGCTGCTCGCCTTCGTGCTGCTGCGCCTGATCGACGGCTATGGCGATCCCGCACCCTGGAATTACCAGGCGACGCCGGTGCGGACCTTCTTGTCCTTCATGAACGTGTCCAAATATCCGCCCTCGCCCGATTATGCCTTTTCAACGCTGGGCGTCTCGATCCTGCTGTTCCTGGCGCTCGACAGCTTGCGGGGCCCGCTGGCGCGCGTGCTGCTCGCTTATGGCCGCACGCCGCTCTTCACCTATGTCTGCCATATCTATATCCTGCACACGCTGATGCTGGTGGCGGTGCTGACGCTGGGCTTCCCGTTCGGCACCGCGACCGATGTGGTCCTGTCGACCAAGGTGAGGGACAATGGCTGGGGCTTCGGCCTGCCGGTGGTCTATCTGGTCTGGCTCACGGTCCTGATCGTGCTGATTCCGCTTTCGATGTGGTTTTCGGCACTCAAGACCAGACGGCGCGATTGGTGGCTTTCCTACCTTTAGGAAGGGGTGACGCATCGCCATGACCGCCTTATCAGGCGAGCATGGCCGCTACGGACAGAATGAGGAAAGGCATTGATCGGCGCACACTGCTGATCGGCGGCGGCGCAGGCGTAGGCCTGCTGCTCGCGTGGGAATTCTGGCCGCGCAGCTATGCGCCCAACGTCGCGACCGCGCCGGGCGAGACCTTGCTCGGCGCCTTCCTCAAGATCGATACGGCCGGACGCGTCACCGCGATCGTGCCACAGGCGGAGATGGGCCAGGGCATCTGGACCGCCTTGCCGCAGGCGCTTGCTGACGAATTGGGCGCGGACTGGCGCCAGGTGGCGGTCGAACCGGCACCGATCAATCCGCTCTACGCCAATCGCCTGATCGCGGGCGATTACGAGGAAAGCCAAGTCCCCCAATTCCTGCGCGGCTTCGGCCGCTGGGCGGGGCAAAGCTGGGCGACCCGCCATGCGCTGATGATCACTGCTGGTTCGACCTCGGTGCGCGCGTTCGAGCAGCCGTTTCGCGAAGCGGGCGCGTTCGCGCGCGCCTTGCTGTGCATGGCGGCGGGCAAGCGCCTCGGCGCGGACTGGCAGGCATGCGATACCGAGGCCGGCTTCGTCGTGCGCGGCAATGACCGATTCCGCTTCGGCGAACTGGCCGCCGAGGCTGCGAGCTTCACCCCGCCCAAGCTGGCGCCGCTACGCAAGCCCGGTGAAGGCAATATATCGGGCAAGTCGATGCCACGGCTCGATGTGCCGTCGAAGCTGGACGGCACCGCGCGGTTCGCGGGCGACGTGCGGCTGCCGGGCATGCTCTATGCGAGCGTGCGCCACGGTCCGCTCGGCGACACCAAATTGGCGAGCCAGGAGATGGGCGCGGCCGACAAGGTCTGGGGCGTGACGGAAGTAGTGCGCGGAACCGATTGGGTCGGAGCGATCGCGAACACTTGGTGGGCCGCCGATCATGCGCTCGATCGATTGCGTCCGCGTTTCGCTACCAGCGGCGCGCTTCCGGACAGCGCGGGCGTCGCAAAGGCGCTCGATGCCGCGCTGGACGGCAAGGCCACGCTTTTCGCGGGTAACGGCAAGCCCGAGCCGCTCCTGACCGGCCCCGGCCTGATCGAGGCGATATATGACGTCCCGCTTCAGGCCCATGCCACGATCGAGCCACTCGTCGCGACCGCGCGGATGCAGGACGGCCAGCTCGAAATCTGGATGCCGACGCAGGCGCCGGGCCTCGCCCGCGCGGCGGTCGCGGCGGCGACCGGAGTCTCGGCGGGGCGGATCACGCTCTATCCGATGCTGGTTGGCGGCGGCTTTGGGCGGAAGCTCGAAAATGATGCGGCGATCCAGGCGGCGACGCTTGCGATCAGGGCGAAGAAGCCCGTCCAATTGATGTGGAGCCGGGGCGAGGAAATGCGCCGCGGCCGCCATGGTCCGCCCGCCAAGGCGAAGCTGACCGCGCGGCTCAACGCGCAGAACCGGATCGTCGCCTGGCGCACGCGTATCGCGGCGCCCTCCACTGCCGGCGAAGCGGTGACGCGTCTGGTCGGCGCGCATGGACATGATGGCGCGGAAGCGGCGGCGGTGGACGGCGCGGTTCCGCCTTATGCGATCCCGGCCTTCGCGATCGAGCATGCGCCCGCTGATATCGACATTGCGACGGGCGTGTGGCGCGCGGGGAGCCACGCTTATACCGGCTTCTTCACCGAGAGCTTCGTCGACGAGCTAGCGGCCGCGACGGGGCAGGATGCGCTCGCCTTCCGCATCGGCATGCTCGCGGGGTCCGCGCGGCTCGCGCGCTGCCTGAGCCACGCCGCCGCCACCGGCGGCTGGAGCGGCGAGCCGCAATCGGGCGAAGGCCTCGCGATCCATTCCGCCTTCGGCAGCCATATCGGCCTGTATGTCGAAGCCTCGAACGAGGACGGGCAGATCAAGGTCGCGCGCATGGTCGCCGCAGTCGATGCGGGGCGGCTAATCAACCCCGATATCGTGCGCCAGCAGATCGAGAGCGGGCTGGTCTGGGGATTGGCCAGCGCGCTCGGCCATGGCGTCACGCTGACGCGTGGCCTGCCCGACCAGGCCAATTTCGACGCGCTCGCCCTGCCGAGGCTCAAGAATATGCCCGACATCCAGGTCGAGCTGATTCCGTCGGACGAAGCACCCGGCGGGGTCTCCGAACTGGCGGTGCCGGTGGCGGCGCCGGCGATCGCCAACGCGGTCTTTTCGGCAACGGGCAAGCGACTGCGCAGTCTGCCGCTCCGCCTCGCATGAACCCACCCGTCGATCATCCGCTTATTCCGCCGGCGAAGATCGGCGTGCTGATCATCAATCTGGGCACGCCCGACGCCGCCGAGGCGGGCGCGGTGCGGCGCTATCTCGCCGAGTTCCTGTCCGACCGCCGCGTGGTCGAGATCCCCAGGCTGATCTGGAAGCCGATCCTGCACGGGCTGATCCTGCGGACGCGCCCGCGCAAATCGGCGCATGCTTATCGCTTAGTCTGGCGTGAGGACGGGTCGCCGCTCGCCGCGATCACGGCCGAACAAACGGCGGCGCTGCGCACCCGGTTCGGTGACGCTGTGACTATCGAGTATGCGATGCGCTATGGCCGGCCCGCAATCGCCGACACGCTCATGCGCATGAAGGCGGCGGGATGCGAACGCATCCTGATCGCGCCGCTGTATCCGCAATATTGCGCCGCCACCGTGGCGACCGCGAACGATGCCGCCTTCGCCGCACTGGCGAGGATGCGCTGGCAACCCGCGATCCGCACCCTGCCGCCTTATCATGACGATCCGGCCTATATCGGTGCGCTCAAGGCGAGTATCGAAGCCTCGCTCGCCGCCTTGCCGTTCGAGCCGGACGCGATCGTCGCGAGCTTCCACGGCATGCCCGCGCGCACGCTGGCGCTGGGCGATCCCTATCATTGCCATTGCCAGAAGACCGCGCGCCTGCTGGCGGGGGCGCTGGGCCGCGACCTGACTGTCAGTTTCCAGTCGCGCTTCGGCCGCGCCGAATGGCTCGAACCCGCGACCGACGCCACGCTGGCAGCCCTGCCCGCCAAGGGCGTGAAGCGCGTCGCGGTGGTGGCGCCCGGCTTCTCCGCCGATTGCCTGGAGACGCTGGAGGAGCTCGCGATCCGGGGCAGGCAGACCTTCCTTGATGCGGGCGGCACCGATTTCGCCTACCTGCCCTGCCTCAACGCCGATCCGTCCGGGATCGAAATGCTGCATCTTTTGCTGCGGCGGGAACTTGCGGGCTGGTCCGCGGCTTCCTAGGCTTTTTTACCGGATTCGAACCAATCCCAGATTCGAACTATTGGAGAGTATCGATGGCGCGCGTTGCGATTGTGACTGGCGGAACCCGCGGCATCGGCGAGGCGATCAGCCTTGCGCTCACGCAAGAGGGCGTGACCGTCGCCGCCAATTATGCAGGCAATGACGCGCGCGCCAAGGACTTCAGCGACCGCACCGGCATCAAGGCCTTCAAATGGGACGTGTCGAGCTTCGACGCCTGCGCAGCGGGCGTCGCCGCGGTCGAGGCTGAGCTCGGACCGGTCGACATCATCGTCAACAATGCCGGCATCACGCGGGACGGCACCTTGCTCAAGATGAGCTATGACGATTGGAAGGCGGTGATCGACACCAATCTCGGCGGCTGCTTCAACATGGCGAAGGCGACCTTCAGCGGCATGAAGGAGCGCGGCTGGGGCCGGTTCGTCAATATCGGATCGATCAACGGCCAGGCGGGCCAATATGGCCAGGTCAATTATGCCGCGGCCAAATCGGGCATCCACGGCTTCACCAAGGCGCTGGCGCAGGAGGGTGCGCGCTTCGGCATCACCGTCAACGCGATCGCGCCCGGCTATATCGATACGGATATGGTCGCGGCGGTGCCGGCCGAGGTGCTCGCCAAGATCGTGGCGAAGATCCCGGTCGGCCGCCTCGGCCATGCCTACGAGATCGCACGCGGCGTGACGTTCCTCTGTTCGGAGGACGGAGCCTTCATCACCGGATCGACGCTGTCGATCAATGGCGGGCAGCATATGTATTGACGCCTTTCGGCATTTTACCTGTCATGCTGAACCCTTCGACGGTGCTCAGGACGGACTTGTTTCAACATCCATCGTGAAGCACGGGGCTTCGCCGCGAAATGGACCCTGAAACAAGTTCAGGGTGACGGAAGCACTTTGACGACTGTAGGATCGTGCCATGGCCGGCCCGATCAAGCGCTCCGTGATGATTGCCGGCCATTCGACCTCGGTCAGTCTCGAGCCGATTTTCTGGGAAGCGCTGAAGCGCGCGGCGGAAGCGGATATGCTGCCGATCAGCGCGATCGTCGCGCGGATCGACGCCGCGCGCATCGCGGACTCCGATCCGGTGAACCTGGCCAGCGCGATCCGCGTCTGGCTGATGGAGCGCGCTTTAACCGTCAGGAACGAGCGCTCGCCAACCTGAGCATGGCATAACCCAGCACCGCGGACAGGAGCGAACCGATCAGGACGCCGATCTTGACCGCATCGATCAGGACCGGACCATCGAAGGCGAGCCCGCCGATGAACAGGCTCATCGTGAAGCCGATGCCGCAGAGCAGCGCCACGCCGTACACCTGAGGCCAGGTCGCGCCGTCAGGTTTCGCCGCCAGCCCGCCTTTGACGGCAAGCCAGACCGAAGCCAACACCCCGATCTGCTTGCCGACGAACAGCCCGACCGCGATGGCCAAGGGAAGCGGATCGACGAGAGCGGCGAGCTTCATGCCGGCGAAGGAGACGCCGGCATTGGCGAACCCGAACAGCGGCACGATCAGCAAGGCGCTCCACGGGTGAAGCCTATGCTCAAGGCGGTGGAGCGGGGATGTTTCCGCCTTCGCCGCCTTCGGGTCGCCGACGGGGATCATCATCGCGGCCAGCACGCCAGCCACAGTGGGGTGCACGCCCGACAGGAAGACGGCCGTCCAGAGCAGCGCCGCGCACAGCAGATAAGGCGCGAGCCGTTTCACGCCGCTGCGATTGAGCGCGAACATCACGCCGAGCACGGCAAGCGCCGCGAGCAGCGCGAGCGCGTTGAGTCCCGCAGTGTAGACGAGCGCGATAATCGCCACCGCACCCATATCGTCGACGATCGCCACCGTGGTCAGGAAAATCTTGAGCGAGGCGGGCACGCGGCTGCCGAGCATGGCGATGATGCCGAGCGCGAAGGCGATGTCGGTCGCGCAGGGGATGGCCCAGCCGCGCGTCAGGCCCGGGCTCCTCCCCGCGACGAGCAGATAGAGGATCGCCGGCACCGCCATGCCCGCGAACGCCGCCACAGCAGGCAAGATCCGGTCCGGCCAGCGCGCGAGATGGCCGACCACGAATTCGCGTTTGATCTCCGATCCGACGAGCAGGAAGAAGACCGCCATTGCCGCGTCATTGATCCAGTGCAGCAGCGAAAGACCCGCGAAATGGGCGTGCAGCGCGGCGCGATAGGCCGGCCCGAAACCGCTGTTCGCGACGAGCAGCGCCAGTATCGCGGCCGCGATCAACAGGACGCCGCCCGCGCTCTCGCCCTGGAGGAATGCCTGCAAGGCGTTGGTGGGCCGATCGCGTTTCATATCGACCTTACTAAGCCACGCGATTCGCTTCTGCCTACCAAAACCGGCTTTGGGGACTCGCCTTCCGCGTCAGGGCCGTTAAAGGCGCGCGCATGACCAGCATTCCGATCAAGCGCGCGCTCCTCTCCGTCTCCGACAAGACCGGCCTGGTCGAGCTCGGAAAAGCGCTGTCCGCCAAGGGCGTCGAGCTCGTCTCGACCGGAGGCACCGCCAAGGCGCTGCGCGACGCGGGACTGACCGTCAAGGACGTGTCGGACCTGACTGGTTTCCCCGAAATGATGGACGGGCGGGTCAAGACCTTGCACCCCAAGGTGCATGGTGGACTGCTCGCGGTGCGCGACGACCCGCACCATGCCGCCGCGATGGCCGAGCATGAGATCGGCGCGATCGATCTGGTCGTGGTCAATCTCTACCCGTTCGCGCAGACGGTGGCGAAGGGTGCCGGACGCGACGAGATCATCGAGAATATCGACATTGGCGGTCCGTCGATGGTGCGCTCCGCCGCCAAGAACCATGCTTATGTCGCGATCGTAACCGATCCCGCCGATTATGAGGCGGTGGCTCAAGGCGAGACCACGATCGAGCAGCGCAAGGTCTTCGCGGCCAAGGCGTTCGCGGCGACCGCCGCTTATGATGCGATGATCTCCTCCTGGTTCGCCTTCGCCGACCAGGGACAGGCCTTCCCCGACACGCTGTCGGTCCCGCTCAGGAAAGGCGCGGAGCTGCGCTATGGCGAGAACCCGCATCAGTCGGCCGCGCTCTATCTGCCGTTCGGCCCGTCGGCGCGCGGGATCGCCCAGGCCGAGCAGGTCCAGGGCAAGGAGCTCAGCTACAATAATTATAATGACGCGGACGCCGCGCTCGAGCTGGTCAGCGAATTCCGCCACGGACCGCCGACGGTGGTGATCGTCAAGCATGCCAATCCGTGCGGCGTCGCCACCGGCGATACCTTGATCGAGGCCTATCAGGCCGCGTTGGCATGCGATAGCGTTTCGGCGTTCGGCGGCATCATCGCGGTCAACCGGCCGCTCGACGGCCCGACCGCGGAGGCGATGACGGGCATCTTCACCGAGGTTGTCGCCGCGCCCTCCGCCGACGCGGCCGCGCGCGAGGTGTTCGCGAAAAAGAAGAATCTGCGCCTGCTCATCACCGGCGAACTGCCCGATCCGAAGCGGCCGGGGCTACAGCTCAAGTCCATCGCAGGCGGCATGCTCGTCCAGAGCCGCGACAATGGCCAGGTGATCGAAGCCGATCTCAAAATCGTCACAAAGCGTGCGCCGACGAGCCGGGAGCTGGCCGATTGCCGCTTCGCCTGGACGGTGGCCAAACACGTCAAGTCGAACGCGATCGTCTATGCCAAGGACGGATCGACCGCGGGCATCGGCGCGGGTCAGATGAACCGGGTGGAAAGCGCGCGCATCGCCGCGTGGAAGGCGAAGGATGCCGCCGACAAGGCCGGCTGGGCCGAGCCGCGCACAATCGGATCGGCGGTCGCTTCGGACGCTTTCTTCCCCTTCGCCGACGGGCTGCTGACCGCGGTCGAGGCGGGGGCGACAGCGGTGATCCAGCCGGGCGGATCGATGCGCGACGCCGAGGTGATCGCCGCCGCCGATGAAGCCGGCCTGGCGATGGTGTTCACCGGGATGCGCCACTTCCGGCATTGAGGCCGGAAGCGGCGCCCCTGATTCAGGCGGCGGGGACCGTCTGCTCGCGCAGATAAGTGGCGAGATTGGTCAGCGTCTGGCCGGTACCGGCCTCCACGCCGACCTCGAGATAATGGTCGAGATGCTCGGCGGACATGCAGGCGATCTCCACCGTCATGCGCGTGCCCTCTTCACGCGCATCGAGCAGGACACGCCCCTCCGCGCCATTGGCTTCGAAGATGAGCCGATGCGGCGGCGCGATCTCTTCATACGTGCCGGAAAAGACGTGGTCGGGATTGGTCGCTGAGACGAAGGTGAATGTGCCTCCGGGACGCAGATCGATCTCGCAGCCGACCAGGCGCGCACCGGTTGCGTCCCACCAGCAGGAGATATGCTCCGGTTTCGTCCAGGCTTCGAACACCTGCGCGGGCGGGGCATCGAGGTCACGTACGAAACGGATCGTGTGCGTCGCGCGATCGATCACGCAGTCGGTGGCATTCTGAAAGGCGGGGGGCATGTCATTCTTCTCCTGAATTCATCGTGGCGAGATGATTGGCGAGGTTGTCGAAGCGCTTCTCCCATTGCCGGCGGAAAGGCTCGATCCAGTCGGCAGCTTCCTTGATCGTCTCCGCCCGCAGGCGACGCGGGCGGCGTTGAGCATCGCGACCGCCCTCGATCAGCCCGGCCCGTTCGAGCACCTTGAGGTGGCGCGAGATGGTCGGCTGGCTGAAGGCGAAGGGCTGAGCCAGTTCGGCCACGGTCGCCTCTCCCGAAGCCAGGCGGGCGAGAATGGCGCGACGCGTGGGATCCCCCATCGCGGAAAAGATCATGTCGAGCCGGTCTAATTGTGCTGATTCGATAGCCATATCGCTATATAGCCATACCGCTATTTAAGAGTCAAATGCGTGCGAGCAGGGATGGACGGCTCGCTGTACGGCCAAGGTCGAGACGCTGAGACATTGTCCCGGCACGGCCGCTAATCTAGGATGAGCAAGACGACGCTCGGGCGGGCCGAGCAGCCTGTCCGAAGCTGCGCCGATCGGGATAACCATCGGCAAGCCTTGATCACGGCCCCGCACAGGAGAGCCCGTGCACTTCCCCAGGCTGATCTTCGCCGCCTTCAGCGCATTGGCCTTCGCGGTGCCCGCAGCCGCGCAAACCGGACCCGCAATCGACTGTCCGCTGCGCGATCAGCCTTATTCGTCGCAATCGCCGCTGATCGATCTGATGCTGAAACCCGAAGCCACGACCGTGATCGAGCGCGACGCGCCGGGCCTGATCGCGGATATATGGTCGGCGGCGAAGAGCGTGACGGTTCCAAGCTTCGGCTCGATCGTCACGCTTCGCCACGCCGCCGAATCCAATGCGCTCTCTGACGATGTGTGGGCGAGGATCGACCGCGATCTCGCGCGCCTGCCCGTCACGCCCGGCGACAAAAAGGCGCGATGCGCGCGCTATGACGAGGATGCGACGCCGCTCGCGACGCCAGCGCGCCACCCCGCCATGCTCGTGTTCGAGAAGATGACGGGTTTCCTGGATGCGCCATCGGTCGCGGCGGCGCATGCCGCCTTGTTCGCGATCGCGCAGCGGAAGGGCTGGTCGATCGTCGCCACCGACCGCGCGGGTGCGATCACGCCGGCCAATTTGCGGCAGTTCGACGTGGTGGTCTGGAATAATGTGAGCGGCGACGCGCTGACCGTCGGACAGCGCCGTATTTTCCGTTCCTATATCGAACATGGCGGCGGGTTCGTCGGGGTCCACGGCTCCGGGGGCGATCCGTCCTATTTCTGGGACTGGTATGTCGACACGCTGATCGGCGCGCGCTTCATCGGGCATCCAATGGCGCCGCAATTCCAGGAGGCACGCGTGGTCGTAACCGATCCCGCGAGCCCGATCGTGCGCGATCTGGCGCCGGGATGGACGATGACGGACGAATGGTATTCGTTCCGGCCCAATCCGCGCGCGAGCGGCGCCCATGTGCTGCTCGCGCTTGACGAGACGACTTACTCCCCCAGATCGGGCGAGAAGGATCTGCGCATGGGCAAGGATCATCCGATCGCCTGGACGCGCTGCATCGGCGATGGCCGGTCCTTCTTTTCGGCGATCGGCCACCGGCCGGAGGGCTATTCCGAACCCCATTATGTGCGCGTGCTGGAAGCCGGGATCGAATGGGCCGCGGGCGCCGGTGCGAGCCGTTGCCGACAGGGTCGCGAGGTCGCCCAGCGCGATTAGCATTATCGCGATTGCGCCAGGCTGATCTCGGCGAAGGCCTCAACGGAGGGCTTTGCACTTTTCCTGCCGGAACATTTCGTGCACAATCGACCCGTCCATGAGGGGTTTCGGTAATGGCGACACGCATCGCTAACAGCGGCAATTGGCGGGCCCAGATGCGCCATATCGGCGCGCGCGCGGGCGCGATGCTGAGTTCGCTGGCGGTGCTCGGCTTCGCTTTGCTGATCGGCTTCGCGCTTGCCTCGTACAGCTCGACCGATCCGGCGTTGAACACCGCGGCCGCCCCCGTTTTCCGCAACGTGCTTGGCCCCGCCGGCGCATGGAGCGCGGACCTGCTGCTCACCTTCTTCGGGCTGCCGGCAATTCTCCTGATCCCGCCTTTGGTGGTGGTCGCGCTCCGGCTGTGGCGCGGCGTGCATCCCGGACAGTGGAAGCGGGCGCTGCCGATCACAATCCTGGCAATGCTGTTCTGCGATCTGGGCATGGGGCTGGTCCATCTCGGCCTGTCGAGCGCGCTGCCCGCAGGCGCGGGCGGCGCGATCGGGATCGGGGCGGCCAATCTGATCGACCAGGGGCTCGACATGGTCCGCCAACCCTATGCGATCGGCATCCGCATCGCCGCGGTATTGCTGTTCGGCATAGCGGGACTGACGCTCGCTTTGTGGTCGCTGGGCCTCGATGCCGAGGAGCGCGCAGCCTTGTTCCGGCGGAGCGAGACGGCGCAGCGCGCCGAGCGGATTTCGGTGATCAAGCCGATGAAGCAGGCGCTGGTCCGCGCGCCCCGTGCCGCGCTGGCCGAGGACGAAGACGACGCACCCGAACCGCCGCGCCCGACGATCACCACGCCGGTCAAGCTGGCACAACCGAGCATACGCAACCAGCGCGAGCGCCAGGCCAAGCTCGCGCTCGGCGATACCTGGATATTGCCGACGCTCGACCTGCTCGCGCCGCCGCCGCCGCCGACCACCGAGAAGCTCGACAAGAATGCGCTCGAGCGCAATGCGCGGCTGCTCGAAACCGTGCTCGAGGACTTCAAGGTCCAAGGCAACATCTCGGGCGTGCGTCCCGGCCCGGTCGTTACCATGTACGAACTGGAGCCGGCGGCGGGCGTCAAGGCGAGCCGCGTGGTCGCGCTCGCCGACGATATTGCGCGCAACATGTCGGCGCTCTCGGCGCGCGTCGCGACCATTCCCGGGCGCACCGTGATCGGCATCGAGCTTCCCAACCAGAAGCGCGAGATGATCTCGCTCAGGGAGTTGCTCGAACATGAGAGGTTCGAAAACCAAGGACCGGGCAATCTCGCGCTCGTGCTCGGTAAGGATATTGGCGGCGATCCGGTGATCGCCGATTTGGCGCCGATGCCGCATCTGCTGGTTGCGGGCACGACCGGGTCGGGCAAGTCGGTCGGCTTGAACGCGATGATCCTCTCCCTGCTCTATCGGCTCACGCCCGACCAGTGCCGGATGATCATGATCGATCCCAAGATGCTGGAACTCAGCGTCTATGACGATATCCCGCACCTGCTCTCCCCGGTCGTGACCGAGCCGGCCAAGGCGATCCGCGCGCTCAAATGGGCGGTCGAGCAGATGGAGGATCGCTATCGCATGATGGCGACGATCCAGGTGCGCAGCCTCGCCTCGTTCAACGAAAAGGTGCGCGCCGCCAAGGCCAAGGGCCAGGCGCTCGGACGGCGCGTCCAGACCGGCTATGACGCCGACACCGGCCAGCCGATCTACGAGGAAGAGAAGCTCGAATATGAGCCGCTGCCGATGATCGTGGTGGTGGTCGACGAGCTTGCCGACCTGATGATGACCGCGGGCAAGGAAGTCGAATTCCTGATCCAGCGGCTCGCGCAGAAAGCGCGCGCGGCGGGCATCCACCTGATCATGGCGACGCAGCGCCCGTCGGTCGACGTCATCACCGGCGTGATCAAAGCCAATCTGCCGACGCGGATCAGCTTCCAGGTCGCGTCCAAGATCGACAGCCGCACCATTTTGAACGAGCAGGGCGCCGAGCAGCTGCTGGGCAAGGGCGACATGCTCTACGTCGCGGGCGGCAAGCAGATTGTGCGCGTGCACGGGCCGTTCGTCGGCGACGACGAGGTGCGCGGCGTGGCCGAGCATTGGAAAAGCCAGCGCCCGCCCGAATATATCTCCGCCGTCACCGAGGAGCCGATGGACGGCGGCTACGAGATCGAGGGCGCGCCCTCAGGGCCAGACGACCCCGAGACGCAGACCTATCGCAAGGCGGTCCAGCTCGTCGTCGAGAATCGCAAGGCCTCGACCTCCTGGCTCCAGCGCCAGCTCCGCGTCGGCTATAATGGCGCGGCGCGGCTGATCGAGCGGATGGAGAAGCAGGGCATCATCTCCACCCCCGACCATGTCGGCCGGCGCGAGGTGCTGATCGAGCCGAGCGATCTGGCGAGCTATTTGTAGGGTGGCCTGCCACCGTCATTCCAGCGAAAGCTGGAAGCCATCTCCCCAAGGACGAAAGAATGCGCTGGGAGATGGACCCCAGCGTTCGCTGGGGTGACGCCGAGTCGATTGATCCGATTGGGAGTGCAGCCTACCAGCCCCGCCATGCTGCCCGCGCTTGCCCATATCGACGCCTGGATCTTCGATCTCGACAACACGCTCTATCCGGCGTCGGCGGACCTGTTCGGGCTGATCGACAAGCGGATGACCGCTTATGTGGCGCGCATCACCGGATTGTCGCTCGAGGAAGCCTACAAGGTCCAGAAGAGCTATTTCCGCGAGCATGGCACCACGCTCAACGGATTGATGATCGAGCATGGCGTGGACCCGCACGACTTCCTGGCGGACGTGCATGCGATCGAAATGGACGTGCTGCGGGAGGATCGGCGGCTGGTCGATGCGATCGCGCGGCTGCCCGGGCGCAAGCTGGTCTTCACCAACGGCGACGTGCCCTATGCGGAGCGCGTGCTGGCGAGCGTCGGCCTGTCGGAGAGCTTCGAGGCGATCCACGACATCCATGCCATGGCCTACAAGCCCAAGCCGCATGCCGACGCTTATGCCTCGATGATCCAGGCCTTCCGCATCGATCCGGCGCGCGCACTGTTCGCCGACGATCTCGCGCGCAACCTGCCGCCCGCCAAGGCAATTGGCCTGACCACGCTCTGGATCGACAATGGATCGGAGCAGGTGGGGGCAGACATAATCGACGGGATCGACTACCGGGCCAGCGACCTGGGCCAGTGGCTCGACCAAATCTTGAGGGAAGAATGACGCTCGAAGCCACGATCGACGCCGCCTGGGACGCGCGCGACACGCTCTCCACGTCCACCAAGGGTGCGGTGCGCGACGCGGTCGAGTCTGCGCTCGCGGGGCTCGATGCGGGCACCTATCGCGTCGCCGAGAAGCGTGGCGATGCGTGGCACGTCAATCAGTGGCTCAAGAAGGCGGTGCTGCTCTCCTTCCGTCTCAACGACAATGCCGTGATCGACAATGGCACGCCCGGCGGCCCGGCGTTCGACAAGGTGCCGACCAAATTTGCCGGCTGGGGCGAGAACCGCTTCCGTGCCGCGGGTTTCCGCGTCGTGCCGGGCGCGATGGTCCGCCGCGGCGCGCATATCAGCAAGGGCGTCGTGCTGATGCCGAGCTTCGTCAATATCGGTGCCTATGTCGGCGAGGGCACGATGGTCGACACCTGGGCCACCGTCGGCAGCTGCGCGCAGATCGGCGCCAACGTCCATATTTCGGGCGGAGTCGGCATCGGCGGCGTGCTCGAACCGCTCCAGGCGGGGCCGGTGGTGATCGAGGACAATTGCTTCATCGGCGCGCGCTCCGAAGTCGCCGAGGGCGTGCATGTCGGCGAAGGCGCCGTGCTGTCGATGGGCGTCTATCTTGGCGCCTCGACCAAGATCGTCGATCGCGCGACGGGCGAGGTCTTCATCGGCCGCGTGCCGCCTTATGCGGTGGTGGTGCCGGGGACCTTGCCCGGCAAGGATGGCGGCCCCGGCCTTTATTGCGCGGTGATCGTGAAGCGGGTCGACGCGCAGACGCGGTCGAAGACCGGCATCAACGAGTTGCTGCGCGACTGAGCAACAAACGACACCGGTTCGGAGCCGAATGGCCTGACCGGCACTGGCGTTCCCTCTCCGCCTAGGCCTAAACCATGGGCAACAATGTTTCGCGGGGACGGACGATGAAAAGGATGCTGCGGTCGGCAGTGGCCGGTGCCGGGATCGCGCTGGTAATGGCGCCCGCCTATGCGGCCGATGCCCCCATGGCAAAATACGGCGCATGGGGCGTCGATTATGCCGACATGGACAAGAGCGTGAAGCCGGGGGACGATTTCTTCGATTATGTCGAAGGGACCTGGCTCAAGACGCATCCCATTCCGGCGGACAAATCGCGCGCAGGCTATAATTATGACCTGCCCGACGAGACCGAGGTGCAGGTCCGCGCGATTGTCGAGGAGGCGGCGCGCAATCCCCAAAATGCAACCGCGCGCCAGATCGGTGATTTCTACGCCGCCTGGATGGACGAAGCGGGGATCGAGGCGCGCGGGCTTGCGCCGCTCAAGCCCTGGCTTGCGCGCATCGCGGCGGTGCGGACGAAGCGCCAGCTCGTCGCGCTGATGGCCGCGCCCGGTTTCGCCTCGCCGGTCGATATCGGCATCGCCGCCGACGAGAAGGATCCGACCCGCTACACGGTTACCGCCAGCCAGGCGCGGCTCGGCCTGCCCACGCGCGATTATTACCTGCTGAAGGGCGAGAAATACGACGCCTATCGCAAGGCCTATCGCGACTACGTCATCCATATCGAGACACTGGCGGGGATCGCCGATCCGACCGCCAAGGCGGACGCGATCGTCGCGCTCGAAACGCGGCTGTCGCAGGATCAGTGGACGCCCGAACGGCGCCGCGATCCGCAGGCGACCTATAATCCGATGACGCGCGCGCAGCTCGCCGCGCTCGCCCCCGCGCTGGAATGGGATGCGACGCTGGCCCGGATCGGCCTGGGCGCCGCGCGGATCGTGGATGTGACTGAGCCGAGCGCGGTCGCGGCAGCGGCCAAGCGCATCGCCGACGTGCCGCTTGCGACCTGGAAGGCGTATCTCACCTTCCGCTTCATCAGCGACCATGCGGCCTTTCTGCCCAAGGCATTCGACGACGCGCATTTCGATTTCTACAGCCGCACCTTGAACGGCGTGCCGCAGCAGCGCGACCGCTGGAAACGCGGCATGGCCTTGCTCGACCAGGATTTGGGCGAGGCGGTCGGTCAACTCTACATCGCGCGCCATTGGTCGGCCGAGACGGAGGCCAAGGCCAACGAACTGCTGGGCGATATGCGCGCCGCCTATCAGGACAAGATCGAGCATGCCGCGTGGATGGACGAAGCCACGCGCAAGGAAGCCCTGGCCAAGCTCGCCGCGTTCGATCCGCGCATCGGCCATCCGATCCGCTATATCGATTATTCGAGCTTTCGGGTCAGCCGCACCGATCCGCTCGCCAACGCAATGGCATCGGCGGATTTCGACTGGCGGCTCGCGCTGTCGCGTTTCCCCAAGCCGGTCGACCGCAGCCTGTGGGACATGACGCCCCAGACGGTGAACGCCTATTACGACCCGACGCTCAACCAGGTGACGGTACCTGCGGCGATCCTTCAGCCGCCCTTCTTCGATCCCAATGCCGATCCCGCGGTCAATTATGCCGAGACCGGCGCGACCACGATCGGGCATGAAATGGGCCATGGCTATGACGACGAAGGCCGCCAGTTCGACGCGCAGGGCCGGCTGCGCGACTGGTGGACGGCCGAAACCGCCGCCAAATACAAGGTCAAGGCCGAGATGCTGGCGAGCCAGTTCGATGCCTATGAGCCGATCCCCGGCGTGCACATCAAGGGCCATCTGACGCTGGGCGAGAATCTGGCGGACCTGGGCGGGATCGAGACGGCGTATTCCGCCTATCGCCGTTACGTCGCGCGCCATGGCGAGCCGCCGGTTATCGACGGCTTCACCGGCGATCAGCGCTTCTTCCTGGCTTATGCCGCCGCCTGGCAGGGCAAGGCGCGCGAGGATGCGTTGCGCGCGCAATTGCTGAGCAATCCGCACAGCCCCGACAAATATCGCGTCTACGGCATCGTGCGCAATTTCGACCCCTGGTACGCCGCGTTCGACGTCAAGCCGGGCGACAGAATGTACCTGCCGCCCGACCAGCGCGTGCACGTCTGGTGACGCGCACGCCATCCCTTCCGATCCTGGCGAGAGGCCCCGCAATGAAGACGTTCCTGACCGCCGGCGTGGCCGTTGCCGCGATCATCCTGGGCCTGTCGCCCGTTGCCGCCCAATCCGCGGGCAAGCCTGCTTATGGCGGCTGGGGCTTCGATTCTGCCGGTATGGACAAAGCGGTGAAGCCGGGCGACGATTTCTGGGCCTATGCGAATGGCGGCTGGGATCGCACGACCGATTTCGCGCCCGACCGCAGCAGCGCGGGCGTCAGCATCAAACTGGTCGATCAGGCCGAAGTGGATGTGCGCGATCTGCTCGACGGGATCGCGAAGGATCCGCATGCGAACGCAACCGATCGCAAAGTCGGCAAACATTACAAGGCCTGGATGAACAGCGCCGCGATCGAGGCCGCGGGCACCAGGCCGCTCAAGCCCTATCTGGCGCGGATCGATGCGGTGCGGACGCGCGACGACCTTATCCGCCTGTTCGCCGCGCCTGGCTATGCCGCGCCGGTCTACATCGGCATCATCCCCGATTTCATGGACCCGACCCATTATGCGGCGATCGCGACGCAAGGCAGTTTGGGCCTGCCCGATCGCGATTATTATCTGCTCCAGGGCGAGAAATATGACGCGATCCGCAAGGCCTATCGCGCCTATGTCGTCAAGATCCAGCGGCTCGCGGGCTTCCCCGATGCCGAAGCGCGCGCCGACCGGATCCTCGACCTCGAGACCAGGATCGCGACTGACCAATGGTCGCGCGCCAAGCGCCGCGATATCCAGGGCCTCTATCACCCGATGGAAATCCAGCCGCTGAATATGCTGGCGCCGCAATTCGACTGGCCGGTCTATCTGAAAGCGCTCGGCCTGACGAAGGTCTCGACCGTGATCGCGGGCGAGACCAGCGCCATCACCGCGGCGGGCAAATTGCTCGATACCGTGCCGCTGTCGACCTGGAAGGAATATCTCGCCTTCCGCTTCGTGAGCGATCACGCCGTCTACCTGCCAAAGGCATTCGACGACGCCCAGTTCGATTTCTACAGCCACACGCTGAATGACGTGCCCGTGCAGCGCGACCGCTGGAAACGCGGCGTGCAGCAGGTCAACGGCGCGCTCGGCGAGGCGGTCGGCGCGGCCTATGTCCAGCGCCACTATCCGCCCGAAGCCGAACGCCAGATGGGCGAGCTGATCGAGAATCTGCGCGCGGCCTATGCCGACAAGATCAGCCACGCCGTATGGATGGACGAGGCGACGCGGACCGAGGCGCTTGCCAAGTTGAAGGCGTTCGAGCCCCGCACCGGCCACCCGGTCAAATATATCGATTATTCGCCGATGGTGGTGAGCCCGACCAACCCGCTCGCCAACGCGGTCGCGGCGAGCGATTTCCAATGGAAGCTGCAGCTGTCGCGCTTCCCCTTACCCGTCGACCGGACGCTGTGGAACATGACGCCGCAAACCGTGAATGCCTATTACAGCCCACTGTCCAACCAGATAACCTTCCCGGCGGCGATCCTGCAGCCGCCTTTCTTCGATGCCGCCGCCGATGCGGCGGTCAATTACGGCGCGATCGGCGCGATCATCGGACACGAAATGGGCCACGGCTTCGACGATCAGGGCCGCAAGTTCGATGCGAGTGGGCATCTACGCGACTGGTGGAGCAAGGGCACCGCCGATGCCTACACCGTGCATGCGCAGAAACTGGTCGCGCAATATAATGGCTACGAGCCCATCCCAGGCGCCAAGATCAACGGCCAGCTCACGCTCGGCGAAAATCTGGGCGATCTGGGCGGGATCGAAGCCGCGTACCAGGCCTATCGCCGCTATGTCGCGCAGCATGGCGAGCCGCCCGTCATCGACGGCTATACCGGCGATCAGCGCTTCTTCCTCGCTTATGCCGAGGCGTGGCGCCAGAAACGCCGCGAGGGTGCGACCCGCCAGCAATTGCTGAGCGATCCGCACAGCCCGGCTTATTTCCGGGTCAATGGCATCGTCCGCAATGTCGACGCCTGGTATGCCGCGTTCGACATCAAGCCCGGCGACAAGCTCTATCTGCCGCCCGAGGAGCGCGTCCACGTCTGGTGAGGATTTGACAGCAAGCGGCGGGATGGTCTCCCGCCGCATCTGTTTTATGCCCGCACTATGAGCATGCAGATGAGCCGCGCCGACTGGGCGATCCTGCTGATCCTCTCGGTTCTGTGGGGCGGATCCTTTTTCTTCATCGGGATTGCGATCCACTCGGTCACGCCGTTGACGTTGGTGCTGATCCGCGTCGCCCTCGCCTCCGCTTTCCTTTGGATCTGGCGCCTGATCCGGAGCGAGCCATTGGGTCTGGCGATGAGGCTTGCCTTACCCCTGACCTTGTTGGCGGTGCTCAACAATGCCTTGCCCTTCATCCTGTTCGCCTGGGCGCAGCGCACGATCCCGTCGGGACTCGCCTCGATCCTCAACGCGACGACGCCGATCTGGGGCGTGATCGTCGCGCATATCTTCACGCAAGACGAGCGAATGCGCCCGCACAAGATTGCGGGGGTGCTACTCGGCTTCGCCGGCGTCGCGGTGATGATCGGTGCCGACCTGCTCGGTCAGATCGGGACCAACATACTGGCCCAACTCGCCTGCCTGGGTTCGACGCTGAGTTACGCACTCGCGGGCGTCTATGCGCGCCGCTTCCGTGGGCTGGGGGTGACGCCGGTCGGCGTCGCGACCGGTTCGCTCACCGCCGCCGCGTGCGTGCTGCTGCCGCTGGTGCTGCTGTTCGAACCGCCATGGCGGGCGTCGGCGCCAACCGGGCAGGCGTGGGCGGCCTTGATCGCCCTCGCTTTCTTCTGCACCGCGGTCGCCTACATCCTCTATTTCAGGCTGCTCGCATCGGCGGGCGCGACCAACAGCCTGCTCGTGACCTTCCTGATCCCGGTGACCGCGATCTTGCTCGGCACCTTCCTGCTCGGCGAGCAGCTCGCGCCGCGCCATTTCGCAGGGATGGCGCTGATCGGCTGCGGGCTGGCGGCGATCGACGGGCGGTTATTCCGATTGCTTTCGTCACCCCAGCGAAAGCTGGGGTCCATCTCCGGCACTGACGACTCGATCTGACGGGCAGGCGATGGGTGCCAGCTTTCGCTGGCATGACGGAGGGAGGTTACCCCTCCACCTTCGCCAGCAACGCCTTGGCCTCGGGCCCCGTCCAGTCGAGGTCGCGGTCGACGCGCAGCACTTCCTTGCCGTTGCTGTCGTAGAGGATTGTGGTCGGCAACGACGCCACCTTGAGTGGGATCATCAGCGCATTGGCCGTGTCGAGCCACGGCTTGCCGTTCTTGATCGGGTGCTTCTGAAGGAAAGGCGCGACCACGCGCGCGCCCTCCAGATCCTCATTGACCAGCACCACCTGCAGCTTGCCCGCATCACGCGCCGCCAGCGCATCGAGCGTCGGCAATTCCTTGATGCAGGGCACGCACCAGGTTGCCCACAGATTGACCAGCAGGGGCTTGCCCTTGAGATCGGACAATTTGGCCGGCTGCCCATCGCCATTCTTGATCTCGGCGATCGGGATCGGCTTGCCCGCCTGCGCGGTATCGGGCCCGGCGGGAGCCTGCGCCTGAACGGCGGGTTGCGCCTGCGTGGGTTGTGGCTCAGGCGCAGCTTGCTTATGGCAGCCGCCAAGCGCGGCCAGCGCCGTCAGGGAACAGGCCAAGGTTACAGGGGCAATACGCCGCATGTCGAACTCCAATGCCATGTGGGGAGGGCGTTTCGCCGACGGGCCTAGCGCGATCATGCGCGAAATCAACGCCTCCATTCCATTCGACAAAAGACTTTGGCGACAGGACATCGCCGCCAGCCGCGCCCATGTCGCGATGCTTGGCAAGCAGGGCATCGTCGATCCGGCCGATGTCGAGAAGATCGACCAGGGCCTGGCGCAGATCGCGGCAGACTATGAAAAGAGCGGGCCGCCCGAGGATTTGAGCCTCGAGGACATCCACATGACGGTCGAAAGCCGGCTGGCCGTTTTGGTCGGGCCCGCCGCGGGCCGGCTGCACACCGCGCGTTCGCGCAACGACCAGGTCGCGACCGATTTCAAGCTGTGGGTGCGCGACGCGATCGATGCGGTGATCGCCGGGCTCGATGCGCTCCAGGCGGCGTTATTGGTGCGCGCCGAGGAGCATGCCGCGACGATCATGCCCGGCTTCACGCATCTCCAGGTGGCGCAGCCGGTGACGCTCGGCCATCACCTGATGGCATGGCACGCGATGATCGGGCGCGATCTGTCGCGCTTCACCGATGCGCGCGCGCGGATGAACCGGTCGCCGCTCGGCAGCGCCGCGCTCGCCGGCACCGGCTTTCCGATCGACCGGCACATGACGGCCGCAGCGCTCGGCTTCGACGGGCCGACCGGCAATTCGCTCGATTCGGTCTCTGACCGCGATTTCGCGCTCGATTATCTGATGAGCGCGACCCAATGTTCGCTGCATCTGTCGCGCATGGCCGAGGAGTTCGTCATCTGGGCGAGTCAGCCTTTCGGCTTCGTCTCGCTGCCCGATGCCTATTCGACCGGCTCATCGATCATGCCGCAGAAGCGCAATCCCGACGCGGCCGAGCTGGTGCGCGGCCATTCGGGCCGGATCGCGGGCTGCATGGTCGCGCTGACGATGACGATGAAGGGCCTGCCGCTCGCTTATTCGAAGGACATGCAGGACGACAAACCGCCCGTGTTCGAAGCGCATGACCTGCTGGCGCTTTCGATCGCGGCGATGACCGGCATGGTCGAGACGACGGCTTTCGTGCCCGAACGGATGCGCGCGGCGGCGGAAGCGGGTTTCTCGACCGCGACCGATTTCGCCGACTGGCTGGTGCGCGAGGGCAATATTCCATTCCGTGAAGCGCACCACATCACCGGCCGCGCGGTCAAGCTCGCCGAGAATGAAGGCGTGCCGATGGCCAAGCTTCCGCTCGAGGCCTTGCAGGCGATCGATCCGCGGATCGACGCGCGCGTCTACACCGTGCTCACGGTCGATGCCTCGGTCGCAAGCCGGATGAGCCATGGCGGCACCGCACCCGAACAGGTGCGCGCGCGCATCGCCGAAGCCAGGGAGGGCAAGTGATGCGCCGCCTCGCGATCGCCCTTGCCTGTCTCGCGCTCGCCGCCTGCGGCCAGAAGCAGAATTTGAAACCGCCCGCCAACGGCGTCTTGCCGCCCAAGCCCGCGACCGCACCGGCGGCGCCGACCGCGGATGAGCTGCTCAAGCATCAACCATCCGAGCGCCCCAGCCGCAGCGACGAGCTTCTGACCAAGTCGGAACCGCGTCAGAGCGACCCCTTCGATCAGCCGCCGAAATAAGATGGACCATTTCGAACTCAGGGACGGCGTGCTCCACGCCGAGGACGTGCCGTTGACGCGCATCGCCGCGGAAGCGGGCACGCCGATTTATGTCTATTCCGCCGCCACGATCGAGCGCCATGTCCGCGTGTTCCGCGAGGCGCTGGCGGGCGTGGCCGACCCGTGGATCGCCTTCGCGGTCAAGGCGAACCCCAATCGCGCGGTGCTGGCAACCTTGGCCAAACTTGGCCTGGGCGCCGACGTCGTCTCGGGTGGCGAGCTGCTGCGTGCGCTCGCGGCGGGTATCCCGGCGGACAAGATCGTCTTTTCGGGCGTCGGCAAGACGGCCGAGGAAATGGCGCTCGGGCTTCAGCGCGGCATCGGTCAGTTCAACCTCGAATCGCTCGAGGAGGCTGAGATGCTGTCGGAGGTCGCCGTCGGGCTTGGCCTTGTCGCCAGGGTCGCATTTCGCATCAATCCCAACGTCGATGCGGGCACGCATAGCAAGATCTCCACGGGCCGCGCCGACGACAAGTTCGGCATCGCTTATGACCGGGCGACGGCGGCCTTCGCGCGCGCCGCGGAACTGCCCGGCCTCGATCCCGTCTGCGTCGCGGTCCATATCGGCAGTCAACTGACCGACCTTGGCCCAATGCGCGCGGCGTTCGAGCGCGTCGGATCGCTGATCCGGGAGCTGCGCGCGGCGGGTCATGTCATCCTGCGCGCAGACCTCGGCGGCGGGCTGGGCGTGCCCTACAATCCCGCCGTCCCGGCGCCGCCGATCCCGGCCGATTATGGCGCGATGGTCGCCGAGGTCACTTCCGGCTGGGACGTGCGCCTGATGTTCGAGCCCGGCCGCGTGATCGTGGGCAATGCGGGCATCATGCTGACGCGTGTCATCAGGGTGAAAGAAGGGAAGACCTATCCTTTCGTCGTGGTCGATGCCGGCATGAACGATCTGCTCCGCCCGAGCCTGTACGATGCCTGGCACAATATCCGTGGCGTGGAACCGACGGACGAAACGTTCGTCGCCAATATCGTGGGACCAATCTGCGAAACCGGCGACACCTTTGCCCGCGCGCGTGCGATGGATCAGGTGAAAGCAGGCGATCTGGTCGCTTTCATGACTGCAGGCGCTTATGGAGCGACGATGGCGAACACCTATAATTCGCGCGGGCTGGTGCCCGAAGCGATGGTGCACGGGGGAGAATGGGCGATCGTGCGCGACCGCCAGCCTGTCGAGGCATTGATCGAGGCCGACCGGCTTCCCCCCTGGCTTTGAGGACAATATGACCAACAAACGCATACGCAAGGCGGTCTTTCCGGTCGCCGGTTTCGGTACCCGCTTCCTTCCCGCCACCAAGGCGGTGCCCAAGGAATTGCTGCCGGTGGTCGACCGGCCGCTCATCCAATATGCGATCGACGAGGCGCGTGCCGCGGGAATCGAGCAGATGATCTTCGTCACCGGCCGCGGCAAGCATGCGATCGAGGATTATTTCGACAGCGCGTTCGAGATCGAGCACGACCTCAATGCCAAAGCCAAGACCGAAATATTGGAGGCGATGCGCCCGACCCGGCTCGATCCGGGCCAGGCGGCATTCGTGCGCCAGCAGCAGATGGCGGGGCTCGGCCATGCAGTCTGGTGCGCGCGTCAGCTGATCGGCGACGAACCGTTCGCGGTGCTGCTGCCCGACGAGCTACTGTGGAACCCGGCCAACCCTTGCCTCAAGCAAATGTGCGCCACCTATGAGGCCGAAGGCGGCAATGTGGTGGCGGTGGTCGAAGTGCCGGAGGAGCATACGAACCGCTACGGAATCGTCGAGCCGGGCGCGTCGAAGGGCGCGGTCACCGAAGTGAAGTCGATGGTGGAAAAGCCTAAGCCGGGCACCGCGCCGTCGCGGCTGGCGGTGGTCGGCCGCTACATCCTCCAACCCGAGGTGCTGGATATCCTCTCCGAGGGCAAGAAGGGCGCGGGCGGCGAGATCCAGCTTACCGACGCGATGGCGCAATTGCTGGGCAAGCAGCCTTTCCATGCGCAGACCTTCGACGGCGTGCGGCACGATTGCGGCGAGAAAGCCGGTTTCATCATCGCCAATATCGCGTTGGCGCTCGAGCGCAGTGACATCGCCGACACGATCCGCGCCTTCGCGCGGACGATCTGACCGAGGCGGCTACGCACAGCCTGCCGATCTTCGTACGGCTGGCGGGCAAGCCCGTCATGCTGATCGGCGATGGGCCGACGGCGGATGCGAAGCGGCGCCTTCTCGAGCGCGCGGGCGCGGTCATCGTCAGCGAGGATGCGCCGCTTGCGACATTGGGCGTGGTCGCCAATGGCGACGAATCCGCGGTCGTACGGCTCCGCGCGCGCGGCATGTTGCTCAACGTGGTCGATCGGCCCGATCTGTGCGACTTCACGCTTCCGGCGATCATCGATCGCGATCCGGTGCTGATAGCGATCGGCACCGGCGGTGCCTCCGCCGGCCTGGCGGCAGCCTTGCGCCAGCGGATGGAGGCCTTGCTGCCGGCGGGGCTCGGCAAGCTTGCCACGGCGCTGTTCGCCGCACGCGACCCGTTGCGCGCGCGCTTTCCGGATACAGAGGTGCGCCGCCGCGCGATCGGCGCACTGCTCGCCGCGGGTGGGCCGCTCGATCCGCTTGCCGAACATGATGATCCCGCGGCGGTAATCGCCGTCGCCGACGCCGCGCCGGGGCGGGCGGAAAGGATCGAAATCGACTCTGCCGATCCCGAGGCGCTGACCTTGCGCGCCGCGCGCCTGCTTGGCCTGGCCGACCGGCTCTATATCGACGGCGCGGTCCCGGATGCGATCCTCGACCGTGCGCGCGCCGACGCGCAGCGGTTCGCGGGCGTCTGCCCACGCATTCCCGCGCCGGGCCTTACGCTCCAATTGGTCTGGACGGGCCCATGAATCGCTGGGCGCTCGAACTGAAGACCGACGGCAAGGGGCATGTGGTCGACGCGGCCGAGGCCTGCGCCGCGCATCGCCCGCCCGCGCTTTTCGTCTGGGTGCATCTCGACGGGCGGGAGAGCGACACGCTCAAATGGCTGCAGGACCATGGCGGCATGCCCTCCACAGTCATCTATGCGCTGACCGCAATGGAGACCCGCCCGCGCAGCGAGGCGATCGACGACGGCGCGCTGATCAACCTGCGCGGGCCGTCGGCCGACGACAAAGGGGCCAAGAATGGCGAGGATACGCTCGTCTCGATCCGCGTGTGGGTAGAGCAGGGCCGTGCGATTTCGGTGAGCTTTCATCCGCTCAAGGGTATCGACAAGCTGGTCGATCAGATGACCGCGGGCGAGATCAAGGACCCCGGCGACCTCGTCTCGCATCTCGCGATGATCATCACCAAGCAGGTCGATCCGGTGATCAGCGAACTCGACGACCTGGTCGACGATTGCGAATTGAGGCTGGAGCCGGAGCATGCGTTCGAGACGCGCCGCCGCATTGCGGTCGCGCGCTCCGACGCGATCGCCTATCGCCGCTTCGTCTCGCCGCAGCGCCAGGCCCTCACGCAATTGGCCGAACTCGATGCGCCCTGGCTGGAGGATGATGATCGCCTCCATCTGCGCGAGGCCGCGGACCGCTTCGCGCGCATGACCGAGGATCTGGAGGCGGTGCGCGAACGCTCCGCGCTCATCCACGAGCAATTGACCGACCTCAGGTCCGAGCTGCTCGAAAAGCGTGCCTTGCTGATCTCGATCGTCGCGCTGATCTTCCTGCCTTTGACCTTCGTCACCGGCCTGCTGGGGATGAACGTCGAGGGAATCCCCTTCGCGCACGAACCCTGGGCCTTCGACGCGGTCTGCGGCTTCTGCCTCGCGGTCTCGATCGCGATCACCGCCTGGTTCGCCGCCGCGCGCTGGTTCAAATGATCAGGAAATAAGGATTCCCGCCAGCGCCGCCGACATGAGATTGGCGAGGCTGCCGGCGAGCAAAGCCTTCAGCCCGAGTTTGGCGATCAACGGCCGCTGATTGGGCGCGAGCCCGCCGGTCACCGCCATCTGGATCGCGATCGAGCTGAAATTGGCGAAGCCGCACAAAGCGAACGTCACCACCGCCTGGCTGTGCGCGCTCAAGGTCGAAGCGATCTTGCCGAAGTGGATGTAGGCGACGAATTCGTTGAGCACGATCTTTTCGCCGAACAGGCCGCCCGCGACGCTCGCCTGGCCCGCATGATCCCAGGGCACGCTGATCAGGAACATGATCGGCGCGAAGACGTAGCCGAGGATGCGCTGGAAGGTCAGGCCGGCAATGCCGAACCAGCCGCCGATGCCCGACAATAATCCATTGGCGAGCGCGACCAGGCCGACGAAGGCGAACACCATCGCGCCGACCATCACCGCCAGCCGCACGCCGAGCTGCGCGCCTTGCGCGGCGGCCATGATGACGTTGGCGGGCCTTTCGTCCTCGTCGCCGCGGCTGGTGTCGACCATCTCGCTGATCGGAAGATGCGTTTCGGACGGGTCGTCGGGCATCATCATCTTGGCCATCAGGATCGCGCCGGGCGCGGACATGAAGCTGGCGGCGAGCAGATATTCGATCCGGATGCCCATCGAGGCATAAGCCGCGAGGATGGTGCCCGCCACGCCCGCCATGCCGCTGACCATCACCTGGAACAGCTGGCTCGGCCGGAGCGCGGCGAGATAGGGGCGGATCACGAGCGGCGATTCCGATTGGCCGACGAAGATATTGGCCGCCGCGCACAGCGATTCCACTTTGCTGATGCCGACCACATATTCGATCGCGCCGCCGACCCAGCGCACCACGCGCTGCATGATGCCAAGGTGATAGAGGATCGAGACCAGGCTCGCGAAGAAGATGATCACCGGCAGCGCCTGCAGCGCGAAATTCTGGCCGAGCGGCGATGCGGCGAACGGTCCGAACAGAAAGGCGGTGCCTTCGCCCGCATAGCCGAGCAAGGCGCTGACCCCGCCGGCCATCTTGCTGATCACCAGGCGGCCCGCCGGGACGTAGAGGACCAGCACCGCGATGCTCGCCTGCAAGGCAAAGGCCGCGCCCACCACGCGCGGCCTGATCCAGCGGCGGTTGGACGAAAGCGCGAATGCCACGGCCAGGATCAGGATGATCCCGGCAAGGCTCAGCAAATGGCTGGTCATGTTGCTAGAAAATCCCCCTCAACCCTGCGCGAACGATACACGCTCGTGCCGGGAGGGCTAGCCTTCTCTATTCAAATGGTTTGGGGCCTAGATCGGGGCGCTGGGAATGACGCGGAGCAGGGGCGGAAGGCTGCGATGCCACAGGGCGCTTTCCGTCTGGCGGAGAGGAAGCCCGCGCGTCAGAGCCGAAATCTGGGCACGGCTTAGTCCCGAGCGTTCGCAATAGAAGGAATTGCGCGGCCGGCGCGAGAAATAGCTGTAGAATATCGCCATGCGATCACGCGTGGCGGGCCTACCCCGATGTAGGCAGCGCGCCGTGTCCGCGAAGATCACCGTTCCAGCGAGGCCAAGACAGCTTCGGACCGCTTCGGGATCATCGGCTTTGAGCGTCTCCCGCCCGCGCCGATCGAGTTCGAAGGGTCCACCGTCGGCGTCCACATCGTTCAAATAGATGGCGATCCGCACCATGCGCCGGTCCTCGCGATCGCGATGCCAGCGCCGGGTCGCCTCGTCCTTGCCGTCGGCGACCGAATAGACCAGCGCCATCCCGTCATAAGCGGGCGGCAGGCCGAGGTAGGATTCGGCGATGTCGAGCAGCCGGTCAGCGAGGCCCCAGGTGAACAGAACCGGCCGCATCATCACCTGTGCGCCGGGAAACATGAGATATTTCTCGCCCGCGCTGGCGCGGCGATGTGCCTCCGGCGCGTAATCCGCGGCCATCCGGCGCGCCACCTCGAACATCTCCCTGCTTCCGGGCATTCCCAGCGCTTCGAGCGACGTCACGAATATGCCGTCGCGCCGCAGCCCGTCGCAGATGCGCGCATCGAGCCCGGTCAGATCGGGAAGCGCCGAGGCATGCGCGTCCAGGCTGTCATGATAATGCCGCTCCAGCCTACGCTGGATTGATGGGATCGAGAGGACGCGGTGCGCGGTGTTGGCCGGCAGGCTGCGCATCTTGCGCGAATAAGCCCGCATCAGCCCGACCAACGCCATCAGGATCGCCCCAAATATGTCCTTGGGCCGTTATTTGGCGGCACCTGCACTTTTACAAATGCATGTTAGGCACGCGCGACGAGCCGACCTCGCCGCGCGATGAGCAGCATCTCCGAGGAAAAAAGGGCCGGCGCCTCCCGCAGGAAGCGCCGGCGTCGGTGTTTTAGGCGCCGTGCGCCGCGAGCGCGGCGAGCAGCAGCAGGGCAACGATGTTGGTGATCTTGATCATCGGGTTCACCGCCGGACCGGCGGTGTCCTTGTAAGGATCGCCGACCGTGTCGCCCGTCACCGCGGCCTTATGGGCTTCGCTGCCCTTGCCGCCGTGATTGCCGTCTTCGATATATTTCTTGGCATTGTCCCACGCGCCGCCGCCCGACGTCATCGAGATGGCGACGAACAGGCCCGACACGATCACGCCGAGCAGCAAGGCCCCGAGCGACGCGAAGCCGTTACTCTGGCCCGCGACCTTGGCGATCACGAAATAGACGAGGATCGGCGCGAGCACCGGCAGCAAGGACGGGATGATCATCTCCTTGATCGCGGCCTTGGTGACGAGGTCGACGGTGCGCGCATAATTGGGACGGCTGGTGCCTTCCATGATGCCCGGATTGGAGCGGAACTGCTCGCGCACATCCTCCACCACCGCACCGGCGGCTCGGCCCACCGCGGTCATGCCGAACGCGCCGAACGCGAACGGCAGGAGCGCGCCGAGCAGCAAGCCGACGATCACGTACGGATTGGACAGCGAGAAATCGACCGCGAGGCTGGGGAAGAATTCCTTGAGGTCGGCGGTATAGGCGCCGAACAGCACGAGCGCGGCGAGCGCGGCCGAGCCGATCGCATAGCCCTTGGTCACCGCCTTAGTGGTGTTGCCGACCGCGTCCAATGCGTCCGTCTTCACGCGAACCTCGTGCTCCAGTCCCGCCATTTCGGCGATGCCGCCAGCATTGTCGGTGACGGGACCATAAGCGTCGAGCGCCACGACCATGCCCGCCAGAGCGAGCATCGAGGTCGCGCCGAAGGCGATACCGATCACGCCCGCAAGCTGATAGGCCGCGATCACCGCGATCACGATCACCAAGGTCGGCAGCGCGGTCGATTCGAGGCTGACCGCCAGGCCTTGGATGACGTTGGTGCCATGGCCGGTGACCGACGCCCGCGCGATCGATTTGACCGGGCGATAATTCGTGCCGGTATAATATTCGGTGATCCACACCAAAGCACCCGTGACGGCGAGCCCGACCATCGCGCACCAGAACAGGTCCATGCCGGTGAAGGCGGTGCCGATTGCGGCGACCGCGCTCGTTCCTGCGCCGGTGGCGTCGCTGGCACCGCCGAGCTGGCTATGGAGATCGCCGAGCGCATATTTGAACGCGCCGTATATGGCGACCGCGCCCAGGATCGCCGAGACCAGGAAGCCCTTATAAAGCGCACCCATGATCGAGCCGCCGCCGAGGCGGACGAAGAAAGTACCGATGATCGAGGTGATGATGCAGACGCCGCCGATCAGCAGCGGCAGGCTCATCAGCTTGAGGACGAGCGCGGGGTCCTTCACGAACAAGGCGATCGACACCATCGTCACGCCGAGCGTCACGACGTAGGTTTCGAACAAATCGGCCGCCATGCCGGCGCAATCGCCGACATTGTCGCCGACATTGTCCGCGATCACCGCCGGGTTGCGGGGATCATCCTCGGGAATGCCCGCCTCGACCTTGCCGACCAAGTCGGCGCCGACGTCGGCGGCCTTGGTGAAGATGCCGCCGCCAAGCCGCGCGAAGATCGAGATGAGCGAGGCGCCGAATGACAAGGCGACCAGCGCGTTGATTACGACCCGGTCGGTCGGCGCATGATGCGCGATGCCGACGAGGCAATAGAAGAAGACCGAGATGGCGAGCAGGCCCAGGCCCGCCACCAGCATGCCGGTGATCGCGCCCGAGCGGAAGGCGGTGGTGAGACCGGCTTGCAGGCTGTGACGCGCGGCTTCCGCGGTGCGGACGTTCGCCTTCACCGAAATGTTCATGCCGACGAAACCGGTCGCGCCAGACAGCAAGGCGCCGATCAGGAAACCAATCGCCGATACCAGGCCGAGGAAATAGCCGACCAGGACGACCACGACGAGGCCGACGACGGCGATCGTGGTATATTGGCGGGCGAGATAGGCGCGTGCGCCTTCCTGGATGGCCGCGGCAATGTCCTGCATGCGTTGCGAGCCCGCGGGCTGCTTCAATACCTGCAGGCTCGTTACGATTCCGTACAGAACCGCCAGTAAGCCGCAGGCGATCGCCAGTTGAACAATCAGCATTCTCTCGAGTCCCCCTGTATTGGATGCCGCTTTATTTGCGGCCGGGTTTGGGGGATGGCTTAAAGAGACTTGGGCCTATCGGCAAGCCGAGTGAAGACCCCGTTGAATGCTATGCACTTACGTACCAATCAGACGGGGAAATGATGAACGCCCAGCGCGGCCAGGCCGCCGCAGGCAAGCCCGATCAGCAACATCGTCAGGCTGCGAAGATCATGGCGCGTCATGTTCGAATCCAAGTCTTGGCGGCAGCGGCACCGGGCCGCTGCGATCCTTGAGCGTCAGGCCACGGCCAGGAGCGAAGCGGCCGATCGGCGTGACCCTAGCGAGGTTCGGTTGCGAAAGCTTTAAGCCCGGCAGGCCCGCGAACAACAGCTCGTAATCGTCGCCGGCGGTGATCGCCTCCATCCTCTCCGCGCCGTCGACCACCGGCACTGCGTCGAGATCGATCTCGACGGCAAGGCCGCTCGCATCTGCCATGCGCTGCGCATCGATCAGCAGTCCGTCCGAAATGTCGGCCATGGCGTGGACCAAAGGTGCGAGCGCCTGGCCCTCGGCCAGCCGCGGGCGCGGACGACGATAGGCGGTGAGCCATTCGGCCGGCCCTTCGCGCTCGCCCCGGGCGATGGCAAGGCCGAGCCCCGCCGCGCCGACCTGTCCGGTCATATAAAGGATGTCGCGGGGTCGCGCGCCCGAGCGGTGCGGCGCGCCATGCGGGGGCGCCGTTCCGATCGCGGTCATTCCGTGCGCGCGCGGAGCGCCCGCGGGGATCCGCACCGTGTCCCCGCCGAGCAATGGAACGCTGAAGGCGCCGAGCGCATCGCGCAGGCCGGCGACGAAGGCCGCATCCTGCTCCGCTTCGGCCGCCATCGCATAACCCAGCAGGACTCCCAACGGTCGCGCGCCTTTGGCAGCCAAATCGGATAGATTCACCGCCACCAGCTTCCACGCCACGTCCGCCGTCGGATCGCCCGCCAGATAATGAACGCCTTCGACGATCATGTCGTGGGTCAAGACGATCGCGGTCTTGCCAAGCCCGAGCACGGCGGCATCGTCGATCAGCCCGCGCGCGGCCGGATGCCGTGCCAGCGGCTTCAGAAGCTCAATGAAGTCGCGTTCGCGGGACATAGACCCTGCATAGCCGCGCCCGCCACTAACATTCCAGCGCACGGAGAGTATCGGCGAGTGCCTTGTCGAGCGGAGTGTTCGGTTCGTCGCCTATCGCTTCGATCAGCGCACGATTGTCGAGCCGGACCGGGTGCCGCCAGAAGGGTTTCATCTCGATCAATTCGCGCAGCGTTGTGTTGAACGGCGCGGCCAATGGCAGCAACATCCAGGGCAGCTCGGTGGGTTTCAGATCGGGCCTGCCCGCGGCGCGCGCGACCGCTGCCGCGAAGCCGATCCCGTCGGCATCCCAATAACCGCCGAAATGATAGCGGGCGAATCGCGGCAGCGTCTCCTCGATATCCAGGAGACGCGCAAAGGCCTCGCCAACGTCGGGCAGATAGGCCCAGGCGTGGCCGATGCCTTTCCTGCCCGGCGTCGTGATGGACATGACGGGCTTGCCTGGCTTGATCATGCCCTGCGCCAGCCAATTATTGCCGGGATAGGACCCGAAGAAATCGCCGCAGCGCAGGATCAGCGACCGGACGTTTGCGCTTTCCATGCGATGCTCGAGCTCGGCACGGATCGCTCCTTTGCGCGTGCTGGGATTTTGCGGGCTGTCGGGCCGTGCCACCGGGGTCTCGCGGGGATCGTAATTGTAGATCGTGCCCGGCGAGGCCAGCCGCGCACCATTCGCCTCGGCCGCGGCGATGCTATTTTCGATCATCGGCAAGACCAGTGCCGCCCAATTGCGATAGCCTGGCGGGTTGACCGCGTGCACGATCACGTCGACGCCCGCGGCCGCCGCCTCGACATCGCTGCGGTTCATCGCATCGCCGAGATGCCAGTCGATCCCATCTCCCTCGCGCGGGCGGCGTGCGAAGCCGCGCACCTTCCAGCCATGCCGCACCAACGCGTGCGCCGTCTCACCGCCCGCGCCGCCACCGGCACCCAGAACCAGAGCTGTCTTCGTCATAATCGCCTCCATGCTGATCGGCGCATGATCGACGTTTGAGAGGCTTATTAGAATTATTCATGATGACCAGCTTACCTATACAAAATATATGAGCAGCGATTGGGAAGCCCAGCATGCTTTTTTGGCGGTCGTGCGCGAGGGCAGCCTGTCGGGCGCGGCCCGCGCGCTCAACGTCGCGCAACCGACCGTCCGCCGCCGGATCGAGCGGCTGGAAGCCTCAATCGGCGCGCCCCTGTTCATCCGTGCGCCCAACGGCCTGATCCCGACCGAGCGTGCCGAGGCCCTAATGGTCCATGCCGAAACGATGGCGCTGGCAGCTGACGCGTTCGAACGTTCGGCCTCGGCCGATGTCGGTAGGGTGGCGGGCACAGTGCGCATCTCGGCAAGCGAGATCGTGGCGATCGAAGTTCTGCCGAACATCATCCAACCCCTGATGGCGGCGCACCCCGCGCTCGCGATCGAACTGTCGGCCAGCAATCGCAATGAGGATCTGCTACGGCGCGAGGCCGATATCGCAGTCCGGATGGTGCCGCCCGTACAGGAGGCCTTGGTCGCGCGGCGCGTCGGCGCGGTCCCGCTCGGCCTGCATGCCCGCGCCGATTATCTGGCGGCGCGTGGGCACCCCGCCTCGCTCGCGGAGGTTCAGGATCATGCTTTGATCGGACCCGCGCGCAACAGTCCCATTCTGCGCAGCTTGCAGGCGCGCGGGCTGTTGCCGGAAGCAGCGGACTTCACCTTCCGCAGTGACAGTGACATCGCGCAACTGGCTGCGATCCGTGCGGGTCTGGGCGTCGGCGTTTGCCAGGTGCCGCTGGGACGGCGCGAGCCCCAGCTCGTACATTTGCTGCCCGACGCTTTCTCCTTTTCCCTCGAAACCTGGGTGGTCACGCACGAGGATTTGCGCAACGTCGCGCGCGTCCGCGCCGTTTTCGACACGCTGGTGGATGGGCTGACACGCTATATTCGATCTTAGGGGTGGTCGAGGCCGACGGCGATACTGAACCGTTTATCGAGAGCCGCGGTCTCGATCCGCTTAGCAGCTTATTCCGCGCGGGCGCTGCCATCGGCGGGCTTCGGACGATCCAGCCATCCGCAGGCGCGCAGCACGGCCACGCGATTGCGCGCAACGGGCACGCGCATGCCGTTCGTCAGCGTGAGAATGACCGAGCGATCGGCTTCTTCCCAATCGCGGACCGCGGCGCGCGCAACCCACCATGAGCGATGCACCTGGAGCCCGCGCTCCGGCCCCAATTCCTCGGCAACCTGGCGCAGCGGCACAAGGTGCAGAAAGGACCGGCCAACCGTGTGGATGCGAACGTGATGATCTTCCATCTGCAGGCAGAGCGCGGCCTCCACCAGATGCAATGGCAAGGAAGCACCGCGGATCGGCGCGGCAACGCGAGCGCCCTCGCGGCGGGACGGAAAGCCCAGACCGCTCGCCATGCGCGGAAGCTGGGGCCGCCCCGTTTCGTACCACAGGGCAACGGTCACCGCCGGCATCGCGATCACAACCGTTTGCACATACCATTCGATCGGCCGGATTCCCGAAGCGTGGACGGGCCAGAACATGTAGCATCCCGCCGCCGCGACCCCGGCGAGCGGAATGCTGGCGAGCAGGACGGCCACCGCGCCGGTGAACCATGGCGGAAAGCCGCGCCGTACGCCGATACGCAGGCCTCCGATAACCGCGGGCCACAGGATCAGCGTCCCGGCCCAGAACAGCATCGTCCAGTAGAACAGACGCGATGTGGGCCTAGCGAGGAAGCTGCCATAAGGACCGACGATCCCGAACAGCAATCCGGCTATCGTGGTGCCGCGGAACAGGCTGGCCCAGCGCTCCGGCCGGATCAGTTGGTCGAATTCAACGATCCCGTCGCCAAACCAGTCTTTCGACGCGACCCCATCAAGCCGATCGTTTTTGGGTGACCACTGGCCCATTCGTCCGTTCGTCCTTTCGCGAATGCAGCGTGGCATAAGCCGCAGCCGGTCCGCAAGCCGGGTCCATGTCGAAAATGGCCGGGATTGCAAAGCAAAGACCTCACGGATCGGGTGCAGCCGAGGGCGAACTCTATCGAAGCGACACGTTGCTCGTCCGCGCCGTTCCAGGCGAAGACAGGACCGGCTGGATCGTTTCCTTCGACCATTTCCACAACCAGCCCGGCTTCACGGCGCAAGGCTTCGGCGAAGCGTTCCTCCGCGATCAGGGGCTGTCTGCCATCCATGTGCTCTGTTGCGACAACAGCTGGTATCAATATCCCGACACGTTGCGGGCATGCGCGGTGATCCGTCGCGCGCTCATCGGAGCGGAGCGAATCATTGCCTATGGATCGAGCATGGGCGCTTATGCCGCAATACGGCTGGGTTCCGCCATCGGGGCCACGGCAACGCTTGCGCTGTCACCCCAATATTCGATCGATCCTTCGAAGGCGCCATGGGAATGGCGTTGGAATCAATATCGCGATGCGATTGCCCGGACCGGCTGGAGGGACGAGGTCGATGGGCCGATCGCCAGCGAAATCAAGCCTTATGTCGCATTCGATCCGACGGACATCGATCTGCATCACGTCGAACGTATCGAACGCGATATCGGTATTCGCCGGATTCCGGTCCCTTATTCGGGCCATCCGGCGACGGGCTATCTGGGCGAGGTCGACTTGCTGCGGCCGTTGCTGCGCGCGGTGTATGACGGCGCCGATGCGTGCGCGCTGATGCGCTCGGAGCGCGGACGCCGTCGAACGAGCTCCTTCTATCTCGGCACGCTCGCCGGCAAGCAGCCTCCATGCCGCCTCGACACTGCGATCCGCCTAGCCGAGCGAGCGAGCTCGCTTCGGCCGGCTGGGCCGATAGGACATCACAGTCTCGCCAAGCTGCTGATGCGGGCGGGCCGCCATGCGGAGGCGGTCGCGATCCATCGTCGCATTGCCGAGATGACGGACCGTGCGGCAATGTACCTGCCCGATTACGCCGATGCGCTGGCCGCGACCGGCGACCTTGAGGGAGCAGTGGCAATCGCGACCGAAACGGCAGCGAAGTTCCCGGGTGCGGCGCATATCCATCATTGGCATGCGCATTTCCTGTGGCGGGTCGGGGACTATCCGGCCGCGCTGGCGGCGGCGCGCCGTGCCGTCGAACTCGATCCTTCGGAGGTCTATCGGGAAGGCCTGGATGGGTATGAACGCGCCCTTGCGCAACCGGCTGGCGAGCCTTCCGCGCGCCTGAAACGGCTCTTTCGAAGCGCCAGCGCGTCTCTCGTCCGCCGCTTCCGGCTGGGTGGGGACAATGGCTGACGTCAGAAATTCCTGATCACCGCCAGGAACGCGTCGCCAAAAGCGTCGAGCTTGCGTGCGCCGACTCCCGTGATTTCGGACAAGGCGCGGCGGTCGAGCGGCTTGGCCGCCGCCATTTCGCGCAAAGTGGCGTCGTGGAAGATGACGTAGGGCGGCACGCCCTGATCCTTGGCAAGCTCGCGGCGGAGGTCGCGTAGCGCATCGAACAGCGGATCGGCGGGGCCGAAATCGCGCGCGGCGCGAGGTTTGCGTTCGCGCTTGGGCGGCAGCACGATCGAGACCGTCTCCTCGCCTTTGAGGATCGTGCGCGCGGCGGGGCCGAAGGAGAGGCCGCCATAATCGTCCGCACGCAATGCGTCGCGCGCAAGCAGCGCCCGCGCGACGGGCTTGATCAGCCGTATCTCCTCCTCGTCCGCGATACCGAACACCGACAGGCGATGATGGTTGAGCGTGAGGATCTTCTCGGTTTCCTTGCCCGCCAGCACATCGGAAAGATGGCCGATCCCGAACCGCATTTCGGTGCGGAAGGCGGCGGACAGCAATTTGCGTGCGATCTCGGTCGCGTCCACCGCGTGCGGCGGTTGCAGGCAATTGTCGCAATTGCCGCAGGCCTGCGGCGGATGCTCGCCGAAATGGCGAAGCAAGATCGCGCGGCGGCATCCGGTCGCCTCGACCAGCCCCGCTAGCGCATTGAGCCGCTGGCGTTCGCCGCCGCGGCGCGATTCCTCGACCTCGGTCTCGATCCGCCGGCGGGCGCGCGCGAAATCCTCCGCGCCCCAGAACAGCATCGCCGCGGCGGGATCGCCGTCGCGACCGGCACGGCCCGTCTCCTGATAATAAGCCTCGATCGATTTGGGGATGCCGGCATGCGCGACGAAGCGCACGTCAGGCTTGTCGATCCCCATGCCGAAAGCAATGGTCGCGACCATCACCATATCTTCCGACGAGACGAAGGCGCGCGCATTGGCCTGGCGCAGCGCGGGTTCGAGCCCGGCATGATAAGCCCGCGTCGGGCGGCCGGTCGAGCGCAGCGCCTCAGCCAGCCTTTCGGTTTCGGCGCGGCTCTGTGCGTAGATGATGCCCGGACCGGGATTTTCGGTGAGGAAATCGGCGAGCTGCCGGGCGAGCCCGTCGCGCGGAGCGATCGCATAGCGGATATTGGGCCGGTCGAAGCCCGCGAGGATCAGCCCGTCGTCGGGGATGCCGAGCTGAGCGAGGATATCGGCGCGGGTATGCTTGTCCGCGGTCGCGGTCAGCGCGAGGCGCGGCACCTGGGCATGTGCGTCGAGCAGGCTGCGAAGCTGACGATAGTCCGGCCGGAAATCATGGCCCCATTCGGAGACGCAATGTGCCTCGTCGATCGCGATCAGCGCGAGCTCCGTCCGATCGAGCAGGCGGCGGAAGCCATCCGTGTTGACGCGCTCGGGCGCCGCATAGAGCAGGTCGAGTTCGCCGTCGCGCAGCCGCCGCATTGTCTCGTCGCGGTCCGAATCGGCGGAGGTGAGCGCGGCGGCGCGGATGCCGGCCGCTTCCGCGCTGCGCACCTGATCATGCATCAGCGCGATCAGCGGAGAGATGACCAGTCCCGTTCCCGGCCGGCACAGGCTGGGGATCTGATAGGTGAGCGACTTGCCCGCACCGGTCGGCATCACCGCCAGCGTATGCGCGCCCGCCATCACGCGATCGATCACATCGGCCTGGCGGCCGCGGAACTCGTGGAAACCGAACGTATCGTGGAGCGCGTCGAGGGGAGTCATTCGGGGGTCCTTATGGAGCCTGGATTTCAGAAATCCACGCCGTTGCGCTCGCCGTGCCGCGAGAATGGCGGCGCGCCCATGACGCGCATGCGCACACCCGCCACGCTCGCCTTCGCAGGGATCGTTCGAGGGGCTCCGCGACTTAAACCACCAAAGTGCGCCGTGGAGTAACCTTTGATGGCCGATCTTACCATCTTGCCGCATTGTCTCGACGACGAGGCCCTGACCGTTCGCGCGATTATCGAGACTCCTCCGGGCCGCCGGTCCAAGTTCGATTATCATCCCGAAAGCGGATTGTTCGCGCTGCACGACGTGCTGCCCGCGGGCATGGCATTCCCGATGGCGTTCGGCTTCGTTCCCAATACGCTGGGGGAGGATGGCGATCCGCTCGACATTGTCGTGCTCGCGGACGAGCATCTTCCCGTCGGCTGCCTCGCGGACGTCAAATTGCTCGGCGTGATCGAGGCCTGCCAGACCGAGCGCGACGGCAGCGAGCACCGCAACGACCGGCTGATCGGCCGCATCCTGAAGACGCGGATCTACGCCGACGTGCACGATCTGGACTGCCTCGGGCGCGCCATGGTCGGCGAATTGACCAGCTTCTTCGAAACCTACAACGCGCTCAAGGGCAAGCATTTCAGGATCAGCGCGATCAGCGATCCGCCGCGTGCCTGCGCGCTGATAAAGCAGGCGACGCGATGATCGCACCGCATTTCATCAAGTCGTGCGGCTACGCCATCTCAACGGTTAGCGTCGCCCTGCTCGGCTTCGTTTCCTGGCAGAATGCGAGCCAGCACGCCCTGCTGAAGCTCTGTCTGGTCATGGGGATGGCGACCTCCGTCATCGGCATGTTCCTGCGCTGGCTATCCTATGCGCTGGAGGAGCATCGCGGCCGCTGACGGAGACGGCCCTCCAAACCGGGTCGGTTACCAAATACACAAAAAGCCGCCGACCGAAGGGCCGGCGGCTTTTTTGATTCCCGGAACGTCCGTCAGCCGAAACTGACCGCGTTTCGCCGACGACGCATCGCACTCCCGACGATGCCGAAGCCGCCGAGCATCAGCGCCCAGCTCATGGGCTCGGGCACCGCCTCGGGCGAGCCGCCATGCGCCGAAATGTACCCGTTGATGAAGCCGACATTGTAGGACACCAAGGTGTTGCCCGCGATCTCGCCGACCGAGGAATTGGTGCAGCTGGAAAGCGCCGTCAGGGTTGTCGCGCCGCTGGCGTTATAAGGATCGGTCGAACCTCCGCCGCAATATCCGTCGAAGATGCCGCCGGTGATGCCGAACGACGTTACCGATGCGATCTTGCCGTCGATGAATTCCGGCCCGCCGGAGTCGCCGGGGGAAGAATCGGCTTCGCCGTTCACGCCCGTTTGATCGAGCCCAAGATTGCGACCAAATACATCGTGCGCGGCGGTACCGTCGTCAAAGTCCGAGAGGACAACGCCATGCGTCACATCCGAGAAGAGATCGTCGCCGTACAATTCGTACAGATTGGTGCCGGTACGCTTCTCGTAATCGCTGCTTATCCCCTGATTGGTTCCCTTCGGACCACCGATCGTACCGGTGCCGACTTCGGTGAACTGCTTGAGCGGATCGCCGAGGTAGAGATCGTACGTGTCGAACCCTGTCGCCGCCTGGCTCAAGGTGAATATTCCGACATCATGACCGGATCCGATGTCGCCCGAATGGTCGGCATTGTCATACAGCGGATTGAATTGCCAATCGCTGGCGCTGAACGTCACCACGTCCGCCGAATGCCGCTCGCCGAAGGATGGCAGAAAGAACGTGACGCCGGTAACCGGATCCGCATTTCCTGACTCGTCATGGTCATAGAGGCAGTGCGCGGCCGTGAGCACGGTCGTGGAGTTCACCAGCGATCCGGTACAGAGCGAACCAAAACCCGTCGTCGCCGTCGAGACGTGGGTCACGAAAAGGCTGCCCACCCCGCTATAGCCGCCACCGCTGACTAGGGCGGCATGCGCCCCGGCAACGGTCGTATAGGTCATGTTCTTCTGGGCGAGGCCGCCGATCGAATAGCTTGCGGCATTGGCGCCGCTCGCAACCAGGCCGAGCGCGGCCGTCAGGATCGAAAAACGAATTGCGCGCATTGTACCCCCTTTTTGGGCATCGAGCCCGTACATGGCGGCGATTCGGCAACCGCGCGGTGCGCCGCATCGTGGGAGACTGTCAGCCATTTCATTAGGTAGCAATGACAGTTAAGCGAATGTTCATGAGTTTTTTTACTGGATTCAAGACGGCGTGTTATAAATGCCGCATGTCGATCCTGCTGACAATATTGGCGCTTTCCACAAGCGGTGCGGACGCATCGCAGGTGGTCGCGGACAAGAAGGCCGCTGTTCCGACCGTGCAGTGCCGCGACGAAAGCGGACGTTTCCGTCTCGGGTGTTTTCCAAAGGGCGCGGTCAAGGCGATGCCCGGACGAAGCACGCATGAATCGCACGGATCCGCCCAAAAGGGCGCGCATCGCCGTCTGATCAGGCGGCGGCGCCATCCCGGCCCCTGATCCGGCACGCGTCGATCAATATCATCGTCGCGATGGCGTCGGCGCCGCCGGTGAGCGGCGCGATTTCGCCCCGGAATACGCGCACCGCATGGTCAAGCTGCGCGGCATAAGTAGACGGGCCGCTTGGCCCTTCGAAGGTCGTGCCCTTCGGCGTGGTCAGCGCCAGGTTTCCGCCATGATGCGGCGAGACGAAGCGGTTCATGCGCAAGCTACCCTTGGTGCCCTCGACCTCGATCCAGTCGTTGCGCGGCGCGAGCATCGAGCAGCGCATCCATGCCTCGACTTCGCCAAAGCGAAGGTTCGCTTCGAGCGTCGCGTCGACGCCGTCGATCTGGTCGCTCCTCGCGGATAGCACCTCGCCCTCGCCGAGCAATGTCCGGAACGCGTGCAGGACGTAGCAGCCGAGATCCATTGTCCCACCACCGCCCATTTCGGGCATCCAGCGCAGTTCGCCGGGCGCGTGCGCTATTTCCGCCTCGAACTCGCCGCGCGCGCGCAGCACGCGCCCGATGGCACCGTCCTTCAGTAGCGCCTCGGCGCGCCCGAACAGCGCATGGAAGCGATAATGATAAGCCTCGAGCGCGGGCCGTCCGGCGGCATCGGCAGCCGCGACGATCGCGCGCGCCGCGGCCGCGTCGAATGCGAACGGCTTCTCGATCAGCAGCATCTTGCCAGCAGCCGATGCGGCGCGGCACGTGTCGAGATGGATTGAGGGCGGCAGGCCGCAATAAACGAGGTCCACGTCATCGCGCTCGACCAGCGCCTGATAGGAGCCGACCGCGGCGGGAATGCCATGCTCGGCCGCATAGGCTTCCGCCTTGGCCGGATCGCGCGCGCCGACCGCGGTGATGACCGCATCGGCATGCTCCGCCGCAGGCTGGATGATCGCGCGCGGTGCGATCCGGGAGGCGCCAAGCAGACCGATCCGCATCATATTCGCCCGCTTTCTGGATGGTGACGCCTACGGGAGGCGACGTGTGGCATGGTGATCCAATCGTGAAACGCGGATGGCGAGCGCGTCAACCCCAGCCGGCTACGGGCGTTCACGAGCAGCGCCCGGATGACACGGACGCTCCATTCGCCCCCGGAACGGGGCCATCCGTCCGATTAGGAACCGCAACCCGGGAATGATGCCCGTCGGGCCCTTGCGCACCCGATGAAAGATATAATATCTCATTGATTCTTAAGCGACGATATATCGTCTCATTTTTCAGGGAAGACATAATATGCGGGCGAAAAGGATTCTTCTGGTTGGCGTTTCGGCGATCGTGCTGTCGGGCCCGGTCTTCGCGCAGAGCGCGCAGACGGAAAGCGCGCCGGCTCCTGCGGGGAGCACCGATCCTGCGGCGAACGCCGGTCAGTTGGGCGACACGCGCGCAGGGTCGGATATCGTGGTCACCGCGCGTCGTCTCGACGCGGCGCGCGCTTCGATCCAGCCAAGCCTTGGCGCGACCTCCTACACGATCACCAACGAGACGATCCAGTCGCTGCCCGGTGGCGATAACCAGCAGTTCAACCAGATCATCCTGCAACTGCCTGGCGTGGTTCAGGACGGTTTCGGCCAGTTCCACGTGCGGGACGATCACAATAACCTGCAATATCGGATCAACGGCACGATCCTGCCCGAGGGCATCGCCGTATTCGGTCAGACGCTCAGCCCCCGCCTGATCGACAGGTTCAACCTCGTCACGGGCGCCTTGCCCGCGCAATATGGCCTGCGCACCGCCGGCATCATCGACATCACCACCAAGAGCGGCCTGTTCAACAATGGCGGCACGATCTCGGTCTATGGCGGCAGCCACGGCATGATCGAGCCTTCGGTCGAATATGGCGGCTCCAGCGGCTCGACCAATTACTTCTTCTCGGGCGACTATCGCCACAGCAAGCTCGGGATCGAAAGCGTCGACGGCTCCTCGACGCCGCTCCACGACAAGACCGACCAGGGCCAGTTTTTCGGCTATGTCGATCATATCATCGACGAGGATAATCGGGTGTCGCTGGTCGGCGGCTACTCGAACCAGCATTTCCAGATACCCAATCCGCGCGGGCTCAGCGCGGCCGAGGAAGGCCCCGGCTACAGCGTCGGCGGCGTGACCGATTTCCTCAGCGACAATCTCGACGAACGCCAGGTCGAGCAGACCCGCTTCGGGCAGCTTGCCTATCTGCACAAGGGCGGCGCGCTGACGATCCAGACGTCACTGTTCGCGCGCTACTCATCGCTGAACTACAAGCCGGATATATTGGGCGAGTTGCTGTTCAACGGCCAGGCACAGCATGCGGTGAAGCATGATTTCTCGATCGGCGGGCAGGTCGACGCCGCTTACCGGCTGAACGACGCCAACACGCTCCGCTTCGGCGGAATGATCTCACGCGACCGCGGCACGAGCCGCACCGCCACCCAGGTCTTCCCTGTGGACGCCGACGGCAATCAGACCGGCGAACCGATCACCATCATCGACAATGGCGGCAAGACCCAATGGACGTACAGCGCCTATCTCCAGGACGAGATGAAGCTGCTGCCGACGCTGACGTTCAACTTCGGCGGACGCTTCGATTATTATCATGGCTATCGTAGCGAGAATCAGTTCAGTCCGCGCGCCAGCCTGGTGTGGCAGCCGACCGACACCACCACAATCCACGCGGGCTATGCGCGCTATTTCTCGCCGCCGCCGTTCGAACTGGTCGCCACGCAGACCGTGTCGCTGTTCAACGGCACCAGCGCCGCGGCTCCTAACAGCCTCGACACGACTCCGTTTGCCGAGCGGCAGAATTATTTCGACATCGGGTTCCAGCAGAAGGCCGGCGATTTCACCTTCGGCCTCGACGGCTATTATCGCCGCTCGCATAATCTGATCGACGAGGGGCAGTTCGGGGCCCCGATCGTCCTGACGCCGTTCAATTACCGGCGCGGCCGGATCAAGGGGCTCGAGGCGAACGCCAGCTATGCCTCCGGGCCATGGCTGGCCTACGCCAACTTCGCCTACGCCAAGGCGCAGGGCAAGGACATCACCTCCAGCCAGTTCAGTTTCGACCCGGGCGACCTCGATTATATCCGGGATCATTACATCTATCTGGATCATGACCAGACCTACACCGGCTCGGGCGGCGTCTCCTACGCCTTCCGGAGCGGCACACTCGACGGGTTCAAGCTTGGCGGCAACATGATCTATGGTTCGGGACTGCGTGCGGACGGCGACGTTCCCAACGGGGCCAAGCTCAAAGCCTATGCGCAGTTCAACCTCTCGGCGAGCTACAAGCTGGCCGGCCCCGGCCTCGAGTTGCGGTTCGACGTCATCAATGTGGCCGACCACAAATATGAGATCCGGGATGGGTCGGGGATCGGCGTCGGGGCACCGCAATATGGGCCGCGGCGCGGCTTCTTCGTGGGGATTTCCAAATCCATTTGATGGTGTGCGGAAACGCCGGGGCGGTGGGCCGCGGCGTTTCCCAGCCGGTTGCGGAGACGGCGATGGCTTCGAAATATGGTCCGACACGGACGAGCGCGATAGAGCATGCGGCGCTGGGCGCTTCACTGCTCTGCCTTGTCCATTGTCTGGCCCTGCCGCTGATCATCGCCGCCTTGCCCGCGATCGGCAGCGTGCTCCCCGTCGATTCGTCTTTCCATCTGTGGATGCTCGGCTTCGCCGTTCCCGCCAGCGGCTTCGCGCTGACCTCCGGCCAGGCGCAACATGGCGTGACCTGGCCGCTGCTCATGGGCCTGTCCGGCCTCTTTTTCCTGACGCTGGGCGTGCTCGCCTTTGGCGGCACATGGATCGAAACCGTGGCGACGGTGTTTGGCGCCATGCTCCTGGCCTGCGCGCACATCGCCAATCTGCGCCTTCGCCGCGCGCTGGCGCAGCATGCGCATGGCGGCGCCTCCCAGCGCACGGCCGTCAATGACGATGACTGAGGCGGCGCATATCGAACGTCAGGCGGTCGATGCTTTCGTCGCGGCGGGAGAAAGATGGACGCCGCTCCGATCGAGGCTGTTCCGCTTGATCGCGCGATTCGACCGGCCCATGTCGGCCTATGATCTGGCCAACGCCCTATCGGTAGCGGAGGGCCGGCAAATCGCGGTCGCCAGCGTCTACCGGATATTGGCACTGTTCATGGCCAGCGGAATCGTGCGGCGGATCGAGAGTCTCAACGCTTATGTCGTCAGCGCGAACATATCGCATCGAGACGGCCTTGTTTTCCTGATCTGCAATCATTGCGGCAAGGTGAGCGAGATCGAAAATCATACGCTCTATCGGGATGCGCTCGATGCGATCCGACGAGTGAACTTCGTTCCGGCGCGGCTGGTGGCCGAAGTGCGGGGTCGTTGCGGAGGCTGCCAGCCTGAGCGCCACCCGTTCCACTAACCTGGGCGCGCCGTCTCGCGCGAGCACTGAGGAAACGCCGTCAACGAAGCTCAATCGTGAGATGCCGCAATTCGTGCACCGGCGCGAGCCGCGCGCGGATCGCGCCGGCGTCCAGCTTTGGGCTGACGACGCTTAAAATCCCGGCATGGCCGTCCGGGCCGATCCGCCACACGTGAAGGTCCGCGATCAAGACGTCGCCCGGCCCCTCCACCAGCGCGCGGACTTCGGATGCGACATGCTGGTTGGTCACGTCGAGCAACACGAAAGCCGTGTCGCGCAGCAGGAACCAGGACCAGCGCGCGATGATGATCCCGCCGACGATGCCCACCAGCGGATCCACCCAGATCCAACCCAGGAAACGGCCCGCGAGCAGGGCCAGGATCGCGAGCGCCGACGTCAGCGCGTCCGCCACGACATGGACGTAAGCGGACCGGAAATTGTTGTCGTGGACGTGCGCATGCCCGTGGGGCGCGTGGTCATGCCCGCCATGCCCGTGCTCGTCATGCCCGTGCCCGTCATGCGCGTGATTGTCGGACAGCAGCATGGCGCTCGCGACGTTCACCGCCAAACCCAGGGCCGCCACGATAGCGGCGTCGCCGAATGCGACGCTTTCGGGCTTGAACAGCCGCATCACCGATTCCACGCCGATGCCGAACGCGATCAGGCCCAATATCAGCGCCGATGCGAAGCCGGTCAGCTCGCCGACCTTGCCGGTGCCGAAACAGAATGTGGGATTGGCCGCATGGCGCCGCGCAAAGGCATAAGCCGCAGCCGCCACGCCCAGCGCGCCAGCGTGCGTCGCCATGTGGAATCCCTCGGCCAGCAGCGCCATCGAGCCGGTCGCGTAGCCGGCGACGATTTCGACGATCATCATCCCGGCGGCAAGCCCCACCACCCACTGGGTCCGCCTGCCACGCTCGTCGTGCGCCGAACCAAGATAGATGTGGCTGTGCGCCAGGTCGTCGATGTCAGGGAAGGTCGCCAATGGTCGGTCCTCGCGAATGACAGTCTGACGATATATTATCTCTCGCAAGCCCGGCGCAGCAAGTCTCTAGAGCGGTTCTCGATCCGATCGCATCGGATCGGCCGCTCTAGATCTTTGTTTTACCGCGATTTCCGAGTCGCCGGGTGATTCCACCCGGCTCGAAATCGCTCTAACAGGCTGTTGAAGAAGTCCATTTTCGGGCGATGAAGGCATATTCGTCGCCGTGGCGGTATTCGATTTCGCCGTGGGGGGAGCCGTCTGGCTGGAGTTCGGCGGAGCCGTTTCCGCTCACTTCGGTCATTTCGTCGCTTCCATCCCAGGAGAAGTCGATGCTGGTCACCTCGGTGCTGCTCGCTCGCCAAATGTGCACGGTGCAGCATCCGAAGGCGAACTCTCCTGAGCCATCGCCCTCGAACAGAATATAGGCCCGTTCGACCATGTCGGGATAATCGGCCTCGAAGTCGGGCAAAGCCGGCTGATGCGCGAAAGTGCAGGAGCGTAGGCTCAGCGCGCGATGCGTTCGAATACCTCCAGGTCTATCTCCATCTGCCGCTGCTTGGCTGCCTTCGGATTGGCGGCGAGGAATTCCGCGCAAGCGGAGCTCGTGGCCACGCGGCACGGAGCGACCGTCGCTCCACCCGGCCGATCCTGCCACAGGCTGGCTCCGGGCAGGAAGCTGTACTGCAAGCCATCGCGCACGATCTGTTTCAGGTCGCCATAGCGCAGCCCCTGCTCAGTGACGGCGCGGACATATTCGTTCGTCATGTCTGTGCGCGAGACACCCTCATCGTCAGTGGCAAGCACCACAGGCACACCCGCCTCCCGATAGAGCGAAAGGGGATGAGCCCGCCCCTTTACGCCAAGGATCACTGCGTTGCTCGTCAGGTTGATCTCCACCGCCACGCGATCGCGTGCCATTTTCTTGAGCAGCGCCGTCGCGTCCGTCTCATAGGATATGTCGATCCCGTGGCCGATCCGCCGCGCCCCCGCGACCTCGACTGCATCCCGGATGTGGAAACTGAGGTCACGTGGCGGCACCAACCCGAGCGTCAGCTCGCCGGCGTGGAGCGAGAGCGCAACCTTCGGATGCCGCGCCTTCAGAAAGGCGATCATCCGCATATGAAGCACATAATCGCGCACGGCTACCGGATCATGCTCCGGCGCTGCGATGTTGACGCCGACAAAACGCGGATCGGCCTCGGCCAGGGCGAAGCCGAGCGCCAGCTGCGCAAAGACCTGCGCCGGGGGCACCGTGCGGAGTGCCGTGTAGAGATAGCGTATCTCAACGCCGCAGGCGGGCTTCGCTGCCGGGCGACCGCAGCCATCGATTTCCGCCGCCGCGGCTTCATAGCGGTCATAATCGGCACTGCTAATCGCAACAGCATTGGGCAGCAGCGGCGCGAGGCGCGCCTGAAGCGCCGCGAAATCATTCGGATCCATGTCGCCCACCTGCCGCGCAAGATCGGCCGCGGCGCGTGCGCCGTTGCTGAGCTCGACATATGCGACGTGGTCAGCCGCCGCCTGTTCGCGCGTCGCCGCTATCGCCTTGCCCTCATTGTGTCGGGACGCGCGCGAGAAGGCAGCGAACGTGGCGAAGAAGCGATCATAGCCGGATTCTCGCGGATCGCCGACGCCTGCCTCGAATCCACGCGTCGACCAAGCATCGATCACACGGCTGTAGCGCGGATAGTCATATTCCAGCCCAGCTGCGGGGATGCGGTCGGGTGCGTCGCACGGCGGATCGACGACGCGATAGCTATCGGTCGCGATGCACAGGCCGTCCGCTGCCGCCCAGCGCAGGAAATCCTCGGCATAATTGGCGCCGCCATCGTGATTGTGAAGATCGGCGCCCTTCGGCATCGCCTGAAGGAAAATCCGCAGCCGCGGCGGGCTGTCCGCGATCCGGTCGAGATAGGCGGCGGTGCGCGCTTCCGCCGCCCTCGCTCCGGCCGCTGGTTTATCCCCGTGGCCCGCAATAACAGATGATATTTTCCGCGCATGAACGGTGGACGCAGCAAGCAGCATCACGGAAAAGCTCAAATTCCACAGTCGGCGCATCTAATATCTTTCTGCTACGTCTCTCCCACATGTTTTTATTACGGACTACTTTGAGCATGGGACGTAGCCAGCGGCTGTTCCTTGTTCAACGACAATGAAAAGCACGAGACGTTGCAAAAATGAGAGCAGCCGCACCTAACGCCTGCACGCTTCCGGCGCCGCGATCGGTTGCGGGTGGGCCGCGAGCGCCGCTCTAATTTTGCGTTATCTCCGTGCCGTAATCGGCAATGGACGAGGGCGGGGTGAGACCATAGGCCCGAAAAAATGGGCCACATCCGGGACATTCCAGCCTCTTGCCGCCGCTTCACGATCGCAGCGGCGCCGAAGCCGTCGCGACGGCATGTGAATCGGTATCGATGACGTGAGGTGGCGGCGGCCGACCCTCTATAGCAGCGCGCTGGCCCTCAGCGCCGTCATTCTCACCCTGTCCGTCGCCGCCCGTCCGGTCGGCAGGTCCGTGCGCCCGGCCCGACCTGTCCACTCCGCAGCCGCCAATGGCCCGCCCGCTATGCTCGACCAATATTGCTCGCGCTGCCACAATGACGACGACAAGGTCGCCGGACTTTCGATCGAGCATCTGCGCGAAGGCGATTTACTGCATGGTGTGCATGCCGATGAGTGGGAGAAAATCCTGCGCCGCACCAGCCAGCACGAGATGCCGCCGCGCGGTAAGCCGCAGCCCGACCCAGCGGCGCGCGCCGCCTTCGACCATTGGCTGCAAGGCTCGCTTGACACATATGGACGGACACATCCCGATCCCGGCCGCGCGACGATCAGGCGGCTGAACCGCGTCGAATATGCCAATGCCGTGCGCGATCTGCTGGCGCTCGACGTCGACGTGAGCCACGAATTGCCGCAAGACAATTCGGGCTACGGCTTCGACAATATCGCCGACGTGCTCAGCGTCTCGCCCACGCTGATGGAGCGCTATGTCGCGGTCGCGGGCAAGATCGGGCGCATGGCAACCGGCCTCACCTCCAGCCGCTCCTTCACGACCTCCTATGACGTGCCGAAGGATGGCTCGGTGATGAATTCGGGCCGACCGGCCTATAACGAGCGGGCCAGCGACGATCTGCCGCTCGGCTCGCGCGGCGGCGGCGCGTTCCGTTATTACGCCCGCTATGACGGGGTTTACGAGATTGGCGGCTATCTCAACGCCAACACCAATAACGAGACCGACCGGCTGAAGGAGGACAGGTTCAGTGTTCGCGTGCCGCTCAAGGCGGGCGCGCATGTCATCGGCATGTCCTTCCACCGCGAGCTTGCGCCGGATGAGAGCGTTCAGACGCTCCGCAACAATCTCGACATGGTTCCGCTGCCGAACGATGCGCCGGTAACGCTCCCGCTCGACGTGTCCGTCGATGGGAAGCGCGTGCGGCAGATCGGTGTACCGTCCTTCCGCATGTCGCCGCGCTACGCCCAGCGCAACTTCCCGCGCGACGTTCTGCAGATCGACGTGACCGGGCCTTTTTCACCCGCTAGCGCCGGCAACACGGCAGCCCGTGCGCGCATCTTCCTGTGCAAGCCGACGCGCGAGGCGGACGAAGCCGCTTGCGCACGGCGCATCGTCGCCACGCTCGCGCGTCACGCCTACCGGCGGCCCGTCGCCGCTGCCGATCTGGCGCCGCTGATGCGTATCTACGCCACCGAGCGGAACGGCTCCGATTTCGAGCATGGGGTCGAGGCCGCGGTCGAGGCGATCCTCGTCTCGCCGCATTTCCTGTTCCTGATCGAACAGGATCCGGCGGGCAGCGCCCCCGGCAGCGTTCATCGCGTCAGCGACCTCGAACTGGCGTCGCGCCTCTCCTTCTTCCTGTGGAGCAGCATCCCCGACGAAACGCTGCTCAAGGTCGCGGAGGAGCGCCGCCTGCACGACCCCGCCGTGCTGAACGCGCAGATATCGCGGATGCTCGCCGATCCGCGCGCCGATGCGCTGACCAGGAATTTCGCGGGCCAATGGCTGTTCCTGCGCAACCTCGACCAGCAGCGTCCGGATATCGCCGTCTTTCCGGCCTTCGACGCGCGCCTGCGCGCCGCGATGGCGCGCGAGACCGAGATGTTTTTCAGCTATGTCGTGCGGAACAATCGCAGCCTGCTCGACTTCATCGCCGCCGACTATAGCTTCCTCAATGCGCGCCTTGCCGACCATTATGGCATAAGCGGCGTCAAGGGCACCGCCTTCCGCCGCGTCGTGCTCGACCCGTCTTCGCATCGCGGCGGCCTGCTGGGCCAGGCGAGCATCCTCACCGTCACCTCCTATGGCAACCGCACCTCGGTGGTGAAGCGCGGCAAGTGGATTCTCGACAATATGCTCGCCGCGCCGCCGCCCCCGCCGCCGCCCGACGTGCCCGCCTTGCAGGAGACGCATGATGGCCGCTTGCTCACCGCGCGCGAGCAGCTCGAACTGCACCGCAAGAGCCCGGCCTGCGCCTCGTGCCACATGAAGATGGATCCGCTCGGCTTCGCGCTCGAGAATTTCGATGCGGTTGGCGCCTTCCGCAAACTGGATGCGGGCCGCCCGATCGACGCTTCGGCGACGATGCCCGACGGCACCGCCTTCGCCGGCATCAGCGGCCTCCAGCAGATATTGATGGCGCGCAAGGACGAGTTTGCCAGCGCCTTCACCCAGAGGCTGATGACCTATGCGCTCTCGCGCGGGGTCACTGCGCAAGACATGCCCGCGGTACGCACGATCACGCGCGCAGCCGCCGCCGACAGCTATCACGTCCAGACGATCATCCAGGGGATCGCGACGAGCCTCCCCTTCACGCTGCGAAGGACACCCCTGAAATGAGGCCGGTGAAATGATTGTCCTGGGCAAACCGCTTAGCCGCCGCACGATGCTGCGTGGAGCCGGCACGATGATCGCGCTGCCCTTCCTGGAGGCGATGATGCCCGCTGCCAAGGCGGCGGATATCGCGGCGCGCCCCAAGCGGCTCCAGATCTTCTACACGCCCAACGGCATGATGATGCAGAACTTCCGTCCGGCGACGTCGGGCAAAGGGTTCGCGCTTCCCTCGACGCTGGAGCCACTCGCGCCGCACCGGGACGCGATCTCCGTCTTCAGCGGGCTCGGCCATCCCAGCGCCGCCGCGATGGGCGATCGTCCGGCCGGCCATGGCCGCTCCTGTCCCGCTTTCCTGACAGGCACGCATGTCAAGCAGACCGAAGGTTCGGACATTCGCTGCGCCATCTCGGTCGACCAGGTCTATGCGCAGCATGTCGGCGACGCGACGCAGCTCAGCTCGCTCGAGCTTGGCATCGATCAGGCCAGCCTGCTCGGCAGCTGCGACATCGGCTATAGCTGTGCCTATACCAACGGCATTTCCTGGCTGAATCCGACCGTGCCGTTGCCCGTCGCCGCCAATCCGCGTGACGTGTTCGAGCGGCTGTTCGGCGACGGCGATGCGCTCGACGAGAAGAGCCGGCTCGCGCAGCTGCGCCGCCAGACGAGCATCCTCGATTTCGTGATGGACGATAGCGTCCGCCTGGCGGGCCAGCTCGGTGCGGAGGATCGCCGCAAGCTCGACGAATATCGCGACGCGACGCGCGCGATCGAGAAGCGCATCCAGCGCGCAATGGCTTCGGGCGCTGCGCAATCAGGGAGTCTCGAACGCCCCGCCGGCATTCCGGACTCGTTCGACGACCATGTCCGCCTGATGATCGACCTTCAGGTGCTGGCGATGCAGGCGGACATCACACGTGTCGGCAGCTTCATGATCGGACGCGAGATCAGCAACCGCACCTATCCCGAGATCGGCATTCCGGACTCCCACCATATGCTCAGCCACCACGGCCACAATCCGGAGAAGATGACCAAGCTCGCACGGCTCAACCAACATCATATGGAATATTTTGCTTATTTCCTCGACCGAATGAAGGCGGTGAAGGACGGCGAAGGCACTTTGCTCGACCGCACATTGGTGCTGCGCGGCTCAGCCTTCGGAGATCCGAACGAGCATGATCATATGGACCTGCCGGTGATCGTTGCCGGCGGATTGATCGAGGGCGGCCGCCATGTCGTGCTCGACAAGACCGTGACGATGTCGAACCTGCTGCTCGCTGCCTTGCATCGGCTCGATGTGCCCGCCGCTTCGTTCGGCGACAGCACGGGGCCGCTGGCGGAGCTTGCCGGTGCCTGAAGGCGTGCGCCGCGCGGTCACCGCGCTCGCCCTCGTCGCCTGCTGCGCGCCGCTCGGCGCGGGCGCCCGGCCCGAGGATGCGGGGCAGGCGTTGGCAAACGCGATCCGCGCCGACAATCTCGCAGCGGCACGGGCGGCACTTGCGCGCCATGCCGATCCCAATCGGCGGATGGCATTCGGCGCGCCGCCGCTCGCGCTCGCGGTCTATACGCAGGATCCGGATATGGTTGCGATGCTGCTCGCCAGCGGCGCAACCCCCAATGCCGCCGATGACGATGGCGAGACCCCGCTCGCGCTCGCTTGCGAACTCGGCGATGGCGCAATCGTTACGCGACTGCTCGACGCGCATGCCGACGTGCGCACGCCCCGGCCCGACGGGTCCACCCCCCTCGCCATCTGTGCACGCTATGGCGAGCCCAGCACGGTCGCTCGGATATTGGCGGCAGGCGCGCCCGCGGACAGCATCGACAGCCGGGGTCAGACGCCGCTGATGTGGGCGGCCTCCTCGGGACACATCGCTGCCATCGCGGCGCTGCTGAAGGCAGGGGCGGACGCCAACCGTGTGTCGACGGGCGGCTTCACGCCGCTCTTCTTCGCGATCAAGAGCGGCGGGCTGCCGGCGGTACAGGCTTTGCTCGCAGCGGGCGCGCGGACGGATCATCGCGGTCCGGAAAATACCAGCGCCGCGCAGCTGGCCGTCTATCAGCATAATTATGCCGCCGCCGCGCTGGTGGTCGAACGCGGCGCCGATTTGGCCGAGCGTGATCGCAACGGCAATCAACTGCTCCATGCGGCCGCCGAAGGCGGCGATGCCGCGCTCGTCAGCCTGCTCCTGGCCCGGGGGGCGGATCCCAATGGCCTGACCGGCCCGTCACGCATCAAATGGGTGACCGAAGCGAATTTCGGCGTCCCCCCGCCGCCCATTCCGCCCACCCCGCCGCTGCTGTTCGCTGCCGCGCATGGGCATGAAGCCGCGATGAAGCTGTTGCTCGCGGCCGGGGCCAATCCCCGCTTCGTCACGGATGACGGGACGAATATCGTGCTCGCTGCCGCGCGCGGCGGCAGCGCGGCGGCGCTCGATCTCGCGCTCCACATCGCGCCTGATGCCAATGTCGCGGACGCCAACGGCGCCACCCCGCTCCACATTCTGATCGGCGGCGGCGCCCAGCCCGAACTAGCGGCGATGATGCGACTGCTCGCCGCGCATGGCGCGCGTACTGACATCAGCAGTAAGCATGGCTTCACCGCGGCGGCGATGGCGCTTAACGGACTGACCGAGGTCAAAGCGATCTTTCTCGATATCTTTCCCGCAGCGGCCAATTCGGCACGTGCGGAAATCAAAGCCGCGCCGTCGGTGCAGGCCCGCGCTGCGGTCGTAACCACAGCGCAGGCCATACCGCAAAACTGATCCTCCACCCCACCACTACCAAGGCAGGCATTTCATGGTCGTCTCACGCGTTTTCCGAATCCTTCAGGGTGCCATGCTCGCAGCAACGCTCCCCGCGCTCGCGCTGGCCGCCGCGCCCGCCTCGGCGCCGTCGCCACAGGCCGCCATCGCCGCGCGCCAAGCGGGCTTCAAGAAAATGGGCGCTGCGATGAAGGCGCTGAAAGCCCAGCTCGAGGCTGGCGCGCCCGCGAAAGATGTGATGGCAAATGCGGCCCACACCATCGCACTCACCGCGCCGCAACAGGCGACGCTCTTTCCCGCCGGCAGCGGCACCTCGGCAGGCGTGAAGACCGATGCGCTGCCCAACATCTGGACGGATCGCGCGAACTTCGATGCGCTGATGGTCAGGCTCGCTGCCGAAACCGGCAAGCTGCAGGCGGTCGCCACCGGCGGCGACGTCGCCGCCATCGCGGCGCAGGCCAAGGCCACCGGAGCGGCGTGCGCGGCGTGCCATCGCCAGTTCCGCGCTGACAACTGACCGGGGTAGCCGAACCATGCCGCCCGCTGAACAAGCCGCCACGCCGCGGCGCGCGCCGATCTGGGACGCACCTGTCCGTCTGTTCCATTGGCTGCTCGTGGCGCTGCTCGCTTTCTCATGGTGGAGCGGCAAACATCACGACATGGATTGGCACCGCCGCTCCGGCTACACGATCCTCGCGTTGCTGATCTTCCGCATCTATTGGGGCTTTTTCGGCGGACGGACCGCGCGCTTCGCGCAATTCGTGCGCGGGCCGCGCGCGGCCTTCGCTTATGCGCGCGCGCTCGCCACGGGGCGACATGTAGCGACGCCTGGCCACAATCCGATCGGCGGCTGGAGCGTGATCGTGATGCTCGGCAGCCTGGCAGTCATGGTCTGCGCGGGGCTGTTTTCAGTCGATGTCGACGGGCTCGAATCCGGGCCGCTCGCCGACTATGTCAGCTTCGATCACGGGCGTGTCGCCGCCGCGATCCACCATCTGATGTTCAACCTGCTGCTCGGATTGGCCGCGCTCCATGTGCTGGCGGTGCTCTTCTATCTCGTGCGACTGCGACGCGATCTGATCACGCCGATGATCCACGGCCGCAGCCGGGTGCATGAGGAGGGGGCGGTCGAAGATCTTGCCGCCTCGGGATGGAAGGCGGTGCTCGGCATGGTGATCGCAGGCGTATGCGCTTATGCGATATCGCGCGGTTTGCACTTCTGACGGCTGAGCTTAGCCCGCTACTTCGTCGGCTGTAACCGCGGGCTGCGGCGGCACGACCAGATTGAGAATAACCGCGATGAGCGCGGCGGGCAGTACGCCCGAGGTCAGCATGATGCGCAACGTTTCCGGCACATGCGAAACCGCCGCGGGCTCTAGCTCCAGCCCCACGCCAAGCGACAGCGCCACGCCGAAGATCATCATGTTGCGCTGTGTCCAGACGACCGTGGACAGGATCGAAACCGCAGCCGCAGCGACCATGCCGAACATCACGATTACGCCCCCACCCAATACCTCGATTGGGATCGTCGTAATCACCGCGCCGATCTTGGGCACCAGCCCGCACAGGACCAGGAACAGCGCGCCGATCGTGACGACATGGCGGCTCATCACCCCGGTTATCGCGATCAGCCCGACATTCTGGCTGAACGACGTGTTGGGCATCGCGCCGAATAGCGCGGCGAGGGCGGTGCCTACGCCATCGGCCGACGTAGCGCCGACCAGCTCGCGGTCGGTCGCCCGGCGCCCGCAGGTGCCTTCGCAAATCGCCGAGACATCGCCAATCGACTCGATCGCGGAGATGAAACCCATCAGACAAAAGCCCATGATCGCCGGCAGTGAAAACGCGACACCGAAATGGAGCGGCGACGGCAGCATGAACCAGCCGGCGGTACCCACCGCGGCAAGTGAGATCCGTCCCATTATCGCCGCGGCCGCATAACCCGCGAGCAGCCCGAGCAGTACTGACGCGGTCGCCCATATGCCACGCGCGAAGAAGCTCAGGCCGAGCGTCGTCACCACCACCACGCCTGCGAGCAGCCAGCTCGCACCTGCACCGTAAGCGGGCGTTCCCTGCGCCGGCACGCCACCGGCCGCATATTGCACGCCGATCCGCATCAGCGAGAGGCCGATCATCACGACCACGAGTCCCGTGACCACCGGCGGCAATGCGAAGCGGATGCGCCCCACGAAGAAGCTCAGGCAGGTGTGGAGCAGCCCGCCGACGATCGCGGCGGTGGTCAGTGCTGCCATGGCACCCACGCCGTGGCCGGCAACTATCGGGATCATGACGGGCACGAAGGCGAAGCTCGTCCCCTGCACGATCGGCAGCCGCGCGCCGATCGGGCCGAAGCCGATCGTCTGCATCAACGTGGCGATGCCGGCGAACAGCATCGCCATCTGGATCATGTAGATCAGATCACCGGGATTGTTCGAACCGAAGCCGAAGCCCGCCGCCCCGGCCACGATGATCGCGGGCGCGAGATTGCTCACGAACATGGCGAGCACGTGCTGGATGCCGAGCGGGATCGCCACCGCTAACCCGGGGAAATAATCCGGATCACGCGCCTGTTCGGCAGTCATGATTCCGGCACGATGGATGCCCGCGGTGACAGTCGGAGCGGCGAGCTGGGCAGCGGTCATGCGCGTCTCCTCAAGGATCAGATCAGGCTCTTCAGCCGCGCGAGCGAGCGATCCGCCGCGCGCAGGACGTCGCTCCGCCGCGCCTGCACGAGCGCACCGTCGCGAACCACCGCACGGCCTTCGACGAACAGGTCGCGCACGCCCACAGGCGGGCTCAGCACGAGCGCCGCGACCTTGTCCCACGCGCCGGCGGAGCCGATGTCGGCCATGTCCCAGATCGCGATGTCGGCGCGCTTGCCCGGTTCGAGCGAACCGCAATCGGCACGCCCGAGCATTTCCGCGCCGCCGCGCGTCGCGACGAACAAAGCATCGCGTGGATCGAAGGCTGCCGGGCCGCCGAGCGCACGTTGCAACAACAGCGCCTGGCGCGCCTCGAGCAGAAGATTGCCGCTGTCGTTCGAAGCCGATCCATCGACCCCCAGGCCGAGCGGCACCCCTTGTTCGAACATCGCCTTGAGCGGCGCGATGCCCGCGCCGAGGCGGCAGTTCGAGCAGGGGCAATGCGCGACGCCGGTTCGCGTGCGTGCAAAGAGATCGATCTCGGCAGGATTAAGCTGGACGCAGTGCGCATGCCACACGTCGGACCCGGTCCATCCCAGGCTTTCCGCATATTCGCCCGGTCGGCAGCCGAAGCGTTCGAGCGAGAAGGCGACGTCGTCCGCATCCTCGGCGAGATGCGTGTGCAGCATCACGCCCTTGTCGCGCGCGAGCAGAGCCGCATCGCGCATCAACCCCTGGCTGACCGAGAAAGGCGAACAGGGCGCGACCGCGACGCGCACCATCGCGCCATCGCTATGATCGTGAAAGCGGTCGATCACGCGGATCGTGTCGTTCAGGATCGCAGCCTCGTCCTCGACCAGGCTGTCGGGCGGCAGGCCACCTGCGCTCTCGCCCACGCTCATCGATCCGCGCGTCGCGTGAAAGCGGATGCCGATCCCTTGCGCGGCGGCGATCGTATCGTCGAGCGTGACGCCGTCGGGGAAAAGATAGAGATGGTCCGACGTCAGCGTGCATCCGGACAGAGCGAGCTCGGCGAGGCCGAGCTGTGTCGCAGCGAAGACGTCCTCCGGCCGATAGCGCGCCCAGATCGGGTACAGGCATTTGAGCCAGTCGAACAATGGCGCGCTGGTCGCGCCGGGCAGCGCGCGCGTCAGCGACTGGAACAGATGGTGATGCGTGTTGACCAGCCCCGGCGTCACCACGCAGCCGCGTGCGTCGATGACGGTGTCGGCCTGCTGGATCAGCGCCGCGCAATCCCCTGCACGGCCGACCGCCTCGACCACGCCGTGCCGAAATGCGATCACGCCATTGGCGATCTCCGTGCGGCGATCATCCATGCAAACGATGTGATCGGCATTGCTGATCACGGTCAGGCTCATGCGTCCTCGCTCCGTGCGGTCATGCGCGGCTGCGCCGCGGCCGGACGATCATTTCGGCACGGTCTTTTCGTAGTGATCCCAATGCGTGGTCAGCTCGTCGATCACCCTCGAGCCGACCAGATAGAGGCTTTCGAGCGCGGCATGCATGCCGGCAAAGCCCTGATTTTCCCGCAGCAGATATTGGGCCGCGGTAAAGCCGGGCGGCGGCATCGTGTAATTGCTGCCGGCGCGCAGCACCATGAAGCGGCTCTTGTCGACGCGGCCGATGCGATCGAGATAGGTGATCGCCTGATAGGTGCCGGTTTCCTCCATTCCCGAGGTGACGAACTCGCCCTTCCCGCCGGTCCAGTAACGGACCCAGTCATTGGCCCAGTCGGTCATCAGCTTGCCATGCCAGAAGGTCATCGCCGCAAGCTGATCGCCCTTGAGCACGAAGGGCGGACGCCGCGCCATCGGCTGATCCGTGTAGAGAGCGCGCGCCGCCGCGATTCCGGGATCGTCGGGTAGCCTGATGTCCCTGGTCAGCGCGAACGCCCAGTCGCGCAGCCCCGCATTGAGTTCGAACATCTCGCCCTGCGGATCCGGCGGACTGGGATCATTGGGCCCATTCTTGCCCAGCGGGAAATAGCCCGTTTTCCAGTCCTTGGGGATTTCGCGGGGATCGATTTCGTGCGCGAGATCGCCATCGACCAGATAATGCGCCCACGCGGCCGAACCGATCGACGCATCCGCCGGATCGATCCCGGCAATGCCCGCGACCAGCCAGTAAGCATGCGACAGGTCGAAACGCGGATCGAGGCCAAGCGCCATGGTCGCGGTCGCCGATCGGGCCGTGCCCATGCCGGTCACCATGCCAAGAACCTGGCTGGCCGGATCGTAATAAAGATCGTGATGGGATTGCGGGAAAGCAATCCGCACATCCAGATGGCGCCGCTCTTTCCACAGCTGGAATTCGCCGGGCAGATCGCCCGTATCCGCGCCGATCTCGAACATCGTGACGATCACCACGCGCACCGGCAGCGGATGCGCGCAGGGGCCGCCCGGCGCACATGTTTCCACGCCGCTCGCGACGGCGGGCGCATTGGGAGCGGCGCGCGCCTCCGCTTGCCAGATCAGGCACAGGCCCGCCAGCGCGAAGACCATGCCGCGTGTCAGCGAACGCATCACCTGAAACTCTTTCCACTGTTGTTGCGGGCGGGAAGGAAGAACCGCCCGGGATTTCCTGTTGGCGCGGGATGCCGGCAGCGAGCCGGCACCCCGCCTAAATCAGAACTTGTAGGTAATGCTGGCCTGGAAGCTCCGTGGCCGCTCGGGCAACACGATCGTGCTGCCGAACAATTCGGTGAAATTCGCGCGGAAGTAGGTCGCATCCGTCACGTTCTTCACCGTGAGACGGAACAGCCAATTGTCCTTCGCGTAGGAGGCGCCAAGATCGACCAACGTGTAGGCCGGCAGTTTGACGACCCGCGACTGGCCCGAATAGACCGAGTCCACCTTGACCACGCTGCCCGACAAGGCGATCCCGTTGTCGAACGAATAGGTTCCCGTCAGCGAGTAGAGGTTCTTCGGGATACCCGCGCGGGCCGCTGCCGCCTTGTCGGGGATCGGCACCAGACCTCCGATCTGGCCGCCAAAGATGAGCGACGGGTCTTTGACATTCACCAGATCCTCGACGCCGAAGAAGCTGAAGGTCGATCCGGCATCGAGGAACGTCAGGTTGGTGACCACGGTCCGGGTATAGGCGCCGGTGACAAGGAAGTGCTTGTCGACCGACCAGCGGGCCTCGGCCTCGATGCCCTTGGTCTGCACCGACTGGTTCACCGTCGAGGACTGGATGTCGTGATCGGTCCGCTCCTGCTTGTAGACCGAAACCGCCGCATAGAGCTTGTTATGGAGGAAGCTGCCCTTGACGCCGCCTTCATACAGCTTGGAAGCCGTCAGGAATGTCTTGCCGATGGCGGTCGCAGGATCGATCTCGGAGCCTTGGCCCGCGATCACCGTCGTCTGGCGCGATGCCGTGACATACGGAATTATCCCGAACGGCAGCTTGTAGGACGCACTTGCGTTCCAGGACCAGCCGCCCTTGCTTCCTGATCCCGAAACAACGGTGGGGGCCACCCGCAACTTGCTCGGTACATTAGCCGATGTGACGTCGATCTTGTCGTAACGCAGGCCACCGATCAGATCGAGGCCGAAGTTGAAATCCAGGTCAACCAGCCCGGCCATGCCATAATCGGTATAATGGCCCTTCAGGTAATTGCTGTAATTGCAATCGCACTCTGTCGAAAGCAGGCGATCTGACAGCGGCGTATAGCCCACTGACAAATCGACGCGATGGAAATACTCGAAATTGAAATCATCCCCATGAAGGAATTTCGTGTAACGAATTGACGGTGACGCCTGGAACGAGAATTTTCCTGCCGACAGGTCATAGGTCTTCGACGCGACGATCTTGTCCTCGATGACCCATGATTTATGAAATTGCGAGAATCCGTACGAGTTCTCGTTGATATTATTGATTCCATCGTAGAAGAGCTGGTTCTTCAGCTCATATCCGCTGTCTGACGTGAATATCATGTCGAAATAGCCGGTTTTGGCGATATTATCGAGGCGATCATTCTTCCCCGTCAGCACATCGCGACGGCTAAGCGTGGTCGTTCCCACATTCGTCAGGGCAAGATTGGGGTATGCCTGCTGGAGGCATGCGTCGGTGAAACTGGCGGCGGAGGTTGGAGAGGTGCCCGGGGCCGTCGTGCCCGCCGGGCAGCCGAAAGTGCCAAACGGATTGAAGTTGCCGGCTGCCGTGAACTCGGCCGGAGAAAGCTGGCCATCACCGTTCGTGTCGAGCGGCTTGGCCGACCCGGTGATGTAAGTGCCATGATCGACCAGGGCCTGCGTCAGGCGGTTCCAGCCACCATTCTGCTGACCCTTGTAGTTATGGTACATGCCGCCGAATTCGATCCGCAGATGATCGGTGATCTGATTGTCGAACGCGGCCTGCAAGATCGTCTGCTTGGTCGACATGTTGCGGTAATAGCTGCCGGAATCCTCCAGCTCGGCATACAGGCTGTAGCCGAATTCGGTGTTGCCAAGCTTGAGCGGGCCCCGGACCTCGCCCTTCAGGACATTATAGTCCCAGCTGCCACGGGTGTAGCTCATCTCGCCTTCGGCATGGTCCAGCAGCGCGCCGCCTTTGACGCGCGCCGACTTCGGCACGAAGTTCATATAGCCGCCGGTCTTGGACGGCCCGAAAATCGGCGAGGATGGACCACGGACGATGTCGATCCGCTCCGATGCGCCGATCGGCGTCGGGTAGTTGCCAGGATTATCGAGCCGGCGCACGCCGCGGAAATAGACCTCACCCGGCGTGCCGCGAATATCGAGCGCGCCGCCGACGCCGAAGAACGAGTTGGTGAACGTACCCGGAGCCTGCGCGACGAGGTCGTAAATATCGCTGATGCCGAAACGCTCGATCTGCTCGCTGCTGATTGTTGACGCCGATCGCGGCGTCTCCACGAGGGATTTGTTGAAGCCGAAGATGGTTCCGACATCCTTGTTCGGCAGCGCGTTGAGCGAACCGGTGATGACAACCTCTCCGCCCGCTTCGGGGGCAGGGTCGGCAACCGCCACCTGGGCCTGAGCCCACGCCGCCGATGCCATTGCCGTGCAGGACATGAGGCCCAGCGCGACCGTCATGAATCGTTTCGGAAGGCCTCCCCGCCGCGCCGAAGCAAGCGGCGCCACCAGGCAGAATTGAGCTGTCGCCATCGTCGTATTGCCCCCTTTATGACGACAGAGGACCAGATCCTCGCCTCTGCCGTTAAATGATGTCCCCTCCCCTGGTCGTGGCGCCGATCATTCGGTCGCATAGAATTTGCAGCAGATACGCGGCTTTAAGGTCATCGCTGCGGCTTTTCCCGCTGTCGATCCGGCCGCGACCCCCGGTTATTCTGAATGCTAGGGGCTTGACCTAGCGCCATCAAATGCAATGAATTCGACGGTGCGTTGCAAAAATTAGAGTGGTGTATGCCGGCCTTTTCGCGATTTCTTCGGTATTTCATGGCGGTGGGGCGGCTAGGTTCGATCCGGAAGGCAGCTGACGTTCTCAATGTTTCGGCATCCGCGATCGACCGGCAGATTCTCAATGCCGAGGCCGATATCGGAATGCCCCTGTTCGAGCGCTTGCCGAGCGGCCTCCGGCTGACCGCGGCCGGAGAAATCATGATGGACGCTGGTGTCCGCTGGCAAAAGAACCTGGTGGATGTCCGCGCGCAGATCGAGGATCTGCGGGGCCTCAAGCGCGGACATGTCGACATCGCCGTGATCGATGCGCTGGCGAAGGGCTATGTGCCCAGCACGATCCAGTCGATCCAGGGACGCTATCCCGGGATCACGATCGGGGTGAAGGTCCTGAACAACGATGCCGTGCGGATGGCGATCATGAACGGCGAGGTCGATTTCGGCATCTTCTTCGAACCGCAGTCGTTCCGAGGCATCACTGTCCGCGCTTTTGTGGAGGTCGTCCTAGGCTTGCTGACGCCCGCCGGCCATCCCTTCGGCCTCCAAAAGGAGGCCCGTTTTTCCGCCTGTGCCGGTTCGGCGCTGATCGTGCCGGCCGAGCCGCTTGCCGTCTGTCAGCAGATCGCGATCCTGGAAGGGATCACGGGCGTGGAATTCGATACCACGGTCACCTCCGACAATATCCAGATGATAATCTCCCTCGTGCTTCAGGGGGTAGGGATCGGCATCCTGACCTCGATCGACGTGATCAGCGAGGTGAAGCGCGGGCTCCTGTCCTTCACCAAGATTTCGGATTCGATCCTGCGGCCGATGATCCTCGCGCTGTGCACGACCTCGTCGCGAACGCCGTCTTATGCCGCGAGCATCGTCCTCCAGGAGCTTGAGAACGGCTTTGCCCAACTGGGCTATCCGGCATCGATGGAAGCCGCTGTCAGCCCGGACGCATGATTGCGCGTCCCTGAGCGGCGACGGCACCTAGATTTCAGGTCGGAACGCGACGCTCTATATTTTGCAACGACCCGTCGCTTTCAATGCGTTTGATCGCGCACTCCGTTTCATTGCATCACCGGCCCCGGAAATTCATCATACTGTCGCCGGTCGACAGGCGGTCTGCGGTTCGCAGGGGAGCGCGTCGATCGTGGCATCGTCAACAAGGTTACTTTCAGGCCTGGACCCGTTCCTTGGCTTTCTGATCGCGACCGTCATCGCCGCAACGGTCATTCCGGCGCACGGCATTGGCGCCACGATTGCCGGATGGGCCACGCAGCTCGCGATCGCGCTGCTTTTCTTCCTGCACGGCGCGAAGCTGTCGCGCGCGGCAATCAGGGGCGGAATCGGAAACTGGCGCCTGCATTTGCTCGTACTGGCTTCGTCCTTCCTGCTCTTTCCGGTGCTGGGCCTGCTTATCAGCCGCACCGTGGCCGGCGTCGTCGCGCCGGAGATCGTCACGGGATTCCTCTATCTGTCGCTGCTCCCGTCCACCGTGCAATCGTCGATCGCCTTCACGGCCATGGCGGGCGGGAACGTTCCCGCCGCCGTCTGCAGCGCATCGCTTTCCAATATCCTCGGTATAGTCCTGACGCCGCTTCTCGTGGGTCTCGCCATTCACGTCGATGGCGCGGCCAGGGGCATTTCGGGAGAGGCGGTCAGGGGCATCGCATTCCAGCTTCTGCTGCCGTTCACGCTAGGCCATCTGGCGCGCCCGCTGATTGGCGGCTTGATCGCCCGCCACAAGACCATCCTGATGCCGATCGATCGCGGATCGATCTTGCTCGTGGTCTATACCGCCTTCTCGGCGGCGGTGATGAACGGGATCTGGAAGAAGACCAATCCGACCGACCTGGCGGCCATTCTCGTCCTGAGCATCCTTCTGCTCGCCATGGTCGTGGCGACCAACTTGCTCGTCTCGCGCTGGGCGCGGCTTGCCTGGGAGGACGAGACCGTCCTCTTATTCTGCGGCTCGAAGAAGAGCCTCGTCTCGGGCGTGCCGATGGCGGCGGCATTGTTTCCGGCCGCGCAGGTCGGCGGCATCATTCTGCCCCTGATGATGTTCCACCAGATTCAGATCTTCGCTTGTGCCGTTATCGCGCAGCGCTATCGCTCGACCTACGGCGCAACAATAAGCCTGGCGGGGAGCAGCGCGTCATGAACGATGCCGACGATGCGCCATCGCAGGTCTGGGCCGCGCCGGCGATTGCCACATGGGCGGGGTTGATCGGCATCGATATTCCCGCCGCATGCCTCGAAGGGGTCGCGGTCAACCTCCAACTGCTCGCCGAACACAACAAGACGCTTGGGACGCATTCGCTGGAGGAGCTCGAGCATGACGCCGGCGCATGAAATCGCGGCGGATGTTCGACGTGGATATCGGACGGCGCGGAGTTTTGCGGACCAGGCGGTCGCGGCGATCCGCACGTCCGATCGGCGCTACAACGCCGTGACGCGTTTGCTCGAGCAGCGCGCTTTTGCCGAGGCAGATAGGGTCGATGCTCAAATCGCCGGCGGTGGAGACCCCGGTCCGCTTGCGGGCGTGCCTTATTGCGTCAAGGACCTCTTCGACGTCGAAGGCCTTCCCACCACCGCGGGCGCCGCACTGCGGAGCGACGCGACTCCGGCTCATTCCGATGCCAAGGCTATCCATCTGTTGCGCGACGCCGGCGCGGTGCTCGTCGCCACTGCGAACATGGACGAGTTCGCTTATGGTTTTGCGACGATCAACGCCCATTATGGCACAACGCGCAATCCCCACGACATTGCCCGCCTCGCGGGTGGTTCTTCGGGCGGATCGGCGGCGGCGGTCGCGGCAGGGTTTGTTCCGCTGAGCCTGGGGAGCGACACCAACGGATCGATCCGCGTGCCGGCGTCGCTCACGGGTGTCTATGGCCTGAAGCCCACGCACGATGCCTTGCCGATGGATGGGGTGTTCCCGTTCGTCGCGAGTTTCGACGATATCGGCCCGTTCGCCAGGTCGGTCGCGGATTTGCGGCTCGCCTGGGAGGTATTGCGTGGCGGACCGGCGCCCATATCCGGCGAGATCCCAAGAGTCGCGCGGCTGGGCGGATGGTTTCGCGACGGCGTCGATCCCGACCTCCTCGCCGGTATCGACCGGATCGCCGATGCGATTGGCGGTGCTCCATTGGTGGAATTGCCCGATGTGGCGCGTGCGCGATCGGCGGCTTTCCTGATGACCGCGGCGGAAGGCGGCGCGCTCCATCTGCCGGTCTTGCGCGAGAAGGCGATGGCCTATGACCCGGCTACACGCGACCGGTTGCTGGCCGGCGCGATGCTGCCCGCTTCGGTCTATCTTCGCGCGCGCGAGTTCCGGTCCTGTTTCCTGGATCGTGCGCTCGATCTGTTCGAACACCATGACGTGCTGGTCTGCCCTGCCACGCCGTGCATCGCGCCGACCGTCGATGATCCGATGATCGAGCTTGGCGGGAAATTTGTTCCGGCGAGAGCCCACCTCGGAATCCTGACCCAACCGCTCAGTTTCATCGGTCTGCCCGTGATCTCCGCGCCGCTGCTGAGGCCGGGAAAGATGCCCCTCGGCATACAGATCGTCGGCGCGCCGGGATGCGAAAATCGCCTGTTCGAATTCGCTGAAACGCTGGAGCGGATGGGCCTTATCGGCACCTTCCCGCCGCCGGCCGGTGAATTCGCCGCCACGAACCTTCATCAAAACTGGGACGATCACCACGATCGGGGGAATCCGCAATGACTCGTCTCGATACTCTCTTCGCACTGTCCGAGCGGGGGTCGACCGCCCGGACCGAGATATTGGCGGGCGTAACGACCTTCCTGACAATGGCCTATATCGTGGCGGTCAATCCCGCGATCCTGGGCCAGGCGGGGATGCCAGTCGCTGCGGTCGCCGCTGCGACCTGCTTCGCCGCCGCCTTCGCCAGCATCTTGATGGGCTTCGTCGCCAATGTGCCGCTGGCGCTCGCACCCGGCATGGGGCTCAACGCTTATTTCAGCTTCACGGTCGTCCAGCAGATGGGCGTGCCCTGGCCGATCGCACTCGGCTGCGTCTTCATCTCGGGCGTGGTTTTCCTGCTGCTGACGCTGGGCGGTATACGCCAGATGATCGTCGGAGCGATCCCGCCGCACCTGTTCGCGGCGGTCGCCGGCGGCATCGGCCTGTTCATCGGCTTCATCGGCCTGAAGAATGCCGGCATCATCATATCCAGCCCGGCCACGTCGGTTGCGCTAGGAAATCTTAAAGCTGCCGGCCCGGGGCTCGCGATCCTCGGGCTGCTGATCATCTCGACGTTGAGCGTGTGGAAGGTGCCGGGGGCGATGCTGATCGGCATCATCGCCACCACCGTGATCGGTTGGCTATTCGGCGCGGTGGCCTTCACCCCCCAGCCCTACAGTCTCCACGCACTCACCGACACCGCGTTCAAGCTCGATCTTGCGGGCGTATTCGGGCTCACCGGCAAACATGGCCTCGGCCTGTTCGAAATCCTGTTCGTCTTCCTGTTCGTCGACCTGTTCGATAATATCGGGACGCTGGTGGCGGTCACAAAACGCGCCGGCCTGATCGGTGCCGACGGCAAGATCGGGAACCTCAACCGCATCCTCTTTGCCGACGCCACCGCCACCGTGGTCGGTTCGATGGCGGGCACCAGCACGGTCACCTCTTATGTGGAAAGCGCCGCGGGCGTGCAGGCGGGCGGGCGAACCGGCCTCACCGCGATCGTCACCGGCCTGCTCTTCCTGCTCGCGATGTTCGCGGCACCTTATGCCCAGTTGATCCCGCTCGCGGCGACCGCCCCCGCCTTGATCATCGTCGGCGGGCTGATGATGGCGCCGCTGATCGAAGTGCCCTGGGACGAGCCCGACCGGGCGATCCCCGCTTTCCTCACGCTGGCGATGATCCCGCTGACATTCTCGATCGCGAACGGACTCGCTTTCGGCATCACCGCGCACGCCGCGCTCAAGATCGTGAAGGGTAAGGCGGAGAAGAGCGACTGGCTGCTGTTCGTCCTCGCCGCTTTGTTCGTCGTCCGCTTCGTCTGGCTCTCGGCCGGCTGATGCTCAACACGCCGAAATCCCTGCGCGGCATGGTCACGGCGCCGCACCACCTCGCTTCGCAGGCGGGGCTTTCGGTGTTGCAGGACGGCGGCAGCGCGGTCGAGGCGGCGGTCGCGATGGCGGCAGCGCTCGCGGTCGTCTATCCGCACATGAACTCGATCGGCGGCGACAGTTTCTGGCTGATTGCCGAGCCCGACGGCAAGGTCCACGGCGTCAGCGCGGTCGGCGCGGCGGCGGCGAGCGCCAGCCTCGATCTCTATGCCCAAGCGGGCCTCGACGCGATACCGTGGCGCGGCCCGCTGGCGGCGAATACAGTCGCGGGCACCATATCGGGCTGGGAAGCCGCGCTCGCTTTAATCGACAATCCGATGCCGCTCGACCGGCTGCTGCGCGACGCGATCCATCATGCCGAAGCGGGCGTGGTCGTAACGGCCGGGGGCGCCGAGATTGCGCGCGACAAGGATGCCGAGCTGCGTGATGTCTTCGGTTATGCCGATATCTTCCGGCCGGGCAGTCCGCTCCAGGAAGGCGCAATCCTCAAGCAGCCCGCGCTGGCGCGCACCTTGCGGCGTCTGGCAGAAGCCGGCCTTGCCAGTTTCTATCGCGGCAAGCTTGCCGATGACATTGGGCGGGAGCTGGAGAAGGCCGGGAGCCCAGTCTCCGCCGCCGACCTCGCCGCACACCGCGCAACCACGCCCATGCCGCTGTCCGTCTCCATCAGGAATGCGCAACTCTACAATATGACCCCGCCGACACAGGGCGTCGCCTCGCTGCTGATCCTCGCTCTGTTCGACCGGCTATCGGCGGAGGGGGCGGACGGTTTCGATCATGTCCACGGGCTGGTCGAGGCAACCAAGCAGGCGTTCCTGTTCCGCGATCGGCATGTCGGCGACCCCGCTTACATGGAGATCGATCCCCAGACCGTACTCGACGATGGCGATCTTCTCGACCGCCTCGCCGGAGCGATTGATCCGGACAAGGCGCTGCCCTGGCCGCATCTGGCCAATCCCGGCGATACGGTGTGGTTCGGCGCGATCGACGGCGAAGGCCGCGCGGTCAGCGCGATCCAGTCGACCTATTTCGAGTTCGGATCGGGCGTCGTTCTGCCCGAGACCGGCATCATCTGGCAGAATCGCGGGTCGAGCTTCCGTCTCGCGCCCGATGGCTGGAACGCGCTCAAGCCCGGCCGCAAGCCCTTCCACACGCTCAATCCGGCGATGGCGCGGTTCAAGGACGGGCGGCTCATGGCCTATGGCACGATGGGCGGCGAAGGGCAGCCACAGACCCAGGCGGCCCTGTTTACCCGCTATGCGCGTTTCGGCATGCCGCTCCAGCAGGCGGTCACCGCACCGCGCTGGCTGCTCGGCAAGACCTGGGGAGCGGAAAGCGCGACGCTCAAGCTCGAACGAAGGTTCGCGCCTGGCTTGTACGATCGTTTGCGTGGTGCGGGACATGACGTCGAGCTGGTGGAGCCCTTCACCTCGGCCATGGGCCATGCCGGCGCGCTCGTCCGCCACCCCGATGGCGTGATCGAGGGCGCGACCGATCCGCGCAGCGATGGGGCGGTTGCGGGATGGTGAGCGCGAACGCCCCCTCCGGCGGCGCGCGGGCGATGGCGCGCTGCGACGCGCTCGGCGCCGCACCCTATAGCGACGCGCCCGACATGCTGTTCCGTGCCTATCTGACCCCCGCACATGCCGCCGCGCTCGAACGGCTAAGCGAGTGGATGCGCGAGGCGGGGATGACGGTCCGCCTCGATCCTGCCGCGAACCTGATCGGCCGTTACGAGGGCGAGCGCCCGGATGCCCCTGCGCTGATCATCGGATCGCATATCGACAGCGTCCGCGACGCGGGCCGCTATGACGGCCCGCTCGGCATCATGCTCGGGATCGAGGCGATCGCCGCGCTTCATGCTGCGGGCCGGCGAATGCCCTTCCCGATCGAGGTGATCGCCTTCGGTGATGAGGAAGGGTCGCGTTTCCCCGCCTCGATGCTGTGCAGCCGGGCGATTGCCGGCACGCTGAAGGCGGAAGCGCTTGACGTTGCCGATCGCGACGGCACGACGCTTTCAGAGGCGCTTTCGGCTTTCCCGGTCAGCGTCGACACCGCCACTCTCGGGGCACGGCATTTCCCGGATGCAGCCCACCCTCCCGCGCTCGCCTTCTTCGAACCGCATATCGAGCAGGGCCCCGTGCTCGAGGCCGAGAAGCTCGCGCTCGGGATCGTATCGGGCATCGCGGCGCAGCTCCGCTTTGAGGTGACGATTACGGGGCGCGCCGGTCATGCCGGCACAAATGCGATGAACCTTCGCCGGGACGCATTGACCGGCGCCGCCGAAGCCGTGCTCGCAATCGAGCGGGTCGCCAAAGAAAAAGGCGGCGATCTGGTTGCGACCGTCGGACGGATGCAGATCGGCCCCGGCGCCGTCAATGTCGTGCCCGGCAACGTCGCTTTCTCGATCGACATCCGCTCAGGCGAGGAAAGCCTGCGCGACGAAGCCGCGGCCCGGATCCTCGCCGCGATCGACGAGATCGTGCATACGCGAGGTCTTTCGTACAGCGCCAATCAGGTTCAGGATCTGAGCGCCTCGCCGTGCGACAGCGGCCTCACGCAATTGCTCGCGGCGGCGCTGACGGACACAGGCCACAGCCCGCGCATGTTGGTGAGCGGCGCGGGACACGATACGATGGTGATGGCGGCTTTATGCCCGACCGCGATGCTGTTTATCCGCTGCAAGGACGGGATCAGCCATAATCCGGCCGAAAGCGTGACGGCGGAGGATTGCGAGGCGGCGCTGCAGGCAATGCTCGCCTTCATAGAAAAACTGGGAGAGCGCGAACGTGGCTGAACTCTATGGCGAGATCGATCCGCCGCAGCGGCTATTGATGGGTCCAGGGCCGGTCAACGCGCATCCGCGCGTGCTGCGCGCGATGTCAGCCGACCTGCTCGGCCAGTTCGACCCCGAATTCACCAGTTACATGAACGAGACGATGGAGCTCTATCGTCGCGTCTTCCAGACCGAAAACCGCTGGACGATGCTGATCGACGGAACCGCGCGCGCTGCGATCGAGGCCGCCTTGGTCTCGCTGATCGAGCCGGGAGCGACGGTACTGATCGTGCGCTCCGGGCGCTTCGGCCTCCTCCTCTCCGAAATCGTCGAGCGCGCGGGCGGCACCATCGTGACCGTGGATGCCGAATGGGGGCAGATCGTGCCGATGTCGGCGATCGCCGCCGCGGTCGCCAAGCATAAGCCCGCGGTGGTCGCCTGCGTCCATGGCGACACCTCGACGACGATGGCGCAACCGCTCGACGGCCTCGGCGCGGTCTGTCGCGAACATGGCGCGCTCTCTTATGTCGACGCCACCGCGACGCTGGGCGGGATGCGCGTGGCGGTCGATGCGTGGGGCGCGGATATCGTCACCGGCGGCCTGCAAAAGTGCATGGGCGGCCCATCCGGATCGGCACCGATCACCATCTCCGACCGCGCCGCCGAACATATCTTCGCGCGCCGCCATACCGAGAAGGGCATCGCCCGTACCGACCTGCAGCAGGGTGGACGGGCGCGCATCGCCTCCAATTATTTCGACCTCGCGATGGTGATGGATTATTGGTCCGAAAAACGTCTCAATCACCATACCGAGGCGACGACGATGCTCTACGGCGCGCGCGAATGCGCCCGCATCGTGCTCGGCGAAGGGCTCGATACCCGCTTCGCGCGCCACGCGGCGGCGGGCAAGGCGATGACCGCAGGGCTGCGCGGCATGGGTCTCACCGTCTTTGGCGACGACGCCTATCGCATGTCCAACGTCACCGGCGTCTTCATCCCCGAAGGCGTCGACGGCGAGCGTGTCCGCACCCGGATGCGCGAGGATTTCGAGATCGAGATCGGCACCGCCTTCGGTCCGTTGCAGGGCAGGATCTGGCGCATCGGCGCGATGGGCTACAATGCGATGAAGCATAAGGTGCTGATCACGCTGGGCGCACTTGAAGCGGTGCTCCGCACCGAGGGGTTCGCGGTGAAGTCGGGCGCGGGCGTCGATGCCGCGCTGGCGAGCTACGCCGGATGACGCTGCCGCGCGATCTTGTCGGCTATGGCGCCAACCCGCCCGATCCCCAATGGCCGGGAGGCGCGCGCATCGCGGTGCAGTTCGTCGTCAATTATGAGGAAGGCGCCGAGAACAACGTCCTCAACGGCGACGCCGGCTCCGAAGCCTTCCTGTCCGAGATGGTCGGCGCGCAGAGCCAGGCCGGCGAGCGCGCCATGGCGATGGAGAGCCTCTACGAATATGGCAGCCGCGCGGGCTTCTGGCGGCTCCACCGGCTGTTCGCCAGCCGGCGCGTGCCCGTCACTGTCTTTGGCGTGGCCAGAGCGATGGAAATGAACCCGCAAGCCGTCGTCGCGATGCAGGCGGCCGATTGGGAGATCGCGACGCACGGGCTCAAATGGATCGACTATCAGAAGGTCCCCGAAGCGATCGAACGCGCGCATGTGGCCGAGGCGATCGCGCTCCATACAAGGATCACCGGATCGCCCCCGCTCGGCTGGTATCAGGGGCGCACCAGCCCCAACACCGCGCGGATCATCGCCGAGCTCGGCAGCTTCGTTTATGACGCCGACAGCTACGCCGACGATTTGCCTTATTATGACCGGCGCTTCGGCAAGGCGCAGCTGATCGTGCCCTACACGCTCGACGTCAACGACATGAAGATCGTTGCGATGAACGGCTTCACCGAGGGCGAGCAATTCTTCCGCCACATGCGCGATACGTTCGACGCGCTCCATGCCGAGGGCGGCCGGATGATGTCGATCGGTCTCCACGGCCGTATCGCCGGCAGGCCCGGCCGCGCCGCCGCGGTGGCGCGCTTCGTCGATCATGTCCTTGGCCACACCGACGCCTGGATCGCGCGGCGCATCGACATCGCCCGGCACTGGCTGGAGGTGCATCCGGCATGATCATCAACGCGCCCGGCATCGTCGCGGAAGTGACCGCCGCCTTCATGGCCTATGAAGCCGCGCTGATGGCCGACGACATCGCGGCAATGGATGGGCTGTTCCACGACAGCGAGACGACGATCCGTTTCGGCGTGGGCGAGACGCTCTATGGCATCGAGGCGATCCGCGAGTTCCGCAAGGGTCGCGGCGGATCGCCGCAACGCACGCTCGGCCGGGTCGCGATCGCCGCCTATGGCCGCGATTTCGCCACCGCCAATGCCGAATTCTTCCGCGAAAATTCGGATCGGCGCGGCCGCCAGAGCCAGAGCTGGGTGCGCTTTCCCGATGGCTGGAAAATCGTCTCGGCGCATGTATCGCTCGAAGGCGCCACCTCATGAAGATCGCGGCGATCAATGCGCTGGCGCCCGCGGCCTTCGTCGAGCGGTTCGGCTTCCTGTTCGAGCATAGCCCATGGATCGTCGCGGCGGCGGAGAAATGCCGTCCCTTCGCCGACATCGAGGCGATGGAATCAGCGATGGCCGCCGTGATCGAACAGTCCGGCGAGGACGCGCAGATCGCCTTGCTGCGCGCGCACCCCGAACTCGCGGGCAAGGCAATGATCGACCGCACCTTGACCGCCGCCTCCGCCACCGAGCAGGCCTCGGCCGGGCTCGATCGGCTGACGCCGGACGAATTCGAGACGTTCCACGCTCTGAATGACGTTTATCGCGCCAGGTTCGATTTCCCCTTCATCATCTGCGTCCGGCTGACCGACAAGGCGGGCATCCTCGCCGCTTTAAGCGCACGCCTCGCCAATGATCGCGCCACCGAGATTGCTGCGGCCCGGCGCGAGATCGCGAAGATAGTCCATCTCCGATTGCGGGATACATTGGCATGAGCGGGCTCGAAACGCTTGAGGCGCAGGTCGCGCACGATCTGGTCAAGCTCGGCTATGGCGCCCCGACCTGGGTGCGGCCCCGTGCGGGCGTATATGATGTCGTCATCGTCGGCGGCGGTCAGAGCGGGTTGGGCACCGCCTTCGGGCTGACCCGAGAGAGGATCTCCAACATCCTCGTCATCGACGAGAACCCGGCGGGGCTGGAAGGTCCGTGGGTCAGCTACGCGCGGATGATGACGCTGCGCACGCCCAAGGAGATCATCTCGATCGACCTCGGCGTTCCGTCCCTCACCTTCCGCAGCTGGTGGGAGGCGCAGCACGGCGCGGCAGGCTGGGAAACGCTTGGCAAGATCCCGCGCGGTGAATGGATGGCCTATCTGTGCTGGTTCCGCCGCATTCTCGACCTGCCGGTCGAGAATGCGACCAAGCTGATTTTAGTCGAACCCCAATCCGACGGCACGCATCTGCTGCACCTGAGCGGGCCGCACGGGCCTCGCACCATCCTCGCGCGCAAGGTGGTCCTCGCGACCGGTATCCAGGGTGGCGGCGAATGGCATACGCCGGCCTTCGTGAAGGACAAGCTGCCTCGCTCCCGCTACGCGCATACGTCGGAAGCGATCGATTATGCCGCGCTCAGGGGAAAGCGTATCGCCATTCTCGGCGCGGGTGCTTCTTCGTTCGACAATGCCCAGCATGCGCTCGCGCTGGGCGTCGGCGAAGCGCATGTCTTCGTCCGCCGCAGCGAGCTTCCCAAGGTCAACCCGATCCGGTTCATGGAGCAATCGGGCCTGATCGGCCGTTTCTCAGCACTCGACGATGCCGCCAAATATGCGGTGATGGCGAGCTTCTTCCAACGCAACCAGCCGCCGACCAACGACACGTTCACGCGCGCCGCCGCCGAGCCTGGTTTCCGTCTCCATCTCGGCGCACCCTGGCTGTCGGTGGCCGAGGCCGGTGATGGGATTGAGGTCGAAACGCCGCAGGGCCGCTTCAGCTTCGATTTCCTCGTCCTCTCGACCGGGCTCGTCACCGACCCCGCGCTGCGTCCCGAACTCGCGCTGGTCGCGCCGGATATCGCACGCTGGCGCGATCGCTATGACGCACCTGCCGCGATCGCCAATCCGCTGATCGATGACCATCCCTATCTCGGTCCGGGCTTTCAGCTTCAGCCGAAGGATCCGCGGGGCGCGGCGAAGCTCCATGGCCTGTTCGCCTTCAACTATTCGGGGCTGATCAGCCTGGGGCTTTCGGCGTCGGCGCTGTCGGGGCTCAAATATGCGATCCCAAAGGTGGTCGAGGGTGTCGCCAACCAATTGTTCATCGACGACAAGGATGCCGCATTGGACGATTATCTCCATTATGCTGAACCCGAATTCGTCGCGCCGTGGCCACTCGAGGTCGATGCGGCATGAGCGGGCTTTCAACCCATGTCCTCGATACCGCCAACGGGCGCCCCGCCAAGGGTGTTGCGGTGGTCCTGTCGCGGGGCGATGAGACGATCTTCACCGGTGTGACCAACGAGGACGGACGCTGCCCGGGTCTGCTCGGCGACCAGGCGCTCCAGATCGGCCGCTATCGCCTGACATTCGCGGTTGCCGATTATTTCCGCGCGCAGGGCATTGTCCTGCCGGAACCACCCTTCTTCGATGTCGTGGCGATCGACTTCGCCGTCTCCGATCCGACGTCGCGCCATCATGTACCGTTGCTCGTCTCGCCTTTCGGCTATTCCACCTACCGGGGCAGCTGAAAGATGAGCGTCCGCTTCCTCCTCGACGGCACGATCCACGAATTGACTGACGTCGATCCGACGATGACGGTGCTGGAAATGCTGCGCTACCGGCTTGGCCGCACCGGCACCAAGGAGGGCTGCGCCGAGGGCGATTGTGGCGCCTGCACGGTCGTGGTCGGCGAGCTTGACGGCAGTACGATCAAATGGCGTTCGCTCAATGCCTGCATCCTGTTTGTCCCGATGATCGACGGCCGCGCGCTGCGCACAGTCGAGAGCCTGGGCGGGGTGCACCCGGTCCAGCGCGAGATGGTCGCGCGGCATGGTTCGCAATGCGGCTTCTGCACACCGGGCTTCGTCATGTCGCTCTACGGCCGCAGCATCGGCGCTTCGGGCACCGCCGATACGCCTGTCGCCGATGTGATAGCCGGCAATCTTTGCCGTTGCACGGGCTATGGGCCGATCCTCGCGGCGGGCGAGGCCATCACCCCTGCACCGACCGAGGACAGCGAAACGGTTGCCGCGCTCCGGTCACTCAAGCGTCCCACCCCCCTGATACTGTCCTACAACGACCCGCTTGCTGGCATCGAGCGCCGCTGGATCGCACCGCACTCGGCCGATCAGCTTGCCGGCATTTTGGTCGAAAACCCCAACGCGCATATCGTGGCGGGCGCGACCGACGTCGGGCTGTGGATTACCAAGCAGCACCGCATGCTCGAGACCATCATCTGGATCGGCGATATCGCCGATCTAGCCTGGATCGATGAGGACGACCGCGGAGTCACTCTCGGGGCCGGTGTCCGTTACGTCGATGCGCATGCCGCGCTTGCTCGGCTGCATCCCGATTTGGGCGAACTCGTCCGCCGGATAGGCGGGTTGCAGGTGCGCAGCTCGGGCACGATCGGCGGCAACATCGCCAACGGCTCGCCGATCGGCGATATGCCCCCCGCGCTGATTGCGCTCGGCGCGACGCTCACGCTGAGGCGCGGCGACACCCGCCGGACCATCGCGCTCGAAAGCTTCTTCCAGCGCTATGGCGCGCAGGACCGCGCGGAGGGCGAGTTCATCGAGGCGGTGCACATCCCGCGCCCCGATCCCGCGACGATCATCCGCATCGTCAAATTGTCCAAGCGTTTCGACAGCGACATATCCGCCGTGTGCGGTGCCTTCGCACTTACCGTCGTGGATGGCATGGTGACCGGCGCGCGCATCGCTTTCGGCGGTATGGCCGGAACCCCGCAGCGCGCGAGCGCCGCCGAGGCCGTGTTTACGGGTCAGCCATGGAAGGAGACCACGGTCGAGCAGGCGGCCGAGGCGCTGGCGCGGGATTACACGCCGCTCACCGATGTGCGCGGCTCGTCAGCCTATCGGCTCACCGTGGCCGCCAATCTGCTGCGGCGCCTTTGGATCGAGCAGTCGAACATGGCCGAACCGACCAGCATGCTGGATGCGGCGCTTGGCTGATCAGGAGCCTTTCCGCCGCGCCGTCCGCGCGAGCCTGCCGCACGACAGCGCCCAGGGCCATGTCGCCGGCAGTGCACGCTACGCCGACGACATGCCCGAACCGACCGGCATGCTGCACCTTGCCTTCGGCAAGAGTAGCGAAGCCAATGCCGCGATCGTCGCGATCGACCTTTCCGCAGTATGCGCGGCACCCGGTGTCGTCGCGGTGTTCACCGCCGACGATATTCCGGGCGACAATAATGTCGCCCCCGTCTTCGCCGATGATCCGCTGCTCGCCGACGGTGAGGTGCTTTATGTCGGCCAGCCGATCTTCCTCGTCACCGCGACCAGCGCCAAGGCGGCGCGCATGGCGGCGCGCCTCGGCAAGATTGAATATGCGCCCCGCCCCGCGATCCTCACCATCGCCGAGGCGCTCGACGCCGGAGCCTATATTGAGGAAACCCAATACATGGCGCGCGGCGACGCCACGGTTTCGATCGAGGCGGCCGCGCACCGGCTGAAGGGCAGCCTCGAAATGGGCGGCCAGGACCATTTCTACCTCGAAGGCCAGGTGTCGGTCGCCACCCCTGGCGAGGGCCGCCGGGTCCACATCCTCGCCTCGACCCAGCATCCGAGCGAAATCCAGCATCTCGTCGCGCACATGCTGCACGTCAGCCACGCCGAGGTGACGGTCGAGGTCCGCCGGATGGGCGGCGCCTTCGGTGGCAAGGAAACGCAGGCCTGCCTGTTCGCCGCCGCCGCCGCGCTGGTTGCCGTCAGGACGCGGCGGCCGGCCAAGTTTCGGGTCGACCGCGACGATGACATGGTCATCACGGGCAAGCGCCACGATTTCACCTTCGATTATGATGTCGGCTTCGATGGCGAGGGCCGGATCGAAGGGATTTCGGTGACGCTCGCCGCGCGATGCGGCGCGACGATGGACCTCTCCGCCGCGATCAACGATCGCGCCATGCTCCACGTCGACAATTGCTACTTCCTCCCCGCGGTCGAAATCGTCTCGCACCGCATGAAGACCAACACCGTCTCGAACACCGCCTTTCGCGGCTTTGGCGGCCCCCAAGGCATGCTTGGCATCGAACGCGTGATGGATTGCATCGCCGCGTATCTCGGCCTTGATCCGCTCTGTGTCCGCCGGGCCAATCTCTATGGCGAACCGGGCCGCGACGTGACGCCTTACCACATGCGCGTCGAGGACAATGTCGCGCCCGAGATCATGGCCGAGCTTGCCTCCTCGTCCAACTATGCCGCACGCCGGGAAGCCGTCGAGGCTTGGAACGCGTCGCACCAGGTCCTCAAAAAGGGCATCTCGCTCACCCCGGTCAAATTCGGCATCAGCTTTACCACCACCCACCTCAATCAGGCCGGCGCGCTCGTCCACGTTTATGCCGACGGTTCGGTCCACCTGAATCACGGCGGCACCGAGATGGGACAGGGGCTGATGATCAAGGTTGCGCAGATCGTCGCCGATGTTTTCGCGGTGCCGATCGAAAGCGTGTTCATCTCCTCGACCGTCACCGACAAGGTGCCCAATACCTCGGCCACCGCCGCATCCTCGGGCGCCGACCTCAACGGCGTGGCGGCGTTCAGGGCGGCCTCGGCGATCCGCGAACGGCTGATCGACTTTGCCGCACAGGAATATGGCTGCGGCCGCGATGCGGTGCGCTTCACCGCCGCCGGCGTGCAGGCGGGCGGCGCGATCGTCTCCTTCGCCGGGCTATGCCGTATGGCGCATATCGGGCGTATCTCGCTGTCGTCGACCGGCTTCTATGCGACGCCCGGGATCGCCTACGATCGCGCGACCCATAGCGGCCGGCCCTTTTACTATTTCGCCTATGGTGCGGCGGTGAGCGAGGTGGTGGTCGACACGCTTACCGGCGAGCATAAGGTGATTGCGGTCGACATCCTTCACGACGTCGGCCGTTCGCTGAACCCTGCGATCGATCTCGGCCAGATCGAGGGCGGTTTCATCCAGGGCATGGGTTGGCTGACCACCGAGGAACTCGTGTTCGACGCCAAGGGTCGCCTGCTCACCCATGCCCCCTCTACCTACAAGATCCCGACCGCGAACGATCGCCCGAAGCATATGAGCATCCGGCTGTGGGAGGCTGGCCGCAATAGTGAGCCGACGATCCACCGGTCGAAGGCGGTCGGTGAGCCACCCTTCATGCTGGCGAACTCGGTGTTCTGCGCGCTGACCCAGGCGGTGACATCGACCGCGCCCGGCAAGGGCCTCGCTTGCCTCGACGCTCCCGCCACGCCCGAACGCGTGCTGGCGGCGATCGCCGAACTGAAGAACCGCGGCGGGCGTGGCTGAGGCATGCCGACCTCCCCGGAAAGATGGCAAGCCGCGGCCAAGTCCGCGATCGATGCGGGCGAGCCCGCCGCATTGGTGAGCATCCTCGCAACCGAAGGATCCGCGCCGCGCGGCCCTGGCACGCGCATGCTGGTCACGGCCCATGGGATTGCCGGCACGATCGGCGGCGGCGCGCTCGAACATCAGGCGGTCGCGCAGGCGCGCGCATTGCTCGACCATCCCGCCGGAAGCTGGCGCGTGCAGGATTATCCGTTGGGGCCACTGCTCGGCCAATGCTGTGGTGGCCGGGTGCGTCTGCTGATCGAACGGCTTACCCCCCAGGCACGCGACTGGATCGAGGTGACCGGCGTGCTGGCGACGCGGTTCGAAACCGATATGCTGTTCCGCACGATCGAGGACTCCAGCGTGACGGTTGCGAGCCTGCCGGCGCGCGGACCTCGGCCTTCGCCAGGTGATCGGATCGCCGAGCGGCTGGGAACCGAAGAGATGCCGGTGCTGATGTTTGGAGCCGGCCATGTCGGGCGCGCGGTGGCGCGGACTGTCGACGGGCTGCCGCTCGCTTTGTCCTGGTTCGATACGCGGCCCGACGCGGCCGAGACGCCGGGTGTCGCGCTGGTCGAAGACGGTCATATCGAAAGTTGCGTGCGCGACGCACCGCCGGGTGCGGCAGTGCTCGTCATGACGCATGACCATGGGCTCGACTATCGATTGACGGCTGCGGCTTTGCATTCGCCCGCGGGGTTCGTCGGGCTGATCGGCTCGTCCACCAAACGGGCGCGCTTTCTGTCCAGGCTGGAGAGCGACGGCTTCGATGCCGCGGCCCGGGGGCGGCTGACATGTCCGATCGGCATCGAAGGCGTGACCGGCAAGGCACCCGAAGTGATCGCGATCGCGGTGGCGGCGCAATTACTGCGGCTGCGTGGAGCGGCGGCATGACGACTGCAGCCTATCGCGCCGAGATACTATCCGTTCCCGACGATCCGACCACGGGCGCGCCGATCGTCCATCATGCCGACGGGCTGCTGGTCGTCGAAGACGGTATCGTCGCGGACCGTGGTGCGTTCGCCGAACTGGCGGGGCGCTATCCCAGCGTCGAGGTTACGCATTTCCCGGGCAAGACGATCGTGCCCGGCTTCATCGACGCGCATGTCCATTATCCACAGACCGAGCGCATCGCCGCGCATGGCGGACAACTGCTCGATTGGCTAGACCGGCACATCTTCCCCGCCGAGATCGCCTTTGCGGACCGAGCCCATGCGGACACGATCGCGGGCTTCTTCCTCAACGAGCTGCTGCGCAACGGCACGACCAGCGCTCTGGTCTATGCGACGGTCCATCCTGGATCGGTCGATGCCTTGTTCGAGGCGGCGTTGCTGCGCGACATGCGGATCGTCTCGGGCAAGGTGCTGATGGATATCCAGGCGCCCGACGACCTGCGCGATACGGTCGAGACCGGACGCGCCGACAGCGAGGCGCTGATCGCCAAGTGGCGTGGCAAAGGCAGGCTTCGTTATGCCGTGACACCGCGCTTCGCACTGACGTCGAGCGACGCGCAGCTTGCGAGCGCGGGCGACCTGGTCGCCGCGCATCCGGACGTGTTGATGCACACCCACCTCGCCGAAAATCTCAGCGAGGTGGGTGCGGTCGCCGACCGCTTCCATGACGCGAAGGATTATCTCGACGTCTATGACCGCTTCGGTCTGGCCGGCAATCGATCGGTTTTCGCCCATTGCATCCAGATGGACGATGACGCCTTTGACCGGATGGCCGCGAAGGGCGCCCACGCCGTTTTCTGTCCGGCCTCGAACCTGTTCCTCGGATCCGGCCTGTTCGATCTCGAAAAGGCCGCGGCGCATGGCGTCGGCATCGCGATCGGCACCGACATTGGCGCGGGCACGAGCTTCTCGCTGCTCCACACTTTGGGCGAAGCGTATAAGGTTTGCCAGCTGCGCGGAGTGAGCCTCGATCCGTTCCGCGCGCTTCATCTGGCGACGGTCGGCGGCGCGCGGGCGCTGGGAATCGCTGATCGGGTCGGCGCTTTGCAGCCTGGGCAGGAGGCGGACTTTGCGGTGCTCGATCCCAATGCCACGCCTCTGCTTGCGCGCCGCACCGCGGGGGCTTCGATCCATGACCGGCTGTTTGCGCTGCAGATATTGGGCGACGACCGTGCGGTCGCCTTCACCTATCTGGCAGGGAAACTCGCGTATCGGCGCAGTGCGTGGACTCCCGCACGTTAGCGAAAGGCATCAATCGGGAGAACTGCCCGTCTCAGGCAGGGGAAGCTCCCAGACGGATAATGGCAGGTCCTATGCGAACGCCAAGATCACCGTCATGCGAATGGGCAGAGCGGCCGCCTCGAACGGCAGCGGCGGCGGTAGATCGTCCAACGTCGCACAACCGATCAGATATTAGACGAATTTTAGACGATTCCGCGTCCGAAACGGAATTTTTGCCGCTAATTCATTGAAATCGCTGGTGACCCCTACGGGACTCGAACCCGTGTTTTCGCCGTGAGAGGGCGACGTCCTAGACCGCTAGACGAAGGGGCCGGTCGCAAACGAAGGCGCGCACATATGGGCGGCTCCGGCGCCCGTCAAGGAGAGTCTCAGGCCGCCTCGGCTTCGGCGGCCTCTTCGGCCTCGCGCTGCTCCGCCTGCTGGCGCGCCCACATCTCGGCATAGAGGCCGCCATGTGCCACGAGCGAGGCATGCGTGCCGCGCTCGACGATGCGGCCCTTGTCGAGCACGATGATCTCGTCGGCATGGACAATGGTCGAGAGGCGATGCGCGACGATGATCGTCGTGCGCCGCTGCGTGAGCAGGTTGAGCGTGTCCTGGATCGCGGCCTCGGTGCGGCTGTCAAGCGCGCTGGTCGCTTCGTCGAGGATCAGCAATTGCGGATCCTTGAGCAAGGTGCGCGCAATCGCCACGCGCTGCTTCTCGCCGCCCGAGAGCTTGAGCCCGCGCTCGCCGACCTTGGTGTCATAGCCTTGCGGCAGCGACCGGATGAAATCGTGGATCGACGCGCCCCTGGCGGCGGCGATCACCTCGTCCTGGGTCGCGCCCTCGCGGCCATAAGCGATATTGTAGCCGATCGTGTCGTTGAACAGCACCGTATCCTGCGGGACGATGCCGATCGCGCGGCGAAGCGACGCCTGGTTGACCCGCGTGATCTCCTGCCCGTCGATCAGGATGCGCCCCGCGGTCGCGTCGTAGAAGCGGAACAGCAGCCGCGCGAGCGTCGACTTGCCCGCGCCCGACGGCCCGACCACGGCCAGTGTACCGCCCGCCGGCACCTCGAAATCGACCCCGTGCAGGATTTGCCGATCGGGATCGTAAGCGAAATCGACATGGTCGAAGCGCACTGCGCCGCCCTGCGGCACCAATTCGGGCGCGCCGGGCTGGTCGACCACCTCCTCGGGCGTATCGACCAAAGTGAACATCGCCTCCATGTCGATCAGCCCCTGGCGGATCTCGCGATAAACCATGCCGAGGAAGTCGAGCGGGCGGAAGAGCTGCGACAACATCGTGTTGATGAACACGACGTCGCCCGTGGTGAACTGCCCCTTGCTCCAGCCCCACACGCTGTACGCCATCGCGGCCGCCATCATCGCGTTGGTGATGAAGCCCTGGCCGATATTGAGCCAGGCGAGGCTAACCTCGAGCTTGGTCGTGGTGTCGATCAGGTGCCGGACGCTCTCGCCATAGCGGCGCTGCTCGACGCCCTCGGCGTTGAAATATTTGACCGTCTCGTAATTGAGCAGCGAATCGACCGCCTTCTGCGCGGCCTCGCCATCCGAGGCGGCCCATTCGCGGCGCAGCCCGATCCGCCATTCGGTCATGGTGCGCGTGAACCAGATATAGACCACGACCATCGCCGCGGTCGCCACGACCAGGCCGGGGCCGAATTTGGCGAAGAAGATGATGCACACCGCCGACAGCTCGAAGATCGTCGGCGCGATGTTGAACAGCAGGAAATAGAGCATCGTATCGATGCTCTTGGTGCCGCGCTCGACCACCTTGGAGAGCGATCCGGTGCGCCGTTCGAGATGGAAGCGCAGCGACAGCCGGTGGAGATGCGCGAACACCTCCATTGCCAGACGGCGCGCGGCCTCCTGGCCGACGCGTTCGAAGATGGCGTTGCGCAGATTGTCGAACAATACCCCGCCGAAGCGCGCGCCCGCATAGGCCACGACCAGCGCCATGGCCAAGCCGACCGCCTCGTGCCCCCGGCTCATATGGTCGATCGCGCCCTTGTAGGCGAAGGGCATCAGCAACGTGATGCACTTGGCGCCGATCACCAACGCCATCGCGATCACGACGCGCAGGCGCAGCGCCGGCCGATCCCTGGGCCAGAGATAAGGCAGGAAACGGCGGAGCGCGGCGAAGCCGTTCTCGGGGTTGGGCGTGGTTTGGACGGTGGGCGGCATCGCGCCTCAAGATAGGAGGCGTTGCGTCAGACGCAAACGCCAACCCCTCCTGCAAGCCTCAAAGGCGAAGGGAAAAACAAAAAAAGTCCAGAAACGAACTTAATGACCGTGGCGCCCGCGCTATTATCAGCGGCGCCCATTTAGAACATTTAGGGAACAAATGCAAGCTTAATGCGCGTGAACCTGCCGCGGCCGCCCGGATCATCCCTGTGCGCGAAGCGCCGTAAGGTGGGCGAGTTCGGCCTTGAAACGGCTCAGCTCCGCGCCGGACAAGGTCGCCGCCTGGAGGAACTTCACGCTCGCGGGATTGACCGCGACATTGTTGACGAACACCTCGAAATGGAGGTGCGGACCGGTCGAGAGGCCGGTTGAGCCGACATAGCCGATGATCTGCCCAGCATGGACGTGCTCGCCCACCCGCGCGACGATCCGGCTCATATGCGCATAGCCGGTGCCCATATTGCCCGACGCGCGGATCTGAACGTAATTGCCATGGCCGCCATGCCAGCCCGCGAAATTGACCGTGCCGTCGGTGGCGGCGATGATCGGCGAGCCCATCGGTGCGCCATAATCGATCCCCTTGTGCATGCGGCTATAGCCCAGCACCGGGTGGAAACGCATGCCGAAGCTGGAGGTGAGGTGGCCCTGCACCGGCATGCGCATGCTGCCGCGCGTTTCGCCCACGCCCGCCGCGTCGAAAAATTGCTCCTTTCCCGCCAGCGTCCACTTGAGCAGCCGCAACTCCTTCTTGCCCTGCTGCAGGCCCGCGAACAGCAGGCCGCCCGTCTCGCTCATGCCGTCAGCGGCGCGGCGATGCTCGACGATGATGTCGAACCTGTCGTTCGAATGGATGCCCTGGATCGAGACATGCTGCCCCATCGCGCGCAGCCAGGTCTGGATTGCGCTGGCAGGCGCGCCGGCGGCGCGCGCCGAGGACAGCATCGAGCCGCCGACCTTGCCCTGGATGCGCAGCGGCGTGTCGTCGACCGCGATCGCCTTAGGGGTGAGCTTGAGGCCGGCGCCGACGCGATCCATCGAAAGCGCGAGATCGAGCCGCGCGCGGAAGGCGAGATGGTCGAGCGGACGCGCCACCGATTTGTTGGGACGGCGGCCGAGCGTGAGATCGAGCTTGGTGCCCGCCTTGACCTCCGAAAGATCGGTCGTGTTGGCGATCGTCGCCGCGACCGACTTGGCCTCGTCCGCGCCGACGCCCGCACGCTGGAGCACGCGCGCGAAGCCGTCGCCCGTGCCGAGCGTCGCGGTGACCTGGATCTGCGGGCGTTCGGGCGTGTCGGCGAGCCTTTCGACCAGCCCCGTCGGCGCCATGCGCCGGCCCGTATCCGCGCCATAAGCCGAGGGCGCAATCGCCTCCGCCTTCATTTCCTGCTGCTGGCGCTCGCCGAGCGCGGGCGCGACCGGCGCCTGGAGCGGCGCGAAACCGGGCGCGAAGGAGAATGCGAGGCCGCAGAGCGTGGTGCAGGTGGCAAGCCCGCGCCACCATTCGCGGCTGCCGATGCGCTGGCCGAGATCGACGACGAGATCGGCCTCCGCCGCGCGCTCGATCCCCCGACGCAAAGCGCCACGATCGAACAGACCGCCGACGCGCGCAGGTGCGAGCGCGAGCGCCCCGCCCCCGAATCCGTCACTTTCCGGCAGAATCTTCAAAATGCCCCGTTCCTACCCTGACAGGTCGGTCTTGCGCCGACAGGGCGGCAGGACTGTGGATAAGAATGATTAAAGTCAAACTAATCCATTGGATTCAAGGGCAAAGGCGCGCCGAACCGAGTCGTTTTCCGGGCGAATCGAGTCGGGATAGGGCCGGTTGGAAGCGGATGAGTCCACCGCCATCAGCTGCATTTCCAATGCGTTTCATGCGCACCTGTTGCTAACCCAATCTCATACCTGCCCCGAAAATTGAGGGAATGGCGCCCTCGTCGCGGCCCAGATAATCCCGGATCGCAGGCGGCAATGCGGACAGGTCGAGGGTCTCGAGATGGTTTGCTTGGGGCACGAGGAGCAACTGGGAAGGGGCCGCGGCCCATGACAAAGCCATCCGCCTTTCCTCCGCCAACCAACTCAAATCGCGTCTCAACACGTTGCCTCCGGCGTGCGGAACAGGCGCAGCGCCAGGCATGCGAGGAGCGAAAGCGCGGCCGCGGCCAGCAGGAAGGCGGAGTGGAAGCTCAGCATCGTCGCCAATATGCCGAATGCGAGTCCGCCTATGCCCAGTCCGGCATCATAGGCCGCATTCCATAACGCACTTGCTCGGTCGAACTGGGCCGGCGTGCAGCCGCGCAGCAGCGCTGCAAGACTCGCACTTTGCAGAATGCCGAAGCCAATTCCGCAGAGCGCCATGCCCGCCAACACCGCCATGGTGCTGGGCAGTGCAAGGCTGAGCAGCCCGGCGATTATCTGCGCCACGCCGATCACCAGCGCCCCTTTCGAGCCGTGGCGGTCGATTGATCGGCCAACCGCCCAACGTGCGGCGGCGGTGGTCAGCCCCTGGATCAGCAGTGCGAGCACGATGGCCGCCGAACTCTGCTCGGGATGGGCGAGCGGGAGAAAGGTGACGGTAATGCCGGTCGCGATCGCCCCGATCGCCAAGGCAATCGATGGCCATGCTACCCTATGCAGCGCCGGCATACCGCGCGGAGGTGCCTCGCTGTCGGCTGCCCCATCCTCGTGCACAGAAGCGGGAAGGAGCGCGACCCCCACCACACCCACGAGCCCAAGGAAGGTGGCGATCGCTGCTGCGGACGAAGGGCCGAATGCGGACAGAAGCCAAGGGCCGAGCGGGATGCAGGCGATCGCCGGCAAGGCCGAGGCAACGCCGTAAACTCCCATCGCTTCGGTGCGCCGGGCTGGCGGCGCCATCGCTGCCGCGAGCCCAAAGGTTACCACCAGCAGAACGCCAAGCCCGAAACCTCGTACGGTGCAACTTAGCAACACGGCGGCGAGACTTGATGAGAAAGCGGCGAGGCTTGGAATCGCCAGCACCAGGAGCGCGAACGCCAAGGTGCGCCGGTGGCCGAGACGTGCAATCAGCCTCGGCGTCAATAGTTCACCGACGATCGTGGCCGCCGTCAGCGAGCCGGTGGCAAGACCGGCGGCGAGGTCGCCGCCGAGCCTTGCCACGTGAATGGGCTCCGCGGAAAACAGAAGATAGAAGCTGCTCATCGCCGCGATCGTCGTCCCCGACAAAGCGAGCATCGGCCGAGTGTAGATCGGTTCTGGGCCAGAGGCCGGAATTCCATGCGCGATCGTAGCCATCTGGCTCTCCAGGCAAAAAGCTGTCGAGGGCGGAGCTAATGTGCTACTGGACTCGTTGAAATGACCAGTTAGTAGGTAAGATAATTGACCAGTTCAGTTCCGGACCTGCTGATCTCAATCGACCGTTTCGCGGCGGAGAGCCTGGGATCGCAGATCCGGCAGCGTCTGCTCGAGGCAATCCGTTCGGGAGCATTGCGCACGGGCGTTACGCTCCCGTCCACACGCGCTTTGGCCGCGCAATTGGGTGTCTCGCGGCCGCTGATCGTCGACGCATATGGCCAGCTCGCGGCGGAGGGCTATCTGGCGATGCGCCAGGGGGCGAGGCCGACCGTGCTGGCGAGCGCCCGCACCGCGCGCGCAGAGTTGCTCGAGCCGTCGCCACCGCCGCCGATCCGTTACGATATGCGCCCTGCCATGCCCGATACCGGCATGTTCCCACGCAAGATGTGGGCGCGCGCGATCCAGACGGTGCTACGCGACATGCCGTCCGACGAACTGGGTTATGGCGATCGGCGGGGAAGCCTGGCTTTGCGCCGGGTGGTTGCCGATTATCTCGGCCGAGTGCGCGGCGTGATCGCCGATCCTGCCTGTGTTTTTGTTACGAGCGGCTTTGCCGAAGGGCGTGCCCTCACATGCGCCGCGTTTCATGCGCGCGGCATTCGCCGCCTGGCCGTGGAGGATCCAAGCTACAGCGACTGGGTAGCCGTCGATAAGGCCGGGCTCTGCCGAGTGCCAATTCCCGTCGACAGCCGGGGAATCGACGTCGAACGACTGGTCGCGTCGGACTGCGAGGCCGTGTTCGTGACCCCGTCTCATCAATTCCCGATCGGGGGCGTGCTCGATGCGAGCCGCCGCCATCGCCTCGTTCACTGGCTGAATCAACACGACGCGCTCGCGCTCGAGGACGATTACGACGCCGAATTCCGCTACGATCAGGCGCCTGTCGGCGCGCTTCAGGGGCTCGCGCCGGACCGTGTTGTTTACGCGGGAACCGTCAGCAAGACATTGGCTCCAGCCCTCCGGCTCGGATGGCTGGTTGTGCCGCCGGCGTTCGTCGGGCCGATGAACGATGAATTGCGGCGATGGAGCGAAGGCCCGCCGCGGATCGATCAAGCTGCTCTCGCCGAGCTGATCCGCTCGGGGAGCTATGATCGACATTTGCGACGGATGCGGCGGCTTTACCGCGACCGCCGTAAATGCCTCCTCGATTGCCTTGGGAGCGCGCTGCCGCAGCTATCCGTGGAGGGCGCGGATGCCGGTCTGCACATCACATTGCGGTTGCCCGACGAAATCGAGGAAGCGGAAGAAGCGGCAATCGTAGCCAGGCTTCAGCGGCACGGTTTGGCTACGGAGGGGCTTAGCCGGTACAGCTCGACCGCCGAGGGACCGCGCCGGCTGTTCCTGGGCTATGGGCGAATTTCGGAAACCGGAATTCAGCAGGGGGTGACACTGCTCGCTGAGGCAATTCGGCTTCATAGCAATTCTTCCGATCGCTAGGTCATCTGCCCGACCGGTGGCGGCGCCGGTGAAGCGTATCGTCCGACCCGTCGCGGGGCCCGTGTGAGTGCCGCCGCCCTCCCATTGCCCGACGACATAATCACCCTCGGCGATGAGGTCGGTGACGCCCCAGAACTGAAGGTCGGGGAACGCCGCGCGGAAATCGGTCATGAACGCCTTGATGTCGTCGTGCCCGCGGCGCGGCGCGTGCAGTGAATAACGCAAGAGCATGTCGGCTGCGCTTGGAGATTTCGGATGCGGCCCGGCCAACGTCGGCAAGACCGGTCGGGCGGTCGAGCGCATGCGCGGCCATTCATCCAGGCTGATCGGCTTCCCGCTGCAATTGCTGACGTGGTAGTGCCGGCCGGCCGCTTAGCAGATGCGCGGCCCGACTTTGGGATTCAGATCGACCTATGGCTCGCAAACATTCGAAACATGGCCCCTATGAAGACCCGCATTGCGCGGAGGAAGCTCCAAAGGCGGCGGTGCCGTGCTGGTTGTGTGGCCGGTCTACGGGCAAGACGATCGTCTGGCACCATCCCGTGCCCAAGAGCCGGGGCGGGCGTGACGTCGTGCCTATGCATCCGATTTGCCAGCAGACGCTGATCGCCAATTTCACCAATTCCGAGCTGCAGCGGCATGGGATGGATGTGGAGATGCTGCTGGCGAACCCCAACGTGCGCAAATTCGTCGATTGGGTGGCGAACAAGGACCCGGATTTCACCGCAACCACGGCCAAGAAGCAACGCTGATCGCAATCGCCCCGCGCGGCGGATCGTCCGGCAGCTCGTCAATCGGCCGGAAGAACCCAGCCATGCAGAACCGCCTCGTCCTCCGGTTCAGGCGCCTTTCGGGGCTGGCCGAGCGGGACCGAAAAGAAGGCGTCGAGCTCGCGCGCGCTGATTGTGAGCGCACGGCGGCGATCGATCGGGCCGACCGCGCCGGCAAGGCGCCCGATCAATCGCGTCCAGCGCAATGCATTGTCGCTGAAATTGAAGTGGCGCGTACCTTTGATAGTCGTCAGACGCTTCTGCGCGCCCAGCTTCGACCAGAAGGCGCGGAGTTGCGCCGCGATCACCTTTGCATCGGGATCACGTTCCCGACCATGGTCGCTCATCAGGAAGAAGAATGGCTTGGATAAGCCCGCCTGCGCGGCGGGCCCGAACAACCGTCCATCGATATCGGCTGCGGCTTTGCACCGCGAGTCCTCCCAACAGAATTCCGTCGCGGCCGCGCCGCCGAAGGAATGGCCGAAGGCGCCCACATGCGTGAGGTCCAGACGGTGCGCCAGGATGCCCGTCGGCCGCGCATTGAGCCGCGCCAGCGCGTCCAGCTCATAGCGCGTATCGGCTGCCCATATTCTCACGAGCGGCTCGAACGAGGCGGGCCGATCGGAGGAGGGGTGGCCCAGCGGTGTCCGCCCCACCGTCGATCCGTCCTCATAAGCCGTGAGGACGGCGCTGTGCGGCGCATCCGAGCCGACCACCACGTAGCCGGCGCTGGCGAGGCTCTCCGCCAGGCTCGTATAATCGAGCGCGAGCGCGCCGATGCCCGATTTGAGCAGAAGGATCGGGAAGCGCTGCCCGCCGCCGGCGACCGCCGCCCCGGTTCGCGCCTGTGCCCGCACCAGATCGGTATCGCGTATGATCAGATTGGTGATCGCCCCGTTCCGAGCGCGAAGCGGCGAGCGAAGCGGTTCGGGAACATAAGACGCTTTCCGCCCGCTGCCGGGCTCGGCCGGATACCAGATCCACATGACCAGGCGCCGCCGCTGATGCGCGCCGGGCGCGGTAGGATCGGACGCAAGCGGCTCGGTCAATTCGTAGCGAAGCCGCCCGACCGCGAACGGACCAGGCGGCGCGGGCAGCGGCAATGGCCGATGGCTTTGCAGCCACAGCCAGAAGAGGAAAGCCAGGATGGCAGCCAGCAGCAATGCCATTAGCCAGGCGAGGCGCTTCAACCATGCGCGGATAGCGGGTCCGATCCAGAGTTCGGGCACGACGCTCTAAAGACCAAAATACCAGACAGGGCAGAAGGCGGCCGACAGCGCCGCAACGTGAAGGATGATCGCGGCGACCCGGTGCGCGCGACGCCGGCCGATATGGAACCAGGCAAGAAAGGGAAGCTGACCGACGATCAACAGCTGAAAGAGATGGGCGGTTGCGCCCTCATCACCCTCGCGGGGCGTGCCGAAGGCGATCACGGTCGACAGGACCAGCAGCAACGCCACGACGGACATGATCAGCGGAACGATCGCGCTGGGGGTCCGCAGGGTCAGGGCGAGGGCGCCGCGAATCGGCGTGCCCTGTCCCGCCCGCAAGGACGAGCGATCGAACAGCCGCTCATCCAGCGCGGCCTTGACGATATCATAATGCGCTCGCAGCCCCGCGCCCTCCGTCTCAATCAGATCCTGGAGCTCGTCGCCATACCGTTCGCGCCAGGCCTTCGGATAAAGGCGGACAAGCCAATGTGCCGGCCGGTTCATCGGACCAGTGCCCGCGGCGCCGCCGCGGCGACGATCCGTTCAAGCGTCGCAGTCTTAGCTGCGAACGCGCTCACGCCGGCATCGGTCAGCTTGTAGGGTTTGCGGCGCTCTTCCTCCGGCAGCCGCTCGATCAGCGCCTGTCCCTCCAATCGGCCGATAGCGCCGTAAAGCGTCCCCGGGCCCAATCGCGTGCCCGTCATCTGTTCGATATCGTCGAGCATGGCATGGCCATGTTTCGGCCCCGCCGCCAAACTCGCCAGGACGAGATATTGCGGATCGGAAAAGCCGCCGGGCTCTACTACGTCATAGATACTACGCATGAAGTAGTAGTGCGCGATAAAGCCAGGAAAGTCAAGCGTCCGGCTGTCCGATCGAAGAGCTTTATCCACCCTGCGGGTGGAAAGCCCGGCGGGTCTGGCCCGCCGGTTTTGCCCCGATTATTCCAACCCGAGCATTGTCACCGATGCCGGTGCGACAGTGACGGTCAGCTTGCCGCCCGCGACCCTGGCCGACAATGGCTTGGGAGCGACGATATTGGGCGCGTCGAAGCTGTTGACGCTATCGACCTTCGGCGCGGCAAGCGTTTGGCCCGCGGCCTTTATGGCTTTCACGCCGGCAAGCGAGATGATGAATGTCGCGGGCGACTTCGGGTCGATATTGGTGACGGCGATCCATAGCTTGCCGGCCTTGTCCCTGGCCGCGATGGCGTCGACGCGCGGCAGGGTGATGCCGTTGGTCGCATAGGTGCCGGAGTCGAAGGTCAGCGGTACAAAGGTCGCGTCCTGGAACGGCACGTACATGTGGAAGACGTGATAGGTCGGCGTCAGTACCATCTTGTCTTTGTCGGTCAGGATCATGGCCTGCAGCACGTTGATCATCTGCGCGATATTGGCCATGCGGACGCGGTCGGCGTGGCGCGCGAAGACGTTGATGCTGAGCGCGGCCAGCACGGCGTCGCGTTGGCTGTTCTGCTGCACCAGACCGGCCGGGTTCGACCCCGGCGTCGGCGCCAGCCACGCACCCCATTCGTCGACAGCCAGGGCGACCTTCTTTTCGGGATCGTACTTGTCCATGATCGCCGAATAGGTCTTGATCGCGTCGTCCATGGCGATCGGGTCTTTTACCAGAGCGGCATAGTCCTTTTCGTCAAAGCCCGCGCTCGGCAAATGCGGCGGCCAGCCGCCCGTCGCGTAGAAATGCAGTGACAGACCTTCGATGTCCCAGCCCCCGGAACGGCCCTTCCACGCCTTCATGATCGCGTCGTTATAGCTGCCCTCGCCGCCGCCTTCGCCGACCGCCACGCGCTTCATCGGCTGGACAGCATTGTAATTGCGCACGAATTGCGAAAAGCGCCTCATTTCGTTGACGTAAAAATCCGGCGACATGGAGCCGCCGCAGCCCCAGGATTCGTTGCCGAGGCCGAGGATCGCGACCTTGTAGGGCGCTGGGTGACCGTTTTTGGCGCGCTCGGCACCCAAAGCGTCATCAATAGGCGCGGTCATGTACTCGAGCCATTCGGCCGCCTCCTGCGCGGTGCCGGAGCCGAGATTGACCGAGATATAGGCTTCAGTTCCGATCTGCTGGGCGAAGTCCATGAATTCGTCCGTGCCGAAACTATTGGGCTCGCCGACGGCCGGCTTGCGCTCGGGGCCGACTCCGCGACGCCAATCATATTGGTCGGCGAAGCAGCCGCCCGGCCAGCGAACGTTAGGGACCTTGAGCGCCTTCAAGGCCGCTACGACATCCTTGCGGATACCGCGCGTGTTCGGGATCGCGGAATCCTTGCCGACCCAGATGCCGCCATAAATACCGCTGCCGAGGTGCTCGGCGAACTGGCCGAAGATATTACGGTCGATCACCGCGCCGGGCTTGGATGCATCGAGCGTCACCTGAACCGGGGCGTTGGCGGCGTGCGCCACGCCGACAGGCATGGCGATGCACAGCAGCAGGGCGCTGCGGGCAACCCTGGTCAGGAGCGAAGAGCGTCGGAACGCCGGGCCCCTCGAAGGCGGGCTACAAATCGTGCGCAGAGACAGGCGCGAAATCATGCGAATTCCTTTTTGGCATTGGCGTTGGCGGCCGGCGATCCGCGTCTCCGCGGTCGGGGGCGCCCTATGATTTCGCAGGGCCGGTCAGGAGCAGCATCAGCACGCTGTGCGGCGCCAGCCGCGCTTGCAGCTTGGTGCTGGTGTCGCCCGTCTTCTTGCTCCACAGGTCGGACCAGCGGTAGACAGTCTGCTTGAAATCGACCGACCGGTTGGTCATGCCATCGGTGAGGACTTCCGCCTTCCAGTCATGGCGAAGGTCGGCGGGCTGGTTGGAGCGGTTCAGGAACATCAGTGCCCACCGGCCGCCGTCGAGCGGCTTGGCATAGGTCTCCAGCGGACCGTCGACCATGACGCGCAGCGCCTCCACACCCAGTCTGTCCTGGCTCACCGCGATCACGCCGGGGTTGGTCAGGATACGGCGGGTCGATTCGGACATGGAGCGCAGGTCGTTGCCCAGGATCAGGGGCGAGGCCATCATGGCCCAGATCGACAGATGGGCGCGGTCTTCATCCTCGCTCATGCCGTTGCCCACTTCGAGCATGTCCATATCGTTCCAGTGGCCAGGCCCTGCGAATTTGCGCAGGCCTGCCTGCCGATCGAGGATGCGCAGCACGCCCAGGCCAGTCGAGAGACCGGGGCTGAATTCGCAGTCGAAGCAATTATAGATATCGGGCGTGGTGCGCCACGAATGGCCAACCTGGCCGGCCCACTCCCACGGCCTGCTCATGCCCCATTCGCATAGGCTGAACAGCATCCGACGGCCCGCTTTGGCGATCGCGTCGCGCATCGTGGTGTAGGCCGCTTCGGCGTTCATGCCCGGAGTGTTGCACCAGTCGTACTTGAGGTAATCGATACCCCAGCGCGCATAGGTCCGCGCATCCTGATATTCGTGGCCACGGCTACCGGGACGGCCGCCGCAGGTGGTTGCGCCGCCGTCCGAGTAGATGCCCAGCTTGAGTCCCTTGCCATGTACATAGTCCGCCAGCGCCTTCATGCCGGACGGGAAGCGCTTGGGGTCGGGCTGAATGTTGCCGTCGGCGTCGCGCTCGCCCTGCCAGCAATCGTCGATGTTCACATACTGGTAGCCGGCGTCCTTCATGCCCGACGTGACCATCGCATCGGCGGTCTCGCGGATCAGGCGCTCGTCGATATTGCAGGCGAATTTGTTCCAGCTGTTCCAGCCCATTTGCGGGGTGAGGGCGAGGCCTTCAGCCTTTTGAGCCCAGCTATTGCCACAGACGGCGACACCCAGCAGGATGCCTAACACGAGCCGCGCTACGCGTTCGATGTTCACCGGAGCACTCGCCCACAAAAATTTCATTTCATCGCCCCCTAAGCATGTCGGCCGCTAACCCTTGCGCACCGCCGCCGACTTCACGCCAAGCTATACTCCGACAAAAAAAGCGCGTCGGGAATTGTTCCGGACCGGAAAATCGGGGGTGCGAAATGGACGCGGCGACGGTGAACTGGCCGCAGCGCTCGACCTGCCGATGAACGAGCCGCTGCTGACGCTGTCGATGGACTTGGCCATCAGCGCCACCGGCCCCGAGGATCGCCGCGCCCTGCCTAGTCGCTTGCTTTTGTCACGGCTTGCGCCACATTCCCAATCGGTATGACGCGTTTCGCCGCCCAGCCGCTGGTCGCGGTTCTCGGCCCGACCAACACCGGCAAGACCCATTTGGCGGTCGAGCGCATGTGCGGCCATTCGTCGGGATTAATCGGTTTCCCGCTGCGGTTGCTTGCGCGCGAAGTCTATGACCGCGTCGTCGCGATCAAGGGTGCGGATTCGGTCGCTCTGGTCACTGGTGAAGAGAAGATCGTGCCCGACAAGGCGCGCTGGTTCCTGACCACGGCCGAATCGATGCCGCTGGACCGCGAATTCGCCTTCGTCGCACTCGACGAAGCGCAGTTGAGCGCGGATCCCGAGCGCGGCCATGTCTTCACCGACCGGCTGCTGCGCGCGCGCGGTCGCGAGGAGACGATGATCCTCGGATCGGAAGCCTTGCGCCCGATGCTCAAGGCGCTGACACCCGATGCCGAGATCATCACGCGCCCGCGCTTTTCGACCCTGACCTACGCCGGCCCCGCCAAGCTGTCGCGCCTGCCCAAAAGATCGGTCGTGGTCGCCTTCTCGGCCGAGGAGGTTTACGCGGTGGCGGAGATGCTGCGGCGCCTGCGCGGCGGCGCGGCGGTGGTGATGGGCGCGCTCAGCCCACGCACGCGCAACGCGCAGGTCGGCATGTTCCAGGCGGGCGAGGTCGATTATCTCGTCGCGACCGACGCGATCGGGATGGGCCTCAACATGGACGTGGCGCATGTCGCCTTCGCAAGCTTGCGCAAGTTCGACGGGCGCAAGGCGCGCCGGCTGACGGTGTCTGAAATGGCGCAGATTGCGGGCCGCGCGGGCCGCCATCAGCGCGACGGCACGTTCGGCACGTTGAGCCTGGAAGGCGGGCAGACCGCGCAGTTCGAGGACGAGGAGGTGCTCGCGATCGAGGAGCATCGCTTCCCGCAGCTCGATCATCTCTATTGGCGCGAGGGCAAGCCCAGCCTCGCCTCGATCGACGCGCTGATCGCCGATCTGGAACGCCGTCCCGATGCCCAGGTGCTGCGCGCGGCGCCGCAGGCGATCGATCTCGCCGTGCTCAAGCGCCTCGCCGACGAACCCGGAATACGCGAACGCGCGGCCGATCCGGTCACGGTCAAACGGCTGTGGGATGCGTGCGGCCTGCCCGATTTCCGCAAGACCGGTCCCGAGCCGCACAGCCGGCTGGTCGGGCGCGTGTTCAAGCATCTGAGCGAGGGCGACCGCCGCCTGCCGGTACAATGGTTCGCCGACGAGCTTGCGCGGCTCGACACGGTCCAGGGAGATGTCGAGACGCTCGCCGACCGCCTCGCTGCAGTCCGCACCTGGGCCTATATCGCGCATCGTCCCGACTGGCTGGCCGAGCCCGGCCATTGGGCCGAGCGCACGCGCACGCTCGAGGAGAAGCTCTCCGACGCGCTCCACCAGCGGCTGACGCAACGCTTCGTCGATCGCCGCACGTCGGTGCTGATGCGCGATCTTGGCGCCAGGGGCGCGGATCTGCTGCCGATGAAGGTGAGCGAGGACGGCGCGGTCACGGTCGATGGCGAGGCGATCGGCGTGCTGATCGGCTTCCGCTTCAAGGCCGATCCGCAGGCGCGCCATGGCGACATGAAAAGGCTGATGGCGGCGGCCGAGCGGCGGCTGGGCGTCGAGCTCGGCCGGCGCGCGCGAGCGCTTTCGATCGACGAGGATTCGGGCTTCAGCCTCGCGACCGACGTCGGGCGCCCGGTTGCCTTGTTCTGGCAGGGCGACGTGGTCGCGCGGCTGACCAAGGGCAAGAATTTGCTCGCGCCGCGAATCGAGCTGCACCGCGCGCTCGACGCGCTCACGCCCGCCGATCGCCAGGCGGTGGCGCGCCGCCTTCAGGTGTGGCTCGACGACCAGATCGCGCGCCATCTCGGTCCGCTCGCCGATATCGCCGCGGGCGCGCGCGATCCTGAGCAGCCGGCGGCGGTGCGTGCTTTGCTCGCGCCCTTGGGTGAGGCGGGCGGCGTGCTAGCGCGCGGCGCGCTGGAGGACGTGCTGGCCGCGCTCGACCGTGAACGGCGCGCGCCGATCACCAAACTGGGCGTCCGGATCGGAACGCTCGACATCTTCGTGCCCGCCCTGATCAAGCCCGAGCCCGCGCGCTGGCGCGTCGCGCTCGCCGCCGCGCAGGACAATGGCGTGATGCCGATCCTGCCGCCGATCGGCGCGGTTTCGACCGCCACGCCGCGCGACGCGGCCACGTGCCAGGCTTTCGTCACCGCGGGATTCCGGCCATTGGGCGCGCAGATGCTGCGCGTCGACCAGGCCGAGCGGCTCGCGCGCAACGCGCATGATACGCGCTCGGGCCGCGCCGCCTTCGCACCCGATGCCGCGCTCGCCACCTCGCTCGGCCTGATGCCCGCCAGCTTCGCGCAACTGATGCTCGCGCTCGGCTTTCGCACCGCCGATCAGGGCTGGGTATGGAAGGGCAAACGCACGAGCGAGCCGCCCGAAAAGCATAAGAAGAAGCCGGAAAAGCCGCGTCCGGGCAATGCGTTCGGTGCGCTCGCCGCGTTGCGCGGCTGAAAGCGGCGGATCGGCGTGCGGATCGACAAATTTCTGTTCTTCATTCGCTTGGTGAAGACGCGCGGGCTCGCCCAAAGGCTGGTCGAGGACCGCCACATGCGCATCGACGGCCGCACGATCGAGCGCGCACATGCCGAGGTGAAGACCGGCAATGTCCTGACTTTCCCGCTCAACGACCAGATCCGCGTGATCAGGGTCGAGGCGATCCCCACCCGCCGCGGCCCCCCCGCGGAAGCGCAAGCCTGCTATACCGATCTGGCATAGCGGGTTTGAAGGTGCCTATCCTCGCCGCCAGGGGAGGATCGGGATGTTCGCCGGGTGACGAAAAGAAGGCGGGACGAAAGAAAATTTCCGGGGCCCCTAATTCGCGCCCTAGTTGACGCTCAGGATTCGTCGCCATATTCGCCGCGCGTCCCAAGGAGCATGACATGACCTACGTCGTCACCGACGCCTGCATCCGCTGCAAATATATGGACTGCGTGGAAGTGTGCCCGGTCGATTGCTTCTATGAGGGCGACAATATGCTCGTCATCAACCCGAGCGAATGCATCGATTGCGGCGTGTGCGAGCCCGAATGCCCCGCCGAGGCGATCCTACCCGACACTGAAGGCGGGCTCGAGAAATGGCTCGAGCTCAACAACAGCTTCTCCGCGCAATGGCCCAACATCACGCGCAAGCGCGAGGCCCCCGCCGATGCCGATGCATGGAAGGGCGTGGCCGATAAGTATGAGAATCACTTCTCGCCGGAGCCGGGCCAGGGCGATTGAGGTTTTTGGAGCTTCGCTGAGACCGCACCGTTTTCAGCTCTGCTGAAACATAGGTTAGTCTTCGTATCGGTTCCGTATCGGGCGCGGCGAAGCCGCCCAAGCGTTAACCAAATCCCGCTTTTTACGCAAAGCTGGCATATCGGTTGTAATTCTGTTACAAGCGCCGACAAGAAGTGAGCGCCGTGCGGGCGTTTCACATAGGAAACATTTTCCGACCGCCCTTGCCGCCACCAGGCCGTTCCCCGAACGGACTTGATGGAGCCCTGCGGTCCGCTTGAGCAGAAAGGTCTCTCTAAATGGCTGCAAAGGCGCTGAGCTTCGTTGTCGGCGATTATGTCGTTTATCCCAAGCATGGTGTCGGTCGCGTGGTCGAGCTCCAAAGCCAGGAAATCGCGGGTGCGAAACTCGAGCTGTACGTGCTCCGTTTCGAGAAGGAGCGCATGACGCTCCGCGTTCCGACCAACAAGGCGGAAAGCGTTGGCATGCGCAAGCTGTCGTCCAACGCGCAGATGTCGGACGCGCTCGCCACACTCAAGGGCAAGCCCAAGGTCAAGCGCACCATGTGGTCGCGCCGCGCGCAGGAATATGAGGCCAAGATCAATTCGGGCGACCTCGTGTCGATCGCCGAAGTGGTCCGCGATCTGTTCCGTGCCGAGGACCAGCCCGAGCAGTCTTACTCGGAGCGCCAGATTTTCGAAGCCGCCTGCAGCCGACTCGCGCGCGAGCTGGCCGCGATGGAGCAGGTCGACGAGCCCACCGCGCAGGTGAAGATCCTCGACATCCTTCGCGCGGCGGCGGCGATCCACAACAAGGTGGCCGTGCCCGCCTAAGCAACCAGGTTTCGCCTCCAAGCGAACCGAGGGCGGTGTCCGGCAACGGGCGCCGCCCTTTTTGCTGGAATTCACCCGTTCGGGCTGAGCCTACCAGAGCCCTGTCCTTGCTCTTGCAAAGAAGGACAGCCCCCTTTCGACTGCTTGCCAAGGTAGGCGCTCGGCGACGGGCTTAGCGCGACTGGGTTTGATTTCGTGCCCACCACTCCAGCATGCGACGCTTGACTACATCTGTAATATAAGTGTATCGCTTCACTAACACAGTGGAGAGATGCCGATGCGCCGACTCATCCTTGCAGCCCTCCTGCTCAGCGCAAGCGCGCCGGCTTTCGCGGCGGAGCGCGATTTTCCCAATGCGGGTTTCGACAAGGTCAATCTAGCCGCCGCCGCCAAGGTGGACGTGCACAGCGGCACCCGATTCGCGGTCCATGCGAGCGGCGATCCCAAATGGCTCGACCTGCTCGATATCCGCGTCGAGCAGGGCACGCTCGTGATCGGCTGGACGCGCGACCATATCAACATGCACGGGCACGACCCGATCCACATCCAGATCTCGATGCCGCGCATCGCCGAGGCAACGCTTTCGGGCGCAGGCACGATCATGGTCGATCGGGCCGACGGCCCCGACTTTGCGGCCACGATTCGCGGCGCGGGCACGATCGACCTGCCGGCGCTGCATACCGACCGCGCACGCTTCGAAATGAGCGGTGCAGGCAAGATCACCGCCGCGGGTTCGGCGGGGTCGGTCGACGCGCATGTCCGCGGCTTCGGCGCGATCGAGCTCGCGAGCCTCGCCGCGCACGCCGGACGTTTCGACCTGTCGGGCACGGGATCGATCAAGGCGCGAGTCGACGGACCCGCCGACGTCGCAATGACCGGCGTGGGCAGCATCGACGTGGTCGGCGGCGCACGCTGCACGGTTCACAAAGGCGGACTCGGGTCCGTCCATTGCGGCGGCTGAAACCGCCAGAGAAGGAGAGCGAAATGTCCCGTCTGATTCCTCTTGCCGCGGCCGCGATCGTCCTGATCGGCGCGGGCACGGCGCAAGCCGCCGAGCGCAACTTCCCGACGGGCGGCGATTTCCACGCCGTGTCCAACAGCACGCCGTTCGACGTCTCTGTCCATACCGGCAAGGCGCCGAGCGCGCATGCCAGCGGCAGCGACGAAGCGCTCAATCGCCTCGAGATCGAGAATCGCGGGGGTGAGCTGCATATCGGCACGAAATTCGGCAGCTGGTTCTCGGGCTGGCATTGGGGCCGGGGCGAGCATCTGCGCATCGACGTGACCGTGCCGATGATCGGCGAAGTCTCGCTCTCGGGCCCGGGCAATCTCAATGTCGATACGGTCCGCACGCGCGATTTCGGCGCGCATCTCTCGGGTCCGGGCAACATCAACGTCGGATCGGTCGAGGCAAGCGGGATCACGCTCAACCTGAGCGGCCCAGGCGATATCCGCGTGGCCGGCCGCGCCGACCGCGCGGTGATGCACCTGAGCGGGCCCGGCAACATCCATGCGGGCGCGCTCAACCTGGCCGAGGCGAACATGACCCTGAGCGGCCCGGGCGATATCGACGCGACGGTGACGCGCACCGCCGACGTGCGCCTGTCGGGCCCGGGTGACGTCCGCATCCATGGCGGCGCGCGCTGCTCGATCCAGAAGAGCGGCCCAGGCGACGTCCACTGCAATTGAGCGCCTAGCTCCCTCTCCCCTAAGGGGAGAGGGAAAAAATCAGATAAATCAGATCAGGTAGAGCGAGGCCAGTTCGCGCACGAGGCCGATCGGCAAAGCGGCAAGATCGTCGGTTTCGCCGCCGCCAAGATCGGCGGGCGCATCCGCTTCCGCGAGATAGCGCCAGCCCTGATGCGCGCGCTTGGGACGCACGCGCACCGGGACGATCGGATCGGCGAGCCGGATCAGGCAATGGCCGCGCTCATCCTCCTCGAAGCGCAGGATCAGGCTGCGTGCGATCAGCTGATGCTTGACGATCCAATAAAGCGATCCGCCGATCAGCTCGGGATGGCGGGTCGGGCGGTAGCGCGTGGTGACATAAGTCTCCCCATCGGTCGCGCGTCCCGACAGGCGTAGCGCGAGCGCGTCGGCATCGGGACAGCCGACCGCGACCTTGGTGATGTTGAGCGGCATAAGGCCCAATGTGGCGCGGCGGCGGGCGTGATCAAGCTCAATGCAGGTGGAAGATCGTCGCCAGGCCAAGGAAGGAGAAGAATCCCATCACGTCAGTCATCGTCGTGACGAACACGGTGGAGGTGATGGCGGGGTCGATCTTGACCTTTTCGAGCCCCAGCGGGATCAGCACACCCGACAGGCCGGCATTGACGCTGTTGATGACCATCGCCGCGAACAGCACCCCGCTCAACGCGGCATCGTGATAATAAAGCTGGCAGGCGATCCCCATCAAGCCGCCCAACCCCGCGCCATTGGCGACGGCTATCCACCATTCGCGCGCAACCATGCGCCAGCTGTTGGATCCCGTCAGCTGATTGGTCGCAAGCGCGCGCACGGTGACCGCCATCGTCTGGGTGGCGGCATTGCCCCCCATTCCGGCGACGATCGGCATGAGCACCGCCAGCGTTACCAACCGCGATATCGTATCCTGGAAGAAAGCCACCACGCCGGCCGCAAGGACCGCGGTACCGAGGTTGATGAACAGCCACCACATCCGCGTCTTGATCGTGGACAATAGGGGCTCGTTGATGTCGCCGTCGCCCGCGCCCGACAGGAGCAGCACATCCTCGCCCGCTTCTTCCTGGATGATGTGGACCACGTCGTCGACGGTGATCATGCCGACCAGGCGGCCGTTCGCATCCACCACCGCGGCCGAGATCAGGGCATATTTCTGGAAGCGCAGCGCCACCTCTTCCTGGTCCATGTCGACCGGGATCAAGGTCTGCTCGTCCTGCATCACCTCCGCGACGGGCACCTCGCGCTGCGAACGCAGAATCCACGATAATTTGCACGTGCCCACCGGGTGATGCTTGTGGTCGACCACGAACACTTCCCAGAAGTCCGTGGTCAAATCGCCATTGCCGCGCAGATAATCGAGGACGTCGCCGACATTCCAATGTTCTGGCACCGCGATCAGCTCGCGCTGCATCAAACGGCCGGCAGATTCCTCGGGGTAGGACAAAGCCTCTTCGATCGCGGCGCGATCGTCGGGCTCCATCGCGCGAAGCACTTCGCGCTGGTCCTCGACATCCATGTCCTCGATGATCGCGACCGCATCGTCGGTATCGAGTTCGGAGGCGAGATCGGCGACCTGCTCGTAGCTGAGCGCCTCGAGCACCTCGTCGCGCACCCAGTCGTTCATCTCGGCGAGCACATCGCCATCGAGCAGCTCGGCCAGCGCAGTCGCGAGCGGCTGGCGCTGATCCTTTGGCGCCAGTTCGAACAGATCGGCGATGTCAGCCGGGTGAAGCGGTTCAACCAGCGAACGTGCCGCCTCGACGTCGCCCGCCTCGACCTGTTCGATCACCGCGTCGACGAAGTCCGGAGTCAGCCGATCGTCCTTGTCGTGCGAGGGCTCGGTCGGATGATCGGCTTCGGCAGCCGGCTCCTGGGCGAGGGCATCCTTGGGCTCAGCGATGTCGTTTTCGCGCTCGCTCATGGCCACCCTCCCTTACGCGGCTGGGGCCTTAGGCTGCTCCGTCGGGCTTGTCAGCCCTTCATTGGCAGGAAAAGCGCCCCATATCGCGTGCATGACCTACCGTCTTTCCGTGCTCGACCAGTCGCCGATCGCGCTAGGGTCCGACGCCGCGCAGGCGCTGCGCAATACGCTCGACCTCGCCCAAACCGCCGACGCGCTCGGTTACCATCGCTATTGGCTGGCCGAGCATCATGCATCGCGCTCGCTCGCCGGCGTCGCGCCGGAGGCGCTGATCGGCCCTGTCGCGCTCGCCACGCGGCGAATCCGGGTGGGGTCGGGCGGCGTGATGCTGCCCCATTATTCGCCGTTCAAGGTCGCCGAGACCTTTTCGATGCTCTCCGCGCTCGCGCCGGGACGGATCGACCTCGGCCTCGGCCGTGCGCCGGGCAGCGACCAGCGCACCGCGTTCGCGCTGCAGCGCGACCGTTCGAAGCGGATGCCGAGCGATTTTCCCGAGCAACTGGACGAGCTGACCGCCTATCTCGACGGCACCATGGCCGAGGATCATCCCTTCGCCGCGCTCCAGCACCTGATGCCGACCGGCGGCGGCACGCCCGAATTGTGGATGCTGGGCTCGTCGTCCGATAGCGCGATGTGGGCAGCAGAGCGGGGCCTGCCTTATTGCTTCGCCGACTTCATCAATTCGGACGGCGCGCATCTCGCGCAGCAGTATCGCCGCAGCTTCCGGCCTTCGGCGCGGTTGGCCGATCCTTATGTGATGGCCGCAACCTGGACGATCGCCGCGCCGACCGCGCAGGAGGCCGAGCGGCTCGCGGCGCCGGCGCGGATGATGTTCGCGCACCTGATCGCGGGCACCCCAATCCCGGTGCCGCCGGTCGAGGAAGCGCTCGCCTGGCTGGAAGCCAATCCCCACGCCAATCGCCGCAGCCGCCGCACCGTGCTCGGCACGCCCTCCGAGGTGTGCCGCGGGCTGGACGAGGTCGCCGCCGAATATGGCGCGGACGAGCTGATGCTGGTCAATATCCTGCCCGATCACGCCGCGCGGCGCCGCTCCTACGAACTAATGGCGGCCGAATATGGGCTGGCGCCTGCGGCCGCCGCCGCCTAACCGACCCCGAATCGATTCTGGAGAAAGACCAATGGCCGACGAAACGCTGACGCTCACCCTCGACACCGGCAATGGCGAAGGCGGCGACGTCGTCATCAAGCTGCGCTCTGACCTCGCCCCTGGCCACGTCGAGCGCATCACCGAGCTGACCAACGAGGGTTTCTACGATGGCGTGGTCTTCCACCGCGTGATCCCCGGCTTCATGGCGCAGGGCGGCGATCCTACCGGCACCGGCATGGGCGGATCCAAGAAGCCCGACCTCAAGGCCGAATTCTCGGCCGAGCCGCACGTCCGCGGCGTCTGCTCGATGGCGCGCGCCTCCAATCCGAACAGCGCGAACAGCCAATTCTTCATCTGCTTCGACGACGCGACCTTCCTCGATCGCCAATATACGGTGTGGGGCGAGGTCGTCGAAGGCATGGAGCATGTCGACGCGCTCCCTAAGGGCGAGCCGCCGCGCAGCCCCGGCAAGATCGTCAAGGCGACGGTGGGCTAAGTAAGATCCTCCCTGCGCGAAGCGTGGGGAGGGGGACCGCCGCCGAAGGCGGTGGTGGAGGGGATGTTGCCCGGCCGGTAAGGCCCTTTCACCATCGCTGCGCGATGGTCCCCCTCCCCATCTGCGATGGGGAGGATTTTCTAATCCGCGATGGTTTCGAACAGCCAGTCGTGGAAGATGCGCACCGCGCGGTTGGACAGGCCGGTGCGGCGCGAGGCGAACCAGTAGGAGTAAGACGCGTCCGCGACATGGTCGAAGATGCGCACCAGGCGCGGATCGTGCGAACCCTCGACATGCTCGTCGAGCATGAAGGCCACGCCCAGCCCCTGCGCCGCCGCATCGAGGATCAGCTGGCCCGAATCAAAATGGTCGATCGCGAACGGCTCGAGATCGGGCCGTCCGATCGATTCGCGCCAGATGTTGAACAGCTCCTGCATGTCGCGATGGACCAGGATGGTCGCACGGCCGAGGTCATCGGGCTCGCGTATCGCGTTGGGGCCTTCCTTGAGCTTGGGCGAGCCGATCGCGGCGACGCGGCTCTGCGCGATCTTGCGTGAGTAGAGCGCGGGATCGATTTCGCGCGCGATCACGATCGCGGCATCGAGCCCCTCGCCCAGCCGCGCCAGCGCATGCGGCTGGGTATCGATGTCGATGTGGAAATCCTCGTGCTTGGCGCGCAGCTCGGGCAATTTCCCGATCAGCCGCTGCGACGCAAAAAGCGGCGGGACGTTGAGCCGCAGCCGCAGCAGGTCGGCCTCGCCTGTGGTTGCGTCGATTGCAATGGCGAGCGCGTCCAGCGCGGGCGCGACCCGGGCCAGAAGCTGCTCGCCGTCACTGTTCAGGATCATCGACTGGTGGCGGCGTTCGAATAAAGGCCGGCCCACGAAACGCTCGAGACTCTGGATGCGCCGGCTCAGCGCGGGGGAGGAGAGAGCGAGCTCCTCCGCGGCCGCCTTGACCGAGCCCAGGCGGGCAACCTGAACGAAAGCCTCGACGGCGGTAAGCGGCGGAAGCCTACGCATACCCATCTCCTCGTTCGCCGGAAACGCGCATCAGCGCCGACGCCAGCATCGTAACAATGCAAATAGTGAATGCGAATTGCGCAATTCGCAACCGCAAAATAATCCTTCGCAATTGCACAATGTTAGCGATATCAGCATAGTTAGCCTGCCTTTCAGGCATCCTCTCCTAAAACTTTCAGGGCCGGCGCCTTCGGGTACCGGCCCTTTTTTTCGCCTGGGAGCGCTTTGCCGCCACCCTAAGAGGGTTCCATCGCACCAAGGCCACGGTTCGTCTCAGGAAGCGCCCCCTGGCTCGCGCCTTTCGGACCCGTCGGGGAGTCTCATCGCTTGCCAAGGCAGGTCAGTTTTGCGACGGATCAATGACGTATAGGGTTGAAGGGGTCGTTTAGGCATGAATTCTCCGGTCGCCGAGCAGGCGCTCAAGCGTATCGAGCGCCGCCGTACGAGCAAAGGCCCCGGCCCGCTTGCAATGTTCTTCAAGGGATTCCTGCGCCATCCGGTGATGGTCGGATCGATCATCCCCTCGTCCAAGAAGCTGATCCGCCACATGCTGTCGCGGACCGACTGGGACAATACCAAGCTTTTCGTGGAATATGGCCCGGGCGTGGGCACCTTCTGCCAGGAGATCCTGGACCGGATGGCGCCGGACGCGACGTATATCGCGATCGATCTCAATCCCGATTTCATCGACTATCTGGCGCGCACGATCGTCGATCCGCGCTTCATTCCAGTGCTGGGCTCGGCGGCGGACGTCCGCCGCATCATCGCCGATCATGGCCATGACAAGGCCGATTACGTCCTTTCCGGCCTGCCTTTCTCGACCCTGCCCGCGGGAATCGGCCCCAAGATATCGGCCGAAACGCATGCCGCGCTGCGCAAGGGCGGCGCCTTCCTCGTCTATCAATTCTCGCCCAAGGTGCGCGACTTCCTGGCGATGAGCTTCGACCGGATCGACCATGCGTTCGAGCCGATCAACATCCCGCCGGCCCAGCTTTATTGGGCCTGGAAGGATTAACCCCGTCCGCGTCACCCAGCGTAAGCTGGGGTCTCAGGAGGTCGCGGGCTCCCTCACGAAATCCCAGCTTTTGCTGGGATGACGAGTATATCACTGATCCACTACGAAGCTCAGCCGCCGCGTTACCGACGCGTCGACCACCGCCATCAGATAATAAGCCACTGCCCAGCGCAGCCGGGTGAGCCAGCCTGCGCGTTCGTGGACCTGGGCGCGAATCTGGCGCGAATTCGCCATCTCGCCCTCGAAATAGAGCCGCATATGATCGGCGAACGCCCGATCCTCGATCCGCAGCATGATCTCGAGATTGAGGAACAGGCTGCGCACGTCGAAATTGGCCGAACCGATATGGACGACGTCGTCGATCACGAACAATTTGGTGTGCAATTTCTGCGGCTGATATTCGAACAGCTCCACCCCGCGCGCGAGCAGGCGGTGATAGGTGTGGCGCGCGGCGGCGATCGCGACCGCATGATCGGTCTTCGACGGCGTGATCACACGCGCTTCGCCGCCGCGTTTGGGCACGCTTTCGATCGCGCGCATCATGCGTGGGGTCGGCGCGAAATAAGCGGCGATGATGTCGAGCTGGCGCGCCTTGCGCATGTCCAGCCGCAGCGACCGCGCCCAAGGGCTCGGCCGCCGCGTCGGCCCGCCCAATAGCCAGCAGGCCTTGCCGCCCTTGGGATTGCTCCACCGCGACAAGGCGCGCCTGAGGTCGCGCAGCCGCGCCTTGGGCTGGAGCGTCCAGCGCGCGAGCGCATCGAAATAGCCGGCCAGGCGCTTCGCCGCCGGGCCTTCGACACGAATGCCGAGATCGCGCCATCCGTGTCGATCGTCGAAATAGCCGTCCTCGACGTTGAACCCGCCGACGATCGCGGTCGTCTCGTCCGCGAGCGCCAGTTTCTGATGGTTGCGCAACAGATAGCGCCGCCCGAAGCGGGGCAGGAAATGGCAGATATCCGCGCCTTTGGCCTCCAGCGGGACGAAGAAATCGGGCCTGGCCGAGCTACCGAAGCCATCGACGATCAACGAGACTTTGACGCCGCGATCGAGCGCGCGCTCCATCGCCGCGCGCACGATCCGTCCGGTTTCGTCGTCAGTATAGATATAATAAAGCAGGCGCAGGCTATGCGCCGCGCCATCGATCAAACCGATCAGCGCCTCCAGTCTTTCCGGCCCCGCGATCAGCGGCGTCAGGCGATTGCCCTCGACCATGAAATGCTTCTTGCGGCCGAGACTCGGCCTTTTTGGTGTTTTCGTTGACTCTGGCACCTGCTCGCCCTATCTCGCCCGCCTTCCAACACACCAAATGCTTGGTCAAGCGGAGCGTTCAGAATGGCGCGCGTTACCGTCGAAGATTGCGTCGACAAGATTCCCAACCGGTTCGACCTGGTGCTGCTCGCAGCCCAGCGCGCCCGCCAGATTTCGGGCGGCGCCGAGCTCACGATCGATCGCGACCGGGATAAGAACCCGGTCGTGGCGCTGCGCGAGATCGCCGAAGAGACGATCGTCCCTGAGGAGCTGAGCGAGGCGGTCGTGCAGACGCTGCAGCGCGTGCAGATCGACGAGGAGGATACGCCGGATGATATCGGCTCGCTGGCCGCCTCGGCCGAGGCGCTTCGTCTCACCGCCGCCGCGCCGCCACGCACCCAGAATCTGGGCGCCGATTACGAATAAGCCCATTCAGGCTGACCGGATCTGAAAAGACGGGCTCGGCTCCGGCAACGGGAGTCGAGCCCGTCTTTTTGCGCTCCCTCCGGAGCATCTGGAAGCGCGCGGAGGAGCGTGTTTCGGGGCGCCATCGGCCCGTTTCCCCCGAAAGAACTGGCCGCGCTTCCACTTGCTGCTAGATCGGCGCGATGGCGCCTCGTCTCCCGCAATACGCATTCGCAAGGCGCCGGTCCGCCATCGGGGCGGCCGGCAAAGGCGCCGATCGCGGGCCGGCGGCATGAGACTCGCGCCCGAGGACCAGCAGGCGACGTTGCTGGTCGCGAGCGGCACCTTCATGATCGCGGCCGGGCTCACCTGCTGGTGGTTCGGGCTCGATTGGCGGCTCCATTACAGCCTGCACCTGTCGCCCATGCACGCGCCGCTGGTCAGACGCCTCTCGGCGCTTGGCGGAGCCATGACGATGATTCCGATCGGGCTTATCGGCTTCGGCTTCCTGCTCGCCCGCAAGAGGCGCGCCGATGCCGCCTGGCTGTTCTTGACCGTCGCGATCGGCCGGCTGGGAATAGAGGGGCTCAAGCTGGTGCTGGGCCGCCCGCGCCCCCCGGTCGAGGACTGGCTCGACCATGTCACCTCCTGGAGCTTCCCGAGCTCGCACAGCGCCGGCACGATGATGACCTGCGTCGCCCTGGCGTTGCTGTTCGGGCACGGCGACGGCGCGATCCTGCTGGCGCTGCTCGCCGCTTTGTTCATCGGATGGACGCGCGTCGCGCTCGGCGTGCATTGGCCGAGCGATGTGATGGCCGGCTGGGGGATCGGGCTGGTCTGGATCGGGCTGGCGATGAGCGTCAGGAATGCGATTGCGCCCACGGAGCCGGGCGACAGGGGTCCATCCGTGGGATCAGAGGAAGGCTGAATGGCGCGACCGCGGGACTCGGGATGGCCATTTAACGCACTGGTATAGTTTCGATATTCCTGTTCGAGCTTGCTCGTGGCCGAGCAAAGAATCGCAAACGGAAGCCGCTCCCCACCCAGCAAATCGCCGCGGCCGACGGTCTGGCCGGCGCACCGACATGAGCATCATGGACAAGCTCCGACACGATACAAAGGCGAGGCTCCACGACGCGAAAAGCATTGCTTCAATGGTCGCGCAACCAATACATAATTCAATTTGCATCTTTAATTTGGCATCTCTATCCTTCCTTCAAACGTCACGGACGCCAAGCGCCGATGGACGGAAAAACGGAGAGGATGGAGAAGAGGATGAATTCGCAGCACCGCCACGCCCGCGTCGATTCGGCCGGGCGCTATGCCTTGGGGGTCTCGCTTCTCGCGATCGCGCTCGCTCAGCCGGCGCTCGCTCAGACAGCGGGATCGGCTTCGTCGCCATCCACCAAAACACCGAACAATAAAGCAGCGACGCCCGCGATTCAGGGCTCTCGGGCCACCCCGCCCGCGCCAGCGGGATCGGATGCCGGCCAAGCGGGCGCCCCCGACGACAGCCGCAACGAAGTCATCATTACCGGCACCCGCCAGTCGCTTGCCAACGCGCAGACGATCAAGCGGAATTCGGACACGATCGTCGATGCCATCACCGCCGATGACATCGGCTCGCTCCCCGATCGTTCGGTGAACGAGGCGCTGCAACGCGTGCCCGGCGTGGCGATCAGCCGCTTCGCCTCGCCAAGCGATTCGCAGCATTATTCGGCACAGGGCTCGGGCGTGGTGATTCGAGGGCTCTCCTACGTGCGAGGCGAGTTCAACGGACGCGACACATTCGCCGTGGGTGGCGGACGCGAGATCGGGTTCAACGATGTTCCCGCCGAGCTGGTCGGATCGGTCGAGGTTTTCAAGAACGCGACCGCCGACCTGATCGAAGGCGGCATTGCCGGCACCGTGAACATCAACCAGCGCAAGCCGTTCGATTCCAAGAAAACGCTGCTCTTCCTGTCGGGGGGGATGAACTATGGCGACCTCGAGCGCCGCAGCACCCCACAGGGCGTCGCGCTGTTTTCGAAGCAATGGGACTTGCCGTTCGGCGGCCGGCTGGGCGTGCTCGGCAGCGTCACCTATCAGCAGCTACGCACGCGCTCGGACTCGGTGTTCCTCTCATCCTATCTGCCGCGCTACAATGACGACAAGAACGGCAACGGCGTACAGGATCCGGGCGAGGGCCGGGTGATCAATGCCGGAACTGCGTACCAGACCACCTTGTTCGACACCTATCCCGTGCCGAGCGGATTCGACCATGTCTACGTGCCGTTGGGCGCGGGGTCGCGCACGCAGGATTTCAACCGCAAACGCCTGGGTTTCGCCGGTGGGCTGCAATATGAGAATGACAGCCGCAACCTCCTGATTACCGCACAATTCCTCCGCGCCGACTCGCGCGAGGAATGGCTCGAACATACGGTCGAGCCCAATGTCTATTATGGCGACGTCACCACCGTGTTTCCGGTCGGCAACACGCCGCCAACCTATGATTCGAACGGAATCTTCACCAGCGGCACGCTCGGCAAGGTCACCGGGGCGGTGTTCGGGAATTCTCCGGCGGGCTACGGCCCGCTCAACCAGTTCGCGCCAAACGGCGTGTTCACCACCGAATCCAACCGCCATTTCTATACGCGGTCGATCACGCAGGATCAGTCGCTCAACATCAAGTGGGAACCGACCGACCGGCTCAAGCTGAGCTTCGACGGTCAGTATGTGAAGTCGAAGCTCAACGGCAACGACGACATTCTCGACACGGCCACCTTCTCGCAGAGCCAGATCGATCTGCGCGGCAAGATCCCGCAGATCACGTCGATCACGCCGGGCTTCAATACCAACGCCTATTTCGCGGACCCGCAGTCGCTCTATTTCCGCGACGCGTTCAACAACCTGCAACGGAATGACGGCCACGAATGGGCGTTCCGGACGGATGCGGAATATGATCTGAGCGCGGTGGATTTCCTGCGTTCGGTGCGGGTCGGCGGTCGTTATTCCGATCGCAAGCAGACCGTCCGCACCAATGATTATAACAATTGGGGCTATATTTCGGAGACGTGGGGCGGCCCAGGACCGGTCGGTTATGCCAAGCTCGGGCAGGGATCGGGACAGCTCTACCACTTCGACAATTTCTTCCGCGGCGATGCGGTCACGCCTCCCGATACGAATTTCGTGCCGTCGAGCATCGTCAGCAATCATGCCAAGTTCGAAGATCTCCTCCGGCGCGCGACGGCGCTCGGCGGCGGCTCCTACACGCCGCCCGAGGATCGCCATACCAGCAATGGCGATCCGCTGGTCGACGGAATCTTCTTGCCAAGCGAGGTTTACCGGAACCGCGAAAAGACCTGGGCCGGATATGTGCGCGCCGATTTCGGCCTCGACACCTTGCCCGCAGGCATGAAGCTGTCGGGCAATGTCGGGGTGCGATTCGTGCACACCGAGGATGTCGCGTTCGGCGCGATCACATTCCCGCAAAATTCGCAGGTCCTGCCCGTCAGCAACGACGTTCCACCGCTCTATACGGATCTCCCATCCTATTGCGCCTATTCGGCGGCGCACCCCAATGGGCAGGGAACGATCCCTTCGATCTGCACGGTTCCGGCAAGCCAGCAGGCCGCGATCCTGGCCTTCGCCAATGGCGCGTCGACCCCCGACGTCGCCAAGCAGAAATATAACGATTGGCTTCCGAGCCTTAACCTCAAGCTTCAGATCACGGACAAGTTTGCGGCGCGTTTCGCGGCGTCGCGCGCAATATCGCGGCCGAACTTCGGCAGCCTGCGCGATTATCTCGGGGTCGGTGTGTCGGGCGGGAATACCAACGGCGTGTTCGGTTTCTCGGCCTCCGCGCAGAATCCCTATTTGCGGCCGATCAAGGCGACCCAATTGGACGGCACGCTGGAATGGTATTTCGCCAACGTCGGTTCGTTGACCGGGGCGATCTTCTACAAGGACCTCACCAATATCATCCTCGACAATGCGGGATATACCCGCACGGTCACCAACAACGGCCAGAGCTTCGACGTTGCGGTGAACGGGCCTGCCAATGCGAAAGGCCATGGCAAGATCAAGGGCTTCGAGCTCGCTTATCAGCAGACCTATGATTTCCTGCCAGGCGTCCTGAAGGGCCTCGGTCTGCAGGCAACCTATACCTATATCAGCCCCAGCCACATTCCGAACTCGCCCCCGTCCAACGGTCCGGCCGACGGCAGCCGCCCGCCGCTCGACGTCTCGGGCATCTACAACACGCTCCCGCTCGCGGGCCTGTCGCGGCATAATTTCAACGTGAACGCCTTCTACGATTATGGCGGGTTCGACGTTCGCGTGGCCTATAGCTGGCGGTCGAGATATTTGCTGACCAACCGCGACTGCTGCTTCCCGTTCCTGCCGGTCTACGCGCTTTCGACCGGCCAGATGGACGCGTCGATCTTTTACACCGTGAACAGTTATTTCAAGATCGGCATCCAGGGACAAAACCTGCTGGACGAGCTGACCAGGACAAGCTTCGTCCTGAACCAGGAAGGCCTGCAGGCGCCGCGCAGCTATTTCAAGAACGACAGGACGTTTCTTCTGGCGGCGCGGATAACCTATTGAGCCGATGATGGGCGGCGGTCGGCACGAGGTTGTTACCCATGCCTGGGTATGGTGCGATCGTCGGACTCGAAATGAGCATCTAACATATTGAAAAACATCAGCTATCTCTGTTCGGTTTTGCTCGTGGTCCACACGTGGCCCACCCCCTAAATTTGGTCCTCCTTCCGGACTCGAACCGGCGCCGAAGTGGCTTTTGGCAAGCGGAAAGCGCCCGATTCGGCGAGCAGATTTAGTCGGCTCGAACGGCCGCTACGCGCCCTAAGCCGCGTCAGCCCGAATGCTAGAACCCCCGCGTTGCCGACAGATGCTCGGCCCGGTTGGCATCATGGAAGCCAATCATCATGTCTCGACATCTCCTTCGGCGGATCAGGACGCGGATACCGGAATTTGCAGGTATGGCTTTGATCTGTCGGTACATTGAAAGAGAGAAGGGCGTCGCGGCGCTCTCTCAACCGATGCACTCCTCGAGGTCGCCGATATTCAGCGCAGATCATCGAGCACATCCGGCCTGACACCCGCAGGAGCCAAAGGTCCTTATACGGCATGTTTTTCGGGCGAACGAAGGAATGCCCGTCAGCGCGGATCTGATGGTCAGCCTGACAAGCGCTTGCATGGTGGTTGGCCGCAACCACATTCGATCTGCAAAAAAATAGCCGCCTGCTTTCGCGGGCGGCCACTAACTCAGTTTTGGATGCTCAGGCCATTACAACCTTGGCTGCAGTCCGGCGACGGCGGTAACCGGCACCGATTGCGCCGAAGCCGACAAGCATCATCGCCCACGTCGAGGCTTCCGGAACAGCAGCGAACGTCAGGTTTCCGCTGTAGCCGTTGATGCCCTTGACGCTCCCCATGATCTCGAGGGTGTTCAGCACATTCGCCGTGATCGGCAGAGGATCGTCGATCGACAAGGACCAACCGTGCGTGCCCACCGTCACTTGGCCGAAATAAGATTGGCCATCGAACAAGATGTCCGTGAGCTTGAACTCGTTCGAGGTGAACGTGAAGCTGGTCGAGAAGTTGCCGCTTCCCAAGCCATTCTGCGGGATGGTGAAGACGAACGAATCGTCGACCGCCTGGGTGCCGACATGAGCGCCATAATCGGCACTATACCGAGCCGTAATGACGGGCGAGAACGGCGTCGACCCATTCGTCAGATCGAAAACATAAACGGCATCAGCCGGTGCGCCAGTCGTGGCTCCCCCGACATGGATCACCGTTGCACCTGCCGCCGAACCCATGGCGAGCGCCGCAACAGCTGCAATGCCGGCGGACAAAATCCCTTTACGCATACGCATAACAACTCTCCCACACTTGATACCCCAAGATCTCGATTTGAGGCCCCAAGATCTCGGGGAGGACATCACACGAATCACCTGCTAGTCCGACCTTAGAAGATATCCTTCTAGCAGGTTAACAGCAATCTTTTTTTGGTGGAAACGGACCATGCCGGCCGCCGCACAAGGAGAATCCTCGAATTATCGTGTTATCGGCAATGAAATCACCATATAGACGATCGGAGCTCTGGGCGCTCCTATATAGTTTAACGTGTACAGGTTAGGAGGATATGCTGCGTCGCAGCATCCGCAAAGTCGATATTTGCGGCTCATGCTAGCGCCAATTCGTCGTTGCTCTTGCGGCCGAATTCTGCCGCCATCGCCCGCGCGTAGTAGCAGGATACTGTGGAACTCATAATCGGCATCTGCCGAAGCTGGAAAGGGAGCACCGGCTTTGAAGAGGATGACCCGCGGCGCGGCGGACACAGTGCGTCTACTCCATCCCCTCGATGAGATCGCGCGGCGTGGAACATGAGCATCCGACAGCGACACCGGGGTGGGTCGTCGACGCTCGGCCCGCACGTCAATTCCGTGCTTGGTTCAGGACCCAACTAACCTTGGACGTGGCGCGCGTCCCCGAACCCTATCGATCAAAGCTGCTGCCGCCAGCGACAATTATGCCGGTACGGCTGCCGCGGACCGGCCCACAGCAAGCCCGGTCAATTCGGGCTCGCCACTGGGCAGCTCGACCAATTCGGTTTCGGCCGCAGCCAGGCGCCGGTAGATCCCGTCTTCGTCAAGGGGTGAAAAAAAGAAAGGATAGAGGGAGCGGGCGCGGTTCTGCTGAGTGCCCCCACATCGAAGGATCTGATCTCGAATGTCAGAGACCTTCAGCCACATGAGCTGCGCCGGCGCGGCGACGCTCTCATTCTGCTTAAGGCAGCCCATCGGCTGAAAGCCGAGCATGGACTCGTAAAAGCGCACGTGCCTCGGGTTGACTTCAATGAAGAGGTCGGTGCCGCCATGAGTTCGCGAGCCATAGACGAATACGATATGAAACAGCACCGCCATCAATTCCTTCGACTGGACGTTCGGGCTGAAGGCAAACTTCGTCAGTTCGCAGACTTTGGTGTCCGGCATGCGCCGAAATGCGTCGACCTCCGCGGAAAAAGCTTTGTCGATTGCAAGACCTGAGGATGAGTCGACCGCTAACGTGATCGTTCCGACGACCATTTCGTCGACTTCAGCTGTGAAAGTCATGTGGTGTGCATCGGCGGGGATCTGATGGCTGTCCCCATAGCCCCGCCAAGCATAGCGATCATTCACCAGTTCGCAGGCGGCCTCGATCTTCTTCTGGGTTTCGACGAGCCTGATAATTACGTTGCACGTTTCGCCGCCGATCGTCCTGCTTCGGAGGCGAATACATCTGCTCGCTCTGACCGATGACTCGGCTCTCTTACGTCCGAAATGCGCACGCAATTTGTGCTGTAAATTCCACTGATACGCCATGCTACCCCCGACCAAACACCTTCGGCCAAGCAACTTTAGTCCAATGAGTCTTTCAGCGAAGTTATCGTGATGAAATCGCCCCCACGCCAAAGTCTCAAACGCTATTCATACCGCTAGGACAACATTTGCTTGAAAATCCTGAAGGAGTGGGAACTTCTCATGCTTGACGGCGTTACATGGTCAACGGCGTTAGTCGATACCGCGGTGGTTTTGTTCGCGACTAACCGTTGCGTGTGTAAGATGAAGCTGTCGGGTCGGGTGCTTCTCGTTCTTCCCTCAGCAATGATCGAGTGCAGACTTGCTGTTGAACTCGATGCCCATAAGGGGACGTCTCATCGCGCCAGCCCGCGCCCTTGTAACGGTACCGCCACAGCAAGGCGCCCGAAGGTTGAACCAGAAGGAACAGGCCGTCCGAATCGGCGACCTGGTAGGGCTTGCCTACAGGCTTCAGCGCCTGGATCTTCGTTGCCGTAAGCATGGTGGGCCACGCCTCCTGAGCTGTTCGTGGTCCACCGTTTTGTGGTCCACTTTCGGTGGGCCACCACGGAACAAAGTGGGAAAATATGGGACCAACCGACAGCCAGTTTACCGCAGTTTTCTGCGGATTTCTAGAGCGTGTTCACGGTTTGTATGGTGCCGACCGTCGGACTCGAACCGACGACCTACCGCTTACAAGGCGGTTGCTCTACCAGCTGAGCTAGGCCGGCCCTTCCCTTGGCCCCATGCGTCAGAACCGCGGCAATTGCCAGCGTCAGACGGTGAAGCTCTCGCCGCAGCCGCAGCTGCCCTTGGCATTGGGGTTGTTGAAGACGAAACCCGCGGTGAAATCGTCCTCGACCCAGTCCATGCGGCTGCCGATCAGGTAGAGCAGGCTCGGCCCGTCGATATAAAGGTCGCCGCCGGGGGTGGCGACCTTCTCGTCCATCGGATTGGCGCTGCTGACATAGTCGACCGAATAGGCAAGTCCCGAGCAGCCGCGCCGCGGCGTCGAGAGCTTGACGCCGATTGCGTCGGCGGGCGCGTCCTTCATCAGGTCGGCGATGCGCGCCTCAGCCGAGGGCGTCAGCGTGAGTGCGGCAGGGCGGGCGCGGAGCGTGCTGGTCATCAGAGCATCCCCAGTTCGAGCTTGGCCTCGTCGGACATCTTCTGCGGATCCCATGGCGGATCCCAGACGAGACTGACGTCCGCCAGGCCCACGCCCGGCACTGAGCCCACGCGCAATTCGACCTCGCCTGGCATCGATTCGGCGACCGGGCAATGCGGTGTGGTGAGCGTCATCGTCACCGCGACATGGCCGTCGTCGCTGATGTCGACGCCGTAGATCAGCCCGAGATCGTAGATGTTGACCGGGATTTCAGGATCGTAAATCTCCTTCAGCGCGTCGATCACGCGCTCGTAGAGATCGCCACCTACCTCGCCCGCCGCCGGCACAGGCTGGGGCTTGAGGAAGCCGGTCAGATAATCCTTCGCGCGCCCGGACGAGGCGTCGGCGGAATCCATGTCCGCGTCCTCGACGCGCGCCTTGGGCGGCGCGGGCGGGGCCGCGCTCATTTCCTCAATCTCGATCTTCCGTTCCTCATTCATCCGAAGATACGCCTTACCCGCTCGATACCTTTGACCAGCGCGTCCACATCGGCAGGGCCGTTATAGACGCCGAAGCTTGCCCGCGCGGTCGCCGGAACGCCCAGCGCCTCCATCAGCGGCTGCGCGCAATGGTGGCCCGCACGGATCGCCACATGGCTCTCGTCCAATATGGTGCCGACATCGTGGGGATGAACCCCCTCGACCGCAAAACTGACGATGCCGGCCGAATCCTCGGGCCCGAACAGGATGACGCTGTTGAGGTTGCGCAACGCATCGCGCGTCTGGCGGACGAGCGCGGTTTCGTGCGCGTGGATCGCCTCGAGCCCGATGCTCTCGACATAATCGATCGCCGCATGCAGCCCGAGCGCGCCGACGATATGCGGCGTCCCCGCCTCGAACCGCGTCGGCGGCGGGGCGTAGGTGGTGCGTTCGAACGTCACCTTGTCGATCATCGACCCGCCGCCCTGATAGGGGGGCATGGCTTCAAGCAGCTCGGGACGCGCCCACAGGCAGCCGAGTCCCGTCGGCCCATAGAGCTTGTGGCCCGAGAAGACATAGAAGTCGCAGCCGAGCGCGGCGACATCGACGGGCAGGCGGGGCACCGCCTGGCAACCATCGACCAGCAATTTCGCGCCGACCTTGTGCGCAAGATCGGCGGCGCGGCGCACGTCGAGCACCGAGCCGAGCACGTTCGAGACATGCGCCAGCGCGACCAATTTATGGCGCTCGGTCAGCATCGTCTCGGCCGCATCGAGATCGATCCGCCCGTCGTGCGTGAGCGGCGCGACGTCGATCTCGATACCGGTACGGTCGCGCAAAAGCTGCCACGGCACGATATTGGAATGATGTTCGAGTTGGCTCAACAGGATGCGGTCACCCGCCTTGAGGAAGGTCCCGCCCCAGCTCGATGCGACCAGGTTGATCGCCTCGGTCGCGCCGCGCACGAACACGATCTCGTTTTCCGATCCCGCGCCGATGAACTTCGCCACCCGCCGCCGTGCGGCTTCATAGGCCAAAGTCATGTCGGCCGAGCGCTGATAGACGCCGCGATGCACCGTGGCGTACGTCTCGCCATAAGCCCGCGCGATCGCGTCGAGCACCGGCTTGGGCTTCTGCGCGGTGGCGGCGGTGTCGAGATAGGCCCAGCCTGCCGGGATTGCCGGGAAATCGGAGACGAGGTCCAAGGGACTGCCGTTCGTCCTGAGCGAAGTCGAAGGACGTGTTTCGACTTCGTTCAACACGAACGGAGAGGGGGACACAGTGTCACTCACAGCAACCGCTCCAGCGCCGCATCGATCGCGGCCGTGAATGTCGCCTCGTCGTCCGAACCGTCGAACAAGCCGCTCACGAATGCACGCAGCAGCAGGCTCTTCGCCTCCGCCGGGGGCAGACCTCGGCTGGCGAGGTAGAAGAGCGCCTGCGCGTCGAGCTCGCCCACGGTCGCGCCGTGCGCGCATTTCACGTCGTCGGCGAAAATCTCCAGCTCGGGCTTGGCATTCACCGTCCCGCTGCGATCGAGCAGCATACCCTTCACCGACTGGACCGAATCCGTCTTCTGCGCGTCGCGCGAAACCGCGACCTTACCGAGATAGGAGACGGTCCCCTTGTTCCCCGCAATGCCGCGCACCGTCTGGCGGCTGGTGGCGTTCGCCTCGAAATGGCGGACGGTCGTGACCAATTCGATCGTCTGGCCCTCGCCGCCGATCAGAGCCGCGTCGAGATCGAACGACGACCCCTCATAGAGCGTGACGTCGAGCGCCACCCGGCCGAGCTTTCCGCCGGTGTCGACGAGCTGCATCGCGAACGATGCGCCGACGCCAACCTCGACCATATAATCGCGCACGATCGTCTGATCGGCGGTCGCGTCCTGGACGAGGCTCACGCGCCGGCTGTCGCCCGCCGCGACGATGATCTTCTCCGGCACCGGCACCGGCCACACCCGCTCCAGCGCCGTGAGATCGCTGTAGCGCCAGGCTTCGTCGCGTTTGGTGGGGAGGGTGTGTGCGTTCATCCCCTCTCCCCTTGTGGGAGAGGGTTAGGGAGAGGGGATTGGCCGAACCGGTTCGATGCCGGTGAGGACAAATGAGGGACGCACGAAGCCTTTTTGCGCCGCAGACGCGGCGCGCCCCTCTCCCCATCCCTCTCCCACAAGGGGAGAGGGAGAGCGCTTGCCGCGCCCATCACGCCGCAATCTCCGCATAGCCCTCAGCCTCGAGCTGGTGCGCCAACTCCGGCCCGCCCGAGCGGACGATGCGCCCGCCCGCCAGCACATGGACGAAGTCCGGCTTCACATAATCGAGCAACCGCTGATAATGCGTGATCAGCAACACCGCCTTGTCGGGCTTGCGCATGATCGTGTTGATGCCCGCACCGACGCTGCGCAAAGCATCGATATCGAGCCCGCTGTCGGTCTCGTCGAGGATCGCGAGCTTCGGATCGATGATCCCCATCTGCACCATCTCGGCGCGCTTCTTCTCGCCGCCCGAGAAACCGACATTGACCGGCCGCTTGAGCATCTCCGGGTCGAGGCCCAGCGCATTGGCTTGGGCCCGCGCGAGTTTGATGAAGTCACCGCCTGAGAGCGGCTCCTGCCCCCGCCCACGGCGCTGCGCATTCAACGCCTCGCGCAGGAATTGCAGGTTGGATACGCCCGGAATCTCGACCGGATATTGGAAGCCCAGGAACAGCCCGGCGGCGGCGCGCTCGTGCGGCGCCATTGCCAGCAAGTCCGCGCCCTCGAACGTTGCCGCGCCCTCAGTCACTTCGTAACCGGGCCGCCCCGACAGGACATAACCCAGCGTGGATTTGCCCGCGCCGTTCGGCCCCATGATGGCGTGCACCTCGCCCGCTTTAAGCGCGAGGCTGAGGCCCTTGAGGATCGACTTGCCGTCGACTTCGGCGTGGAGATTTTCAATGTTGAGCATTGGATCCCGATACATTGGAGGCTGCGATGGAGCGGGCAACGGCCGCTTGCTGCTCGATCAGTTCATCGCGCAGTACTTCAAGGCTGCCGTCATTCTCGTCGAAAGCGTGATAAAGCGCCCAAACAAAGTTGGAGACCGCTGTCTTCATCACCGCTTCTCGGAAATAGGAATCGGCTGAAAGTCGGCTCGCACGCGCTGCGTAATCTCGGGCGCCTTCATACAGTTCGAGCTCTACTTGCCGTAGCGGGCTGTCCGATGTCATCCCACGCTCCCCTCAAGCGAGATCCCCAGCAGTTTCTGCGCCTCGACCGCGAATTCCATTGGCAGTTGCTGCAGCACTTCCTTGGCGAAGCCGTTGACGATCAGCGCCACCGCCGCCTCCTGATCCAGCCCACGCTGCATCGCGTAGAAAAGCTGGTCGTCGCTGATCTTGCTGGTGGTCGCCTCATGCTCGATCTGCGCGGTCGGGTTGCGCACCTCGATGTACGGAACGGTATGCGCGCCGCAGTCGCTGCCCAGCAGCAGGCTGTCGCATTGGGTGAAGTTGCGGACATTTTCCGCGGTCGGGCCGACGCGCACCAGACCGCGATAGGTGTTGTCCGACTTGCCCGCCGAAATGCCCTTCGACACGATCGTCGAGCGGCTGCCTTTCCCAAGATGGATCATCTTGGTGCCGGTATCGGCCTGCTGGTAATTGTTGGTCACCGCGACCGAATAGAATTCGCCGACGCTGTTCTCGCCCGCGAGCACGCAGCTCGGATATTTCCAGGTGATCGCGCTGCCGGTCTCGACCTGCGTCCAGCTCACCTTGCTGTTGCGGCCCTGGCAGAGCGCGCGCTTGGTCACGAAATTGTAGATGCCGCCCTTGCCGCTGGCATCGCCCGGATACCAATTCTGCACGGTCGAATATTTGATCTCGGCATCGTCCAGCGCGACCAGTTCGACCACGGCGGCATGGAGCTGGTTCTCGTCGCGCATCGGCGCGGTGCAGCCTTCGAGATACGAGACGTAGGCGCCCTTGTCAGCGACGATCAAAGTGCGTTCGAACTGGCCGGTATTGGCGGCGTTGATGCGGAAATAGGTGCTCAGTTCCATCGGGCAGCGCACGCCCTCCGGCACATAGACGAAGGTGCCGTCGGAGAAGACCGCCGCGTTCAAGGCCGCGAAATAATTGTCATGCGCGGGCACGACCTTGCCGAGCCATTTGCGGACCAGATCGGGGAATTCCTTGAGCGCTTCGCTGATCGAGCGGAAGATCACGCCCGCTACCTCAAGCTCCTTACGGAAGGTGGTTGCGACCGAGACCGAGTCGAACACCGCGTCGACCGCCACCTTGCGGCTGCCCTCGACGCCGGCGAGCACCTTCTGCTCCTCGATCGGGATGCCGAGCTTTTCATAGACGCGCAATATCTCGGGATCGACTTCGTCGAGACTGCCGAGCTTCGGCTTGTCCTTGGGCGCGGCATAATAATATGCGTCCTGATAATCGATCGGCGGGATCTTGAGCTTGGCCCAGTCGGGCGTCTCCATCGTCAGCCAGTGGCGGTACGCCTTGAGCCGGTAATCGAGCATCCACTCCGGCTCGCCTTTCTTGGCCGAGATGAAGCGGACGATATCCTCGTTCAGGCCCTTGGGCGCGAATTCCTGCTCGATGTCGCTGGTGAAGCCATATTCATAGGCCTTGTCGACCGCGGCATGCGCTTCTGCGTTCTTGGTGGCCATCAGACCCGCTCCTCCGTTCCCCGGCGAAGGCCGGCGTCCAGTTCGACCGCCGGAGCTGGGCCCCGGCTTTCGCCGGGGAATTGTGAAAGACTTTCCAAACTCACGCCCGCCAGCGCACCGCGCATCGCGCTGTTGACCGCGTCCCAATGCGGCCTGACGCGGCAGCTATGCTCGACGCCGCAATCGTGCCGCCCTGCCTCGACGCAGGCGGTCATCGCGATTGGCCCTTCGACCGCCTCGACGATGTCGGCCAGGCTGATCTCGGAGGCACAACGCGCGAGGCGGAAGCCGCCGCCCGTGCCACGCGAGGACACGATCAGCCCCGCCGCCGCCAGCCGCCCCACCAGCTTCTGCGCGGTCGGCAGCGGCACGCCCGTCTCCTCGGCGAGACAGGTCGCGCTGAGACGCGTGCCATCCTTGCGGACGGCGGCGGCCAGCATTACGATCGCATAATCGGCAAGGTTCGAAAGGCGCATCTGCTCAAATCGGATTGATTCGTTCCGATTGGGCAGATGGTCCTTGCGAGCGGGCGGGTCAAGTCACCGCTGCCATAGAAAAAGTCTCGTCGCCCCAGCGAAAGCTGGGGCCAATCTCCTCACCGACTCGCCGGCGACACCGGCAGGAGATCGGGCCAGCTTTCGCCGGCCATGCCGTTATTTCACATACATCGCCAGCGCATCGCGGCGGAATTGCGCCGCGCTGTCGGGGCGGCTGTAGAACATGTGCCCGCCCGCATAGAGGCTAAGCTTCACTCGCTGCGACACCCCGAAGCCCGGCATCTGATCGATGATCAGCCGGCTCGCGAAATAGGGGCAGGACAGGTCATCCATCCCGTGCGCGATCATCACCTGCATCTTGGGATCGTTGGCGATCGCCTTGCGCAGGTCCGTGACGGGGGAATCGCTATTGTCGCGCGTCCAGGCGCCGTTCACTTCATAGGACAGGAGATTGTAGCGGGCAGCCACCTTCCACCCGACCTGGTTGGTCATGAGATCGACCGCCGCGCTGGTCGCGGGCGCGATAATCGCGTCGAGGATGGGATCGTTCGACTGCTGCTGCGGCGCACCGGGGAAAGGGTCGAAGGCGGTCACGTTCGAATCATAGACCGACCCGATCTTGCCTTCGGAGCGATGTACTTCGCGCAGATAAGTGCCGGTATCGACCCGACCTTCGCTCCGCCGAACGATCACGGGATCGAGGCCGATATAGGCCGACACCTTCGCGGTCATGCGTTCGATCGCCTGCGGATCCGATCGGCCGCGGAACAGATCGGCCGCATATTCGGTCCGGTCGTACGTCTCGACCTCGGCCAAAGCCGCCGGGCCGGTCAATTTGCCCTGCCGCTCCAGGTTCGCCGCCGCCATCGACGGCAACGAAATCATGTATGGCAAGGGCGATAGCGCATTCTGTCCGCTGTCGACCGCGCTGGGGTTCAAATAGGGCGACACCATCGTGATGCCGTTGAGGCCCACGCCCAATCGGCTTTGCAGGAAATAGGCGATGCGCGGCACGCGATAGCCGCCATAGCTTTCGCCAACCAGATAATGGGGCGCGGTCATCCGCCCGTTTTTGTTGAGCCAGTCGAAGATGACGCGGCTGAGATATTCGATATCGGCCTGCGCGGTGAAGAAATCCTTCTTGGTACCGGCCTCGTCCTCCAGGCTGCGGCTGAAGCCCGTGCCTACGGGATCGATGAAGACCAGATCGGTGAAATCGAGCCAGCTATTGGGATTGTCGCGCGCGACCGCGCTGTCCGACGGCGCATCCCCCTGCGCGCCGAACTGGACGCGCTTCGGGCCGATCGCGCCGAAATTGAGGAAAGCCGAAGCCGCGCCCGGGCCGCCATTGAAGGCAAAGGTCACCGGCTTCGCGGCGCCTTTGGCCGGGACCGTATAAGCGGTGAACACCACCTCGCCGATCTTCTTGCCCCTGGCATCGTTGACCGGAATCGTGCCGACGGTCACGTCGTAAGCAATCGCCTTGCCCGCGATCACCGCGCTCTGGTGGATCGTCTTATCGGCGGGCAGGGGCGCGAATTCGGATGCGGCGGGTTTCTCGTCGGCAGCGAAGGCGGGCGTCGCGGCCGCCAGCAGAAGCGCGGCGATCAGGCTGTGGCGCATCGGAGATTTTCCCCCAGAATATCAAGTCGCGCGCACCATGTTCGAGGAGGCCTTGCCCGGCAAGCAGGAACGCGAGGGAAGGCGTGGGCGTTTGTGGCACGAGGAGAACCGCTCATGACCGACCAAGCCATCGACAGGGCGAAAGCCCCCGAGGCCCCCGAAGTCCGGCCGGCCATCGACGCGGACGACGTCGAGCAGCTGAAGCGCAACCCGTCCGACGAGGATGCCAAGCTCGATGTCGCGCTCGACGAGACCTTTCCGACCTCGGACGCGCCGTCCAACACACAGCCGGGCAAGGGCAAGGATCCGGCGCCGTCCTCAGGCTATGACGCCGAGGCCGAAGCCAAGCGCACGGCCCGGCGCTGAGCCCGTGCCGGTCAGCCGGCGGCGGCGAGCGGCGTATGCTGCGAATAGAGTGCGGTCCAGCGGCCCGCGCGCTTCTGGAAGATATCGACCGACACCTCCTTCGCGCCATGATGGCGCACGATCGCGATATCGCCCGCGATCGCGATAGTCGAACTGCTCGGCAACAAGGTCTTCGCCGCGCCGGGATGTGAGGCGGCGTAAGCACGCGCGGAGGCGAGGATCGCCGCTTTGTCGTGATCCGTTCCGGTGGCGCCGACCGAGACATAATCGTCGGCCAGCAGGCGATCGAGGAACCCGGTGTCGCCCGTGACGTAAGCGGCGCTCCAGCCGTCCTCGGCCGCGCGGACCGCGTCGATGTCGGTAATGGCCGCCGCAAAAGCGAGCGCGAGTGTCAGCATGGCAGACCCCTTTCCTCCACGCGGACTATGGAATGAGGCCAGCCTTTGTCATGAAGAAATGCGACATGCTTCCGTCCTGCAGGGTCTCAAAACCGCAAATCACTATATCTGGCCCTCGGTTCGTCGCATTTCCCCTATCTGTGGCGCAAAAGACGTGTTGCGCCGCAGCAGCTTCCGTGATTCTCTTCTGAATAGAGCGAAAACGCAGGGTTAAGGGCCCGGCAACCATCGCCGTGCTATCCCTATGGCTTCTCTCTGGCGGGAGGGCAGTAATGGGCGTTCAGATGCGACCGGCCGATGGGGCGATGGCCCTGGCCGAAATGAAGGAATTTGCGGGCTTCCCCGCAGGCACGCAGCGGTACATCCGGCGTTCGCTGGATATCGGGCTGGGCCGGCAGGATGCGATGCGGCGCTGGCCGCGTGACGTGGTCGAGGCCGCGAGCATCAAGGCGCAGGCGCGCATCTACAGCCGGCTGGACCATATCCGCGAGGCGCTGCCCGACGATAGCGGGCTCGACCAGATGGAGCCCTTTTTCTCTCCGTTGGTGACGGTCACCGCATTCGACCTCGGCCAGGGCCGGCTCGAAAGCTTCGCCGCGTACCGCTTCCTGTACGAGCGGTTGATCGGCGGCGGGGTCAGGCCGTGGCTGCCGGGCGCCTTTTGCGCGGCCTCGGCGCTACCTCATTTGCATCCCGAAAAGCGCCGCGTGCTGCTCCAGTCGATCAGCGAGGCCGCCGCGACCGCACCCGGCTGGTCGAGCCGTCAGCCCTGTTTCTATCCGGAGTGGGTCGACAAAATCGAAGAGCCGCTGCCGAACTGATGCGCACCGGTCTCGGCCTGCGCGCATGCAAGGGCGGGGCCGTGGCGGTTGGGCTGAGGATCGAAAAGGGCGAACCGCGCCTGCTCGTCTCCACTTTCCTGAAAACGCACGAAGACGGCAATCGCCTGTCGCTGGAGCCGTACCGCATCGCGGCCGAAATGGCGGCGGACGAGCAAGGCGTGACGCCGGAAGTCGCCGCGGCGGTAGCCGAGGGGCGCCGACGGCAGGACGCGCTCGCCACCGAGGCTCTGCGGCACCTCGTCGAGGGATTGGCGGATATGGAGCGGGAGCGGATTGCCGTGGCCTTGCTCGTCAATCGTGCCGGCTGGATTACCGAGCTGCTTTCCTACAGCCTCGCTTTCGCGGATCATGTCCCGGTGGCCGAAGCCCTCGCCATACGCGACGCGTTACGGTGCGCCTTCGGCCGCTGCGCGATCGCGGCGATCGAGCTGGACGAGAAATCGCTTCCGGACACCGCCTCCGCGCGCCTCTGCCGATCGCAGGCGGAGATCGACGGCACGCTCAAGGCACTTGGCGCGAAAGCCGGGAAGCCCTGGAGAAAGGAACAGAAGCTCGCCTGCCTGGCCGCTTGGGTCGCTGCTGCGGGGCAAGGCTGAGCGACACGCTCAGGGCGAACGATCTTATTTCACGCTCATCGCTCTAGCGGCAGACGCGCCACGCAATCCCCCGTCTCGCCTCGTCGAGGTGCAGATGGTCGTGATGCGCGGCATTATAATCTGGCGACAAGACCGTCGCGAACAGCCGACAGCCGCCGTCGCGCACATCGTGCAGGAACAGGCTCGCGCGACCGGGACGCGCCCAATCGCGGGCAACCGCGATGCGCCGTCCGTCGCTCAGACGGAAGCCCGCGACATCCAGTGCGCGGGCGCGGGCATGCTCGCTCCAATCGCCGGTCGTGCGGCCGTATATCCGCCGGCACGCATAGCTGCCGAAATGCTCGATCGCGACGACATGCGCGCCGAACCGCCGTTCGGCGGCGAGCTCGACCACCTCGCGCTCCCACAGCACCAGCCCCGCCGCGAGCGGGCAGGCGAGCGGCGGCGGTGCGGGTTGGTAGCGGATCAGGCGCCGGCCGCCGGCCGTCCACAGGACGCCATCGTCAAAGCCGCATTGTCCGCGGCGTGTGTCGGGCAGCGCACGATAGGCAATGTCCGCTTTGTCGAGCAGCGCCTTGCAACCGAGACCGTCGGTGGTGGCGAGCTTGCCCGCGGTGGCGAGGCCGATCGGTGCATTGAGGTCGAGCGGCGTCCATGGCAGGTCCTGAGGTGGCACGCGTGGGATGAGATAGACGAGAATCAGCGTCAGCAGGACGATGGCGACCAGCACCCGCGTCGCCAATCTTCTCAAGATGCGGAGGAACGGCATCGCCTTTCTCGACGTTCGGCGGCATGAGCCGTTCCGTTACGGCACGCATTCCGGGGAGACGTTCATATGCCCGCCATCCGCCTGACCACCAAGCGCGTGGAGAAGCCGTGGGGCCGGCGCGACTTGTGGCCCGCGTTCGAATCGGTGTCCGCGGGCGGCAATCCGGTCGGGGAAATCTGGTTCGAGGTGCCGGGCGCAAAGGACGGCAGCGCGGACGGCCCCGAGCTGCTGATCAAATATCTGTTCACCAGCGACCGGCTTTCGGTCCAGGTCCATCCCGACGACGCCACCGCACAAAAGCAGGGCTATCCACGCGGCAAGGACGAAGCGTGGGTGATCTTGCAGGCCGAGCCGCATGCGTCGATCGCGCTGGGCACGCTGAATGCGATGAGCAAGGATGAGTTGCGCAGAGCCTCGCTCGACGGATCGATCGAAAGCCTGCTCGACTGGAAAGCGGTCAAGAAGGATGACAGCTTCTATACGACGGCCGGTACGATCCATGCGATCGGGCCGGGACTCACGCTGGTCGAGATCCAGCAGAATGTGGACCTGACCTATCGGCTTTACGATTATGGCAGCAATCGCGAACTGCATCTCGACAAGGGTGTCGAGGCGGCCAATCCGGTGCCGTATGTCGCCGCCTACAAGCCGCACGAAATCTCGCCGGGGCGCGAGATCCTCGCCGACGGGCCCAAGTTCGTGCTCGAGCGCTGGCGCGAAGCGGGAAGCGGCACGCTCAAAAGCGATGGGCGCCCGCTGTGGCTGGTCCCGCTTTCGGGCAAGGGCGAGATCGACGGAGGTGAATTCGTCGCGGGTGGCGTTTGGCTGACGCGGGGCGAAACGCCGCTGACGCTGGAGGAGGGCGCCGACATGCTGGTGGCGTATCCGCGCGACGGCGTGATCGAGGACATTTGGCGCTAACGCTCTGACCGTCACCCCAGCGAACGTTGGGGTCTCGTGAGGCAAGGGGACCTCCTCTCCTGAGATGCCAGCTTTCACTGGCATGACGGCGCCCCGCCCTTATCGCCCCCGTTACATCGTACTGTCACAAAAGCGTCGTACCCGATTCCCCGTCGGCCAAAGGGGCCGGTCTAAGGGGATTTTACATGACATTCCGTCGCACGCTGCTCGCCGGGGCGGGGCTCGGCGCGCTCGCGCTTTGCGCCACGCCGACCTTCGCCAAGGCTCCGGTCCATCACAAGAAGGCCTCGGCCTCCGCCGACAGCGCGCTGATCGCGCAGATCAAGGCGCTGCAGGAGCAGGTCTCGGATTTGAGCGCGCGCCTGAACGTGCAGGAAGCGGCGCAGCGCGAGACCGTCGCCAACGTGAATAATGCACAGGTCGCCGCGTCGTCGGCCGCCAGCCAAGCCGCGCAGGCGCAGACCGCCGCCGCCAAGGCGCAGACCGCGGCAGCCGACGCGTCGGACACCGCCAAGAAGGCGGTTCCGGCCGCGGTCAAGACCGAGCTTGCCAGCTTCCAGAAGGGCAAATGGTGGGATTCGACCAGCGTGTCGGGCCGCATGTATTTCAACTTCTCGAACGTCGACACCAAGGTCAACGGCGTGAAGCCGACGGGCGCCGGTTCGGTCAACGGCACCGGATTCAACATCAAGCGCTTCTATCTGGGTGTCGATCACACGTTCAGCCCGATCTTCGCGGCCAACGTGACGATGGACGTGTCCAACGTCGTGGGCCAGACCAGCAACACCAACTTCACCTCGACCGGCACGCCCGCGGGCAGCAACCTGCCGGGCCTGGTCGGCAAGGGCTTCTACATCAAGAAGGCCTATCTGCAGGCGAAGCTCGATCCCGCCTTCGTCATCCGCCTCGGCGCAGCCGATCTGCCGTGGGTTCCCTATGCCGAGAATCAATATGGCTATCGCCATATCGAGAACACGATCGCGGACCGCACCGGCTTCGCGACCTCGGCCGATTGGGGTATCCATGTCCTCGGCGATCTCGCCGGCGGCCTGGTCAGCTACCAGGTCTCGGTGGTCGACGGCGGCGGCTACCGTAACGTCAAGGTCACGAATTCAGTCGACGTCGAAGGTCGCGTATCGTTGAACTATAAGGGCTTCTACGCTGCCGTCGGCGGCTATACGGGCAAGCTCGGCAACGACACCGAGGGCACCGTGACCCCGAACACCGCCAGCCGCGAGAATGCGCTGGTCGGCTACAAGAACAAGATGTTCAACGTCGGCGTCGAATATTTCCACGCCAAGGATTACAAGAACGTCACCACCGCGACCGAGGACAAGTCCGACGGCGTCTCGGCGTTTGGCAATTTCAACTTCAACAAGACGTGGAGCGTGTTCAGCCGCTACGACTGGATCAAGCCGAACAAGCTCACCAACGACAATACCAAGGACAATTATTACAACGTCGGCATCCAGTGGGAGCCGGTCAAGATCATCGACCTCGCGCTCGTCTACAAGCATGAGAAGGTCGATAACGGCACGCTCAGCACGCAGAACGGCACGATCGGCGGCGCCAACCCTGCAGGTGCGCTCACCGGCGGCCGCGGCACTTATGACGAGTTCGGCCTGTTCGGCCAGCTGCGCTTCTAAACGTAACGCACTCCTCTCCACCCAAACTGGGCGGCCCGGGAAACCGGGCCGCCTTTTTCTTGTCAGGGTATAAACCAGGCTTATCGGGCTCCTCTGACTATTTGCTGGCGAACCTGCTTGGCCCAAATCAAGAAAAGATCGAAAGGATCGCCGATGACTTTGGAGAACGTCCTCGACCCGCTGGCACTCAGCCGCGCGGTTACTGCCGCATACGACAATCGCCCGCTGACGCAGGTCAATGACCATGAGGTTCGGATGGGGATCATGACCGAGCCCTATGGCTGGCACCGCCATCCCGATTCCGACGAGACATTCCTCACGATCGACGGCGATCTCATCATCGAATTCGAGGAAGGCCCGGTCCAGCTCGCCCCCGGCCAAATGCTCACCGTTCCGCGCGGCACGCTCCACCGGACCCGGCCAGCAGGGGCGCGGTCAGTCAATCTCACCTTCGAAAAAACCGGCGCCGCCACGGAATTCGTCGAGCCATAGCGAAAAGGGGGCAAGCCGGGGGAAACCCGGCCAGCTTCTCTTCATGCGCCGCAGAAGCGTGCCAAAATATGCGGCAGGCCGCCCGCGCGCTGCGGCATGGCGGTCTTCCAACTGGGACCCGCGCCAAAATGATCCGTTGGCCTCGGTACAGACAGCGGCAATGACGCTGTCGAACCGGGAGAATTGCCATGAGACTCTCTCTCATAATAGCGGTGGCGTCCGCTGGACTGCTCGCCGCGCCGACGCTCGCACAGAGCCACGGCGGTGGAGGGGGCGGAGGAGGCGCCGGAATGGGCATGGGCGCAAGCGGGGGCGGGATGCCCGGCGGCGCTATGTCCATGGGCGTAGGAATCGGCTCGCGAGGCATGAGCACGCCCCCCGGCATGGACGTACGGACCGAAGCCCGGGCCGATGCGCAGGCACGGCTCCATGCCAATGACCGCGCGCTCGAGAGAGCCAACGGAAACAGCGTTCTCCATGACACGCGAACCTTGACCAGCGCGGACATGACGACGGGATCGGACCATCGCACCACCGCGCGGGCGCGCGCCCACGGCGACGAACATGCGTCCGCGACGGCATTGTCCAAGGCCGACGCTAATAGCGCGCTGGCGACCAGCACGTCGACGCGGCACCGCAAGCGTGGGCACAAGTCAGGCTGAAGCGTAAGGGCTTGGAGACAGCCATAGAAAAAGGGCGGCCCCGGCATCCCGGGACCGCCCTTTCCTTGTCCGAAGACTGATCGCTTAGCGCTTAGAGAATTGGAAGCTGCGGCGCGCCTTGGCCTTGCCGTACTTCTTACGCTCGACCGCGCGGCTGTCGCGGGTCAGGAAGCCCGCCGCCTTGACCGGCGAACGCAGCACCGGTTCATAGCGGGTCAGCGCCTGCGCAATGCCGTGCTTGACCGCGCCGGCCTGGCCCGAAAGGCCGCCGCCGGTGACGGTCGCGATCACGTCATACTGGCCCTCGCGCTCGGCAACGCCGAACGGCTGGTTGATGACGAGGCGCAAAGTCGGACGCGCGAAATAGACTTCCTGGTCGCGGCCATTGACCGTGATCTTGCCCGAGCCGGGCTTGATCCACACGCGGGCGACCGCATCCTTACGACGGCCAGTCGCATAAGCGCGGCCCTGCTTGTCGATGATCTGCTCGCGCAGCGGAGTCGGCGCGGGCGCCGGGCCCGACTGCGAGACCGGAGCGTCGGCGGCCGACACGGCATCCGTGGTCGTGGCGGCAACCGGCGCGGCAGGAGCTTCCTGGCCGGTGAGGTTCGCCAGATCGGCGAGAGACTGACGGGTGTCGGACATTATGCGCCCACCTTGTTCTTGCGGTTCATCGAGGCAACGTCGAGCACCTCGGGGTTCTGCGCGGCATGATCATGCTCGGCGCCTTTGAAGATGCGCAGGTTGCGCATCTGCTGGCGGCCGAGCGGACCGCGGGGGACCATGCGCTCCACGGCCTTTTCAAGCACGCGCTCAGGAAAGCGGCCATCGAGCACCTTGCCCGCGGTCACGCTTTTGATGCCGCCCGCGAAACCGGTGTGCTTGTAATAGACCTTCTGGTCGAGCTTCTTGCCGGTGAAGCGCACCTTGTCCGCGTTGATCACGATGACATTGTCGCCGCAATCGATGTGCGGAGTGAAGCTCGGCTTATGTTTGCCGCGCAGGATGTTCGCGATGATCGAGGCGACACGCCCGACGACCAGCCCGTCGGCATCGATCAGATGCCATTTCTTATCGACCGTAGACGGCGTAGCCGGCTTGGTCTGCTTCGAGAGCGCCCTCATGGACTTGACCCTTGGTTGGTGGGCAGCCGATGCGGCCAAGCCCGAAAAACAACGCGCCGCCCCAAGAAGGGACGGCGTCGATGCGGGCCAAATGTCGATTCGACCCCAAAAAGTCAAGCAAAACCGCCGAAATGGCGTGAGGTATTGTGATACCTTATCCAGTTCTATGCCGTCACCCGGCGAAAGCTGGGGTCTCAGGAGGTCGCGGGCCACCCTCCTGAGATGCCAGCTTGCGCCGGCATGACGGGTTGGAGAATCAGCGCCGCCCTCGCGAGGGCAGGCCGACGCCATGCGCCGCCCATACCATTGCGGCGAGCAGCAGGGCCGCCGTCGCCTGATGCGCGACCGCGATCGGGAGCTGTACGCCCGACAACAATGTCTCCACGCCCAGGCTGATCTGCATCGCGACCAGCAGCATCAGGACGACGCTGCGCACCGGCCGCCGCGCCCGCCAGGCGGCAAGCGCGAGCAGGAACACCGCGACCGCGACAGCCCACGCCCACCAGCGATGCTCGAACTGCACCACAATCGGATTGGAGGCGAGGTTGAAGCCAAGCGGCTTGCCATGCGTCCACGCGCCGTCCGGGAACCATTGATCGCCCATCTTCGGCCAGGAGGCGAAGGCATAGCCTGCGCGCAGGCCCGCGGTGAAGGCGCCCAGCATCAGCTGGACCGCCAGCATCAGGATCGCGACGAACGGCCAGAATTTGAGCCGCACCCGCCGCACGCCCTTGTTAAGCGCGAACAGATCGAGCGCGGTCCAGATCAGCACCGAATAGATCAGCATCGCCGCGAGCAGATGGATCGCGAGCCGGAAATGGCTGACCTCGGTCCGGACCTCGAGTCCCGAGGCGACCATCCACCAGCCGATGAAGCCCTGCAGCGCGCCGAGGCACAGGATGAGGAAGGTGCGCCAGCCGAAGCCCTTGGGGATCCATTTCTTCCACCAGAAGACGAGCAGCACGATCGCCAGCACCGTGCCGATCGCGCGCGCCAGCAGCCGGTGCAGATATTCCCAGAAGAAGATGTGCTTGAAGCCTTCGAGCGTCATGCCGCTGTTGAAGGCGTGATATTGCGGGATCGCCTTATAGCCATCGAACGCGCGCTGCCATTGCGCGCCGTTCAAGGGCGGGATCGCGCCCAGGATCGGATCCCATTGCGTGATCGACAGCCCGGATTCGGTCAGCCGCGTGATGCCCCCCACCACCACGATCCCGAACACGAGGGCCGCGACGACGAGCAGCCAGAAGCCGAGCAGGCGCGGACGGGGCTGGGGACGGAAGGAACGGGCCACGGAACGGCTATGGCCGCTGGCGGGCGCGCGCGCAATGCGGCGCGGGCCTGCCCGATCCGGCTGGCTTATTATCCCTCTTCGATCGGGCTGCCGTCGGGATTCTGCGTGATAAGCCGCGCGCTGCGCTGATTGCGCAGGTGCGTCCATAGCCAGCTCAACGCAACCGCCAACCGCGCCTGCACGCCGACCAGGAAATAGATGTGGGCAATGCCCCACAACCACCAGGCGATCCTGCCGCGCAGCCGGATCCAGCCAAAGTCGATCACCGCCTTGTTCTTGCCGATCTGGGCGAGGCTGCCGTCATGATGGTAGCGAAAGGGCGGCGGTACGCGCTTGCCGGCCAGCCGCGCGCGGATCACGCCCGCGACATAACGCCCGCCCTGCTTTGCGGCGGGGGCGATGCCGGGCACGGGCTTGCCGTCATCGGTCTTGATCGCGATCGTATCGCCGATCGCGAAAATGTCGGAATGGCCCGGCACGGTCAGGTCCGGTGCGACCAGGATGCGGCCCGCTCGGTCAGCGGCAGCGCCCAGCCACTCCGCGGCGGGCGAAGCCTGCACGCCCGCGGCCCAGATGATCGTCTCCGACGCCACCCGCCGCCCGCCGAACACGACGCCATGCGCGTCGATCTGCGTAACCGCGTGGCCCAGCGAAACCTCGACCCCCAATTTCTCCAGCCCCCGGCGCGCATAATCGGACAGGCTTTCCGGATAGCCGGGCAACACGCGCGGGCCTGCCTCGATCAACAGCACCTTGGTCATATGCGTATCGATCACGCGGAATTCGGGCGGCAGGGTGTCGTGCGCCATATCCGCGATCGTGCCGGCCAGCTCCACGCCGGTCGGCCCCGCGCCGACAATGACGAAGATCAGCCAACGATCGCGGCATTCTGGATCGGGCTCTCGCTCGGCCGCTTCGAACGCGAGCAATATCTTGCTGCGCAAGCGGGTCGCATCCTCGATCGTCTTGAGACCCGGTGCGAACGGCTCCCAATCGTCATGACCGAAATAGCCGTGCCGCGCACCGGTGGCGAGGATCAGCGTGTCGTAGGAAACCGTTCCGCCGCCGGCCAGCTCTACCGAGCGCGCGGCGGTATCTATGCTGGTCACGGTCGCGAGCATCGTCGTGACCTCGGGACGCCCGCGTACCAGGCTGCGTACCGGCCAGGCGATCTCCGACGGCGCCAGCACCGCGGTTGCGGCCTGATAGAGCAGGGGCTGAAACAGATGATGGTTGCGCTGGTCGATCAGCGTGATGTCGACTGGCACCCCTTTTAGGTGCGCAACCGCCTGCAGCCCGCCGAAACCGGCGCCGACGATCACGACATGATGGCGCTCAGCCATGGCGAATGCGTCTCCCTCAGTCCGCTTCCGATAGCGTCCGCGTCCGGCACCGGGCAATGATGCCTGGAACTAATCCAATGTCCGCAATCTTCGTTCCTCTTGCTCCATATACGTCCGCACGATCGGCACCGCGTCGCGCTTGCGGGTCAGCTGGAGCTGGAAGACGAGGTGGCCGTCGTGGCGGAAGGCCGCGATCGCGCCCGCCAGATAGAATTGCCACATGCGGAAGAAGCGCGCGTCATAGAGAGCGGTTATCTCGGCCTCGTGCGCGGTCACGCGCTCGTACCAGGCAGCGGTGGTAAAAGCATAATGGAGCCGCAGCGCCTCAATATCCGTGACCCATAGAAAGGCACGTTCGATCGCGGGCATCATCTGGCTAAGCGCGGGCACATAGCCGCCCGGGAAGATATATTTGGCGAGCCAGGGATCGGTCGCGCCCGGCCCGTCGGCGCGGCCGATCGTGTGGAGCAGCATCACGCCGCCGGGCGCGAGCAGCTTGCGGCATGTGTCGAAGAAAGTGCGGTAATAAGGCGGCCCGACATGCTCGAACATGCCGACCGAGACGATCCGGTCGAACGTGCCGGTCACCCGGCGATAATCGATGAGTTCGAATCTGACCTTGTCTTGCACCCCCGCCGCCGCGGCGCGCTCGCGCGCGATCTTCAATTGCTCCTCGGATAATGTGATGCCGAGCACGTCGACGTCGGCGATGCGGTTGAGATAGAGCGCCATCCCGCCCCAGCCGCAGCCGATATCCAGCACTTTCTGGCCCGGCTCGAGCGCAAGCTTTGCCGCGATATGCGCCTTCTTGTCCGCCTGCGCCTGGCCGAGCGACTTCGCCGGATCGTCGAAATAGGCGCAGCTATATTGGCGGTCGGCGTCGAGGAAGAGATCGTAGAGGCCGGCGGACAGATCGTAATGATGCGCGACATTGCGCTTGGCGCGCCGCTCCCAATTCCACGTATCGAGCATCGCGGCGATCCGCTGCGGACGCCATAAGCGCACCCGCACCGGATTGTCCGCGTCCCAGCGCACGTTATAGCCGATCAGGTCGAGGAATTGGCGAATGTCGCCCTCCTCGACGATCATCCGCCCCTCCATATAGGCCTCGCCCGCCCCCATAGCGGGATTGCGCGCGATCCGGCGCGGCGTCGCGTGATCGGCGAAGCGGATCGTCACCGGCCGAACCTCGAGCGACGGCACACCGTATAGCAACTTGCGCCCGTCGGCGGTGATCACGGTGAGCGGCCCGCTGCGGACGAGCGTGCGGAAAAGGCGGTCGAACAGATACAAAAGCGGGCTCCAATCTGGATGGGGACGCCTGCTCTGCTTGTGCGCGCCTTGCCGCTTGCGTTCCACCAGCCTATTTTCAGGTCATGGCGCATGTCCACGAACATCGACTGGCTGACGGCGCGGAGCTGGAAGCCGAGGCCCAGGCAACGCTGGAGGGCGCGGGCGAACAATGGACGCCGATGCGCGCGACCGTCTTTTCCGCGCTCGCGGGGTTCGATCGTCCCGCCTCCGCCTATGACATCGCTGATTCGATCTCGAAATCGGAGGATCGCCGCGTCGCCGCCAACAGCGTCTACCGCATCCTCGATCTGTTCGTGGCCAAGAACCTGGCGCAGCGGGTCGAAACCGCCAACGCTTATGTCGTCAACGCACACCCCGCCTGCCGCCACGATTGCATTTTCCTGGTGTGCGACATGTGCGGTCAGACCACGCATATCGACGACGATGCGCTCACCGATCGCGTGCGCAAGGCGGCGGATGCCGCGGGCTTCACCCCTGTCCGTCCGGTGATCGAAGTGACCGGCCGCTGCCGCGACTGCGCCGGAAATTGACCCTTATTGGATCGGAAATCGAAACGCTGCGGCTTTGCCTTCGCGCGACAAGGGCCTAAACTGGACCGATGTCTGATCGCCCCGCGACCCCCCTGCTCGATACGATTCACACACCCGCCGACCTCCGCCGCCTGAAGCCCGAGCAGCTTCGGCAGCTTGCCGACGAGCTGCGCGCCGAGACGATCTCGGCGGTTTCCGCGACCGGCGGCCATTTGGGCGCGGGACTGGGGGTGGTCGAACTGACGACCGCGGTCCATTATGTGTTCGACACGCCCAATGACGTGCTGATCTGGGACGTGGGCCACCAGGCTTATCCGCACAAGATCCTGACCGGGCGGCGCGAGCGGATCCGCACATTGCGCCAGGGCGGGGGCCTCAGTGGCTTCACGCGGCGAAGCGAGAGCGCGTATGATCCGTTCGGCGCGGCGCATTCGTCGACCTCGATCTCGGCGGCTTTGGGGTTCGCCACCGCCAACAAATTGTCGGGCAGACCGGGCAAGGCGATCGCGATCATCGGCGACGGCGCGATGTCGGCGGGCATGGCCTATGAGGCGATGAACAATGCCGAGGCCGCGGGCAATCGGCTGATCGTGATCCTGAACGACAACGACATGTCGATCGCGCCGCCGGTGGGCGGGCTCAGCGCCTATCTCGCCTGGCTGGTCTCGTCGAAGCCGTTCCTGTCGATCCGCGACATCGCCAAGCGGATTGCGCGGCGGCTGCCGCGGCCCTTGCACGACGCCGCGCGCAAAACCGACGAGTTCGCGCGCGGCATGGCGATGGGCGGCACCTTGTTCGAGCAATTGGGCTTTTATTATGTCGGCCCGGTCGATGGGCACAATCTCGACCATCTGATCCCGGTCTTGGAGAATGTCCGCGACGCGTCGGAAGGCCCGATCCTGATCCATGTCGTGACCAAGAAGGGCAAGGGCTATGCCCCGGCCGAGGCGGCGTCGGACAAATATCATGGCGTGCAGAAGTTCGACATCGTCTCGGGCGAGCAGGCCAAGGCGCCGTCGGGGCCGCCGGCGTATCAGAATGTGTTCGCCGACCAGCTGATCCGCGAGGCTGAGGCCGACGACCGCATCTGCGCGATCACCGCGGCGATGCCGGGCGGGACCGGCATCGACCGTTTCGCGCACGCCTTCCCCGAGCGCAGCTTCGACGTCGGCATCGCCGAGCAGCATGCGGTGACCTTTGCCGCCGGGCTCGCCGCGCAGGGGATGAAGCCGTTCTGCGCGATCTATTCGACCTTCCTCCAGCGCGCCTACGACCAGGTGGTGCACGACGTCGCGATCCAGAATTTGCCGGTCCGCTTCGCGATGGACCGGGCCGGCCTGGTCGGCGCGGACGGGGCGACGCATGCCGGATCGTTCGACCTCGCCTATCTGTGCACATTGCCCAACCTGGTGGTGATGGCGGCGGCGGACGAGGCCGAGCTCACGCACATGGTCCACACGATGGCGGCCTATGAGGCGGGGCCGATCGCGGTGCGCTATCCGCGCGGCAGCGGCACCGGGGTCGCGATCCCGGCCGAACCGCGCGTGCTCGAGATCGGCAAGGGCCGGCTGGTGCGCGAGGGCAAGACGGTCGCGATCCTGTCGCTCGGCACCCGGCTTGAGGAAGCGCTCAAGGCGGCCGACCGGCTCGAGGCGCAGGGACTGTCGACCAGCGTCGCCGACTTGCGCTTCGCCAAGCCGCTCGACGAGGCGCTGATCCGCCGCCTGCTCACCACCCACGAGGTCGCGATCACGGTCGAGGAAGGCGCGGTCGGCGGCTTCGGCGCGCACGTGCTCACCTTCGCATCCGACGAAGGCCTGCTCGATGCCGGGCTCAAGCTGCGCACGCTGCGCCTGCCCGACCGCTACCAGGACCAGGACAAACCCGAACGCCAATATGCCGAAGCCGGCCTCGATGCCGACGGCATCGTCGCCACCATCCTCTCCGCCCTTCGGCATAATGACGTGCCCATCCTGCGTGATGTGGTTTAAGGCGGCTTCGCTTGCGCTTCTCGCGAGCAGCCTCACCCCCGCGAAGGCCGCCACCATCACCGCGGAAATCGGCAATGTCCGTAACGCGCGCGGGCATGTGCATATCGATATCTGTCCGCAGCAACATTTCCTGAAAGAGGATTGCCCTTTTTCGGGCGACGCGCCGGCGCGCGCCGGAACCACATGGGTCGTTGTGCACGGCGTCCCCTCGGGCGATTATGCGATCCAGGCCTTTCATGACGAGAATGACAATCATCGCGTCGACCGCGCCTTGTTCGGCATTCCCAAGGAAGGGATTGGCTTCTCCAACGACGCGCCGATTGGATTGGGCCCGCCCAAATGGGACGCCGCGAAGATCACCATTACCGGCGACGCACAGCTTCGCCTGAAGATGCGCTATTTTCTCGGGTCTTCCGGACCGGACGTTTCGCGCAAATGAGATCGCCGATTCCCCGCATCGTCGACGCGAGCATCGCGCGGCCATGGATCAGCCTTGGCATCGGTTTGCTGCTCGGGCTGGCGGCGATCCTGATCGCCACGGCCCGCTTCGAGATGACGACCGATACGGCGGCGCTGATCTCGTCCAATGTCCCGTGGCGGCAGCAGGAACGCGCGATGGAGCGTGACTTTCCGCAGCTTGCCGACGCGATGCTGGTCGTGATCGACGGCCGGACGCCCGAGCTTGCCGAAGAGGCCGCCGCCAGATTGTCGGCGCGGATGGCGGCGGATCGCGCGCATTTCCGTCGCGTCAGCCGTCCCGACGGCGGCGACTTCTTCGCGCGCGAAGGCCTGCTGTTCGAATCGCGCGGCGATGTGCAGCGTGCCACCGCCAACCTGATCAAGGCGCAGCCTCTGCTGGGCCCGCTTGCGGCAGACCCCTCGCTGCGCGGGGTCGCCGACAGCGTTTCGACCATGCTCGACGGCGTGCGCAATGGCGCGACCAGCCTGGCCCAGATCGATGCGCCGATGCGCGCGATCACCGCGCTTGCGACGGACATCCTGGCGGGCAAGCCGGCTTTCTTCTCGTGGCAGACGCTGTTCGCGGGCAATGGCCCCGCCCCGCCGGTGCGGCGATTGATTCTGGCTCAGCCTGTGCTGGATCATAAAGCGCTGATGCCGGGCGAGGCGGCGAGCAACGCGGTGCATAACCTCTCCACCGCCCTTCAGCTTGATGCGGCGCATGGGGTCCAGGTCCGCCTGACCGGCGAGGTTCCGCTCGCCGACGAGGAATTCGCGACCCTGCAGGACAATATCGCGCTGGTGGGCATCGTCATGCTCGCCGCGATGCTCGGCACGTTATGGCTGGCCACCCGCTCGCTGCGCCTCGTCTGCGCGATCATGGCGACGATCCTGATCGGGCTGGCGGTCACCATGGCGATCGCGCTGCTCGTGGTTGGGCGGCTCAACCTGATCTCGGTTGCCTTCATTCCCTTGTTCGTCGGACTCGGCATCGACTTCGGAATCCAGATTTGCGTGCGCTTCAATGCCGAGCGTGCCGACGGCGCAGCGCCGGACATGGCGATGCGGCAGGCAGCGCGGGCGCTGGGCGCATCGCTGCTGCTGGCAGCGGGGGCCATATTCCTGGGATTCGGCGCCTTCCTGCCGACTGCCTATGTCGGCATTGCCGAGCTTGGCGCGATCGCCGGCATCGGCATGATCGTCGCGCTCGTCTTCAGCGTCACCTTATTGCCGGCGCTGGTCATGCTCCTGCGGCCGGGGGCGCCGGCGCGCGAGGTGGGCTTCGCCAGCCTGGCCCCGGCCGAACGCCTGCTCGAACGACGGCGCGGCTGGGTTTTGGGCCTGTTCGCCCTGTCGATGGCCACGAGCATCGCCGCGCTGCCATGGGTGGTGTTCGACTTCAATCCGCTGCACCTGCGCGACCCCGACGCGCCGGCGATGCGCATGCTGATCGACCTGACGCGCGATCCCGATCGGACGCCGAATACGATCGACGCTCTCGCCACGGACCGGGCGCAGGCTTTGTCATTGGCCAAACGGATCGGCGCCCTGCCCGAGATCAAGCAAGTGGTGTCGCTCGACAGCTTCGTGCCGGACGACCAGCCCGCGAAGCTCGCTGCGATCCAGGATGCCTCAACGCTGCTCGATCTCACGCTCAATCCATTCGATCTGGCGCCGGCGCCATCCGATGCCGAGCTGGTCGCCGCGCTGCGCGCCGCCGCCGCCAAGCTGCATCAGGCTGCGACCGGCGATCGGTCGCGCGCGGGCGCGGACGCGGACCGCCTTGCCCAGGCATTCGACCGGCTCGCCGGCGCGAGCCCCGCGCAACGCGCGCTGGTGCAGGCGCGGCTGGTCCAGCCGCTCGGCGTGATGCTCGGCCAGATCCGATCGGCGCTTCAGGCGCAGCCCATATCGCGTGCCACGCTGCCGCCGGCGCTGGTTCGCGACTGGGTGACGCCCGACGGACATGAACGGCTTCAGGTCTTCCCCGCCGGGGACGCCAACGACAATCGGACGATCCGGCGCTTCCGCGACGCCGTCGCCAAGATCACGCCCGCCATTTCCGGCCTACCCGTCGCAACGCAGGCGGCCGCGTCCACAGTCGCGGGCGCCTTCGTCCAGGCGGGGATCATCGCCTTCGTCGCGGTCAGCCTGCTTCTGCTGGCGGTGCTGCGCAACCTGCGCGAGGTCGCCTTCACGCTGGCACCCGTGATCTTGTCGATCTTCCTGACGCTCGGCACCTGCGTTGCGATCGGTCAGCCAATCAACTTCGCCAACGTCATCGCTTTCCCACTGCTGTTCGGGGTCGGCGTGGCCTTCCATATCTATTTCGTGATGGCCTGGCGCGGCGGGGCGACGCGCCTTCTATCCTCCAGCCTCGCCCGCGCGATCCTTTTCAGCGCGTGCGCGACCGGAACCGCGTTCGGCAGCCTGTGGCTATCGCACCACCCCGGCACCGCCAGCATGGGCAAGATATTGATGATCTCGCTGATCTGGACGCTGATCTGCGCGCTTATCTTCGAGCCGGCGCTCCTGGGTCCGCCGCGGGAGGAACAGGCGCGACCGGCCTAAAATCCGCGGGATCTTTCAACGGATCCCGCAATTCCGGCGCGGCCGCCGGCTTCGGCCCAGTCGAGGGGGGAACCGGTCTCGCGGCAGGATCGGCGAGAGGATCTTCCAGTTCGGGCGTGGCGGATGCGCGTGCGCCTTTGGCAGCGGGGTCGATTTCGTCTCCCGGCATCGAGACGTCGGCGGAGGTGCCCTTGAGCGCCGCGATCTCGCCCGCCCTGTCCTGCAGATAGACCGAACGCATCGTGGCATAAGGATCGAGCGCATCGTCGAGCAGCGCCTTCAGATCCGCATCATATTCGGCGCGCGCGTCTAGGCCGGTCAGGACCGCCTTGGGAACAGCATATTCGAGCCGGTCGAACGGCCTGCCCACGGCCAACGGCAAAAGCAGTCCGTCCGCCTGGCTGCCAAGCAGATCGCGGAAATCGGTCGGCCCCACCAGCGGCAGGAACAGATAAGGCCCGCTCTTGACGCCATAATAGCCCAGAGTGTCACCAAAGCCGTTTGGGAGGTGGGGCAGTTCGAATGCGGAACCTTTGGCGACGTCGATCAAGCCCGCGACGCCGATCGTGGAATTGAGGATGAAGCGCACGGCGGTGCGCGCGGCGCTATGCAGCTTGAACTGAAGCACGAAGTTCAGGAAGACGACCGGCTCGCCCAGATTGCTGAAGAAATGGCGCACGCCGCCGCGGACGGGCGAGGGAATGGCGTGCTTGTATCCCATCGCAGCCGGGCGCAGCACCGCGCGATCCAGCTTCTGATGGATCGCGTACATATGCCGGTTGAACTTCTCGAGCGGATCGCCCGGCGCATGGCGATAGACGGCGGGCGCAGGGGCGGCGGGAAGAGCAGTGGCGGAGGGCGGCGGAACGACGACCACCGGAATCCACGGCGGCGGGGGGGCCTGAATGACAGGCGGTGGATCGGAGATCAATCGCCGGACTTCGTCGCGAGCTGGTCGAGATGCGCGATCAACGCCTTGGGGCCGCCCGACGCCAGGATCGCGCTGAAATCCGCGCGGCGGGTAGCGAGTTGGCTGATCGAATTCTTGTAGAAAACATCGATGATCTTCCACCTACCGCCATTCTGCCGGAGCCGGTAGCTGATCGAGACCGGTTCGCCCGAACCGCGAAGCGTGGTCCGGACCAACTTGTCGCCCGCGCGCTCCTCGACCTGCGGTGCGATCACGAAGCTCTCGCCCGACCAGCTATCGAAATTGCGCGCATATTGCCCGACCGTCATCTTGCGGAATGCGGTGACCAATGCCGTCTGATCGGCGGGCGCGATCGTGTTCCATGACGGCCCTACCACCAGCCGCGTCATCAGCGGCAGATCGAACGTCCGGTCGACGATCGGCGCGATCAAGGCGGAGCGGCCGGCAACGCCCCCCGCCTTGCCGCTTTTCATGATCGCGATCAGCCCGTCATCCAGCGCCTGCACGGTCGCGCGGGCGGGGTCTTCGGCCTGCGCGACGGCCGCGGCGGGAACGAGCAAAAGGGTCGGGGCGAGGAAGCGACTACGCACGGCACAGGCTCCATTCAGCTTGGTGGGCATTAATCAAAGCCGTCGCCATCGTCCACTTGCGACGAATGGAACCTGAATGGCGCGGATTGCACGTTCGTTTCACATATGTGGTTTGCATGTGGACCAAGCGGTATGTAAGTCGAGCCGCTCGGCATATCGGCTGGAGACGTGTCATCTTGCCTAATAACCAGCAGCGGTTGAAAATTCTCCTCGCCAGCCCACGGGGCTTCTGCGCCGGCGTGGTGCGCGCGATCGATATCGTCGAGCGCGCGCTCGATCTGTACGGTCCACCCGTCTACGTGCGGCACGAGATCGTCCATAATCGCCATGTCGTCGATAAGTTGCGGCGCAAGGGAGCGATCTTCGTCGAGGAATTGTCCGAAATTCCCGAAGGGTCGAACACGGTGTTCAGCGCCCATGGCGTGGCGCGTTCGGTGGTGGCCGACGCCAAGGCGCGGGGCCTGCCGATCCTCGATGCGACCTGCCCGCTCGTGACCAAGGTTCATGTCCAGGGCCGCCGTTATGCGCGGGCGGGACGGACGATCGTGCTGATCGGTCATGCCGGCCATGCCGAAGTGATCGGCACGATGGGGCAGATCGACGCGCCGATCCACCTGGTGTCCACGCCCGAGGACGTGGCGGCATTGCCGCTCGATCCCTCCGTGCCGATCGCCTATGTCACGCAGACCACGCTCAGCGTGGACGATACGCGGAACGTGATCGTCGCGCTCGAGGCGCGATTCGACGATGTGGTGGGCCCGGACGTGGCGGACATCTGTTATGCCACGCAGAATCGCCAGACTGCGGTGCGCGATCTGGCCAAAGCGAGCGATGTCGTGATCGTGGTCGGTGCGCGCAACAGCTCGAATTCGAGCCGCCTGCGCGAGATCGGCGAAGAGATGGGCGTTCCGTCCTACCTCGTCGACGACGGCGATGGCGTCCGGGCGGAGTGGCTGGACGGCGCGAGTGCCATCGGGCTTACGGCGGGTGCTTCGGCGCCCGACGAATTGGTGGAAAGCGTGATCGCCGCGATCGCGCGGATACGTCCGGTCGAGGTTTCCGACCTGGACGGGGTGGAGGAAAACTTGACCTTCAGCCTGCCGCCGCCGTTGCGCCGTGCGCGCTCCGCGGCGGCCGCGGCCGAATAGGAAAGAGAGTAAAGATGGGATTGCCCCTCAGCCAGGTGGCGCGCATCGGCGCCTATACGCTCGGCCAGCACATCAAGGGCGGCCGCTATCCGCTCGTGCTGATGCTCGAGCCGCTTTTCCGCTGCAACCTCGCTTGCAAGGGCTGCGGCAAGATCGACTATCCCGATCCGATCCTCAACCAGCGGCTGAGTTATGAGCAATGCATGGAGGCGATCGACGAATGCGGCGCGCCCGCCGTGTCGATCGCGGGCGGCGAGCCCCTGCTTCATCGCGAAATGCCCCAGATCGTGCGCGGCTATATCGCGAAAAAGAAGTTCGTGATCCTGTGCACCAACGCTTTGCTGCTCAAGAAGAAGATCGACGATTACGAGCCCTCGCCCTTCTTCACCTGGTCGATCCATCTCGACGGCGATCGGCAGATGCATGACGAGGCGGTGAGCCAGGACGGCACCTACGACGTCGCTTATGAGGCGATCGAGATTGCCAAGGCGCGCGGCTTCCGCGTGCAGATCAATTGCACCATCTTCGACGGCGCCAATCCCGACCGGCTCGCCAGCTTCTTTGACCAGATGGAGGCACTCGGCGTCGAGATCACGATCTCGCCGGGCTACGCTTATGAGCGCGCGCCCGACCAGCAGCATTTCTTCAACCGCGAGCGGACGAAGCAGTTCTTCCGTGACCTGTTCCGGCGCGGCAAGGGCGGAAAGGCCTGGACCTTCACCAATTCGCCCCTCTTCCTGGACTTCCTGGCAGGTAACCAGAGCTATGAATGCACGCCCTGGTCGATGCCGCTGCGCACCATATTCGGGTGGCAAAAGCCCTGTTATCTGGTCGGCGAAGGCTATGTCGCGACCTTCCAGGAGCTGATGGAGGGCACCGACTGGGACCAGTATGGCGTCGGCAAATACGAAAAATGTTCCGACTGCATGGTCCATTGCGGGTTCGAAGGCACCGCGGCGACCGACGCGATCCGTCATCCGCTCAAGATGTTTCAGGTCGCACGCAAGGGCGTCCGCACCGAGGGACCGATGGCGAAGGATATCGACCTCAGCAAAGCGCGGCCCGCGGAGGACGTCTATTCAAGTCACGTCGAACGCGAGCTGGCGCGGATCAAGGCGGCCAATCCCAAAGCCGCGAAGCATGTCGTGAAGGCGGCCTAGCGCCCGGAACGCCGTATCGGCGTCGCGCGCGGTCCGGATCAGCGCGGGAATCTGCCCGGGATCGCGCGCCAGCGACACCAGGATGGCCCCGATTGCGATCCCGCCATCCGGCCGCATCCCGGCCAATGCCGCGGGCGGAAGCGTTGCATCCGCCGCATCCGAAATCACCCGCACAGCCGCGAACGGCAGCCCATGCCGCGCCGCCACCCGTGCCGCGACATGCGATTCCATGTCGATTGCCATGGCACCGGTATTGCGGTGGAGCGCGGCCTTTTCGGCGCCACTCGCGACCGGCGTGTCGCTGCCGAAAACGAGGCCGCGCCGCGCGAAGGACGCAAGTCTTGCGAGCCTGTCCATCAAAATGACCGACGGAACGCCGTCAGAGCCCTCTCCCGCATGGGGAGAGGGACGAGCGACCGTCCCGATCACCACGTCGCCGACCTTGAGTTCCGGATCGAGCGCCCCCGCCAACCCGCTCGAAAGGATCGCGGTCGCGGACGCCGCGAGCGCCTCCAGCTCGCGCTCCAACCGCACCGCATCGCCCCCGCCCGCGATCGCCGTGACCCCCGGCCCCGCCATCAACCGCGCCTCGCGACGCAGACCGGTCGCGATCAGGATCGTCACATGCCCCAGCCGACCGGGACGGCGTTGCTGCGCTTGAGGTTGCGGTAGCGCGCGAGCGCCCAAAGCGGGAAATATTTGGGGTAGCCATGATAGCGCAGGTAAAAGACGCGCGGGAAACCGCCGCCCGTATAATGTTCCTGCCCCCATAGACCGTCGGCTTCTTGCTTCGCCGCCAGCCAGGCGATGCCGCGCTCGACCGCGGACGAACCGACCTCGCCCGCAGCCATCAGCCCCAACAGCGCCCAAGCCGTTTGCGAGGCATTGGACGGCGCCGGGCAATGGCGCTTCAATTCCAGATCGTAGCTGTCGCAGCTCTCGCCCCAGCCGCCATCCTCATTCTGCACGCGCTTGAGCCAGGCGACCGCCTTGGCGACCATCGGGTGCGTCGGCGGCAGCCCGGCGGCGTTGAGCGCGCACAGCACCGACCAGGTGCCATAGATGTAATTCACCCCCCAGCGTCCGAACCAGCTCCCGTCCGCCTCCTGCTCGGCCGCAAGATAGCCGATCGCGGCGCTCATGCGCGGGCTGTCGAGCGGTTCGCCCAGCTGCGCCAGCATCGAAACGCAGCGCGCGCTCACGTCCGCGGTGGGCGGATCGAGCAAGGCGCCATGGTCGGCGAACGGCAGGTTGTTCAGATAATGAAAGCTGTTGTCGGCATCGAACGCGCCCCAGCCGCCGTCGCGGCTTTGCAGACCGTTGACCCATTCGGCACCGCGATCGATCGCCTCGTCATAGGCCTTGCCCGCCCGCCCTCGCACGCGATCCATCGCCATCACGACCACCGCAGTATCGTCGAGGTCGGGATAATGATCGTTGCGATATTGGAAGGCCCAGCCGCCGGGCCGCACGTCGGGCCTCGCCCCGGCCCAATCGCCTTTCACATCCAGCACCTGAAACGGCTTGAGCCACTCCAGCGCGGCTCCCGCGCGCGCCTCGGCCTCGTCGCCGCCGGCCTCTAGCATCGCATGCGCCGCCAGCGCCGTGTCCCACACCGGCGAGACACAAGGCTGGCAATAGACCTCGTCGTCCTCCTCCCGGAACACCAGCAGCCGCTCGACGGATTCGCGCGCAGTGGCACGATGCGGATGACCGGGCAGATAGCCGAGCGCATCGAACATCATCACGCTGTTCGCCATGGCCGGATAGATGGCGCCCAGCCCGTCCATTCCGTTCAGCCGCTCGATCACCCATTGCTCGCAGGCGCTGATCGCGCGCGCGCGCGCGGCCTTGGGCCAGATCCACGGCGTCCGCCGCAGCAGATGGTCGAGCCCAACAAAGCCCGTACGCCACCACCAGCGGATATTGTCGGCCTTGCTGCCCACCGGCGCGGGGCGGCCGCTGAACAATTCATCCACCCGCACCCCGCGCGGATTGCGTGCGCGCGGCTTCAGCGCCGCCAGCACCAGCAAGGGCACCACCACGGTGCGTGCCCAATAGCTCGTCTTGGACAGATGGATCGGGAACCAGCGCGGCGCGAAGATCAGCTCGGGCGGCATCACCGGCACGGCATCCCACGATCCCGCGCCGTACAGCGCGAGCTGGATGCGCGTGAAGACGTTGACCGTCTCCGCACCGCCCGCCGCCAGGATCGCTTCGCGGGCGCGCACCATGTGCGGCGCGTCCACATCGTCGCCGATCATCTTGAGCGCGAAATAGGCCTTCACCGTCGCGCTGACGTCGAATGCGCCTGCATGATAAAGCGGCCAGCCGCCATGCTCGGCCGACTGGATCCGGCGCAGATAACGCCCGATCCTCGCCTCGAGCACCAGATCCTCGGGCTCGCCGAGATAATGGCGCAACAGCACATATTCGGCGGGAATGGTGGCATCCGCCTCCAGCTCGAACACCCAATGGCCGTCGGGCCGCTGTTGCCTGGCGAGCGCCCCGGCGGCGCGGTCGACAACCCGGTCGAGCGCGGCAAGCGGATCGTCGGCCAGCGAAGGATCGATCGATAGCTGCATGGACTTTCCGTTAGCGCCCTCTGTGGCCAAGGACCAGCGCGGCCGCTCGCTCGCCCGAACGCAACGCGCCCTCGATCGTCGCGGGCAAGCCGGTCTGCGTCCAATCCCCGGCAAGGAACAGGTTGGACCACGAGGTCGCGGCATCGGGACGGCGAAAATCCTGTCCGACCGTCGCCGAAAAGGTCGCGCGCTTTTCCTTCACGATCTGCCAGCGCGGCATCTCGGCCCGGACGCCGTAAGCCGTCTGGATGTCCGCCCAGAATGTTCGCGCCAGATCCTCGCGATCGCGATTGACGATCCGGTCCGCGGCGCTGACCGTGACCGAAATCCGGTCGGGAAAAGCGAACAGCCATTCCGCGGTCCCGCCCAGCAGGCCCAGCATCGGCGGAACGCCCGGCGGCGGCGCACAGGCGAAATGGGCATTCACGATCGAACGGAATTTGTCCGGCGCCTTCAGCCCTGGCACGAGACCGGTCGCGACCCAGGGCGGAACCGCAAGGATCACCGCCGTATCGGGATCGATCGGCTCAGGGCCCTCGCCCCAATCGAGCGTCGCGCATTCGCCAGCGGGGAAGCCGATCGTCTGGAGACGGCGGTTGAGCGCGACCGGGCTGCCATGCGCTTCCAGCCACGCCAGAGCCGGATTGATGAAGGCAGCGGCAAGAGTGGGCTCGGCGATACGCGGCCGCATCGCTTTCCCGCCGCGTCCGAGCGTCTCGCGCACGACATTCCCCACGAGCCGGCCTGCTCCGCGTTCGGGCGGTGTATTGAGAACGGCGAGAAGCACCGGCGCGAGCAATTTCTCCCAGACCGGCCCCTCGGTCCGAACATATGTGTCGACCGAATTGGCGACCAGATTGCGCAGCTTCGAGAAGTGCAGATAATCGCGCAGCCGCGTGCCGGGCACGCGACGCTGGGGAAACAGAACCCACCAGGGCAGCCGGCCCTTGTTGATCCGTATCGTCCAGCTCCGGCTATCCCGCAGATCGTGGAAGGCGAAGGCGGCTTCCCTTGGGCCGGCCAGCGGAGTCTTCGCGCCGATCGCCTTGCGGAACCGCGCCACAGCCTGGTTGCCCGACAAGACCAGGTGATTGCCGTTGTCGATCACCATGCCGAGCTGCGGATCGTGGTAGGACCGGCAGCGTCCGCCCGCCTGTGCCGCCGCCTCGAAGACCGACACTTCGATCCCCGCCCGCCGCAGCGCCACCGCCGCCGACAGGCCCGCAAGCCCGGCACCCACAACGATCGCGCGTTTGAACTTCACCGCGTCAGGCTGAGCCACAGCACCGTCCAGAGCAGGCCTGGTTTGGAGACGCGCACGCGCCGGCGGGGCGCGCGCCAGCTGGCCGCCTCCATCCGCGCCAGCACGCCGCTATAGACGGCCGCCATCAGCCGTGGCGCGAGCAGATGCCCGCGCGGACGCTGGCGCAGGATCGCCTGGGCGGCCTCGTAATGATCGTGCGCCTGGCGCGCGAGCGCGCGAGCGACGCCGTCGATACGCGGGTCGGCCACGATCTCGGCCGGCGCCCCGATCTTTATTCCAGCCTCAACCAGCAGCTCGCAGGGGAGATAAACGCGCCCGATCGCGGCATCTTCGTCGATGTCGCGCAGGATGTTGGTGAGCTGCAACGCACGGCCGAGATGATGCGCCAGTCCCTCGCCGGGGACATGATCCATCCCGAAGATCCGCACGGAAAGTCGCCCGACCGCCGATGCGACCCGATCGCAGTAGAGATCGAGCTCCGCGGCGGGCGGACAGCGGATGTCGCGATCGACATCCATCGCCATGCCGTCGATCACCGCATGGAAATCGGCACGGTCGAGGCCGAAGCGGCGCGTCGCTTCGGCGACCAGGATCGCCTGGCCAGGAGTCTCGCCGGCGTAGAGCGCATCGATGTCGGCGCGCCACGCGTCGAGCGCGGCGGCGCGTTCCGCGCGCGTGCCCACCTGGTCGTCGGCAATATCGTCGACCGCCCGGCAGAAGGCATAGATGGCGTACATCGCCTCGCGTTCGGCCTTCGGCAGGATGCGCATTCCGGCATAGAAAGAGCTGCCCGAAACCTGCGCCTGCAAGGCGGCGGGAGAAGCGTTGGTGTTCATCGCCGACGCCTCGCGAACAATTGGCCGAGCGCGGCCCGCGCCGCGAGCCATGCCGCTTCCGCGGTAGAATGATGCACGCGATCGCTCAAGGGATCGCGCGCGGTCAGGCGAAGCGTGAGGTCTTCGGCGAGCCGCTGGATGATCGCAACCTCGATCGCCAACCGCCGGTCGCGGATCGCGGAGGCGAAAGGCGCGCTCGTCCGCAGCAGCTCCTGGGTCGAGATCGCCATCATGCGGATCGTTCCGAGCAAGGCCGGCGTCGCTTTCCCAGCGGCAAGGTCCCCGACGCTCGCGCCAGTCACCGCAAGCGCATCCGCGGTCAGATAGACGCGGTCGAGCTCGCGATAATCCTTGGCGCAATCCTGGAGATGATTGATGATTTGCAAGGCCGCGCAGAGCGCATCCGATAACGGCCAGATCGCCCGATCCTCGCCGTGGACGTCGAGCACGAAGCGCCCCACCGGCATTGCCGAGAGCCGGCAATAACCGATCAGTGCGTCCCAATCGGCGTAGCGGTTGACCGTCACGTCCTGCACGAACGCATCGAGCAATTCATGCGCGTGGACGGGGTCGAGCCCGCGTTCGCGCATGACCTGGCCCAGCGCCATGGCCTCGGCCGCACCGTCGCCCTCGAGCCCGTTTCGGAGATGCGCGAGGCGCATCAGCTTGTGCTGCGCACCGGCGGTCGGGTGGTCCGAAACGTCGTCGGCCGACCGCGCGAAGCGGTAGAAAGCCATGATCGGCGCGCGATGCTCCGGCTTGAGCAGCATCGAGGCGACGGGAAAATTCTCGTCCTTATGCCCTTTGCCCGAGGCAAGATCGGTTATGTCCGCACTCATTGCCCCACCGCCGCCTGCGCGCGTCCTTTCCACATGCCACCCCGGCCTTGCCCGTGCTGCCACGCCGATAGGATGGTGCAGCCCGCATAGAAAGCCGCAATGGCGGGCAGCGCCGGCCCCCAGAGCGGCGAGCGGCGATAGAAATGGAGCATCGGCTGAAAGCTTGCCGCCATCAAAGCCCAGGCACCTAGGCCCAGCCATCGCGCGATACCCGCGCCGAACAGCGTCAACAGAGGGGGCGCGAAATAGACCAGCGCCAAGCCCAACATCGTGCCGATCAGCTTCAGCGGCGAATAATCGAGCTGCGCATAGGCCGAGCGCGCGATCATCGCCGCGATCGGACCCGCCGTGTCATAGGGCCGAATGCTGCGCGAGCGATTGGTCAGCCCGAGCCAGATCGGCCCCTGTCTTTTGATCAACGCGCCCAGCGTGCAATCATCGATCAACGCATCGCGGATCGCCGCGATCCCGCCCGCCGCTTCCAGTGCGTCGCGACGCACCAGAATGCAGCCGCCCGCCGCACCACCGATCCCTTGACGCCGGTTCACCCATGCGAAGGGATAGAGCATCTGGAAAAAGAAGACGAAGGCGGGGATCAACGCGCGTTCGGCCGGCGTGTCGCAGCGCAATTTGGCCATGAACGACACCATCCGCCGATCACCCGCCGCCGCGATGCCGACGAGCGAGCGCAGCGTATCGGGCGCATGTTCGATATCCGCGTCGGTCAGCCAGAGGAAATCGGGCGTGCCCGCCGCCGCGACCCCTTGCGATACCGCCCACAATTTGCCGGTCCAGCCGGGTGCGAGCGGCGCACCGCGCAATATCTGGACCCGCGCCCCGTTTGAGTCCGCACGCACCACATCGGCGGTGCCGTCGTCGCTATTGTCGTCCACGAGCACGATCGAGAAAGATCCGGGATACTCCTGGCGTGCGAGGCTCCCGATCGAACGCGCGATCACGTCGGCCTCGTTGCGCGCGGGCACGACCGCAATCACGGAGGGCCATGGCGCCGGCTCCGCTTTCTGCGCATGCGCGTCATTGATGTCGGTCTGCCAGAAGCCCGTCGCCGCCAACCCCAGCCAGATCAGCAGCGACAGGGCCCCGATACCAAGCGCGATCACCGAATCATCCCCGCCTCGCGAAACCAGCCGATCGCGTCGGCGACGGCCTCTTCATAAGGCCTGGCGCGATAGCCAAGTTCGCGCTCTGCCCTGGCCGAGGAATAGAACATGTGATGTCGGGCCATGCGCAGACCGTCCAAGGTGAGAAAGGGCTCGTAGCCAAGCAAAGCCGCGAACCGTTCATTTGCCCAGGCGAACGGCATCAGCGGCGCGAGTGGAACACGAATCGTCGGCGGCTTTCGTCCCATTCGGCGCGCGACCGTCGCCAGCATCGCGGCAAGGCTCACATCTTGCCCGCCCACAATATACTGCCCGCCGATCGCACCGCGCTCCAGCGCCAGCACATGGCCCCGCGCGACATCGTCGACATGGACGAGGTTGAGCCCGCTGTCGACGAAGGCGGGCATCTTGCCGTTGGCGGCCTCGACGATGATCCGGCCTGTGGGGGTCGGCCTGACGTCGCGCGGACCGATCGGCGTGGATGGATGGACGATCACTGCGGGCAGGCCATGTTCGACCACGGCGGCACGGATCAGCTCTTCGGCGACGACTTTGCTCCGCTTATAGGCGCCGACAACCTGCTCCGGCCGCGCGACGCGACTCTCGTCCGCGGCCCCGTCCGGGTCAGGCAGCAAGGTCGCGACGCTGCTCGTATATACGAGCCTTTCGATGCCCGCCCCGAGCGCGGCGTCGATCATATTCCGCGTGGTGGCGCGGTTGTTGCGGACGATCTCCTCGGGATCGCGCGCCCAGATCCGGTAATCGGCGGCCACATGGAAGACATGGCTCGTGCCCGCCATCGCGCGCCGCACTGCGTCCGCGTCGCGCAGGTCGCCTTCGACCAGCTCGCCCGGAAAGTCCTCGAGATTGGTGCGCGCGCTCGTGGCACGGGCCAGGCCGCGCACGCGCCGTCCCGAAGCGGCCAGCGCGCGCGCCACCGCCGCCCCCACAAAGCCGGACACGCCGGTCACCAGCGTCAGCTCATCCGTCACACGCGACCGCCTAGCGGGTCCGTTCGACATCGTCACCTCCCGTGCGGCGGACCGCGAAACGATTCCCGCGCCGGGCGAAATCCCGTAGGGCGAGGAATGTGACGATCCTGTCTCCAATTGGCTGGCTCCTGCTCGCGCTCGCCGGGATCGGCTGCGGCTACGTAGTGGCGACCGCTGTCATCCTCTTCCGTTTCTTCGCGGTCGATGAGACGGCGTGCCCTTCGGACAAAGCCGTCACGATTCTCAAGCCGCTTCACGGCGCCGAGCCGCGACTGGCCGACAATCTCGCAACCTTCCTCCGGCAGGAGCATGACGGGCCGATCCAGCTGCTCTGCGGCGTGCAGCGGGAGGACGATCCCGCGATTGCGGCGGTCGAGGATTTGAAGCGCCGTTTTCCCCAGGCGCGGATCGATGTGATCGTCGATCCCACCGCGCACGGCAGCAACGGCAAGATCGCCAATCTCATCAATATCGAAGGCGCGATCGCGCACGATATCGTGGTGTTGAGCGACAGCGACATGGCGGTTCCGCGTCATTATCTCGCGACCCTATTGAAGGCGCTCGACCGGCCGAAGATCGGCGTGGTGACCTGCCTGTATCGCGGGCGCGGCGACGCGGGCTTTTGGTCGCGGCTGGGGGCGATGGGGCTGAGCTACCGTTTCCTGCCTGACGCCACCTTCGCGACCGCGACCGGGCAGCTCGGAGATGCCTGCATGGGCTCGACGATCGCGATGCGCCGCGAGACATTGGCCGAAATCGGCGGTTTTCGGCGCTTTGCGAACATACTTGCCGACGATCATGCGATCGGCGCCGCGGTGCGCGCCTTGGGCCTCGACATCGCGATCCCGCCTCTATTGCTGACGCATGCCTCGTCCGAAGCGAGCTTCGGGGAGTTGTGGCGGCATGAGCTGCGTTGGGCCGCGACGGTGCGCGGGCTGACCCCAGCCACCCTTTATGCCGGATCGATCGTCACCCTGCCCTTCCCGCTCGCGGTGATCGGAATATGGATCCACCCCGCTGCCGGTATTGCCCTAGCGATCGTCGCAGTGGTCACGCGCTTGGCTGCGGCGGCGATGGTCGACACCGTCGCGCGCGCCTCGACCGCATCCAAATGGCTGCTTCCGGCGCGGGATTTCGTCTCTTTGGCAATTTTCGTCGCAAGTTATGTCGTCCGCTCGGTTGATTGGCGGGGCAAGCGTCTTACAATGGAAGCAGATGGGCGGATCGCCGCCGAAACGGAGTTACCGCGCCGATGATGCGTACCCTTTTTCTCCAGGCCCCCTCGTTCGACGGCTATGACGGCGGCGCCGGCGCGCGTTACCAGATGAAGCGCGAGGTCCGCAGCTTCTGGTACCCGACCTGGCTCGCGCAGCCCGCGGCGATGGTCGAAGGCTCGCGCCTGATCGACGCGCCCGCGCACGACCAGAGCTGGGACGATATCAAGCATGAGGTGGACGACAAGGATCTGATCATCCTCCACACCTCGACCCCAAGCTTCGGGCAGGACATCCGCACCGCAAGGCTGATCAAGGAGCGCAATCCCAAGGCGCTCATCGGCTTCGTCGGCGCCAAGGTGGCGGTCCAGCCCGAGGAGAGCCTTGCGGCCAGCGCGGACATCGATTTCGTCGCGCGCGAGGAATATGATTTCACGATTCTGGAGATAGCCGAGGGCAAGCCGCTGGCGGAGGTCGACGGCATCACCTGGCGCGCGCCCGACGGCAGCTTCGTGCGCAACAAGAACCGCGCGACGATCGAGGACATGGACGTGCTGCCCATGGTCGCGCCCGTCTACAAGCGCGACCTCACGATCGAGAAATATTTCGGCGGCTATCTGCGCCACCCTTATGTCAGCTTCTACACGGGCCGCGGCTGCAAGAGCCGCTGCACCTTCTGCCTGTGGCCGCAGACGATCGGCGGCCACAATTACCGCTTCCGCTCGATCCCCAAGGTGATCGAGGAGGTCGAATATATCCTGCGCGAAATGCCCGAGGTGAAGGAGATCTTCTTCGACGACGACACGCTGACCGACGTGCATGACCGCGTCGAGGATCTGGCGCGCGCGTTGGGCGAGCTCGGTTTCGGCAAGCCCGGCTTCAAGGTCAGCTGGAGCTGCAACGCCAAGGCGAACGTGCCGAGGAAGACGCTCGAAATCCTGAAGGAAAACGGTCTGCGCCTGCTGCTGGTCGGCTATGAGAGCGGGAACCAGAAGATATTGCACAACATCAAGAAGGGCCTGCTGGTCGACGTCGCGCGGCGGTTCACCAAGGATTGTCACGAGCTCGGCATCGTCATCCACGGCACCTTCATCCTCGGCCTTCCCGGCGAGACGCTGGAGACGATCGAGGAGACGATCCGCTTCGCCAACGAGATCAACCCGTACACGATCCAGGTCAGCCTGGCCGCGCCCTATCCCGGCACCTTCCTTTACAAGCAGGCGGTCGAGAATGGCTGGTTCGACGGTTCCGACCACCTGCTGACCGACGGCGGCACGCAGATCGCGCAGCTCTCTTATCCCCACCTCTCGTCGGAGGTGATCTTCGAGAAGGTGGAGGAGATGTACAAGCGCTTCTACTTCCGCCCGCGCAAGATCGGCGCGATCGTCGGCGAGATGGTGCGCGACTTCGACATGATGAAGCGCCGGCTGCGCGAGGGCGTGGAATTCTTCCATTTCCTCCGCACGCGGAAGGAAGCAGCCTGAGAGCGAAAGGTTTTCGCTTCGTCTCAACCGTTCGTGTCGAGTAGGGTTCGAGCCTGCCGAGAACTCGTATCGAGACACTGGCCAGCCTCTCGATACGCCATCTCGGCAAGCTCGATGGCTACTCGGGGCGAACGGGTTTGAATGTGACGACGACCGGCCCTCAACAAAAGCGCCTTATCGTCACCGCCGACGATTTCGGCGCCGCGCCCGAGGTCAATGATGCCGTCGAGCAGGCGCACCGCGAAGGCCTGCTCACCGCCGCCAGCCTGATGGTGACGGGCGATGCCGCCGGTGATGCCGTGACCCGCGCCAGATCCATGCCGATGCTCGGCGTCGGCCTGCACGTCGTACTGGTGGAAGGCCGCCCCGCCCTCCCGCCCGAGCAACTGCCCGACCTGGTGGACGGCTCAGGCCGGTTCAGAACCGATATGGTTCATACTGCCATAACAATTTTCACCAAACCGGCAGCCCGGGCGCAGCTTCGTGCCGAGGTGGAGGCGCAGTTCGCGCGTTTCGCCGCGACCGGTCTCCCGCTCGATCACGTCAATGCGCACAAGCATTTCCATCTGCACCCAACCATCGCCTCGACCATCCTGGCGGTCGGCCGCCGCTACGGCATGAAGGCGATCCGCGCGCCGATCGAGCCCCGTGACATCTTGAACCGCATCGAACCCGGCTCGGGCGGATTGGACATTGCCCGTCCCTGGGCCATGCTCGTCCGGCGCCGGATGCGCCGCGCCGGACTGCTCGTGCCGGACCAGGTGTTCGGCCTCGCCTGGTCGGGCGCGCTCGACATGAACAGGCTGCGCGGCCTGATCGAACAGCTCCCCGACGGTCTCACGGAAATTTACGCGCATCCCGCCACAGGCTCTTATCCCGGCGCGGCACCAGGCTATGCTTATGCGGAGGAACTGGCGGCGCTGACCGACCGTCTTGCCAAGGATCGAGCGCTGCGCAATGGCGTCGCGCTCGGTCGTTTCGCGGATTTCGCCTAAGGTTCGAACGATGCAGCTCACGCGTACATGGGGCGAGTATGATGCCTCGGCCCCGCTTCCCACCGGCCGGATCAGATGGGGCAGCTCCGAACATCTGACCCTGCTCAGCCGCACGCTTCTCGACACGCACGATCCCTACCGGCCGGCGGTGATCGACTGGCCCAAGCTGGACGACGAAACCCGCGACCGAATCGTATCGCTGCCGATCTGGGACATTGCCGTCGCGACCGAAGGCCGCGCGGGCATGAACGTGAAAACCTATGGCGAGCAGGTGCGCGACCGCCTGCTCAAGGCCGCGATCGACATGAACGCATTCGAGGAAAGCCGGCACAAATTGGTGCTGTCCAACATGGTCGAGGCTTATGGTATCGCGCTTGCGCCTGAGCCGGAATATAAGCGTCCGCGTGACCCCGAATTCGCCTTCATGCGCACCGGTTATTCGGAATGCATCGACAGCTTCTTCGGCTTCGGCCTGTTCAAGCTCGCCAAGGATTCGGGCTTCTTTCCGCACGATCTGGTCGAGACGTTCGAGCCGGTGATGCGCGAGGAGGGCCGCCACATCCTGTTCTTCGTCAATTGGGTGGCCTGGTGGCGGCGCAACATGCCCTGGTGGCGGCGCCCCATCTTCGAGGCGAAAGTACTGATCGTATGGCTGTTCCTGATCGGCGAGCGGATTAGCCTGGCGCGCGGCATGGGCGACAACAGCAAGGCGCAGGAGAATAATTTCACGCTCAACGGGTCGAAGGAGCTGGGCGTCGAGGTCAGCTTCGCCGAGCTGGTCCGGATCTGCCTCGCCGAGAATGACCGGCGGCTGTCGCTCTATGATTCACGGCTCAAGCGCCCCCGATTCGTCCCCGCGATGATGCGCCTTGCGCTCAAATTCGCGGGCCAGCCCAGGCCGGCAGGAGCGACGCGCTGAAAAACGGCGCCCGGATCGGTCTGCTCATCGCCACGCTGATCGGGCTGGCGATCGCGCTGTGGCTGTTTCGCTCGGTCGGCGTCGGCGGCGTGGCCGAGGCGGCGCGCCAGATCGGCTGGACCGGCGCGATCCTCTACTGGCTCTATTCGCTGGGCGTGTTCGTGCTGCTCGGCGGCGCCTGGCTGACCGCCGCCCCCGGCGAGCCGCCGAGCCGCATCGGCCTTTTCACCTGGGCGCGCCTGGTCCGCGAGGGCGTCGCGGATCTGCTTCCCTTCTCGCAGATCGGCGGGCTGGTGGTCGGCACGCGCACGCTCGCCGCGCATGGCGTGCCGCGCCCGCGCGTCTATGCTTCGATGATCGCCGACATGACCACCGAAATGGCGAGCCAATTGCTCTTCACATTGTTCGGCCTGGCGACGATGGCGTCGCTGCTGCTCGGTGTGCATGGCGCAGCACTGCGCCCGGTGGTGTTCGGGGGCACGGCGGCGCTGATCGGGATCATGGCCTTGTTCGTGCTCGGCCAGCGGCCGATGCTCGGTCTGGCAACACGGCTCGCGCATCGCGTGCTGCCCGCGACCGCGCTCGCAATCGACGCGGTCGATGCCGAACTTGGACGCACATATGCGCGGCGCGGGCATATCGGGCTGTCCTTCCTGTTCAATCTGGCGGGCTGGATCGCGAGCGCGGCCGGCGCGTGGATCCTCCTCCGGCTGATGGGAACAAGTTTCCCCTTCCTGTGGGTGCTCGCGATCGAGAGCCTGATCTTCACCGTGCGCAGCGTCGCCTTCGCGGTTCCGGGCGCGATCGGGTTCCAGGAAGCCGCTTATGTATTGGTCGGGCCGATGTTCGGTCTGCCCCCCGAAACCGCGCTCGCGCTGTCGATCCTCAAGCGCGCGCGCGACATCGCGATAGGACTTCCGGCGCTGATCGCCTGGCAGGCGCTCGAGGCCCGCACCGTGCTGGCCCGCGGTTAAGGACTGCACTGTCGCGCCGGTCTCAGGCGCAACCCTTTACTCGGAGTCTCGTTGGTCCAGGATCAGTAAGGAGTATCCCCATGAGGAAGATATTTGCCCAGGCCGCCCTGGCCGCGCTGATCGCCGCGCCGGTCGCCGCCCAGACCCAGGACAATGATTATAACTGGAATGGCGATCGCGACAGCGATTGGGATCCCGCGCGCCATTATCGCCACGACGATCGCCAGCCGCGCGAGATGGTAGCCGAGGATCGCGTCTATCGCGGAAGCGACGGCCGCTATTATTGCAAGCGCAGCGACGGCACGACCGGCCTCGTGCTCGGCGCCGTCGGCGGCGGGCTGATCGGCCACGCACTGGGCGGCGGCGTGCTCGGCACATTGCTCGGCGCGGGTGGCGGCGGACTGCTCGGGAAGCATCTCGACCAGAAGAATGACGCCGCGCAAAATCGCCGCAACGGATATCGCTGCCAATAGCCGATCCTCACCGCTGCGTATGCGAATGACAGCCCCCACGCTGCAGCGCAGGCTCGTGCCTGTCACGCCGCCAGGCGATCCAAGTGGCCTGGCGACGGGTCTGCCTTTTGCCGCAAATGCCAGGCGAGCAGCGTGCCGAAGCGTTCGTTCATCATGCCCTGGCGCGAATGGCGCTGCATGATGTCGACGTCCGGGCCGCTATTGCCTTCGACCAGACAGGGGCCGTCCTCCAGCAGCGCAATGTCCCAGCCGACGAAGATGTGATGCGCGAAAGCGGCATGCGCGCGCAGCGCGAGCGCGCGGACGGCGTTCCATTTGGGCACCCGGCGGCCGGTGATGATCGCCCGCGTGTCGGGATGGATATCGAGCCAGCCGGTGCGCGCGGACAGGCCCAGGTCGGTCGCTTTGGACAATTCGCCCTTGTCGAGATCGATGCGGCTGGCGATCCCGCCCGCATGGAGATTGTCGACCGTGCGATTGTCGCCGACCGCCATGCGGCACACCGCGCCGACGATCTCCGGCGCACCTTGCTCGTCCAGGCAGGTGAGCAGGCGCATCGTGCAGAGCGCGCCGTTGCTCAGCGGACGCATCGCGGGATGATTGACCACGCGCGGCTGCACGATCAACGCCCGATCGCGCCCGCTCCGCGCCAGGCGGTCGATGAGCTGCGGCCCCGTCAGCTTCAATCCCTGGCCATAATATATGCCGCGCAGATAATCCCAGCGTTCGGCCCCCTTGCCGCCGCATCCCTCGAGCGGTTTGACGAAGAGATCGGTCGCGGGAAGCTCCCGCGCGTCCTGCCAGCAAAACTCCCCCTCCTCGACGATGGCCAGCACGGAGACGGTTGGCAGGAAGAACTTCTGGCACAGCCGCGCGAACAGGCATTTGTCGTCGAACTCGACCGTGCGGTCGTCGGGGCCGCGCAAGGCGGGAAAGGCGCCCCGCTTGGTTTCGCAGCGATTGAGAAAGGTCGCGGCATTGCGCGCGCGGTCGCCGTCATGCAGCGCGAAAATATAATACCAGGGCGGTAATATGCCCTTGTTCCAGGCAAGCCGCAGCTGGTCAGTCCATTGCAGCAAGAGCGGACGGCCGCAGCGGCGCTTCACGGTGAGGCCGTTGCGCGCGGTCAGGTAAAGGCTGCCCAGCCCCACCGCGATCGGCCATAGCAGGATCGCGCAGGCGATTTCGAGCGCTTCGCTCCAGCGCCGGACGTGCCAATAATGACGGGCATAAGCCCGCCGGATTTGCGTCGACGCCTCCGCTTCCGGCGCGAACAGGGCATGCAAGGTGATGGGCAGCCCGCCCATGCGGTAGAGCAGATTTTCCGCGCGCTCGCCCGCACGGTGCTTGATCCTGGCAATGAAGGACATTGCGCGAAACCCTTGTTGGCGTTCGCTCCCTTCACGGGGGCCGATGACCAGCGCGTCAGCGCGGGCAGGTCCGCATCGCTCCCGACGGGGTGCGATATTGATCGGTCGCGGGGTTGTAGCCATCGCGTTTCTGGCACTTGCGGACATGCGCCGCCCAATCGGCATCGGTTCCAGTCCAGTTGCTCGGCCGGGCAGGCACAGCGGTGGCGTCATTATTGGTGGCAGGCGCGCTGTCCATCGAGGATGGCGGATTGGCCATTCCGCTCGCTGGGCCTGGCGGCACAGTCGGCATGGCGTCGCCGGGATTCGGCGTCGCCGTCTGGGCGAGAACCGGACCGGCGATAAGGCAGGTGATCGCAACGATTTTGGCTATCGGGCGCATCATGAAACCTTTCGGCATGATTCGCCCCTCCGCGCGGCGATCGATAGCAAGATCGAGCGAGGACGCCTTAACCTACGTGGTCGAATGGCAGGTCTTTTTTTGGCCGCGCCGGTCCGCGTTGAGCCTGGCGGGACTAAACCGGGTCCGCCAGCAGCTCAGCCAGCGAAGCCACGACCTTCGCCCCCTTGAGCGGCTTTTCGAGACGCCGCGCATCGAGGAAACGATCCGGGAGCATCCATTCGTCATAACCGGTCGCCAAAAGGAAAGGCACGTTCCGCGCGGCCAGCGCATCCGCCACGGGAAAAACCATGTCTCCGCGCAGATTGACGTCGAGCACCGCCGCGTCGATCGCGCCGTCCTGCTGGATCATTCGGTTCGCATCTTCGATCGTCGGAATCGGCCCTATAACCTCCCCGCCGGCCTGGCCGATCGCCTTGGCGAGATCGTCGGCAATCAGATATTCGTCCTCGACGATCAGGATCCGACGGCCTTTCAGATCCCGCTCAGCCACGTGCTTCCTCCCCTTGCTCCATTGGATCGGGTATAATTACTTCGATCGTGCATCGGACGCCATCCGGGCCAAAGCCATAACTGGTGCGCGCGCCCAGCTGGTAAGGCAAAGCGCGTTCGATCAGCTCGCGGCCATAACCGCCGCCACGCGGCTCGGCCTTGGCGTCCGGAATATTCGTCACGCCGGTTTCCTGCCATTCGACCCGCAGCCGGCGCGGCTCGCTTTCGGATCCGACCAGCGACCAATGGACGTCGAGATGTCCGCGCGCGGTGGACAATGCCCCATATTTGGTCGCGTTGGTCGTAAGCTCGTGGATCGCCAGCGCCAGCGTCTGCACGATCGAGGACCGGAGCGGTACGCCGGTCGGCCCCGACGTCGAGATCTGCGCGCCATTGCCAACATTGTCGAGTTCGACGTGCGCGCCCAACTCCCTCCGCAGCAGCTCATCGAAGGGGACGCGGGCGCCAATGCCACGCTGGGACAAGAGCCCCTGCGCGCGCGCAAGCGCCCGTAGCCGATCATCGATGCATTCGGTGAAATCCTTCAGCGTCTTGCTGCCTTTGATCGTGCGCAACATCACCGCCTGGACCACCGCCATCAGATTGCGGGTGCGGTGCTGGAGCTCGGCGACCAAAACCGATTGTTCGTTTTGAAGATTCAGCAGATCATCGACATCGGTCGACGTGCCGAGCCATTCCAACAGCTTGCCGTCCTCCGAAAAGAGCGGAGCCGCTCGCGTCTGGAAATGCCGGTAGCGCCGATCGGCGGCGTGGAAGATACGCGCCTCGAACTGGAGCGCATGGCCCGCGTCGGCGCGTTGCCACGCGGCCTGCGCGGCTGGCCGATCCTCCGGGTGCAACGCCGCCAACCAGCCTTGGCCGAGGCTTTCTTCGGCCCGTTGCCCCGTGAAAGCGGTCCATTGCGGGCCCGACCAGGTCCACTCGCCGCCATTGGCCGATCGCCACGCGAGTTGCGGCATGCCTTCGATCAGCGTCCGGAACGCCGCCTCGCTTTTGCCGAGCGCCGCATTAGTGCGTGTAAGCTCGGCGGTGCGCTGCTCGACGCGCGCCTCCAGATCGACATTGGTCTGGTGAAGCGCGCTATTCGCGACTTCAAGCTCCTCGGTCATCACCTGAAGCTCTTCAAAGGCGACGCGCAATTCTTCCTCGGCCTGTCTGGTCTTCTCCTCGGCTCTCTCTTTACGCGGAAGGGGCACATCCTCCCTCGGCTTCACCTTGGGAGCCTGCAGCTCGCGCGCCAGCGCCGCCACGCGCCGGAGCAGCCGGTCGCGGTCCTCGACGAGGCGGCAATTTTCCTCGATCGCGGATTCCAGCGACGTCCGCAGTTGCTCATTCTCGTCGAGCAGCCGTTGCGCTTGCGTCCCTTGGCTGTCGTCGATCATTGCCTCGGCGGTGTCCTTCCGCGATTCAACGCATGATGGGGACAGGCGGCCACGCCGCACCCAAATAAATCGATACTCGTGCACCCGAACGCGCGAGCGATCGTTACGCTGCCATAGGAGCGAAACCCATGCCCACCAAGGATATCGTGGCGATCGGCGCCTCAGCCGGGGGGGTCGAGGCGTTCCAGCGACTGTGCGCCAGCCTGCCGGCCGACTTCCCGGCATCCTTGTTCGTGACGCAACATCTCTCCGCCTCGGCCAAAAGCGTGCTTCCGCAATTGCTCGATCGCGCCGGCCCCCTGCCGGCGAGCTCGCCCAGGGATGGGGACAGGATCGAGCGCGGGCGCATCTATGTCGCCGCCCCGGATCGGCACATGCTGCTGCGCGAAGGCAAGATCCTGATGCGGCGCGGGCCGAACGAAAACCGCACCCGGCCGGCAGTGAACGCGCTCTTCCGATCGGCGGCGATCGCCTATGGCGGGCGCGTGATCGGCGTCGTGCTGACCGGCCTGCTCGACGATGGAACCGACGGCCTGATTGCGATCACCGCGGCGGGCGGGACTTCGGTGGTGCAGGATCCGGACGATGCCGAATGGCCCTCGATGCCGCGCAACGCGCTGAAGCGCGACCATGTCGACTATGCCGTACCGCTCGCGCAATTGGGCGACCTGCTGAGCCGGCTGGTGCGCGAGGAGGCCAATCCCAGCGTACCGCTGCCCCAGGAATATTGCGTGGAGGATCGTATGGCCGCCCAGGAATTCGCCGTCGTGGAATCGGATATCGTCACGCCGGGAGCGCCCTCGCACATTTCCTGCCCCGATTGCGGCGGCGTGCTCAACCAAATCGATACGCAGGAGGAGATCCGCTTCCGCTGCCAGGTGGGCCATGCCTTCACCCCGCTCGGCCTGGCCGCGGCACAGGGCGATGAACTGGAGCGCGCGCTCGCCATCGCGGCGCGCACGCATCGCGACCGCATAAGGCTATTCGAACAAATGGAGGAAAGCGCGCATGTTCGCGGCCTGCCGCGCGCGGAAGGGCGCTGGCAGCGGGCCTCGCTCGAATCGCGGCACATGGTCGAGGTGCTGGAAGACGCCATGGCCAGCTTGCGCAAACCGGTCGCTGACGGAGAAGGGTAACGTCAGGCGGCACCGTCGAGCTGCTGCCGGTCGCTCGTATCGTGGACGATCGCCACCAGGATCGGAGGTGCTTCGCCGGCGAAATATTGCATGCATATCTCGGCGGGATATTCGCGCCCTTCCGCCGCGCGGATCCTGGTTTCGAACACGATCTCCGGCTTCGCGCCCGCAATCAAGGGAATGATCATCGTTTTCAGGTCCTTGCCGCCTTTGCCGGCGAGGACGTCCGAGAGGGACATTTGCAGCAATTTTTGTTCGTCATAACCAAGCTTGCGCAGCGCGCCCTCGTTCACCAGCGTGAAGCGCAAGCTGAGCGGATCGAGGAAATAAATTTCGTTGAGCGCGTGCCCCATGATGCGGCCGAGATAGGCGCCATATTCCTCGCGGCGCCGCTCTTCGCTGATGTCCTGCACCACCAGCACCAGCCCATGGCAGGCATCGAATTCGTCGAGCAGGCTGGATATGCGCACGCGACAGAGGATATGACGGCCGCGGCGGTCCACCCCTTCGAGTTCGCATTGGGCCTGCTCCTCGCGCCCATTCTGCACCGCGCTCATCGCGTCGCGCAGCAGATGCACGGGCAATCCGATGTCGAGCGCCTCGAAATTGGTGTTGAGCACCTCCTCCGCGCGCAGGCCCCAGGTGTTCTCGCTCCAGCGATTCCAGCTCTGGATCTGATGCTTGCTGTCGATAACGATGATGCCGCCGTTCATGCTGCGCAGCACGGACTCCAGGTAAAGGCGGTAGCTGGCGGCCTGTTCGGCCTGGAGCCGCAGCTCCTCGTTGACCGACTCCATCTCCTCGTTGGTGGAGCGCGCCTCCTCGTTGAGCGTCTCCAGTTCCTCGTTGGTCGACTGAAGCTCTTCGTTGGTGGTCTCCAGTTCCTCGTTGGTCGACTGAAGCTCCTCGTTGGTGGTCTCCAGCTCCTCGTTCGCCGACTGAAGCTCCTCGATCGAGTTTTCGAGGCTCTCCTGCGCGGTCTCTAGCTCCCGCTCCAGCGTGTGGAGCCGGGTCGTGTCCTGGAAGCAAAGCAGGACGGCATAGACGCTCCCGTCGGTGCGGAGCAGCGGCCGGATATCGATCGTCAGCCGGATGACCTCGGCCTGGGTCAGCCGATATTCCTGGTCCTCCAGGCGCACGCCGCGCCGCTGGCGGAAGACCTCGTCGATCGGCCCGCGCAATTCCATCGGACGGTAGGAGATGGGCAGATCCTGGAACGGGCGGCCGATATCCGTCTCGCCCACCCCCAGCAAATGCCGCGCCGGCGCGTTGATGAGCGCGACGGCTCCGGTTTCGTCGACCACCAGCAACGCGTTGCCCGTTTCGTTGAGCACCGCTTCGAGCAGCAGCAGGCTCGGCAGCGGCACCTCCGCCCGCGCCGCCCGGCCGGCGCCGGTCGGCGACAGGATCGGGCGGCGCCATTCCTGCGGCACCTTGCTGAAGATGCGATGCTTCATCTCCACGGGACGGAATAAGGGCGAGCGCGCGAGCTGCGTTTCCGCCTTGCCCAGGAACAGGAAGCCGTCGGGATTGAGCGCATAATGGAGCCGGGGCAGCACCACGCTCTGCGTCTCCCCCTCCAGATAGATCAGCAAATTGCGGCAGACGAGCAGGTCAATCCGCGAAATCGGCGCGTCATGGACGACATTGTGCCGGCCGAAGATCACGCATTTGCGGATATTCCGGTCGATCACATAATGATTGTTGGTGCGCTCGAAATAACGCTCCAGCATCTCGGGCGGCACGCTTTCGACATCGCGCGGCGCGTAGCTGGCGAGCCGGGCGATCTTCAGCGCCTCTTCGTCGAGATCGGTGGCATAGATTTTCACGCGCCGGCAGAATTCGGTGAGCCCGAGCGCATCGGCGAAAAGCATGGCGATCGAAAACGGCTCTTCGCCCGAAGCACATCCCACGCTCCAGATCCGGATCGGCCGATCGGGCTCGGCATGCGCAATCAGTTGTTGGACGACCTGATCCTTCAGCACCTCCCAGGCCTCGGTATCCCGGAAGAAGGAAGTGACGTTGATCAGGACGGTGTTGAGCAGGCATTCGAACTCGCCGGGGTCGGCCTCCAGCCGCGCCTGATAAGAGCCGAAATCCTCGATATTGAGCGCTTCCATCCGCAGATTGATGCGCCGCCTCAGGCTGGTGCGCTTATAACCGCGAAAATCGAGACCGCGGCTCTCCTGGATGTAGTGCAGCAGCGCCTCGAACGCGGGATCGGGCAGCGTCTTTTCGGCCATGCTCTCGTTCGACATTTCCAGGCCCCTGCAAGTGCGGCTCGATGCGTGGCTAACGGGTGCCGCGGGTCGCGTCCATCATTGCCGTGCTAACATGGGTAAGGGCTGGACACGATCCCGACGTCACGCGTTGCCCCATGGACGGCCCAGAGATAATCGGGAATCGCTGAATCTTCCGATGAGGGTTGACGGGCAATGACGGACGATCAGCCAAATGCAGGGCCAGGAGACCGAGGGAACGGATCCCGCCCGGGTGTCGACCCCGTAACCGAACTGAAGACCGCCAGGGAAGAACTGGCCCAGGCAAAGCTCGAAGTCGCGCGACTCCGCGCTGCGGAGCGGGAACTTGTTTCGGTCGGCGAACGCGAACGGAGCGAACTCACGCTACGCACCCGCAATCTGCTTGCCGTCATCCGTTCGCTGCTCGCGCGCACGGCGGAGACCGCCGAATCGGCCGAAGAGGCGCTGGACCATTTTCGAGGACGGCTCGACGCGGTGGCGCGCTATCAGCTTGAGGCAAGCCGGAGCCGGAACGGCGTGGTGGATGTCGAAACCCTGCTCCGGGAAGAATTGCTGACGGTCGGTGCGGGCGACGGACCGGGCATCGCGCTGGATGGCACTGCCGTGTCCTTGTTCGGCAAGGCGGCGGAGGTCTTTGGCCTGGCGGTTCATGAACTCGTCACCAATTCGGTCAAGTTCGGAGCGTTGGACAATTTCGGCAGGAAAAGCGCGATCCGGGTCCATTGGTCCCTGCGCGAGGGCCGGCTTCATTTCGAGTGGCAAGAGAGCGGGGTTGCGATCCTGACCGCCGCGCCGATCCGTACCGGCTTCGGCCGCGAGTGGATCGAGCAGGCGCTGCCGTATCAGCTCGGCGCGCGCACTACATTCGAGATCGTTCCCGGCGGCGTCCGCTGTTCGATCGACATTCCGGCGGAATGGTGCGCCGCAAATGGTACGGCACAAACGAGCCGCTCAAACATTGATCCGCAATGAATTCGGTTCGCGCCATCGTCATGGAGCAAGCGGCCATTCGCTTGCAGAAGCTTGCGCCTTTGTCGGCAACCGAGATCGATACGCTCCTCAAATCCGCGAAAGTCTGTCAGCAGGTCGACGGCGGCAGAGAGATATTCGCGGAAGGACAGCAGGTTGCGGCGCCACAGATACTGCTCGGCGGCTGGGCGTATCGAACGCGCATATTCCACGACGGGCGGCGGCAGATCGTCGGCTTTTTCCTGCCGGGCGACCTCATCGGCATGTGCCGGCATCGAATGCCTTTGGCGCAGACGATGGTGGCGGCGCTCACGTCGGTAAGCCTTTGCCCTGCCCCGTCCGCCGTCCCGGGGAGCGGGCTGAGCGAAGCTTATGCCGTCAGCGCCGCGCTCGACGACGCCTATAATCTGAGCCACATCACGCGTCTCGGGCGGATGACGGCGTATGAGCGCCTTGCGGACTGGCTGCTCGAAATCGGCTATCGGCTCGATCTGGCGGGGCTCGTCAACGGCACCTCTTTTCCCCTGCCGGTGACGCAGGAGATGCTGGCCGATACGCTGGGCCTGACCAGCGTTCATGTGAACCGCACGCTTCAGGCGATGCGGCGCGACGGGCTGCTCGAATTGCGCGGCGGCAAGGCCACGTTGCTCGACCGCGCGCGGCTGGTTACACTCGTGGATTGGCGGCGGCCGACGATCACGGCGGCGAATGCGCAGGCACCGCTCCGTCAGGGGAACGGATAGGCTAGGGTGACGACGTGCTGCCAGACCGCGGCATCGCCGCATGCTTCCTCACCGGTCGGACGGGTTGCCTGCCTCTGAAAACATCGTCCGATCTTCCGGATACAGCCGGTTCAGATAATATCCCAGCAGTTCGTAATGCGCGCGCACTGCCAAGGGATGCAAAGCGTTTTGCGCGCATTCCAGTTCGGCCTCGGCACGCTTTTGCAGATATTCATGCTCGTCGAACGCCATCGTCGCGTCTCCAAATCTTTTGCTCGACGGTGACATGGAGAGGATCGCGCTGCCGCCACCTAAATTAGTTTCGTCGCTGCGAAACGCGGCCGGGCTTGAGATATTGGGCCGGCGTGATGCCGAAGCTCATCTTGAAGGCAGCCGTAAACGCGCTTGGGCTGTTATATCCGGCTTCAAAGGCGGCCTCGATGACTTTGGCGCCTTCCGCCAATCGCCTGAGCGCATGCATCAGGCGTTGATGATGCCGCCATTTTCCGATGGTCAGGCCCGTTTCGCGGAGAAACAATCGTTCCGCCGTGCGCCGGCTCGTCCCGGCTTCCCGGCAGATTTGCATGAGCGGTCGCGGATCGGTCGGATTGGCGCCGAGTGCCGCCGCGATGCGGCGCGCGCGCGGATCGATCGGACTCGGAAGATCGAGCCTCGGCATCGGGATTGTCTCGAGTTGATCGATAAGGAATCGGATCAGCCGATCTTCCTTCGGTATCGCGGAGGTCAGCGTGGGATATTGGCAGGCATGGTCGATCAGCGGCCTCAGCAGCTCCGTCACACCGACCACACAGCAACTCGAAGGCAGCTCGGCCACGCCCGGCCGAAAATAGAGCGTTCGCATCGCCACATGCCCGGACATGACGATCAGGTGATCGGCACCCGCGGGAATCCAGACAGCCCGATGCGCTGGCGCAACCCAGGTCCCGGCACGTGTCTGAATGGTCATTACGCCATGCAATGCATAAGCGAGCTGGTCGCGGGAATGGCGGTGCGGCGGAATCGCGTCGCCCGGTCGGTAATCGCGCGCCAGAGTCACTATCTCGGCCGGCTGGTCCATGCCGCCATCGTCGGGCACCGCATGACGCAAATCCGGCATGGATTGGCAAGCTATCGAGGGAGCGAAACCGATACAAGGCGTAATCCTCGCCAGACCAGATCTGGGAGGCTTGAATGCAAATCGGCTCGAAGCTCCTTCACCGGCGGACGATGCTCACGGGGATTGGGGCAGCGATCGCACTCCCCTTCCTCGACGCGATGGTACCCCTGACGGCACGGCGCAATCCCGCTGCCAGACGGCCGATCCGTTTTGTCGCGTTCGAGATGGTCCATGGATCGGCTGGTAGTACCGGCTACGGCCGCGACAGGCATCTTTGGTCCCCCTCCGCGGCGGGCAGGGACTTTGCGATGACTCCGATCCTGCAACCGCTCGCGTCTGTCCGGAACGATCTCACGATCATCAGTAATACCGCGCTCATGGGTGCTACCTCGTACGATGCATCGGAGGACGGGCCGGGCGTCGACCATGCCCGATCCTCAGCCTGCTTCCTGACCGGAGCCCATCCTCGACGCGGACGGGAAGTCCGGGCTGGTGCCTCGATCGACCAGATTTACGCCAGGCAAATCGGCGGCGAAACGCGGGTGCCATCGCTCCAGCTGGGGATCGAGAATCCCGATGAGCCCGGCAACGGGCAGCCCTGGCCGGAAGGCTATGACGCGTCCTACCGTCAATGCATCAGTTGGGCCGACGCCACGACGCCGTTGCGACCGAAGCAAAGCCCAGCGGCCATATTCGCGATTTTATTCGGCCGCGCGCCTACTGGCTCGGGCAGCATTCTCGATGCGGTGTCGGAATCGTCCGCCCGCCTTCACAAGGAGCTCGGCGCCCATGACCGGCTGAGGATTGACGCCCATCTGGCGGCTATCCGCGACGTCGAGCAGCGGATCGACGCACTCGACAGCGCCGCAAATTTGATATCGTTTCCGGACCATGTGCGGCTGCTGAGCGATCTCCTGCTCCTGGCTTTCACCGCGGACATCACGCGGGTCGCGACGGTAAAGCTTGGGATGGATCGCAGCCAGCGTATCTACCCGGAGAGCGGCGTTGAGGGACCATTCCATTCCCTGTCGCACCATTCCGAAATACCCGAGAAGATCGACGCCTATGCGCGATTGAACGCCTTCCATGTCCAGCAATTCGCTTATTTCATCGAACGTCTTCGCGACACAGCGGACGGCAGCTCAAACCTCCTGCATGAATCTCTCGTGCTGTACGGGAGCCCGATGGGCGATTCCCACGTGCACGGCCATGACTCTCTTCCGATAGTCCTGGCCGGACATGCCGGCGGCAACGTCCGTGGCGGCCGGCACGTGGTTTGCGCGCCGAATACTCCGATGGCGAACGTCCTCCTTTCCGTGGCGCATTCGCTGGGCGTAAAAAGCGACCATATCGGCGACAGCAGCGGCACGCTCGCTCTATGATGCCGCGCCGGGGAGCGATCGTGTGCGCGCACGACCATCCTGAAAGCGTTTTGGCTGAGGTGGAATCGACCGCGAACCGCCACAGGCCGGACGCTGCGAAGATCGCTTGACAATCGTACGTATATAGCGTACTAGACTCGGTGGCGCGCGACCCACCCCGGCGGATCGCGCCTCCGGCTCTTTCTCATATTTGGCAAAGGCAATGGCACCTTTGGCTGCGCGCCTAGGGCCGAGTAATGCCGCAAGCGCCTGATCATCAAGTTCGTTTCCGATGTTTTTTTAAATTTCCCTTCGACGGATCATCGTTATTGTCAGACAATTGCCAAGCCCCAACCGGGTTGCTACGTCCTGCTCAACCTGCAGCGCGACGCGCGTAAAACCGGATAGGCGGGAAATGCGAGAGGGTCTGATGGCTTATTTGCTGCGTTTCTTCGCTGCGGCGGTCGTATTGGCTATCGGCGTGCCCTGCGGCGCCGCGCCGGTCACGATCTCGAGCCCCAACGGCAAGCTCGCCGCCACCATCTCGGACGCGGGCGGCACGGTGAGCTACACGGTCTCGCTCGATGGAGCCCAGGTGCTGGCCCCGTCCACCGTGGGCATTCAGAGCGACGGACTGGTCTTCGGCAAGCAGGCCCATTTCGGCAAAGTCCGCATGCATATGGTGGATGAGACCTATGCCTTCATGGGCGGCAAGGCCAAAGCTGTGAATCGCGCGCGCGTCGCGACCATCCCGCTCGACACGAACGGCTATCATTACAGCCTTGACGTGCATGTCGCGGACGATGGCGTCGGCGTGCGGCTACGCCTTCCCGCCAAGCCCGGGCGCAAGGTGGAAGCCGATCTTTCGACCTGGCAGTTGCCCGGCGATCCGACCGTATGGGCCACGCATTATGACCCCGGCTATGAGAAGGCTTATCACACCGCTTCGCTCAGCACGCTCGGCAGCGAGGCCTATGGCCTGCCGCTCACCGCGAAGATTGGCGCCGCTTATGTTGCGCTGAGCGAAGCTGCCCTGGTCGATTATGGTGACCTCGGCATCAAAAAGCAGGACGGCAATGTCCTCGCGGGCTTCCTTCCGCTGGATGCGAAAGGTTGGGAGACCGCGGCCGAGGTGGTGCAGCCCTGGCGCGTCACGATCGTGGCGCGGAACCTGACCGCGCTGGTCAACACGACGCTGATCCAGAATCTCAATCCGCCGCCCGCGCCGTCGCTGAAGAATGCGGACTGGATCCTTCCCGGACGCTCGGCCTGGCAGTGGATGGCGATCGGCGCGCCGAAATATGACGACCAGCATCAATGGGTCGATCGCACCAAAGCGCTCGGCTTCGAATATTATCTGGTCGACGAAGGCTGGTCAGATTGGAAAGACCCATGGGCATCGCTGAAATCGGTCGCCGATTACGGCAAGTCGCAGGGCGTCAAGGTCTGGCTGTGGGTGCATAGCAAGGAGGTCGCCGATCCAGAGAAACGTCGCGCCTACCTCCGCCGCGCGGCGGAGAGCGGCATCGTCGGCGTCAAGGTGGATTTCCCCGAGGGTGCCAATCACTGGTGGTCGACATGGTATCGCGACGTCTTGAGCGATGCCGCCGCGCTCCACCTGCTCGTCGATTTCCACGGCGCGGTGAAGCCCACGGGCATGGAACGGACCTGGCCTAACGAGCTCACGCGTGAAGCGATCAGGGGCCACGAATATCACATCACCCGCTATCATCGCAGGCTCGATCCCGATCACGATGTCATCCTGCCGTTCACGCGCTACGTCATCGGCCATGGCGACTATACGCCGATGGTGTTCAACCCCAAGGAATTGCAGGGAAATGGCTGGGCGCACGAATTGGCGCAGGCGATCGTTTTCACCTCGCCTTTCCTGTGCTTTGGCGGCGACCCGGCCGATTACCTCGCCAACCCCGCGCACGATGTGATTGCCGCGCTGCCGGCGACATGGGATGAAACATTGGTGCTGCCGGGCAGTGAGCCAGGCAAGATCGCCGCCTTCGCGCGCCGGCATGGCGATGCATGGTTCATCGGCGTGCTGAACGGCGCGGATCCAGCTTCGCTGAAAATAGGCCTGAGCTTCCTGGGTCGGGGATCGTGGAAAATGACACGCCTCGCGGACCAGCCGGACCGACCCGATGCCTATGATCGCGGCGAGGAAAAGGTGAGCTCTGTTTCGTCCTTCCAGGTGCCTCTCGCCGGTCGGGGAGGGTTCGTGGCCTGGATCAGGCGATGATGGGCGCTTGATCCGGGTCGCGCGATCGGATCTGGCTTGCACCATCGCTCCAATCGCGCGAACTGGATCAGGGTGGAGTAATGGGCGGGGTGAAAAATGGCACGAACCGAGCTCAAGGGAACCTACGCGGCGCCTGCCATTGAAAAGGCCTTCGAGGTCATGGAAATGCTCGCCACCCGGCCCGAGGGGGCGCTGATCAGCGAGATCGCTACGCAGCTCGGCCGGTCAGTCGGGGAATTGTTCCGCATCGTGGTCGTGCTGGAACAGCTCGGATATCTACGCAAATCGTCGACCAGCGACCGCTACACGGTTGCCTATAAGCTGCTCGATCTCGCCTATCGCGCCACGCCGGCGCAGGACCTGATCCGCGCGGCCATGCCCGAAATGCAGGTGCTGGCGCTCGAGTCCGGCCAATCCTGCCATCTGGTCGTACCGAATGGCGGACAGGGCATGGTGATCGCGCGCGAGGAGCATCCGGGCACGCGCGGTTTCGCGTTGAAGGTGGGGGCGCAGATCGACATCATCAACAGTTGTTCGGGCCAGGTGATCCTCGCTTTTTCCAATGCCCAGCGTGCGGAGCGTATCGTGCGCGCCGCCGAGGACGAGCGGGCCATCACCGTCGATCGGAGCTGGCTGTCGGGCCGCATGGCCGCCATTCGGCGCAGTGGATATGACAGCCGCAAAAGTCCGATCACCTATGGCGTCACCGACATCAGTTTCCCGGTATTCGGTTTCGACCGCAATGTCGTGGCGGCGCTGACGATCCCGTTCCTCGAGCTGATCGATGGATCGCAAAAGGTCGATCTCGAAGCCGCCAAGGAGCTGCTACGGACCGCCACCGCCCGCGTATCCGACCGGCTCGGTTATCAGCCCGAAGGATCAGTCGGGTAAAGAGGGTGTCGTGGGGCGAGAGCGCTTGCCACATGAAAACAGATTTGCATATATGCAAATCCGTGGCGCCCGTTTGAGGCGAACCCTTCGCTTGTCGAACAGGCGGTATGCTGGACGGAGAGATCGAATGGCCACCTTTAGCAAGCGCGACGTCCTGAAGGCATCGCTGATGGCGACCATAGGGGCGAGCGTGGTGGCGCGGGGACAGAGCCAAACCGCTTCCGGCGCGAGCGACCTGGAGATACCGACGGGGCGCTTTGCGCCCACCATGCAATCGCTCAGCCAATATCAGACGCCAGATTGGTTCCGCGACGCGAAGTTCGGCATCTGGGCGCATTGGGGGCCGCAGGCCGTGCCCGGCCAGGGCGATTGGTATGCACGCTTCATGTATGTCCCGGGCCATCCGCATTACGACCATCATCTCAAGATGTACGGCCACCCGTCGGAATTCGGCTACAAGGACCTGATACCGCTCTGGACGGCGGACCGGTTCGATCCCGATGCGCTCATGGCCAAATATGCCGCGGCGGGCGCGAAATATTTCGTGTCGATGGGCGTGCACCACGACAATTTCGACCTGTGGAATTCCAAGCATCACCGGTGGAACGCCGCCGCCATGGGCCCCCAGCGCGACATTGTCGGCGCGTGGAAGGCGGCCGCCAAACGCCGGGGTCTGCGCTTCGGCGTGTCGGAGCATCTGGGGGCCAGCTATACCTGGTGGTATCCCAACCACCTCTTCGATCAGTTCTGGCCCAAGCTGGGCATCGATTATGATGGTGCCGATCCGCGCTACGCCGACCTGTATCACGACAACCGCAACGAACCTTTCCGCAACACGCCGGCAAGCTGGTACACGACCAACCCCGCATATCACCGTCTGTGGTTCAAGCGCATCCGCGACCTGGTCGACTCGTATGAGCCGGATCTCCTCTATTCGGACGGCGGCCTGCCGTTCGGCGAAGTCGGGCGTTCGCTGGTGGCGCATTTCTACAACAGCAGTATCCGCCGCAGCGGCAAGCTGGAGGCGGTCTATAATTGCAAGGACACCGGCTCGGGCGAGTTCAACAAGCAGGCGGTGGTGCAGGATGTCGAACGCGGCGTCTTGAACGGGATCAATCCGCGTCCATGGCAGACCGATACGTCGAACGGCGACTGGTTCTACAACAAGAACCAACCCTACAAGACGCCGCGTGAGGTCATCACGATGCTGGCCGACATCGTCAGCAAGAACGGCAATCTGCTGATGAACGTCGTCCTGTATCCCGACGGCAGCCTGCCTCCCGAGTCCGAGACCTTGCTAGCCGAGCTCGCGGCGTGGATGAGCGTCAATTCCGAAGCCATCCACGGGACGCGTCCGTGGCGGGTCTATGGCGAGGGGCCGACCGAGACAGCTGCGGGCATGTTCGCCGAAAAGGCGGATTATACCGCACGGGATATCCGCTTCACGACCAAGGGGGACGCTGTCTACGCGATCGTGCTCGGCGAGCCGGCGGGCGTAACCGAGATCACCTCCCTCGCCAAGGGCCGCGGCGGCCGTCCGGTCCGGCACGTCCAGCTTCTCGGCGAACGGGGACGGATATCCTATCGGCAGACCGATCGCGCGTTGGTCATCAACGTGCCGCAGCGGCTTCCCTCACGCCACGCGAGCGTGTTCAAGATCGGCTTCGCCTGAACCAGATCAGGACGGTCCGTTCGCGTCGGCGGTGACCGCGGCAACGGCGGGCGTCAGCCCCGGCCCGCTCACCTCCATCCGGATTGCCCCCGGTTTGTGGCCCGCGCGGATCACCGCCACCGCCCGGCCATGGAAAGTCGATCGCTTGCCGCCCTGGAAGCTTTCGAGCGCGGTGGGGTTGCCGTTTCCGACACCCGCCAGCACCCCGGCGCCATCGACCTTGAAGGTCAGCAGCTTGTCGGCGTCAGGCATATAGGTTGCCCGCCCCTTCGCATCGACCAGTTCGGCGGTGACATAAGCGAGATCGTCCCCATCGGCCTGGATTCTAGCGCGGTCGACCTTCAGGCGGATCGAGACGGGCGGGCCCGCTGTCTCCAGCACCCATTGCGAAGCCGGCTTGCCGCCGACATAGCCGACCGCCTTGAGTTCGCCCGGTTCGAAGCGGGCCCAGAAGACGGCCTTATATTCGGTCGCTTTCGATACAGGCTTGCGGCCGATACTGTGGCCATTGACGAATAGCTCGACCTCTTCATTCTCGGAAAAAACGACAACCTTGTGCGGCATGTAATCGGCCGGGACACCGAAACCGTTCCACATCGGATGAAGGTCGTCCTCATTCCAGTTGAGCAACGCCTGCGCGCCGCTTGCAGTCTTGTCGGGCAGCGATCCAAGCGCGCCGGCCCATTCGACGAAGGCGGACGTAGGCGTGAGGTGCGTCTTCCACAGGACCTGGCGGTAATAAGCCGCGGCGCGAAGCCGACCGGTCGCGTCAATCTCGCCCGACATGGCGAGCTGCCACGGATAGGGGCCGATGTTGAAATGGCCGTCGAAGCCGGTCCAGCCGATCCCCGCCTCGCCGAGATAGTCGAAACCGGTCCAGACGAAATCGCCGATCACCCACGGCATCGGGTCAGTCGGGGTCCAGTAATCGAACGCCTGGGTCGAAAAGGATTCGGATCCGAACATCACCCGATCGGGATGATTGGCATGGTCCGAGCCGTATCGTTCCGGGAAGTAATTGTAGCCGACCACATCCAGCGCCTTGATATAATCCTCCGCGCCGGGCCCGACCTGGTTCACCGCGGCGGTGACCGGCCGCGTGGGGTCGAGCTTATGGACGAGGTCGGAGAGAGCGCGTGCCTCCTCGTGGCCGGACGGCTTCGTGAGTTCGGGGATTTCGTTGCCGATGCTCCACAGGATCACGCTCGGATGATTGCGTCCGGATGCGATCATGCGGGCGATGTCGCTGCGCCAATCCTGCTCGAAATGGCTGCTATAGTCATGCGGCTGCTTGGCGACCGTCCAGGCATCGAATGCCTCGTCGACCACCAGCATGCCCAAGCGATCGGCTGCATCCAGCATCCCCTGGCTGGCGGGATTGTGGGCGCTGCGCACCGCATTATAGCCCGCCGCCTTCATCAGCTCGAGCTTGCGCTCGTCCGCGCGAGGCAGCGAAGCCCCGCCCAGCATGTAATTGTCGCTATGGATCGCGCCGCCGCGCAGCAAATAGCGCTTGCCGTTGATCCTTAGGCCATGCTCGGCGTCGAAGGTCACGCTGCGCACGCCGAAGCGTGTCTCACGCCGGTCGGCGATCCGTCCGCCCAGCCTGACCTCCTGGACGAGGCGGTAGAGGTTGGGCGCGTCGGGCGACCAAAGCGCCGGCCGATCGAACGTCAGTGTCTGATCGATATCGACGCTCGCTTTGCCGGCGATGGTGCGGGCGGTTTCGGCTCGGCGGATTTCGCGTCCCTGGGCATCGAGGACCGCGCTGATCAGCCGCGCCTCTGCCGGGCGATCGAGCGCGTTGGCGACGATCGTGGAGGTCCTGACTTCGGCTTTATCGTAGGTCGCGGTCGGCGTGGTGATCGTCGGTCCGTCCGCATCGATATGAACCTTGTCGAGCACGTCCAGATAGACCGGGCGGAGGATGCCCGATCCAGAATACCAGCGCGACGATGGCTGCTGGTTGTCCACCCGCACGGATATGGTGTTCAGCCCGGGCTTGACCTTGTCGCTGACGTCGAGCGTGAAGGGGGTGTAACCATAAGCATGATGACCGGCGCGCTGGCCGTTCACCCAGATGTCCGCGTTCATGTAGACCGCATCGAAACGCAGCAGCACCGTATGCGATGCCGTGTCCCGCGGCAGCCCGACCTTGAGCCGATACCAGCCGACGCCGCCCTGCGTGAAAGCGATGGCGGCCCCGCCGGGGGCTTTCGGATCGAACGGATGCGATTGGCCAGGCAGGTCTTCGATCGACCAATCGTGCGGAACGCTCACAGTGCGCCAGTTGCGGTCGTCGAAGCCGGGCTGTTCCGCGCCGGGCTGGTCCCCGCGATGGAAGTGCCAATCGGCATTGAGTTCCAGCGTGCGCGATGTCGCGGGAGCAGCAACCATCAGAGCGAAGCCGGCAAAGCTCAACAGGCGACGAGCCATTGTCCACGCCCAATGCACAAGCGATCCCGATCGGACGGGCAGTTTCGTCGCTGACATATATATTCTCGCTTCAGCTCTGATAATGATGTGGAGATATTCGGATCGGCTTCACGCCCGTAGATCGCCGCGGAGACCGAGCCTCATTTCGCCGGCCTTCCAACCACGATGCCGCCCGAACCGCGCGCAACATAGACAATACCAAATTCGGTCGGATCACCGGTCAGGATGCCGCCATCGCCAAACCGATGCACGTCGTCGTTGATACGCACCCAGCTCTTGCCCTCGTCGTCGGAGCGCCAAATGCCCGACACGCCCTTGACCTTTCCCGACAGAAAGACGGCGGGATAGGTCTGGCCGGGTGCGGCCTTGCCGAAGCCGATATGCCAGGCCTCGTCGACGCCCTTCACGCCGGTGAGAGGCGCTGCCGCGTCGGCGGAATGAAGCAGGCCGAAAGGCGCCGCCAGCCACAGGTCGCGCATATGCCCGGGCGCGACCGCGAGCTCTGCGCCTTGCCAGCCGGCCACAGGCGGGATGCCCTTGACCACAGAGGTGAAATTCTTGCCGCCGTCGGCGCTGACCAATATCTGCCCGCCCGCGCGATCATGAACGTAGAAGACGCCGTTCACGGCCTTGTCGGCGATCGGGGTCAGCGTGGCATCGGGGTCCTGCGGCCATCCCGCGGAGGGAATCCAACTCCGGCCTTTGTCGAACGAAAAATAGGCTTTGTCGTGAGGGATACTCCACACCATCGACGTCCCCGCCGCCGACACAGCGACGGGGCCCATCGTGCGCCAATTTCCTTTCGCATCCTGCGGCGCATAAGGCGGCGCCGAGGGAAAGGCAGTCCAGTGCAGGCCACCGTCCTCGGAATAAAATCCATAAGGCTTGTTGTCGGCTGAACGCACGACAACGGCAGGATTAAGCCACGCAACGTCTACTGATCGGTGAGATTCGTTTGGTGAGAACAGGCCCGAAGCGGCGGGCGACCTGGTCAGGTCATCCCAGCCCCCGCCCGCGACATCGCCCATCGCAGCGAGGAGGGTGGCGCCTTTCGGCGGCGAGACCATCGCGATGACCGCCGTCTCCTCAAGATTGTCGTCGGCGAAATCGAACTTGACCCGCTGGCCCGATCCGGCCGCGGTCAGGTTGCGCGTCATCCACACGCCGCCGCCCGTTCCGTAGATCATCTCGTCGGGGTCGAAGGGGTTAATCTTCACGTCGGAAACCCAGCTGCCCATTTGGTCCTTGGCAGCGTTGGTCACCTGCATGTCCCGCTCCAGCCAAGGGAAGCGCGACTTGTCGTGATAAGAAACCGAGGTCAGCGCCAGCCAATGATTTCCGCCATCGCGCGACAGGAAGATTTCGTCGGGGCCAGGCCACCAATGGTCGATCGTCGATGTAACGATTGTGCCGGGGTGGGCGGGGTCGACGTCGATGCCCGAATAACCAAATGTCCCCGCGCTGCCTCCCGGGCGCATCGGTGTGATCTGCTCCCATTTGCCCGTCTTGAGGTCCATCTTCCAAACGCCGCCGTTGACGACGTTGGCGGGGTTGATCTCGTTCTTCGATTTCCCGTCGCCCGCGGCGAACGTGACGTAGAGGAATCCGTCGGGACCGATAACCGCATGCTGCGGCGTCTGCGCCGGCGCGCCGCGCACGAGATCGAAGGTCGCGCCGCCATCGCGACTGACATAGAGGCCGCCATCGGCTTCACCCGAACCGGCATAGATCGTCTGGCTGGGAGCGCCCTTCGTCCCGGAATTCGGATCGAACAGGACCAGGGTCACGTTGGAGCGCGGGAAACCCCCGACCTTCGCGAAGCTCTTCGCGCCGTCGGCGCTCTTCCACAGGCCGTTCTGGTTGGAGCCGAGGAAGAGGATGTCGCCTGTGTTCGGATCGACCTGCAGGCGCTCGCCCGCGCCGCGCCCATCGGCATTGCCGCCCAGCTTGAACGGCAGGTCTGTCTTCGCCCAATTCGCACCCTGATCGTCCGAGCGCAGGACCACCGCATTGGGGCCCCACTGTCCAAGATAGAGGCCGCAGGCGAGATAGACCTTTTTCGCATCGGCGGGGTCGAGCGCCAGGCTGAAGACGCCGATCATGTCCAGATCGGCGTGCGGAAGCCCGTCGAGCAACGGGATCCACTGCCGCGAAGCAAAGTCGTAGCGGTTCGCGCCGCCGACATCGGTTCGGGAATAGAGAAGGTCCTTGACCTTCGGATGATAAATCAGGCCATCGACATAGCCGCCCCCGCCCCATGGCACGGTACGCCAGCTGTAGTTCGACGCCGTTTCGGCCGCCGCGCCGGCGAGCGGCATCATCGCGATGCCCGCGGCCAGGCAGGCCAAATGAATAACGGTCCTCATCCGGCCTTTCGCCTCCCCGCGATGCCGTTCGCCACGATAACCCGGCCGGATTTTCTCCGTCACCGGCCGCTCACGACGGCATTTGTCTTACAAATCAATTTAAGTCATAACTTTGAGGCGAGGTCCATGGCGCACTCCCCTTTTTGATGACTGAATGCCGCTGATTCTGACGGAAAAATCGAGCCGTGATCCGGCTTGGAACGCACCGATCCGGCACAAGGGCGACAGAGTCCGCCCCGTAACTTCCTCGAAAACTCCCTTGGAAGTTAGCCGGTGCTTGGTTTTTGAGCGCCAGATCGGGAATGAAAGAAAAGCCCATTCGGGCTGCGCGAATCGCATGGCCTTTCGCCGGCGCCTTTATCTTCTCGTTGGCTGAAGGGACTCCAGAGGCGCGAATGCCGGAAGCGTTCCCCTTGTTTCGATCTCTTCGGCGGTCCCAAGCCGCAGTACACCGGCTTCGCCTCCGTCGAACGAAACCCAGCGCGGGACGGATGGCCCGTTGGGATTTCCGGTCCTGGCAAAGTTGGTCCAATATGTCGCCATCTGTTCCGATAGCGCGCGGTCATCGGGATTCCAGGCCCGCTTGTCCTGGTCGAGTTGGTCGAGAGCGAACGGAATTTCCGCACCATGCCCGGCTTTGCAGCCATAGCCGCATCGGCCGCTCGGCTCCGCGGGCCAATGGACGAAATAATAGAGATAAGTCCCCTCGCGCGGCGATTGCCGGTGAAGCTGCGCCCAAGCCCACATGCGCCAACCCCACCAGTCGGTGGTGAAGCGCTCCAGGCTCGATCGCGCCTCCGCGTCGTTCCCGGCGGGATAGGCGGCAAGGAACGCCTCCGGGGGTGGCCGGCGCAACAGCCTGGCGACGAGCGGACGGTAATTGGCGGTGGTAAAGTCGTTGGTGCCGAATATCTCCGGGGCGAGATCTACGCCCTCGTTCGAGTTCCATCCGAGCAGCAGCGGCACATGATTGTACCGGCCCTCGCGGTACGCCGCGGTCATGTCCTCCCGGATCAGCTGTCCATCCACTACGGTGCGCGGCGACCAATTCTGGCGCAGCAATTCCTCCGCTGGCGCCCGGCGCAAGGCAGAGAGCGTCGGCCGTCCAATCATCCGTCCGAACGTAGCTCCCGTCATTTCGGCCGCGGCCTTGTCATAGTCGGCGAGTTCCTCGCCCGTCAGCGGAATGCCGTCATTCCCGCTCTCGGCTATAGCGCGCTGGAACAGGCCGGCGGCCAATGGAGACGTAGTGAGGATCGCGACGGATTCGCTCCCCGAGGATTCGCCCATGATCGTAACGCGCCGCGGATCGCCGCCGACCGCACCGATATTGCGCCTGATCCAGCGCAGTGCCGCGATCTGGTCGAACAGGCCCTGATTGCCGGAGATATGATCCCGCTGCGTCAGTTCGGGATGCGCGAAGAAGCCGAAGATACCCAACCGATAGTTGAGCGTCACCACGATCACGCCGCGCCGCACGAGGCGCGTGCCGTCATAGAGCGTTTGGGCGCCCGATCCGCCGAAGAAGCCGCCGCCATGGATCCAGACCATGACCGGAAGCCTGGTTTTGCCGGATTGGATCGGTGCCCAGATATTCAGGTAGAGACAATCCTCGCTCTGCCGCTCCGTGATCCAGGCCGCTGTTTGGCGGCAGGCGGGCGCGAAGGACGCCGCCTGGCGGACCCCGGCCCAGCGCCGCGGCGGCTGCGGCTTGGCCCACCGTAGTGGACCGACCGGGGGTGCGGCGTAAGGGATACCCAGAAAGCGCGCGATGCCATTCTGTGCCGATCCCGCCACCGCACCTTCCGTGAAGCGCGCCGTTTGCGCCAGCGCCGGCGCGGCGATCATCACGGCGAACATCGCCAGGATCAGCGCCGATACCCGCCGCGCGACAATCAGCCGCAAAGCCGCCGCCTCGCACGCCCAATGGCACGGCCCAATCCGCATTCCCGTCACCCCCCAGGCGCGATCGCGCCGATAAAGCCGACGCGGTTTAGAGCCTGATCGTTTTTGGTGGAAGCGCTTCGCGCTTCCGCCGAGAGCGTGAATCAGGCTCCAAGCTGCTTCAGCTCGAAGCGATCAAGGTCTAGTGCGCGCGCTTCAGCATGCCATGCATCGCGATCCAGCGGACATATTCGTCGAACCAGCCGGTGCTGGTGGTGGGCTTCGGATACATGCCGAAGCCGTGGCCGCCCTGTTCGAACAGGTGGAACTCGACCGGCCGCTTCGCCGCGCGCCAGCTGTCGATCAGACCATAGCCGCCATTGCCGAACAACGGATCGTCGGCAGCAAGCGCGACGAACAACGGCGGCGCGTCGGCCGGCACGGTCACCGACGCCAGCGAACCATAGATGATACTGATAAAGGCGGGCTTGGCGTCATCTCCCCTGAGCGTGGCCGCCATGGTGAGCCCGGCCCCCGCGGAGAAGCCGACCATGCCGATGCGGTCGGGATCGACATGCCATTCCGCCGCACGCTTGCGGATCAGCGCGAATGCGGCGCGCGCGTCAGCGATCTGCGGCGCGAGATCGTCCATTGGATTTCCCGGTTTTCCCGCTGGCGGACGGGCGGCACGCGAGAACATGTCCGCCATAGATTGTTGGAATGCCGCCATGTCGGGCGGCGTCGGGCGGAGGCGATATTTGAGCACGAAAGCGGCCACGCCCTTGTCCGCGAGTGCCTTGGCGACGTCCCAGCCTTCATTCTCCATCGACAAGGTCATGAAGCCGCCGCCCGGCGCAACGATCACCGCGGCGCCGCTTGCCTTGGCCGGATCGGGCAGGAAAGGCGTCAACGTGGCGACCGTGACGTTGCGCGCGAAGACGCTGCCATATTGCTTGTGCCATGCCTCGGGCGCGGTTGCGCCGGGAAGCGGACCGGTACCGAGTTCGATCGCGTCCGGCTGTGCCGGGGTCGCGATCGGCGTCATCTTGTCATTCTGCGCCAAGACAGGCGTTGCGAGGCTGCACGCGATAGCCGCGAGCAACGGCATGCAGGCCCGCCGCACCCGATTCACTTCCGTAACGCCGATCCCCTGCGCCATTGCCGCTCTCCCGATATCGCGACCGGTATCGCCGGCCGACGCGCTTATTTGTCCAACAAATGCAGCGCGCCTGCCGGCGAGTCAATCCGATCCTATCCTATCGGATTTCTCGGCTCGTTGGGAACCTCAGGCCGCGAAGCAGGTCTGACGCTGTTCGCCCAAGCCTTCGATGCCGAGGCGCACGACATCTCCGTGCTTGAGGTACCAAGGCTCCGGCTTCTGGCCGAGCCCGACTCCGGGCGGCGTTCCGGTCGTGATGATGTCGCCCGGCTCCAGCTCCATGAAGCGCGCGCAATAAGCGACGATCTCGGCGATGGTGAAGATCATGGTGGAGGTGTTGCCGTCCTGGAGCCGCCGGCCGTTGACCTCGAGCCACAGCGACAGCGCCTGCGGATCGCCGACCTCGTCGGCGGTGACGAGCCAGGGGCCGACCGGGCCGAAGGTCGGAAAGCCCTTGCCCTTGTCCCAGGTCGGGCCGCGCTCCAGCTGCCAATGGCGTTCCGAAACGTCGTTGACCACGCAATAGCCCGCGACATGGCTCAGCGCATCAGCCTGGTCGATCTGATGGGCACGCGTGCCGATCACAACACCCAGTTCGACCTCCCAGTCGGTCTTCTCCGAACCGGGCGGAATCAGGATCGGGTCATTGGCGCCCTGAAGGCAGCTTACCCATTTGTTGAAGACGACCGGTTCTGACGGGATCGGCAGGTTCGATTCCGCCGCATGGTCGGCATAATTGAGGCCGATCGCGATGAACTTGCGCGTGCCGGCAACCGGCACGCCATAGCGCGCGCCGCGAGGCGCCAGCGGAAGCCCATCAAGCGCAACGCCGCGCAAGCGCGACAGGCCTTCGGCGGACAATAGATCGGGTCCGATATCCGCTACCACCGACGAAAGGTCGCGGATCGCGCCGTCTGCATCGACGATGCCCGGCTTCTCCTGGCCGGCAGGGCCGAAGCGGCAGAGTTTCATTTCAGAACGTCCTTTTCATTTGGGCGAATGGATCGCCGGCCAGCACGGAGCGGTCCACTGCCTCGATCGAGGCGCAACCGGCAAGTGTCATCACCACGCGGAGTTCGCGGGCGAGGATCGAGAGCATCTCATCCACGCCGCTCTCCCCCTTCGCGGAAAGTGCCCACAACCACGCGCGGCCGAGCAATACGCCTTTCGCGCCAAGCGCGAGCATGCGCAGCACGTCAAGGCCCGACCGCACGCCGCCGTCGGCCAGGATCCTGATCCTGTCGCCGACCGCGTCCGCAATCGCGGGCAGCGCGTGCGCCACCGAGGGCACCCCATCCAGCTGGCGGCCGCCATGATTGGACACCACAATCCCCTCCGCGCCATAATCGGCGGCGGCCTTGGCATCGATCGGATCGAGGATGCCTTTCACCACCAGCGGACCGTCCCACGCGGCACGCAGCCAGTCGAGGTCCTTCCACCGGATACCAGGGTCGAAATTGTCCGCCATCCAGCGGATATAATCACTCATCCCGCTGTCGGCGCCGAGCACCGGAACCAGATTGCCGAGCTGATGAGGCCGGCCGCGCAGGCCGACGTCCCAGGCCCAGCCGGGCTTGCCGAGCGCCTGCACGACTCTGCGCATTGGACCACGCGGACCGGACATGCCTGACCGAGGATCGCGATACCGGATGCCGGGCGTCGGCATATCGACCGTGAAGACGAGCGTTTCCGCGCCCTTTTCCTTCGCCTGTGCAAGCAGGTCACGCATGAAGCCGCGATCCCGGACGACGTAGAGCTGGAACCAGAGGCGCGCCAAAGGTGCGCCCGCGCGCACCTCATCGAGCGGGCAAAGACCCACTGTGGACAGCGTGAACGGCACGTCATGCGCGGCGGCAGCACGCGCCGCCTGGACCTCGCCTCGGCGCCGGAACATGCCGCCAATCCCGATTGGCCCCAATGCCACAGGCAGCGATTGGAGCCGCCCGAACAGAGAGGTCGAGAGATCCACCTGCGCCACATCCTGTAGGACGCGCTGGCGGATCAGCACCTGCTCCAGATCCGATACATTGCGCCGCAACGTCTCCTCGCCGAGCGCGCCGCCGTCCGCATAATCGAACAGGAAGCGCGGGAGGCGTCGCCGCGCCGCTTCCCTGAAATCACCGATGGAGACGATTGGCGGCACGCGCGGTCAGGCCATCGTCCAGCCGCCATCGATCGCGATGGCGGTTCCGGTCGTGTAGGCGCTCTCGTCGCTGGCAAGGTATAGCGCGAGCTGCGCCACTTCCTCGGCGCTGCCGATGCGTCCCATCGGCTGGCGCTGGATGAAGGCGGCGCGCGCCGCCGCCGCATCCCCGGTCGCCGCCAGCCGGCCGTCCAGCGAAGGCGATTGCACCGTGCCTGGACAGATCGCGTTGCAGCGGATGCCGCGTCCAACATAATCGAGCGCGATCGACCGGGTCAGGCCAACCACCGCACCCTTGGACGCGCAATAAGCGAGGCGGTTGGGCACGCCGATCATCGCGCCCGCCACGGACGCGATGTTGACGATCGCCCCCTTCCCCGCGGTCAGCATCGCCGGAAGCACCGCCTGCGTCATCCGGATCGTGGCGCGCACGTTGAGGTCGAACGACAGATCGAGCCCTCGCTCTGTCGTGGCCAGAAGGTCCCCCGCATCGACATAGCCCGCGCAATTCACCAACACGTCGAGCGTGCCCGCCGCCGCACCCGCCGCGGCGACCGCTTCGGGATCGAGCAGGTCGGTCACGCATGTTTCGCAATCGCGCAAGGTCGCAAGAGCGTCGGCCTGCACGTCGAGCGCAATCACCGATGCGCCTTCGCGCACGAACAATTCGACGATGGAACGGCCAATTCCCTGGGCGGCCCCCGTGACGAGGACCTTCTTCGCGGCAAGACGGGGCATGATCAGAGTCCGATTTGTTAAGGGTGATCGCTCTGGCGGAAGACGAGTTCGGCTTCCGGCCAATCCTGTTCGGCGTTGCCGGGGCGCCGTTGCAGCGTCCCCATTCGCCGATGCCAATCCACCAGATCGGGAACGAGCGCGCTTTCGCGATCGAGTCCCTCGGGATCAAAATCCTCCGCTACGGTCATGATCATCACGAGCCGATCGGCGTAACGGAAGATTTCCAGATCGAGGATGCCGTGCCGGCGCTGCGCATCGAGCACCGCCGCCGGGGTCTGCCCTAGGCTATGCGCCGTGTCATACGCCGCAAACACCTCGGGATCTTCCGCCAAATCCTGCACGCGCACGATCCGGCGGGACGTGGCCAAGCCGGTTTCTGCCATCAACGCTTCTCCGGCTCGATGCCGGAGCGTTCGATGATCGCGCGCGCCTCCGCCGGCCATGCGGCTTTGGGTACGAGCACGTTGTTGACGTCGCGATTGTTGAGATAAGGGGTCCAGGATCCGGTCCGCCGTCCGGAATCGTACCAATTGTCGATCGCTTCATTGTCCATCGCGGTACGGCGCGGCGCGATATTGTCCTGCGAGTTCAAATTGAGCCACACGCCGACATTGCTGACGACGTTGTTGCGCAACGTCACGTAACGCGAGCCTTCGTCTAGGTAGAGCGCGATCCCACCGACCACGTTGTAGATATAATTATCGGCGATCAACGCGCCTGGATCGGCCGAGAGATGATAAATGGCGCCGCCGTCCGGAAACCATTGTTTGACCTCGTGCACGCGGTTGCCGACGACCACCGTGTCGCGCAGGATCGTGGGCGTGGTGTAGAGCAAATTGCCCGGCTGGTTATAATAGCCGCGGTTCGCGGTGAGGTAAGCGGCGCTGCCGCCCGGATCGTTGACGCCCCAGCCCCAGCCGACATCGATGCCGTCATAGGGCGTATCGGACACGTCATTGTGCCAGATCACTGCGCCGCTCGCATAAGTGACCAGGATCGCCGCCTGTTCGCGATATTGCTGCGATACGGTGCGCACGACATTGTTGCTGATCGCTATATCGCGAACGGCCATCTCGGGGCGGGACGGATGGTGCGCATCGGGGCGCACCCCGCCGACCATGATCGCACCGCCCGCAAGATCGGTGAAGCGCGAGCGGCGCACGTCGATCGCGGACGCGCCCAACCCGATGCCGCTTTCGTTCGCGTCCGGATTGTTGCCGATGCCGAGCGCGATCTGCCCAAGCTGCGTGAATTCGTCATGGTCGAACACGATCCGCGTCGCGGCCGCAACCTGCACCGCAGCAGGCTGCTGGCGCCATTTGTTGCGCATCGCCTCGAACGCCCAGCATCCCCATGAACAATCGCGGATCGGATCGCCGGGATAGCCGGCCCACTCGCCCGCGAGGAAGGAACCGCTCTGCTGGCTGGCATAACCTTCGGGCCCTGACGGCAGCAGCCAGCTGGTGTAGCGGAAGCTCAGGCCCCGAAACTCCAGGTCCTTGACCGGCTCATCATAGCTGCCCGCGATCGACATCAGCGCTTCAAGCCGGGGAAGGACCACCTCGATCCGTTTCATGTCCTCGCCCGCGGCGGGCTTATAATAAAGCTTGCCGGCTGCCGGATCGGCGAACCACTGACCGCCCTCGCGCAGGAAGGCGAGCGCGTTGACGAAAAACAGCCCGGCATTGTCGCCCCACACCGAGCGCGCGAACGTGTCATAGCCGACCAGATTGTTGCGCCATCCCGGCTGCTGCATGACGATGCGATTGCCGTCGATCCGGTCGACCATCGCGTGACGGTCGGTGAACCAGCCGGTCGCCTCCACTTCCAACCGGCGCTGGTCCGGAAGCTTTGCCAGGAAACCCCACGCCGGATCGACGATCTCGATGCCCCAGTCATGGAAGGCGAACGCCGTGCGCGGCGCCCGGACCGCGGCGCGCGGCGCCATGTGGCCGGCGACCCATAATTGCCGGGGATCGACCCCGCGCGGAATGTCGGCGGACCAGATGCCACGCTCCGCATCCGCAAGCTTCCACCCGCTGACCGGCGTGCCACCCGACAAGATCGGATGCGCGCCCGGCGCGGCTTCCCAACGCACGGTATAGCCATTCTGGCCGCCGTCGGCAGCGGTGAAGCGCAAAGGCGCCGGGAGCCGGTAGACGCCTTCGGCAATCTGGACCGTGACGTCATGGTCGGGGTTCAACCGCCGCACCGCGACTTGCGCCTGCATTAGTGTGGCGAGCGGATGCGCCGCCGAACCGTCGCCATCGTCCGATCCCCTGGGTGAGACCGCGATCACCACCGGGACCGGCGTTGGGCGATTGCTGATGTGGATCACGCCTGGGCCATGCGCGCGGCTCGCCGACGGTGCCTCGAAGACCGGAATGCTGGGAGCGGGCGGCAATGCCGCCGTCGATGGGAGTGCCAGCGCGCCGGCCGCGGTCAGCGCGGCAAACGTGGCTTTGTTAAGCTGCATCATCAAACTCCAGCGCGTAGAATTCAGTTGCCGCTCCCGCGAACAGGCGACCCGCGTCCGCGCCGGCGCGCGCCGCCATGCGGCCGGAATCATCGAACCAGCGCCGCCAATCGTCTCCTGAAAGGCGCACGACCGGCCAGTCGCTGCCCCACATCAGCCGGTCGCCGAACGCCGCGACGAGATGTTCGACATATGGCATCAGCGCATCGGCGGATTGTCCCGCCGCCTGCTCGGTGCGCAGCCCGGACAGCTTGCAATAGAAACCGAGGTCCGCGAGCGCTGCAATGTCGGCACGCCAGGGATCGAGCACCCCCTGGTCGGCGTGCGGCTTGGCGGCATGATCAATCACGACCGGCAGATCCGGCCGTCGCTCCGCCAGTCGGGCGAGCATCGGCAGATGACGCGGCTGAACCAGCGCATCGAGCCGAAGCCCGCGCGATGCCATCGCATCGAGCGCGGGCGCCACTGCCTCCTGCAGCAGCCAATCCGTATCGGGGATTGACTGAAGCATAGGGCGCAAACTGCGCAATTTCGGATCGCGGGAGAGCGCCTCGATCCGCGCGACAGCATTCGGCGCGGCAAGATCGACCCAGCCCACGACTGCGGCCACGATCGAATGTTCGCGCGCGAGCGCGAGCATCCAATCGGTGTCCGCATCGGTCGGCTGCGACTGGACGAGCACGGTCCCCTCAAGCTCCACGCCCGCCGTCTCGGCCGCAAGATCGCCGGGTCCGAAGTCGCGGAAAATCGCGGCCTCGTGCGCCGTCGGCCATTCGTGACCGGGTGTGGACAAGGACCAGAAATGCTGATGGGAATCGATCACGCGCATTGTTGTCCGCCACTCGCCCAAGGTCGAGCCGCACCCCTAACCGACACGGTCATCCCCCGAACAGCCATCACCGTACCGACCGGATGGGGAGCACAAAGCATGCCCCGGCCACCACGAACACGGCGGCGAGGCAGAAGAGCAGCGGGTAATTGTTGCCCGTCGCGCTGAGCAGTGCCGCGGCCATTGCGGGGCTGAGGATCTGCGGAATGTTGATCGCCGTGGTCAGGATGCCCAGATCCTTGCCCGTCGCCTCCTCGCCCTCGGGTCGGGCCGGGAGGACGCGCGTCATCAGCGCGAGGTCCACCGACATGAAAGCGCCGTAACCGATGCCGATCAGGACCGCATAGCCGAACATGCCGGGGATATTGGGCGATGCGAGCGGCGCGACCACCGCCAGTGCCATGAGGATTCCGGCGAGGAAAACCAGCGGCTTCAAACGGCCGAGCCGATCGGCAAGCCACCCGGACATCAGGCTGGAGACGACCAGCGCCACCAAGGTGACCGAAGACATGCGCGCGATCATAGCATTCGCATCGGCCTGGCTGAGGCCGATATGATCTTCCAGGATGTAGAGCAGGTAGGTCAGGATTCCCTGATAGCCCATGTAGATCGAGAAGCGGCCGAAGAAGGCCCAGGCAAAATCGGGGTGCTGGCGCGGGCTGACCCAGAAGCCGCGCAGGAAAGCCCCCAGCTTAAAGGGCGGCGGTGCGGGAAAATCCGCCGGCAGCAGAGGTTCGGGATTGAAGATCACGAACGACGCACAGGCCAGCATGACCCCAGTGCCCAGGATAGCATAGGCGAGGAACATGTGAGCCGCGAGCAGACCGCCGAAGATCGTCCCGGCGGAAAGCCCGGCGGTCATGGTCGCGCCGACCACGCCTGATACCGTCCCGCGCTCGCCTGGCGGGAACCGGTCCGCAACCACCGTGGTGATGGGCGGCAGCATGCTGTTGAGGCCGACCGTCGCCAAAAGCCATAAAGCCGTGATGCCGACGATGTTGCCGCCGTGCGGTATCAAGATGGTCGCGACGCCTCCGACCAGGCTTCCCCAGACGATCCACGGCGTGCGCCGGCCGAAGCGGCTGCGCGTTCGATCCGAAAGCGCGCCCGAGACAGGCGTCGTCGTCGTGCTGAACACCGACGTGATGGCAAAGACGATGCCGAGCGTGGCGGTCTTGCCGGCCGGATCGATGTTCTGGATCTGGTTGGGCAGCAATACCCCCAGGATCGCCGCGAAGAGCGCGAACAGCACGAAGAACACTGCGCCCAGGCTGATCACGAGGATCCACTTCTGCCGGCCCGCCATGGCGGATGGCGTGAAGGGCATGACCATTTCGGCGACGCCGCTCATGCGGCCACCGGCAAAGCGCCACCGCTCGCGCGCGCCGCATCGCGCAGACTCAACCCGTGACCCGGCATATCGCGGCCGTGGATAAGACCATCGGCCATGGCGAACGGCTCCTCGACGAGATGGTCGAAATTCTGGAAACTATATTCCAGCCACCGCACGCCCGGCAGCGCGAGCGCCATATTGACCCCCAGTTCAAGGAAGGTGTTGCCCAGCGTCACTTCGATATTGACGTCGTTGGCCAGCCAGCCGACGCGCATCACGTCGGACACCTGGCCATGGACGTTGAGCATGTCGCAGGCGCGCGCTTCGATAAGCTTCCGCTTGCCGGTCAAATCGAGATATTCGCCCGAATTGATCCGGCTGATGCCGAGCGAGCGCAAAAGGCGCAGGCCGTCGAAATCGTCGCGGGGAATCGGATCCTCGACCCAGTAAATTGCATGGCCCGCGCGTTCGAACAGCCGCAGCGCCTGGATCGTTTCCTGCGCAGTCCAGGCCTCGTTGGCATCGATCATGATTGGCCGATCGCCGCCGGTCGCCTGGCGCAACAGGTCGAGCCGGTGCAGGTCCCGCTCGATGTCGGGATGACCGACCTTGATCTTGTACCCCGCAAATCCCCGTTCGCGGGCCTTGCCGAAAAGCTCGACGAAATCATGGTCCGGAAGGTGATAATCGAGGCCGCTCGCATAGACCGGCACCGAACGCCGTGTGGCGCCCAGCATCTGCCAGAGCGGCAATCCCGATTGCTTCGCGAACAGATCCCAGACGGCGTGCTGGATCGATTCCTCGAACGGCAGCGTCATGCGCCGCACGTTGCCGCCGCGGAGCCGCTGCACGCCCAAAGCCACCGCAGAGGGATGGCGTCCCTCGAGCGCGGCCCACGCCTCGGCCCGGAAAATGCGTTCGATTTCCTCGGCACTGGGAAGCGGCACGAACAGGGATTGCGCGAAGCCCAACCCGACCCGGCCAGCATCGTCGATGATCTCGACGGCCACGACCTGCGCCTCCTCCGCGCGGACCTGCGAGTCACCGATGATGCGATCCCGGGCGAATTGCATCCGCGTCAGGCGGAAACCCTCGATCAGACCGGATACAGACATTCCAGATTCCCTTTTTGATATTTCATCATGTCGTCGAAAGATCGGCCGCTGGCAACCCTTCTTGCCGCGACGCGGGCGCGCTTTGGACTTCGCGGCAGCTGCGGTCGGCCGAAAGACGCAGCACCATGTCGGCGCGGGCCGGCATCTCCCGAAGAATATGGCGCGTCAGCCGCTCGTAATGCTGGACGAAGCGCGCGACGGCGGCCTCGTCCATGACGCCCGCCCCCTCCCCCGACGTCCGCCGCAGGCCGACCTCTTGCTCCTGACGCCATCGGCCGACCGTTTCCCAATCGGGCGCGGCGAGCAGGATCAGCAGGTCGAGCCGCGCAAACAGATCCTGATACGCACCCGCAAGCACCGCATTGACCATCCTGCGCCAGCGCCCGTCGGGATCCTCGATCCGTTCGAGATCGTTGACCGGTTCGGTGAGAGCCTCTTCCGCTTGGGGGACCGCCCCGACGCACCAGCCTTCGAAAATGACCAGATCGCACGGTGCGCAGGCCTCACGCCACATATCCGATGGCGCCCGATCGTCCTTTGCCTTGTCGAAGCGGGGCAGCCGCGTCGTTTCGCCCGCACGCAGCGCGTCCAACGTCGCGATACCGAGCGCAACATCGTGGGTGCCGGGCACGCCCCGCGTCGCGAACAGGGGATGCTGGCTTTGCGCCAATGCAGCGCGCTCCGCCCGCGTCAGATAAAGATCGTCGAGCGACAATGTCGCCGTGCGCGGGAAACGACGCGCGAGCGCTTCCGCCAATGTCGACTTGCCGCTGCCTTGCGCGCCGCAAATGCCCACGACGAGAGGGCGTCTCCGCGTCCGCGCAAGCGCATCCGCGAGCCGATCGGCGAGGACCAGCTCAGGCGACACGATCGGATAGCTCGCGCCCGCCGAAGAAGGCGTCGAGATTGGCAAGCGCCTGCATGCCCATCGCGGTGCGCGCCTCGATCGTGGCGCTGCCGAGATGGGGCAGCAGCACGCTATGCGGATGTGCGAGCAATGCCGGATGAACGGCAGGTTCGTCCGAATAGACGTCGAGCCCGGCCGCAAACAGCTTGCCTGACGTCAGCGCCTCCGCCAGCGCGGCCTCGTCCACGACCGATCCGCGCGCCGTGTTGATGAAGATGCCGTGGGGCCGCATCGCCGCGAAAAAGGCCGCATCGATCAAGCGATGGGTCTCGGCGCCACCCGGAACGTGCAGCGAAACCACGTCGGCCGTCTCGGCGAGCGCGGACAGGCTCGGCAGGCGCACCGCCTCCAGCGCCTGCTCAACCTCGGGGGCTGCGGGGCTTCGACTATAATAAGCGATCCGCATGCCCAGGGCGCGGGCCTTGCGCGCCGTCTCCTGCGCGATGCGCCCGAAGCCGACCAGGCCGAGCACGCGTCCGGACAGGCCCCGTCCGACCAGATGCGTCGGGTGCCAGCCGCGCCATTCGCCGGCGCGCAATTGCCGGTCGCCCTCCATCGCGCGGCGGCTCGCCGCCAATATCAGCAGGATAGCGAGCTCGGCGGTCGCCTCGGTCAGCGCACCGGGCGTGTTGGTGACGACCACCCCGGCGGCGCGCGCGGCGGCCAGGTCGATATGATCGACGCCGGCGCCATAATTGGCGAGGATACGGACGCGCCGGCCGGGCAGCGCCAGCAACTCCGCGTCGATCCGGTCGGTGATGGTCGGGACGAGCGCGTCCGCCTCCATCATCGCGCGCTCGAGCGACTGACGGTCCAGCGGCGCGTCCGACGGATTGAATATGGTCGCATAATGCGACGAGAGCGCGGCCTCGACGGCTTCCGGGAGGCGCCGCGTCACGCGCACCAAGGGCTGCGCCCGGATATCGCTTTTGTCACTCCCCATGGCTGGGGACCAACTGGTTCGGGACTGGTGCGTCGACGCGGATCAGACCCTCGTGGCGCAGCTCGGACCAGAAATCGTCAGGGATGACCGCCCCGTGCCAGGCCATGGTCTGCCGCACATGATCGGGATTACCCAGCCCCGGAATCACGCTCGCGACGACGGGATGCGCGAGCACGAAAGCCAAGGCGGCGGCCGGCAGCGGGACGCCATGCGCCGCGGCGATTCCCTCCATGCGCGCGACGCGCTCGATCAACGCTATGGGCGCGGCGTCATAATTGTAGCGGATCGCGCCTTCCGACCGCGTGCCCGTTACCAGAATACCGCTATTGTAGGGCCCGCCGACGACCACCTCCACGCCGGCTTTGGCGCACGCCGGAAACAGTGCGTCCAGCGGCTCCTGTTCCAGCAAAGTATAGCGGCCCGCGAGCAACAGGATGTCGAGCGGTGCCATCTCCAGCGCCCGCATGCTGACCGCGATTTCGTTCACGCCCAGGCCAAAGGCGTTGATCGCGCCCTCATCCCGCAACCGCACCAGCGCATCGAACCCGCCACCATCGGTCAGCTGCCGCCAATAGATCTCGTCCTCCGCGCCATGGACCATCCGCCCGATGTCGTGGACCAGCAATATGTCGATGCGCGCCAGACCTAGCCGATGAAGGCTCGCCTCGAACGAGCGCAGGATGCCGTCGTGGCTGTAATCGTAGCGCGCACGAAACGGCATCGGCGAGAGGAAGCCGTCACGCTCGGAATCGTCGGTTATCGTCGGATCGGGCACGAGCAGCCGGCCGACCTTGGTCGAGACGACCACATCGGGACGCGCGCGCAGCGCGTCGCCGATCCGCCGCTCGCTCGACCCGCGGCCATAATGCGGCGCCGTGTCGAAATAACGCACGCCCGCGTCGAGCGCCGCGTCGACCGTCGCGCGGGCGGTCGCGTCATCGACGCGGTGGAACAGATTGCCGATCGCGCCGCCGCCGAAACCGATCGGGCATTCCCTGGGCAAATTACTGATCATGCTACTTTCCGCAACGAGCGCAAGGCGCGGGGAGCACCTGAATAAGCAACGAAGGCGACGGCGACCATGGCGAGCCCTGAACAAAATCGCCGCGGCCCGAGGACCGCAGCGACGAGGTGTGGGACAGGGTTGGATCGGCTGCTTTCGGCATGCATTTTTACATTATGAACCGGGGTGCCGATCAGAACCTCACCCGGACTCCCGCACTGTAGCGGCGCCCGACGCGGCGATATTCCTGAGTGTTGATGGCCACGTTGGCATAATGGAACTCCTTGGAGTTCGTCAGGTTCGTCGCATCCGCGGTCAGGATGAAATTGTCGGTAAGCGACACCTGAATCCCGGCATCGAGCTGGCTGTAGCTGTCGCTGAACTCGGGAACACCGGTCTGCGTCTGGGGAACGAACAGATAGCGGTCTCTCCAGGTATAAGAGGCACGTAGCTGCAACGGCCCCTTTTCGTAGAAGCCGACCACGGTGTAGCTGTTCTTCGAAAGCCCCTGCAGCGAATAGCTCACCGCATTCTTGGCCGCGTTCGAATAGCTCGCGTTGCTGCTGGTGTAGGTATAGCTGAGCTGCGTCCCCAAACCGTCGAACGGACCAGGCAGCCATTTGAACAGCGTCCGGTAGCTGAGCTCAGCTCCCTTCACCGTCGCGCCCTTACCATTGACCGGCTGATCGATGATGAAGGTGACCTGGTCGACCTTCTGCGTGCTGACGCCACGCGTGATGAACGAGTCGATCGACTTGTAGAACAGCGTCGCGGACAGCAGCGAATCCCGGTCATAATACCATTCGAGCCCGCCTTCGACCTGCGAAGCCCTGAACGGCAACAGATTGGGATTGCCGCGCGTGATGCGCTCGTTGCCGGGATTGCTGGTGATGCTCTGCGCCGAGGAGAGGTCGGTCAGCGTCGGCCGCGAGATGACGCGAGAGGCCGCCGCGCGGAGGATCAATGCATCGGTTAGGTTGAGACGCGCATTCAGCGAGGGCAGGATATCCGTATAATGGCCCTTGGTGCTGAGCGGGGTCAGCCCGGACAGCACGATGACGTTCTGCCCTGTCCCGTTGGGCTTTGCGCTCAACACGGTCTGGCCTGCGCCGGTCGAGGTAAAATTGGTGTCCTCGAAACGAACGCCCGCATTGATCGCGAGCGGCAATGCTCCAAGATCGCCCTTGAACTGGAACATCAGATAGCCAAGCGCCACCTTCTCCTTGACCGCCGAGCTCGCCGCGGGGTCGACCGCGATCGGCGCCAGGCTGCCGCTATGAAGCGTCGGGTCTGCGGTGCTGTTGAGGCCGATCATGGTCTGGAACAATTTGTCCGCATCGTAATCGACCCAATCGGCGGTGTTGCCGCCGGCTGCGCCACCAAAGAAATTGAAATTGGTGGGGGTGAACAAGCTCGACGGCAGCACGACGTCGCTGCCGCAATACGCACAGGCGTTCGGTTCGGTGAAGCCGGTGGTCCGCTTGGTCCGCTCCGAATAGCCGACGCCGCCATAAGCGGTCACCGCGCCGCCATCCCACGACCCATCGAGCCGGCCTTCCTTGATCCGGTCGTCCAGGTTCTGGCCTTCGGAGGCCATGTAGTGCCCCAGCCGATGGGATACGTCGGTCGCGGCATTTGGATAATTGGGATTGCTTACGGTGAAGCTGGCAAGGGGCGAGCCCGTCTGCCGGTCGTATGTATAATCAATATGCTTGAGACGGACGGTGGTGAAGAGCCCGCCCGCGTCGCGAAGCTTCGCACGGCTCGTATCGAGATCCAGCGCCAGCGTGAACGGCCCGCGCGCCCATTTGGCATTGAATCCGAACAGGCTCGTGGTCGATTTGGCGGGACGGTTCTCGACGATTTCGTCGACAGTGCCGTTTTGGAAGCTCTCGGATACGGCGGTGCCGCCGACATGGACGGTGCGCGGCTGGCCACCGACTATCTCGGTCGTGTCCGATCCTCCGGTGACGACCTGCTTGACCAGCGTCCCGCCGCTGAAGTCGGCTACGAGAGCGGATCCGTGATAATGTTCGTCGTCGTGCGACACCAGGCCGTCCACGGTGAGGGTCAGTTCGTCGGTCGGCTTGTACTGAAGCGCACCATCGACGCCGAGACGCTTGCGGTGGGAGAATTCCACCTGGTTCGCAAGATTATGGTACATGTCGACGTTGCGGAACAAGGTGACCTTGCTCGTGTCGATCCGCGGCGTGCAGCCGCCGGCGGACGCGCTGCCGACGCACAGAGCGCCGCCAGTGTTGCTGACTGCGCCATAATAGCCGTCATCGAAGCTGCGTGGATAGGAGCTCGCGCCCGCGTCGAAATTGTCGGTGCGCTCATTCTTGTCATCATAGGAGACGACGAGCGAAGCGCCGAACCGCCCTGAATCGCTCTTCCAGGTAAGATAGGCGGCGCCCGAAGGCGTCTTCTTGCCACTGAGCTGGTCATAGTTGATACGCGCCGACCCGCCGCCGCGCAGCCCGGTCCGCTGATCGAGCGGGCGGAGCGTGTGGACATCGATCGTGGCGCCGATGCTGGCACCGTTGAGATTGGCCTGCGGGCTCTTGAAGACTTCCGCGCCCGAGATGAGCTCGGATGGGAGGATATCGAAGTTGAATTCGCGTCCGGCACCGTCTGTCGCGATGACGCGCCCGTTGACGGTGACCGTGTTGAATTCGGGCCCTAGCCCGCGAACGGTGACGCCATTGCCGACGCCGCGATTGTGATCGATCGTGATGCCAGGCACGCGCTGGAGTGATTCAGCGACGTTCTGATCAGGCATCTTGCCCAGATCCTCGCTCGCGATCGCGTCGACCGCATTGATCGAGTTTCGCTTTATTTCGATGGATTGCCGCTGGCTGGCACGGATGCCCGTCACGACGATTTCGGCGGCGTCTGCAGGCGCGGTCGCGCCCGGCGCCGAGGGATTGGCCGCGACAGCCTGCGCCTGACCAGGAGATGCGAGCGTGGCCGCAAGAGCGGCAATCGCAATGCCGCCGCAGAGATGCTTCGAATTAGGCAATTTGATCCTCCCTTTTTGTTGTTGAAATTTCAGTACTGCCAATCTGAAAGATGAGCAAGAGGAAATAATCGCTGTAAAGTCAAGGTGATCGCCTAGAATGGCACGCAGAACCGCGGAAAAACGCGCGGATCTGGATGAAAACTGGGGCGAGCTTGGAGGTCTGTTTATCATCTGAAATATCAACTAGAGAGCGACCCGACGTCCCGCTAGGCTCTGGGGTTGCCGTTTTCGCAGTATCTGGTGCAATTACCCGGAGGGGGAAGGATTTCGCATTCTGCCAAGGGACTGGCGGCACCAAGCGCCAAGCTGCGGCCTGCCCGGACAGTTTGTCTTCTATGGAGTCTATGCGGACCAAGCCGACTTGATCTGAAGCACGGCCAGGGACCCGAGGCCGACAAGGTGGCCAAGGTGACCTCGGCCGTGCTCACGCGCGCGCCGCCCTCCGGCCCGGCACCGGTTCCCGGCAAACCGCTTCGCTTCGCCGCTCAGGTCAGGGGCACAAAGGTCGAGTTGCGCCCGGTCAGCGACCGCTGGCAACTTTATTCGTCTATTCGCCGATCGCTTGAGCAACCGCCGTTCAGGCGACGCTTGGCACCGTCGGCACGGAGCGCACCTGAAGCGAGGCAGTAGCTGCTGCGAGACCCGGCGACGTCGCGCGGAGCATCAGCATGCCGGTGCCGCCCTTTTCCGACTGCACGATCACCTGCGCGTAGCCGTTGTAGAGGCTGCGGGCGGTCGCCTTGTCCGGTTCGTGGCTGTTCGGATTGCCGTTGCCGACGCCGATGATCTTCCCTCCGGCGACGACGAACTGAACCGGCAGGTTCGCCGTCGGTACGTGCCGACCGCGCGAGTCCAGCGCTTCGACGGTGACCGGCACCGCGTCGCGGCCGTCGCCGTCGAGCGCGGCGCGATCAGGCGTCAGCTTAAGCCGCACCGGCGCGCCCGTCGTCTCGACCGCATAGGTCGCTACGACCCGCCCGCTGCTCCTTGCGACCACTTCGAGACGGCCCGGCTGATATGGCACTTGCCAATCGTTCATTTCAAAACGATCGACCGCCTGCGTGCCGAGCGAACGCCCGTTCAATCGAAGCTCGACCGTCTCGGCATTCGACATCGCCCTGACCTTGATCGGCTGGCCTTCCTTCCCAGCCCAATTCCAGTGCGGGATCAGCCACAGCACCGGCCTGCTCAGCCACATCGCCTGACGCATGTAATAAGCCGCCTTCGGAAACCCGCAGGTGTCCATGATCCCGAAATTGGAGCTGACCGTCGGCCAACGGAAGGGAGTCGGTTCGCCGCGATAGTCGAAGCCGGTCCATACGAAGCAGCCGGCCATGAACGGCCGCGTCGCAATCGCCTTCCACGCGACGCGGTGGGTGTTCGCCCATACGGGGGGCTGGTCGTCGTAGGAATCGAGGACGTGCCGGGAATCGTCTCTCGCATATTCGCCGCGGGTCATCACCGACGAGCTATCCTCGCTGCTGGTCAGCGGCTTGTCCGGGTGCGCGGCGTGATATTTGTCGTAGAGCGAAATGGTGTAGTTGAAGCCGACGACGTCGACCGCATCGGCGACGCTTATCGGCTGATTCATGCCGCCGTTCATCGCCGCCGTCACCGGGCGCGTGGTATCGAGCTCCTTCACCGCAGCGACCATTCGCCGGACCATCTCATAGCCCTCGCGCGTGCCCTGAAGCGGCTCCTCGTTGAACACCGACCAGAGGATGATGCTCGGATGGTTGCGGTCGCGGCGGACCATCCACTTGAGCATCGCCATATAATCGGGGCTGGGGTTGAACAGCCGGTTCTCGTCCATCACCATCAGTCCGAGCCGATCGGCGACATCGAGCAGCTCGCGAGTCGGTGCATTATGCGACATTCGGAGCGCGTTGCAGCCGAGCTCCTTCAGCTTCCTGAGACGGAACTCGATGATCGAATCGGGAAGTGCGATTCCGACGCCGGCATGGTCTTGATGATTGCAGGTGCCTTGAATCTTCACATGTTTTTCGTTGAGGAAAAAGCCTTCGGCCGGGTCAAAGCGGATGGTTCGGAACCCCGCCGTCGTCGACAGCCGATCGACCTGGTTTCCGTCGACCAGCACCGACGTCTGCACCTCATATAGATGCGGCTGTTCGACCGACCATAACTGCGGCGACACGAGCGGTAGCGCGATGTTCGCGACAGCCTGCTCGAGCGGGTTGACGACCACCATCCCGCGGCCCTGCGCGACCGGCCGGCCAGCGGGGTCGAATAGGATCGAACGCACTTCAGCCTGCGCCGGTTTCTCGCCGATGTTCCGCACCGTCGCCTCGACCGGCACGAGCCAGCTGCCGTCGGGCTGTTTGCGCGGGTGCGCGTAGACTCCGTCGGTGATGATATGGACTGGTGATCGCTTGACGAGCCACGTGTGGCGGTAAATCCCGCCGCCTTCGCCCCACCAGCCCTGGAGCGCGCTCGAATCCACCCGCACGGCGACCACGTTGGCCTTGCCGCCGAAATGCGCGAACGGCGTCAGGTCGATATAGGCGCTGTCGTAGCCGCTCCAGTTATGGCGGACGACATTGCCGTTGAACCAGACCGTGGCGAGTGTCGCCATTCCGTCGAGCTGGAGCTCGATGTAACGGCCGCGGTCGCTCTCGGGCAAGGTGAAGCTCTTTCGGTACCAGCCGACACCCTTCGGGTAATAACCCTGGTCGCCGTTGGCGTTCTCGTCGAACGGCTCCTCGACGACAAAGTCGTGCGGCAGGTCCAGGACTCGCCAGCCGCCGTCGTCATATTTGACGCCCGCCGGCCCGATGGCCGCGCCAGCCTTGGTGTAGTCGTAAGTCTCGCCGGTTTTCGGGTAATGCAGCTCGATATCGCCGCGATAGAAGCGCCACCCCTCGTCGAAGGAGAAGCGGTCGCCGACTCCGGTCGCATGGGACGCGACCGGCGCCACATGCGGAGTCTCGCTCGACGCTTGTGCGGCTTCGGCGGCTTCGGCGGAGGACAAAGGCAGCGCCAGATCCGTCCCCGCCGCCGCAGTCAGCCCCGCCGTTCCGCTAAGGAATGTCCGCCGCTTCATGATTCCTCCCGCAGGTGATATTTCAATGGCTATATCGGCAGGAATCGTCGCTGTCACGCGAGTCTCCGACAAAAAACGGCGCGACCTGGGGGACAAGTTGCTCATCTGAAATATCAGTTGTAAGAGAACGAAGCGGCGACCTGCCAGGCTCTCGGGTTGCTTTTTTCTCGGCAGCTGGTGCAATTGCCCGGAGGGGAACGATTTCGCGGTCTGCCACGGAACTAGCGGCACGAAGCGCCAAGCTGCGGCCGGCCGGACATGGCGATACAGGATTTGATATATCTATGCGTGGCGCATCACGAAGAGCGAAGGACGACCAACCCCAAAGGCGGACGAGCGCGAAAAGCAAAGGGGGCGATGCGAGTCTCGGCGACAAGGCCTATCAGGCGGTCCTGCAGGCGCTGTTCGATCGCACGATCCCGATCGGCGCTGAACTGTCCCAGACCGAGCTCGTGCGACTGCTGGGCATAACCGTTCAGCCGCTGCGGGATGCGCTTCGGACGCTGGAGACCGAGGGGCTGGTGACGATCCACGCCCGGTCCTGCATTCGCTTCGTGCGCGCGGATCTCGAACTGTCGCGCTCGACCTATCAGTTCCGCTCGCTGATCGAACGCGCCGGTGCGCGCGCCTGGGCTGAAAGCGGCGACGCGGCGGAGATACGGTCGCTTGCGGAGGATCATGAAGCGCTGCTCGCACGGCTTGAGGCGGGTGCCTGGGCGGCGGCGGAAGAAGAAGAGCTCGAGCGGCTGGAGGACCGCCTCCATGGCGCATTGATTTCAACGCTGCGCAATCAGCTGATCGAGACGACCGCGCGCCGGCTAAAGAATTATGTGACCTTGGTCCGGCTCGACTGGCTGACCACGCGGCCGCTCGCGATCAAGACCGTGCGCGAGCATCTCGAAATCATCAACGCCTGTGCCGCCCGCGACGGCGAGGCGGCCGAACTGGCGCTGATCACCCATTTCCAGCTCGCGCTGCAGCGACTGATCGGCATGGGCTGACGCAGGGGACGGTTCCGCGCGTTGTGCGGGGCGGCTGACCAGCACGCCCCGCACCCTTTCCTTACTGTAGATCGAGCACCACCACCGACTTGGGCGGCAGAGTAACATCCAGCGCGTCGCCCTTGATGCTCGCGCCGGTGAACGCCTGCGGCACGACCGCGTCCGGCTTGTCGAAGCTGTTGATCGCATCCATCGCGCCGGCGGTCAGGATATGTCCGGAAACGCTGCCCGCCGACAGCCCCGCCAGCTTAGTCGACACGGTCGCCGGCTGGTTCGGATCCATGTTCGCCAACGCGATATGGACCTTTCCGTCCTTGCCGCGCGCCGCAGAGGCGCTGACCGCGGGGATCGTCCACTCATCCTTGTTGTACCAGGAGGATTTGATGTCGATCGGCAGCTGCGTCGCATCCTGGAACGGCTTGTAGAGCTGGAAGACGTAATATGTCGGCGTCTTCACCATCTTCGCGCCGTCGGTCAGGATCATAGCCTGAAGCACGTTCACCATTTGCGCGATCGCCGCCATTTTCACGCGATCGGCATGCTTGACGAAGACATTGAGCGTCTCGGCCGCGAGCAGGGCGTCGCGCAGGCTGTTCTGCTGAACGAGGAAGCCCGGATTGCTGCCGGGTGCCGGGTCGTACCAGCTGCCCCATTCGTCGACGACCAGCCAGACCCGCTTGGCCGGATCATATTTGTCCATGACGGCCGAATGCTTGGTGACCATCTCGTCCATCCGCAGGCCTCGCGCCAACGTCGATGCCCACTCGTCTTCGCCGAAACCCGTGGCGGCACCCTTGTGCGCCCACTTGCCGGTCGGGACCGTGTAATAATGGAGCGTGAGGCCGTCGATCTCCTTCCCAGCATCGCGCATCATGACCTCGGTCCAATTATAGTCGTCGCCGTTCGCGCCGCTCGCGATCTTGAACACATTCCCGTTGCCGGGATGGATGAAGGCCGCATAGCGGCGAGTCACGTCGGCCGCATATTCGGCGCGCATGTTGCCGCCACAGCCCCACAGCTCGTTGCCGAGGCCAAGGTAGGTGAGCTTGAACGGCGCCGGATGGCCATTGGCCGCGCGTTCTTTCGCCAGCGAGGAGCCGGTCGGCGAGGTCATATATTCGACCCATTCCGAGACCTCGCTCGCCGGAACACTGCCGACATTCGCGGACACGTAGGATTCGGCGCCGATCAGATCGAGGAAGCGGAAATATTCATGTGTGCCGAAGCTGTTGTCCTCGGTAACGCCGCCCCAGTTGCTGTTGACCAGAACCGATCGCTTGGCCTGCGGTCCGATCGCGCCCCGCCAGCGATAGGTGTCTGCAAAGCAGCCGCCCGGCCAGCGCACGAACGGCACGGCCAGATCCTTGAGCGCGTCGACGACGTCGCGGCGATAGCCTTGGATATTGGGGATCGGCGACTTTGGCCCGACCCAGATACCGCCATAGATCCCATGGCCGAGATGCTCGGCGAATTGGCCAAAGACCTGCCGGTTGATCTGCGGACCCGGCTGATCAGCGTGAACCACAATCGCGGCGGTTTCGGGCGCGGCGGCCTGCGCCATCTGCGCCGCCACCATCCCGATTGCCGTCATGCCTGTAAGCCAAAGCCGCATTTCAAAATCCTCCCATATGTCCGACAAGCGCTATTGCCGGCCAACCAATGTGGCAAGAGTGATTCCGAGCGATCTTGCAAACCTCCTCGTGGCTTGACGCGCCTTATCTTGTCTGAGTAAATCGCAAACCCATCGTGACACACCCGTTTGCGGTGGATCCTCCCTAAATGGGCCTGCCTTTTCGAGGGCAGGCCCTTTTTTTTGCCCCGCCTCGTCGCGGGCTTATTCGGGCAGGACGACTGTCCGGTCCATGGAGAAGCTCGCCGACTGGACCGGAACTCCCATGTCGGGCTGGCCCGACCCGACGCTCACGCGATAGGATCCGACGGCCACCTGGCGAACCCCGTCGGGCGAGACGCTGCTCAGATCGCGCGGAGAGAGATCGAATACCACCTTGCGCGTTTCGCCGGGCTTGAGCGACAGGCGCTGAAACCCGCGCAGCGCGACGCGCGGCACGCCGGGTACGTCGGGGAAGTTGAGGTAGAGCTGCGCAACCTCGTCGCCCGCGCGCGCGCCGGCATTGCGCACCTCGGTCGAGACGCGGATCCCCTGCTCCGCCCCGCCCGATGCCGGCTGGACCGTCAGCGGGCCATAAGAAAAGCTGGTGAAGCTCAGGCCATAGCCGAAGGGGTAGACGGGCTTGCCGGCGAAATAGCGGTAGGTGCGGCCCGCCATCGCATAATTGTCGAACGGCGGCAGGTCGTCGAGGCTGCGGTAGAAGGTCAGGGGCAGCCGGCCCGCGGGATTGGTCTTGCCCGTCAGCACATTGGCAACCGCCAGCCCGCCCGACTGGCCCGGATACCAGGCCTCCAGGATCGCGGCGGCATTGTCCTTGGCCCAGGCCAGGTTGATCGCGCTGCCGTTCATCAGCACCACGATCAAAGGCTTGCCGAGCGCTTTTGCTTTCTCGAGCAAGCGCCGCTGATCGGCGGGAAGTTCGAGCGAGGTCTTGTCGCCACCGGAGAAACCCTCGACATGGACCGGCATTTCCTCGCCCTCGAGGTCCGAGGTCAGTCCCACGACCGCGACCACGGCATCGGCGCCGGCAATGCCCGCAGCCAAATCCTTGTCCAGGTCGGTCGAGATGCGTTTCCAGAACATGGTCGTGGCGGCGGAGGTGGCGCCGGATTCCGACTGGAGCTGCACCGGATAGCGCTTCCCTTTCTCCAGCTTCACCTCGACGAGGTGAAGCGGCTCCGCCCATTGCGTGTAGCGGTTGGCGGACACGGCGGGCATGCCGTTCACCTCCAGACTGCCCTTCACGCCCGTGAGCGCGATGCGATAGGTGCCGGTCTCGGGCGGGACCAGGAAACCGGTCCATACAACTTTGTGGTTTTCCCCGACTTGCTTTGTCCCGGCCGCGCGCGACGCGATGTTCCGCTCGACAGCGGTGAGAACCGGTTTGGTTTCATAGGTGCGCGGGGCGTGGGGATCGCTCCCCGCCGCCGCGGGAAGCACATTATAATATTGAGCGCGCAATCCGTGCTTGCCGTCGGGCGTCACGAACATCGCATCGGGAACGGGGTCGCCGTCGGTAATCGAAGCGGTGAAGGGGACCAGCTTGATCTGCGCCGCCGGCATTGCACGGTGCAGACCGTCGATCACCGAAATCGGCGGCGCGGTCAGCGCGGAGGAATAATTGCCGCGCAACACGCGGGTCGCATCCGCGAGCGGGCCGATCACCGTTATCCTGGTCGCCGGTTTGAGCGGCAATATGCCGTCATTCTTGAGCAGGACCAGGCTTTCCGCGCCGGCCTTGAGCGCGAGCGCCTGATGATCGGGCGTACCGATCGCGCTGACCGGTGTTCTGGAGATCTCCCGTTGCGGCAAACCTGGCAGGTCGCCGTTACGCAAGCGCGCGGAGAATAGCCGCACCAGTGACCGGTCGAGATCGTTCTCCGTAATCAGTCCGCGCGCGACCGCTTCCTTATAGCGATCGCCCAGATTGGTGGCGCCGCCCAGCGTTGCGCCATTGCATTCATTGTCCACGCCGGTGCGAAGCGCGGCCGCGACGCCCGCGGCGGCGTCGGGCGCATATTTATGATGCTGGTAGATGTCGACGACCGCGTCGCAATCCGACACGACATAGCCTTTGAAGCCCCACGCACCGCGCAGATGATCCTTCAGCAGCAGGTCACTGGCGCAGGCCGGCTGACCGTCGATGCGGTTATAGGCGCACATGATCGATCCGGCGCGCGCATCCACAATCGCCGCGCGGAAAGCGGGCAGATACGTATCCTCCAGGTCGTGCGGCGAAACGAAGACGTTGGCCGAATGCCGTGTCGATTCAGGGCCGCTATGAACCGCGAAATGCTTGGGAGTCGCGATCACGTCCGGCAGATCGGGATTATCGCCCTGGATCCCGGTGACGAACGCCACGCCGGTGCGCGCCGTCAGATAGGGATCCTCGCCATAGGTTTCCTGCCCGCGGCCCCAGCGCGGATCGCGGAAGATATTGATATTGGGCGACCACGTGTCGAGCCCGGTTCCGATCTTGCCGAGCTTGCCCGTCTCGCGTCCGAGCGTGTGCAGCGCGCGCACCTCGGTGCTGATCACCGCGGCGACGTCGTGCACGAGCGGCGTGTCGAACGTGGCGGCGAGGCCGATCGGCTCGGGGAAGTTCGTCGTCGGCACCGCGCCGATCGCGCCGTGCAGCGATTCGGTCCACCAATTGTAGGCGGGGATGTCGAGCCGCGCGATCGCGGGCGCGACATTGACCAACTGCCCGACCTTCTCGTCGAGCGTCATCTTCGCGACGAGCGCGGCGGCGAGGCGATCGGCATCGGCCCGCACTGCCGACGGCGAGGTTTCCGCCTTGGCGGGGGCCTGCGCGGCACTCAGCGCGATGCTGGCCAGCAACAATCCACGCAGCAAGGCAAGCGACTTGATCGGCATTTCCATCCCCTCATTCTCTTTTTTTTGGTCTCGCGAGTCCCCGTTACAGAGGGGACAGGCCATGCTCTTGGATCTTGCGGATCAGCTCGCGATGTCGCGGCAGGCCCAGGCGAAGCTTTTCCGTCATGGCCGCATTTTCGCGCATCGTCCGTTCGGCCAGCTTGGCGTCGGCGGAGATCGCGTCGGGCTCCACCTCGGAGCGGAAGTCCATGCCGTAGAGCACATATTGATAGCTCGCCGCGGGGAAGACTTCGTCCAGCCGGTCGAATTCGTCATGGAACCAGGGCGGCTGGAATTGCCACAGGTGCAGCAACTCCTTGAGCCGATCCGGAATGGTCTCCGGCAGCATATTGTCGCGCCAGAAGGCGGTGTCACGCCGCTTGCTCAGCACATAATGGAGCTTGAGGAAGTCGATGATCCGCCCCCACCGATACATGGTGGTGTCGTTGAATCGCCGGGCTACGATATCCATCACCTCACGGTTCGCGGGCATCTGCTCGGCAATCATCTTGGCCGAAAGCTCGACCAGCACGATCGCGGAAGATTCGAGCGGCTCGAGAAAGCCCGCGGCTATACCCACCGCGACGCAATTGCGTTTCCAGAATTGTTCGCGATGGCCGGCGCGCAGCTTGATCTTGCGGACAGGTTTATCCTTCACCGCATCGCCAATATAAGCCCGCAGCTCGCGTTCCGCTTCATCGTCGCTCTGGTGGCGGCTGGAAAAGACGTGGCCCACCCCGCGGCGCGTCGGCAGGCCGATGTCCCAGATCCAGCCGGCGCTCTGCGCGGTCGACTTGGTGTGCGTCGCGATCGGGCTGCGCTCGTCTTGGTACGGCACCTGGATCGCAAGCGCGGTGTCGCAGAACAGGACGTCATTGCACTCCTTGAATCCGACGCCGAGCGCCTTGCCCAGCAGCAGGCTCGCGAAACCGGTGCAATCGACGAACAGGTCGCCCTCGATCTCGCCTACCTGTTCGGTGACGATGCTTCTGATATCGCCATTCTCGGCGAGTTCGACGCGCTGCACATCGGCCAGCACGTGGCGTACGCCCAGTTTCCCGGTGGAGTGACGCTGCAGGAAAGGCGCGAACTTGCCCGCGTCGAGATGATAGGCATAATTCTGCATGCCCTGATATTCGGGCGTGGTGATCGTTTTGGGGGCCAGCCCCTCGTCGCAGATCTTGCCCTGCGGACAGACCGCGTCGCAGAAGCTCTGACCATTGGCCTTGTGGAGCCAGTGCGGCACGAGGTTGATCTGCTCGAAACCCTGCGGGAGGACGAGCGGGTGATAATAAGCGTCGTCTTCGGCGCCCGTCGTCCATTTGGCGAAGAGCGCACCCTGCTTGAAGGCGGCATCGCATTCGCGGAAAAATTCGGTTTCGGAGACGCCGATCTTCTTCAGCGTGGATCGTAGCGTCGGCCAGGTCCCCTCGCCCACGCCGATGATCGGGATGTTCGGCGATTCGACCAAAGTGACGGAAAAACTGGCGGGGATTCTGCCTTTATGCCTGGCGGCGATGATCGCCGCGGTCAGCCATCCCGCAGTACCGCCACCGACAATTACGACATTACGAATGGGGCGTGTCATGATGTACCGCAATAAAGGAAAAAGGGGGCGCCCGCCATCGCGGACACCCCCTTTTCCAGGTCAGGCTTTAGTAGCGGAAGCGGACACCGGCGGTGTACCGGCGACCATAATTGTAGATATCCAGCACCTGGTTCTTGAAGCGTCCATGCGTGCTGTAGTTCGAATTGTTGAGGTTGGTACCCTCGACGAACACCGTGACCTGCTTGGTGACGTCGTAGCTGGCCGAAGCATCGACCTGCGTCTGCTGATTCACGTAGACCGGTTCGGCACCATAAGTACCGCCCTGGCCCTGGCCGAGCTGAAGCAGATATTCGTCACGCCAGTTCACCGCAACGCGCGCCTGGATCCCGTGCTTGTCGTAGAAGGCGACGAGGTTCGCCGACTTGGCAAGACCGGTGATCGAGAATCCCGCACCGCTGACGTCAGCCGGATTATATTTCCGGTTCGTCGAAGGGATCGTTCCGTTCGCCTGCAAGCCGAAGCCGGTATCGCCGAACACCTGCTGCAACGCGATTTCCACGCCCTTCACGGTCGCTTCCGGACCATTGATCTGAGCGTTGACGTTGAACTTCGCCACCTGGCCCGTGCTCGGGTCGATGACGTTGTTGATCGCCTGCGTGGTGACGCCACCAACGATGAAATTGGTGATGTGCTTCAGGTAGAAATCGACCGCGAAGTATGAGTTCCGCTGATAATACCATTCGGCCCCGGCATCGAAATTATCCGATAGATAGGGCTTCAGGTTCGGATTGCCGCCGCTTGCGGACAGACTGCCCACGCGCAACGTACCCAGGCTCACCGTCGGCTTGAGGTTGCCCAGACTCGGACGGGTCAGCGTCCGCGATGCGTCGAGGCGGACGAGCAACGATGGGGTGATATTCAGCTTCGCGTCGATGCTCGGCAGCAGGAAGTTATAGTTCGACTTCCCGATGATATCCGTGGTCGCCGAAAAACCATCATGAAGCGGCCCAAGGGCCGGATCTGGCTGGATCAAAGTCGGGTCGCCAGCGGGACGCGCGAGACCGAGAAGCTGACGGCCCTTTGCCCCCGACGACAGGTGCGTGCCTTCGTCACGGATGCCTGCCGACAGGTGGAACGGCATACCCGCGATATCCGACTCGAAGCTCGTCTTGAAGAAGATTGCATAGGTCTTCTCGGTGATATCGAAGATGCTGCCGGGATCGAGGGTCGGTGCCACCGATCCGCCCGTCTGCTCGAGCAACGCATAGACCTGATAGGGGTCATAGACGATGATCGAAGGACCAAGCGTGCCCTTGTAACCGGGGATGAAGTTCGACGTGCCGATCGTGCCCTGATAGACGCTCGCCGGCAACGGGCAGATGCCGCCCGTGGAACCGCCGGAGCGGCCCGAACAGGTACCATAGCCCGAACGGCTCGCGAACACGCCGTTGGAGAAGGTGCTCGTATTCTCGCCGTGCAGCCTGTCCTCGACATATTGGCCGCCGATCTTGACGCTGAACCCTTCCTTGTCCCAGCCCAGCGTGGCGCGGAGCTGCTTGACGAGGTCGGTATTGTAGCCGGCGCCGCGAACGATCACATGCGATCCGATCACACTCTGATCGGTGAAGCGCGAGACGTCACCCGCCGGGCCGATATCGTGGATCTGCGGATAATAGTCGCTGCTCGGACCCAGGATCGCAACGCCGGTATTGGCACCGAGCACCGTGGTGTTCCCATTGGTGCCGCCATAGCCGATGTCCATGCTATCATTGTAGCCGTGCTTGCCCGGATTACGCGTGCTTCGCGCAATCGCGCCGTCCACTTCGAATTTCAGGCCGGGCATGATGTCCCATTTCAGGTTCACACCAGCCTGATTGGTCTCGAAGATGTTGCGCCCTTGGTTGGCGTTGAAGTCCATCGGCGTGCCGAACTGGTTGAAATCGATGGCGGTGCCGTTCGAATCCAGTTTGATGTTGCGCAAGTCGCCGCCGTTGAACCACGCGGCATAGCCAAAATCGTTGAAGTGAAGCGTCTGACGGCTGAAATTGTCGTCGACTGTCAGCAGCAGGCTGTCCGTCGGCTTCCACTGAAGGGCGACCCGGCCATCGATGCGCTCATCCTTGTTAAAGGATTGATCGATGCCGGTTTGCTGCGGGACCCAATTGGCCTGGCCCGTCCGGTTGGCATCAACCTTATCGCCCGGATTACAGACAGCCGTGAGCTGGCACTTGAACAAGCCAAGCACACCCCCACCCTGCTGCCCGATCCAGCCGGGGATGAACACATGGTTCGTCTTGGTGTCGTGGCGCGAATAAGCAAGGTCGGCGAGCACGCCGATCGTATCGTCGGCGAACGTATCCGACAGCAGCACGCCGCCGGTCGGCACGGCCTTCTTGTCGCGATCCTGGTACGAGCCCGAGGCGGTTGCCGCGGCATGGAAGCCCGGACGATCGAACGGCTTCGGGAACTGAACGTCGATCGTGCCGCCGATCGCGCTCGTCGAAAGCTCGACGTCCGGCGTCTTGTAGACGCTCAGCCGGCCGACGAAATCCGCGCCGACAGTCGTGAAGTCGACGCCACGACCGCCGGTCGCGGTCGAGATGTGGCGGCCATCATACAAGGTATCGACGAAATCGCCGCCGAAGCCGCGGATGCTGACGCCGGTGGCTTCACCACGTTGGCCGCTGCGCTGGATCGAGACGCCCGGCAGACGCTGCAGCGCGGACGCTACGTTCGAGTCGGGGAATTTGCCGATATCTTCAGCCGAGATGGCGTCGACCACACCCGGCGCGTTGCGCTTGATGTCGAGGTTACGCTGAAGCGAACCGCGGATACCGGTGACCACCACTTCCTGCGCAGATTCGATGTCGCTGGCCGTTGGTGAAGACGCCGGCGCGGCATTCTGCGCGAAGGCGGGACCGGCCGCATACAGCGCGATCGCGCTAGTGGCGGCAATCAGCAATGGCTTCCTGCTGCGGGACGTAAAGTCCCGGAGTCCGGGCGCAGATGTACGAGAGATTCGAGTCATATCCCCTCCGTTTATTTTCCTGACGGACGGGACAGTTTCCGTCCCTTATCCGCCTATTGTCGCGACCGCGCTCCAGCTGGGGATTCGCCCGCGCCAGCATGGCTCCGCGACGCGCTTCCCCGGAATCTGTCATCCCGATCGATTCCGAATGTAACCGTCTGCGGTAGCGCTATCAATAGGGTTGTCTGAGTAAATGACATCGCAGAGGAGCCGCGTGACATTTTAACCACGCTCGTGCATTTTCATTAGTGCCCGATTGGCGCGATTTGCACAGTTTTACAGTGCCTTCAGTTCTGCCGATACAGCCGAATACCGGCCGCATGAGCCCGCAGCTCGCCTTAATATATGCTAATTGTCTGATAAATAGACGCCTCGTGGCGCGGGTCTGGCAGGGGTTTTTCAGCCGGTTCGGGACCGCTACCAAGGGTTGCGAAGGCACAATCGGACGAGCATGAACGCGTGGGGAGGACGTCAAGTGGTGGCACAATATGAAGTATTGAATTCAGAGGTTCACCGGGGGCTGCGGATGCGCCCGGATGTCGGCGCCCACCCCCCGTTCGTGATGGTCACCATCGGCGAATTCCCGGCAGCGGCCGCGGTCTGCCCGATCTTTTTCTCCAAGGATTCGGAAACCGGCGAATTCTACGCGGGCGCATTGTTCGGATTCGTCGAGGGCGAGCTGCTGGTGGAGGATGCGGACAAACGCGATGCCCTGTTCCGCCCGCTCGAGCTCCAGCGACAGGGTTTCCTCATTTCCGACGAAAATATCGCGGTCGATCTGGCGCATCCGCGCCTGGGGGACGGCGCCACGATCCCGCTGTTCGAAGAGGACGGCGCGCCAACCGAGGCGATGCGGCGCGTGCAATGGGCACTTGGCCAGCTCAAGGCGGGAATGGACGCGACGCGGGACTATATTCGCGAACTGCTCGCGCTCAAGCTGATCGAGCCGATCGATATCTCGCTCGCCTTCGATGACGGCCAGCAGCTGCGGCTCGACGGACTTTACACCGTCAGCCGTGACGCGCTGAACGACCTCGACGACGCCAAGCTGGTCGAACTGTTCCGCAAGGGCTATCTCCAGGCGGCGCTGTGCATGACCTTCTCGCTCAACCAGGTCGCCGTGCTCGCACGGCGGCGCAATGCCCGATTGGCGGCCGCGTGAGGTGAGCGCGATGCCGGATCCGTTGCAAGGCGTACCGGATGCGGATCCGGCCTCCCATGAAGACGCCGAAAGCTTTCGGCGGGACATCATGCAGGCATGCCGCCCGGTCGTGCTGCGCGGCGCTTTTCGCGATTGGGCGATGGTGCGCGCCGCGGAAAGCTCTGCCGCCACGCTGGCCGATTATCTCGGCCGATATGCCACCGCTGTCCCGGCGCAGGCTTTCGTCGGGGACCCGGCAATCGCCGGACGCTATTATTATGCCGAGGGCCTGAACGGCTTCAATTTCGAGCGGCAGGACATGACGCTGCCGGCGGCGATCGAACACATCCTCGCCAGCGCGGCCGCACCCGGCTCGAGGACCATCTACGTCGGCTCGCTTCCGGCCAGGACGTATCTTCCGGGGCTGGCGCAGGAAAACCCCGCGCCGATGCTGCCGCCAAATGTCGATCCGCGCATCTGGATCGGCAATGCGTCGAATGTGTCCTGCCATTACGACACGTTCGATAATCTCGCGGTGGTGGTGGCAGGACGACGCCGTTTCACGCTCTATCCACCGGAAGCGGTGGCCAGCCTCTATGTCGGGCCGCTCGACAATAATATGGCAGGTCCGCCAGTCGGGCTGGCCGACGGATCGGACCCTGGTGACCCCCGCTATCCCGCTTTCGAAGCGCTGCGCGGTGAGGCGCTCCAGGCCGAATTGGAGCCGGGCGATGCTCTTTATCTGCCCAAATTATGGTGGCACCGCGTCGAGGCGACCGCGCCCTTCAACGTGCTGATCAATTATTGGTGGGACGGCTTCGCCGCCGGCCCCGATGCTCCAAACACCGCCATGATGCTCGCGATGATCGCCATCGCCGAACGCCCCGCGCCCGAGCGCGCTGCGTGGAAAGCGTTCTTCGATCATTACGTCTTCCGGTCCAACGGACATCCGCTGGCGCATCTTCCCGAGGAAAAACATGGCATGCTCGGACCGCTTGGCGGCGGAAATTATGGCCGTATCCGCGCGTCGGTGATGCGGCTGTTGCGCGGTGACTAGGCGACCACGACGACGTTTTCACGGTGCGCGCCCGTTAGCGCTACCGCAATCGACCGGAAGGACTGAGGATCGATGCTCCACACTATGCGCCGGATATTGATCCTCCTCGTCACTCTTCTATCGCCGGCACTGGCGCAGCCCGCGTCCGCGCAGAGCGCCAATTCGTTCCCGGTGAAGATCTCCGTCGACGCCGCCAGAAGCGACGGTCCGGTCAATCCGGTGTGGCGATTCTTCGGCGCGGACGAGCCCAATTATGCGACGATGAAGGACGGGCGCACCACGCTTGCCACTTTGGGCCAGCTCGCTCCGGGCAATGTCTATTTCCGCACGCATAATCTGCTCACGTCCGGCGACGGCACGCCCGCACTGAAGTGGGGTTCAACCAACGTCTATAGCGAGGATGCGCAGGGCCGGCCCGTCTATGACTGGACGATCGTCGACCGGATCTTCGATACCTACCGCGCGCACGGGCTGAAGCCTTATGTCGAGATCGGCTTCATGCCCGAGGCGCTTTCGATCCACCCCCTGCCCTACCAGCATGACTGGCGCCCCGGCAGCGGCACGCTGCGCACCGGCTGGGCCTATCCGCCCAAGGATTATACGAAATGGGAGGAACTGGTTTTCCAATGGGTGCGTCATTGCGTCGAACGCTATGGCAGCGCCGAGGTCGCGAGCTGGTATTTCGAAACCTGGAACGAAGCCAATCTGGCGTCGGCTTATTGGGGCGGAACGCGCGAGGAATTCTTCAGGCTGCATGACGCGGCGATCCACGGTGTGCGCCGTGCTTTGCCGCAGGCGCGTGTCGGCGGCCCCGACATTGCCGGCATGGGCGACGATTTCCTCCCCGCCTTCATGAACCATGTCACGGCGGCGGGTACGCCGACCGATTTCCTCTCATTCCATGCCAAGGGAAAACCCGAATTCCTACGCGACGCGGACGGCCGCGGCCATGTGCGGATGGGAATCGCGACGCAGCTGCAAGTCGCCGACCGTGAATTCGCGGCGATCGAGGCCGCGCCCGCCTTCCGGACCAAGCCGATCGTGATCGGGGAATCCGATCCGGAAGGCTGCGCCGCCTGCAAGGGCCCCGCCAACGCCTATCGCAACGGGACGATGTATTCGAGCTACACCGCCGCGTCCTTTCCCCGCCTGCAAGCGCTGGCGGCGCGGCGTCATCTCGCGCTGGATGGCATCCTGACCTGGGCGTTCGAATTCGAGGACCAGCCTTATTTCGCCGGCTTCCGTCAGCTGACCTCGGCCGGCATCGACCTGCCCGTGATGAACGTCTTCAAGCTGTTCGCGATGATGCGGGGCACGTCGGTTCAGGCGATCTCCGATCATCAGCTTCCGCTCGATACGATCATGCGGACGGGCGTGCGTGATACGGCCGACGTGGGAAGCGTGGCGGCGCGCGACGGCAACCGGATCGCGGTGCTGGTCTGGCATTATCATGACGATGATCTCGCCGGCCCCGATGCGGCGGTGCACCTCGCTCTCGCGCACCTGCCGCGGGCATTCCACGGCGGCGCGCGGTTGACCGAATATCGGATCGATCGCGACCATTCGAATGCCTACACGGCCTGGCTCGCCATGGGTTCTCCCGAGGCGCCGAGCGATGCCCAGCGCGCGGCCCTGATTCAGGCGGCCAAGCTCGCCATGGTCGGTACGGCGCGCCGGCCAATTCCCGTTACCGGGGCGGCGGCGCAAATCGATCTCACCCTTCCCCGTCAGGGAGTGTCCTTGCTCGTCGTCAGCGCGGACGCGGATTGACATCCCGCTAATAACTCAGACAAAAACGGGACCGAACCGTCTCGGACTCGAAGATACGGAGAGGATGATCACATGAAATTCATCGCATCGGCGCGGCTTGCCGCGGCGCTGTTGCTTGCCGGTGCGGCAAGCGCCGCTTTTGCTCAAGCGACCACCAATATTCCTGCGCCCGTCGCCGGCGCACGCGCCGTGACCGTGCAGCATATCAAGGTCCACGCGCCCACGATCGAGGGCAATCTCGAAGGCGAGAGCGCCGATCGCGACGTGCTGGTCGTGCTGCCGCCAAGTTATGCCAAGGAGCCCAAGCGCCGCTACCCGGTCCTCTATGCGCTGCACGGCTACTCGATCGGCGCTGAGCAATGGACCAAGGAAATCCACGTCCCGCAGACGATCGAGGGCGCCTTCGCCAAGGGCGCGCACGAGATGATCGTGGTCTTTCCCGACGCCAAGACGATCCACAACGGCTCGATGTATTCGAGTTCGGCCACGACCGGCGATTTCGAGACGTTCATCGCGCGCGACCTGATCCACTATATCGACGCGCATTACCGGACGATCCCGAACCGGCTGAGCCGCGGTCTCGCGGGTCATTCGATGGGCGGATATGGCACCGCGCGGATCGGCATGAAGCATGCCGACATGTTCGGCGCGATCTATATGATGAGCCCCTGCTGCATGTCCGCGCGCATGGGCGGCGGCCCGATGGATGCACAGGCGATGGCCGCGTTGGAGGCGGTCAAATCGCCCGCGGATTCGGCGAAATTGCCGTTCGGCCTGCGTGCGCAGCTGGCGACCGCGGCGGCATGGTCACCCGATCCCAAGAATCCGCCGCTCTATCTCGACCTGCCGACCAAGAACGGCGTCGCCCAACCCGACGTGCTCGCGAAATGGGCCGCGAACGCGCCGCTCGCCTTCGTCGACCAATATATCGGCAACCTGCGCTCGTATCGCGCGATCGGGATCGACGTCGGCGATCAGGACGGGCTCAAGGTCGACGCCGGCAAGCTGCACGACATCCTTGATGGCTATGGCATTGCCAACAGCTTCGAAATCTATCCGGGCACGCATGTCAGCAACGTCGCCTTCCGCTTCCAGGATCATGTGATCCCATTCTTCAGCGAGCATCTCGTCTTCAATAAGAAGCGCTGATCGGAAAAAGGCGGTGGTTACGGTCGGGTGGGTTTCGAGCCCGCCTGACAGCCCGTTTCAGCCTGCCATCGACATGCGCGTGTCGTCGAGCGCCAGTTCGACCAGCGCGCGCATCGCCTTGCTGGCGGCATCCGAATCCGCGGCGGCGATCGCATCGTAGACGGCGGCATGATCCGGGATCGGATTGCGCGGCAAGGCGCGCGACCTCTGTTTGAACTGGGTGGTCCAGCTCACCGCCGCGCCGATCGACGCGCTGAGCGTGATCAGCGCGTCATTGCGCGTAGCCTGGAGGATGGCATCGTGGAACTGCCGGTCGGCGAGGCGCCCCTGGTCGGTTGCCAGCGAATGGCGGCGCATGCCGACAAGCGCATCCTTCATCGCCTTGAGATCGTCGCGGTCGCGCCGCGTCGCGGCCAACCCGGCCGCGGCGGGCTCCATGATCAGGCGAAGCTCGAACAGGCTGCGGATCAACTGCTCGTCCGGCTCGCCCATGAAGGCCCAGGCGAGCACGTCGGGATCGAGCAGGTTCCAGCGTTGCCGCGGCAGCACGCGCGTGCCCGCTTTGGGGCGGCTTTCGACCAGGCCTTTGGCGGTCAGGACCTGAATCGCTTCGCGATAGGCGCTGCGCGAAATGTTGAGCGCCTCGGAAAAAGCGATTTCCCCGGACAGCGTATCGCCGGGCGCGAACTCGCCCGAAAGGATCGCGACACCAAGCCGGTTCGCTACCGCGCCGCGCAGCCGTCTGCCGGTATTGCGCGACGCCCCCTGGCTGCTGCTGTCGCCCTGCTCCTCTCGTCCTTTTGCCAATGTCGGCCCTTGTTCTACGTCCCGGCGGTTCTCTATCATAACCTTCGCGCAGAAATGAAAGAAAGATTAGTTTTTGCAGGCCCGCCGCGCCGCAACGGGCTTGATGCAACTACTCAGACAAAATATCGCCCGGACAGCGCGCGGATGCACCTGCGAACGCAAGGGAGAGACCTTTGGCACGAACTCGCATGGCGCTGGGCGCGCTCATTCTGGGGTTGGCGGGCATGCCGTTGGCTGCACGGCCCGCGCCAGCGTCGATGCCGGCCGCCGCCACATCTGCGGAGTTGGACGCAAACGGCCATCCGCGATCCATCGTGCCTGGCGAATCCGAATTTCATTTCGTCCGGCTGCCCGACGGCATTCAGTTCCGCGCCAAGGGCATTACCAAAACGATCCTGTTCTACGGCCCGCGCACCGTCCGTGTGAACGCCAATCTCGGCGAGAATTACTGGACCGCGCGCAGCCTGGTCGTCACCGCCAAGCCCGGCAATGCGCCTTTTTCCGTCGCCGAAACGCCCACGACGCTGCGGATCGCCACGCAGAAGCTGGTGGTGACCGCAGACAAGAAAACGGGGGGGCTGCGGTTTGCCGATTCCAGCGGCAAGCTCTTCACCGAAGAACGGCAAGACGAACCCGAGACGCTCAAACGCGTCACCATCTCCGATGCGCCCAGCTATGAAGCGTTGAATACGCTCAAGCTTCAGCCGGACGAGGCCATTTACGGCTTCGGCTTCACCGCCGACGACCATAGCAACCGGCGCGGCAGCGATCTGCTTCTGGTCCAGACCAACGTCGGGATCATCATTCCGGTGATGATGTCATCGCGCCGCTATGGCGTGATGTGGGACACCTACTCGCAGATGCGCTTCAAGGATGACGCGAACGGCGCCTCCTTATGGGCCGAAAGCGCGCCGGGCGGCGTCGATTATTATTTCATGGCGGGCGACACGCCCGACGATGTCGTCCGCGCCTATCGCGACCTGACCGGCGCGGCACCCATGTATCCGAAGCAGGCCTTCGGCCTGTTCATGAGCAAGGAGCGCTACCAGACGCAGGACCGCCTGCTCGAGGTTGCGCGGTCCTTCCGCAAGGAAGGCTTCCCGCTCGATTATATCGTCCAAGATTGGCAATATTGGGGATCGGACAAGGATGGCAGCTGGAGCGGGATGACGTGGGATCCGGTGCGCTATCCCGATCCGGAGGGCATGACGCGCGCGCTGCACGACATGCATCTGAAGCTGATGGTGTCGATCTGGCCGTCGATCGGCGACGATACGGCATTGGCGCATGAGCTGGACGCGCACGGCCTGCGCTTCGCGCCGCTCCACTGGATCTCCAAACATGCCCGCGTCTACGATGCGTACAGCCCGCTCGGGCGGCAAATCTATTTCAAATATATCAAATCGGGCCTGCTCGACAAAGGCGTCGACGCGCTGTGGATGGACGGCACCGAGGTCGAGGTCAGCAGCGCGATGTGGAATGCGGCCGACAATATCCGCGACACCAAGGCTCTCGGATCGAACGCGCTCGGCGATTTCACGCGCTACCTCAATCCTTACTCGCTGCTGACCACGCAGGGCACCTATGACGGCGAGCGCGCCACCGCCAACAAGCGCGTGTTTACGCTCACGCGTTCGGCCTGGGCAGGGGCGCAACGCACCGCCGCCGCATCCTGGAGCGGCGACATCTTCGCGAGCTGGAAGACCTTCAAGCAGCAGATTGCCGGCGGTGTCGACGTGACCGTCACGGGCAATCCCTATTGGACGCAGGATACGGGCGGCTTCTTCCTGGCGTCCTACCCCGGCGGGGAGCACAATGCCGCATGGCGCGAGCTGTTCGCGCGCTGGTTCCAATATGCCGCCTTCAATCCGATCATGCGCGTGCATGGGACCGACGCCAATCGCGAGCCCTATCTGTTCAAGACGCTCGACCCGCAGGTCTACGCCTCGCTCCAGGCCAGCGTCGGCATGCGCTATCGCCTGCTTCCCTATATTTACGGCCTGAGTTGGAAGGTCACCTCGGCCGGTTACACGCTCATGCGCCCGCTGATGATGGATTTCCCGGACGACCGCGCCACCGATACGATCGACGACAGCTTCATGTTCGGCCCGTCTCTCCTGGTCCACCCCGTCACGCGCGCAATGTATCATGTCGAACCGGCGCCCCCGGTCACCATCCCGGCGGACTATCTGCGCACGCCCGAAGGGCAGCCTGGCCTCGCCGCTCAATATTTCGAGGGCGAGAATTTCGAGATAGCGAAGGGGCGCGTCGTCGACGCCAAGATCGACCATACTTGGCCCGATCCGCCGCTTGCCGACATTCCCGCGGGACTTTCGGGCCTCGATCACTTCTCGGTCCGTTGGCAAGGCACGCTGACCGCGCCCGAGGACGGCGATTACGAGTTGGGGCTGGAGGGCGACGACGGCTATCGGCTGGCGCTCGACGGCAAGACGGTGATCGACAATTGGTCGAAGGGCGCGGCGCGCTATCGCGGCACGGTCCAGTCTTTGCGCAAGGGCCAGAAGGTCGCCGTCTCGATCGATTATTTCCAGGGCGACGGCAATCGCAGCCTCCGTTTCGCCTGGCGCTTGCCGAGCGAGCGCGCGGCGCTCGCCAACCTGGATCCCAAGCTCGATCTGACGGTCCGCACCTATCTGCCAAAGGGGGCGGACTGGTTCGATTTCTGGACCAATCAGCGGCAAAAGGGCGGGCAGTGGGCGTCCCGGCAGGCCGATCTCAACGTCCTGCCGCTCTACGTCCGGGCGGGCTCGATCATACCGCTCGGGCCGTTCGTGCAATATGCGACCCAGTCGCCGGACGCGCCCTACGAAATCCGCATCTATCCGGGACACGACGCACGCTTCACGGTCTACGAAGACGACAACGAGACCTACGATTACGAGAAGGGGCTGTATGTCGCCTATGATCTCGTCTGGAACGATCACGCGCGGACGCTGACGGTGGGGCCGCGCCGCGGACATTTCGCAGGCATGATCGCGACGCGACGGCTGAATATCGCGGTGATGAACGATGGTAACGCCACCGGGTTTGCCGTAGCGTCCCCCTCCAGGACCATTCAGTACCGTGGGAAGCCGGTGACGGTGTCCTTTGCCCGCTAGAAGCGGCGCGTTGACGCGCGGTCATCGGGAGACGAGACGATGAGGCCTACCAAAGCCTGGCTTGCTGCCGCCCTCTTCGCCGGCGCAACACCCTTGTCGAGTGCGGTCACGTCAGCCCATGCGGTCGATAGTGGGCATCAGCGCCTGATCGTGCTGACCGATATCGAGGCCGATCCGGACGACACCGAATCCCTAGTTCGCCTGATGCTCTATTCCAATCAGATCGATATCGAGGGGCTTGTCGCCACCACCTCGGTGCACATGAAGAGCGGACTTCATCCGGACTCGATCCGGCGGGTGGTAGAGGCTTATGGCCGCGTACGCGGCAACCTCCTGCTCCACGAACCGGGCTTCCCCACCTCCGACGCGCTGCTCGCGCTGATCTGCGACGGGCAGCCGATTTATGGCATGGCGGCGGTCGGCGCCGGAAAGGATACGCCGGGCTCGGATCGCATCGTCGCGATGCTCAAGACTGCCGACACCCGACCATTGTGGGTTACCGTGTGGGGCGGGGCGAACACGCTCGCCCAAGCCTTGTATCACATCCGCGAAAGCGAAACGCCGGCCGAGGCCAGCCGACTGATCGCCAGGTTGCGCGTCTATACGATCTCCGATCAGGACGACAGCGGCGCCTGGATCCGCAAGACCTTCCCCAATCTGTTCTACATCGTGAGCCCCGGCGGCTATGGCGCCGCCACCTGGACTGCGATCAACACCGCTATCGACGGGATCGACAATCGCACGATCGGTAATGAATGGCTGCGCACCAACATCCAGCAGGGCCATGGCCCGCTTGGCGCGGTCTACCCCGACGTTGCCTATGGGATGGAGGGCGACACGCCTTCCTGGCTCTCGCTCATACCTAACGGCCTCAGCGATCCCGAACATCCCGACTGGGGCGGTTGGGGCGGACGTTATGAGCTTTACACGCCCTCGCTCGCCAACATGGACCCAGGGGGCTTCACGGGGGGCGTTCCGATCGAGGCAGAGACGCGTCCAATCTGGACCAACGCCATCGACACATACAGCCCCTCCGTAGCGGCCGATTATGGTCGGGCTCATGTGCCGGCGCAGCACAGCTTCAAGGATTTCCGCACGACGCTCTGGCGCTGGCGCGACGACTTCCAGAACGATTTCGCCGCCCGGATGGCGTGGACCACGTTGCCTTACGCCAAAGCCAATCATCCGCCGGTGCCACGGCTGGAGTCGCCCGACCATCTCACGGTCCATTCGGGCGATATTTTCATCCTGAACGCGTGGGGCAGCAGCGACCCGGACGGAGACGGTTTGAGCTATCTCTGGTTCCAATATGCCGAGGCGGGAAGCCTGCGCACGCTTGTTCCCGCGATCACGGCGGAGAATATCTATCGCGTCCCCTACAAGGCGCCGGTAGTGACGAAACCGGAAACCGCGCATTTCATCCTGAAGGTCACGGACAAAGGCGACCCTCCCTTGAGCCGCTACCGCCGTGTGATCGTAACGATCCTGCCCTGAGCCACCCTCCCTTCAATCGATTCCCTTGCGATCCAAGGTGAGGCGGGGATCATGGCAGAAACCGCAATCGGGGCCCGAGAAACGTGCCGCCGCGGCCTTTTGCCCCTTGAGCCGCCAGTCGAGCCATGCGCTCACGACCTCCGCAGCGATGCCGCCATGCGGCTGCATATATGTGCCGCCATGGCCGACCGGGATATTCACCAGCGCGGCAGGCACTTTCGTGATCCGCTGATAGTCGTCCGTTCCGTTCGCATAGGCAATGTCGGTCGGACCGCCGAGCACGTAAAGCACTGGCCCGTGAAGTCCGGAGAGCAGCGCTTTGTCGGATATGACGCCGCCGATCGGATTTGTCCCATCCTTGAAGAAGCCGCTGTTCATGATCACCGCGGTCTTGACGCGTGGATCCTGCGCGGCGGACAGCGCCTGCAGGCCGCCGCAGCTCCAGCCTGATACCGCTACCTGATCGACGGCGATCCGCCCCAGAAAGGGACTGCCCGGCTTCGCGTTTTCGCGTTGTGCCCAATCGATCGCCTCGACCAAAGCGGAGGTAGGCGTCTGGGCGACGAGCTTGGGCGCGCCGGGCGTGACCGGCGCCGGCGCCGTGGCTGGTGGTGAGGGCATCGCATGCGGGATGACGCCCGAGGCGATCACGAGGTAACCGTGAGACGCGATCTCGAGCAGATGATTCCGCGAGCTCGTTCCATCGGCGCTGCATCCCCCATTGCCAAATACATAAATTCCAAGGCTTTTTGATCCGATCGCGGCAAGGTCAGCGGGCCGGTAGATCACGTGGTTCGGCAGATCGGCTCGTTCTTCGAACAGCGCGGGATAAGATCCGCCGCCTCGCTCCATCGTCTCCGCACCAGCCGATGGCGCGGCCAGAATGGCCGCGGCCAAACAACCCCCAAACACTCGATTGAAGAGCATATCGCTTCCTCCCCATTGTCGTTGGCACCGCATTATGTCGGACTGATTATAGCAACATTCAGCGTTGGCATATTGCAGCCTAGCCGCAATATGATATCGCTAACACGGGCTTAGGGGCATTGCTCGGATAGCCTGGCCGCATCGGGGGCCAAATTATGTCTGAGTTGTTGGCGATGCGACAACTCGTTGCTTAGGCGTACCAAAAATATGGACAGCGTCCGCGCGGATAATAACCGGCGGGAACGCACGAGGGAGCCGCTGCCGTCCGGTATCGGCGATCATCGAGAGAGGAGGGCCGTTTTGTCCGATCTGTTGGAGCAATTGCGGAGGAGCGCCTTGGCGGTCTCGCTGGCCGCGCTGGGCGTCGTGAGCCAATCTCCCGCCGCAGCGGCGGTTACGGCGGCGCCTGGCGCGCCCAACCTCGCCCCCTATTTCACGCCAGCCGGCGCGGCACCCAAGGCGCCCGACGCGGATGGCTTCCTTCAACGCTGGCTGCTGCTCGAACCGATCGTCAAGCCCAACCGTAGCAATACGGGCTTCACCGGCACCTATGTCCGGCAGGCGCTCACCACGGAATATTTCCCCGGCCAGTTCAAAGCCGTTCCGCGGGATGGACAGCCCGTATCCGTCGCCGGCGCGCCGCTGCGCTGGCATGCGCTGGATACGGCGCTGTTCGACGTGAAGCTCTTCAACTTCGCGCAAAGCCTGAACAAGCCCACCTACGGTGTGATCTTCTGGGCGGTGACCGTGGTCAACAGTCCGCGCGAAATCAGCAATGTGCGGCTCGCGGTCGGGTCCAATTCCGCCTCGATGTGGTGGGTCAACGGCAAGGAGGCGGCCGGATTGTTCGGCGACCGTCGTATGGTGATGGATGATGTCGTTTCGCCACCGCTCACGCTGCACAAGGGTAAGAATATCGTGCGCGGCGCGGTGATCAACGGCCCGGGCCTCAGCGACTTCTGCGTCCGCTTCATCGACGAGGACGGGCATCCGATCCGCGACATCACGCTCGACCTGCGCTGAAGCGCCGATCTTCCAACCCGATCTGCATCAGACCAAGTTTGCAGGAGACCCTTATGCGGCACTTCGCTTTTGCACTGACCTGCGCGTCCCTCGCGCTGATTTCCGCCGCGCCCGCTTGCGCGCAGCTGGCGGGTGAGCCCTATATCCACGACCCCTCGACGATCGCCGAATCCGATGGGAAATATTATACGTTCGGCACCGGTCGTGGCGGTCTCGTCTCCGAGGATGGCTGGACCTGGCATGCGGGCGGCGAGCGGCCGGGTGGCGGCGTTGCGCCGGACGTGATCAAGATCGGCGATCGTTATTATGTCGCTTATGCGGTCGGCGGCGGCGGCATGAACGGCGGACATGCCAGTAACGTCAAGGTGATGTGGACCAAGTCGCTCGATCCCAAATCGCCCGATTTCGGATATCATGACGTCGGCGTGGTTGCATCGAGCAATGGCGTCGAAGATTGCGATGCGATCGATCCCGCATTCCTGTACGCGGATGGCCGGCTCTGGCTGAGCTACGGCACCTATTTCGGCTATATCCGCATGGTCGAACTCGATCCGAAATCGGGGGAGCACCTTGCCGGCAATCAGCCAGTCGACGTCGCGATCGACATGGAGGCGACCGCCCTCCTCTACCGCGACGGCTATTATTATCTGTTGGGCACGCATGGGACATGCTGCGACGGCCCCAATTCTTCCTACAATATCCGCGTCGGCCGATCGCGCACCCCGACCGGTCCTTATCTCGACCATATGGGGGTTCCGCTGCTCAAAGGCGGCGGCAAGCTCGTCGTCGCCGGACGCGGCCGCGTGTTCGGCCCGGGCCATTTTGGACTGATCGACCTTGGCGACAGCATGCAGAAATTCTCCATCCATTATGAGGCCGATATGGACCGCAGCGCGCGCAGCGCGCTCGGAATCCAGCCGCTCCTCTGGAAGGACGGCTGGCCCCAAAGCGGCGACAATCTCAGCCCGGGCACCTATGAGATCCAATCCGCCCGCTCCGGTGGCGCGCTTGAACTCGCGGTCGATTTCGTGCGCATGCCGATCGATCGGCGCGGAGGATTTTTCGGCCCGCCAAGCGGCCCGGTCAGCCCGGTCGCGATGCAGACCTTGGCGCAGGATATGGCGGTGTGGCCCGCCGGGCCGATCGACGTGGACCTGGGCGATTATATGATCCGGCCCCACCAGCAATGGACGATCACGCCGGCCGTCGGCGGCTATTTCGGCTCGCCTTATTTCAAGGTCGTCATCGCCGGCACCGATCGCGCGCTGGCCGCCACGACCGACGGTAAGGTCGTCACCGTGCCCGCTTTCACCGGCGCGGACGAACAGCTCTGGCGCATCGACCAGCTCACCGACGGGACGTACCGCATCACGCCCAAGGCAAAATCGGGATCGAAGACGCCGCTCGCGCTGGTGGCGATCGGGGCAAGCACGCCCGTGCTGGCCAAATTCGACCCGAACAGCGATACCGGTCGGTGGGATTTCAAGACGCCCTAAGCGGGCATTTTACCGGAATCGAAAATTTACCTGCGAAAACAAGATTGCGCATATGACAGAGCGTCGCTAGCCGACCACTTGAATTGGACGCGGAGAGGCGGGCGATGAAAGCAGTGATTTGTCATGAACCGCACAGCCTCGGCATCGTCGAGCGTCCGACTCCGCAAGCGGGAGACAAGGATGTCCTGATCCGCATCCGCAGCGTTGGCCTGTGCGGCACCGATTATCACATCTTCGCCGGACGCCATCCTTTCCTGCAATATCCGCGCATAATGGGTCATGAGCTTGCGGGAGAGATCGTACAGGCCCCGTCCGGCTCGGCCTTGCACCTTGGCCAGATCGTCGCGGTGAACCCCTATCTCGCATGCGGTACGTGCATTGCCTGCCGCAAGGGCAAGCCCAACGCCTGCGTCAACATCCGCGTGCTCGGGGTCCACACCGATGGCGGCATGTGCGAGCTGCTTGCCGTGCCGGAGCGCGCCGTGATCGACGCGACCGGCCTTACCTTGGACCAGGCGGCGATGATCGAATTCCTCTCGATCGGGCATCATGCCGTGATGCGGGCGGCGCTTCGCGCGGGTGCGCGCGTCCTGATCGTGGGCGCCGGGCCGATCGGCATTGCAGCCGGCCTGTTCGCCCGATTGGGGGGCGCGGCGGTGACCCTAGTCGACACGCGCCCCACGCGGCTCGCTTATGCACGCGATGCGCTGGATTTCACCGATGTGATCGAGGCGTCGGCAGAGCTTGCCGCGGCCTTGCAGGACCGCACCGGCGGCGAGATGTTCGATGTGGTATTCGACGCGACCGGTGCGCTGACGGCGATGGCGCAGAGCCTGAACTATGTCGCGCACGGCGGGACTCTGGTCTTCGTCGGCGTCGCGCCAGGCGATCTGGTTCTGTCGGATCCGGAATTTCACAAGCGCGAGACCAGCTTGCTCGCGAGCCGCAATGCGCTGAACGAGGATTTCGAACAGGTGATCGCGGCGATCCGGTCCGGCGATATTCCGACCGCCGCGCTCCAGACCCACAGCGTGCCGGGGCTGGATCTTCCCGAGCGGCTGCCTGGACTGATGGCCGAAGCGGACCATGTCCTCAAGGCAATCGCCCATTTTTGAAGCCTTGTGCGTCAGGCCGATCGAGGCTGCCGCCCGAATTGTCTCCTGCAATTTGCGCCGACATGCGGCATGAGCGGTCATGATGGTGAAATTGCTGGGTGCCGTCCTCGCGGGCGGCAGATCCTCCCGCTTCGGAAGCGACAAGGCGCTGGCGCTGCTCGACGGCCGCCAGCTGATCGAGCATGCGGTCGCGGCGCTGACACCCTATGCGGCGCAGGTGGTGATCTGCGGCCGGACCGATCCGCGCTGGACCTGCCTCGCTGACCTGCCCGCCCCCGATATGGGGCCGCTCGGCGGGCTTGCCGCCGCCTTGGCTTATGCGCGGGACGAGGGCTTCGCGGGCGTGCTGAGCACGGGCTGCGACGTGCCATTGCTGCCTGACGATCTGGCGAAAGCGCTGATCGGCGATGGGCCGGCAGTGGTCGAAGGCCAGCATTTGATCGGCTATTGGCCGGCCGGCCTGGCCGAGCGTCTGCTCGACCATCTCGCGCGGAGCGAGAATCGATCGATCCGCGGCTGGATCGCGCAGGTTCAGCCGCGCTGGGTCATGCCGACTGCCGGCGCCTTGCCCAATATCAACAATCCCGACGACCTCGCGGCGTGGCGCGGGCGCCGATAGGACGGGATCGACATCAGCAGGACCGGACGCGCTGCGCCTGCTTGGACTTGAGACCGCGCGTTGCAACCGCCTCCCCGACCAAGATCAAGGTCGGCGCATCCTCGCTGATCGCACGGACGAGGAAGCCGAGCGCGTCGAGTCGGCCGCGTACCACGCTTTCATTGGGCAGCGAGACGTTGGTCGCGATCATCACCGGCGTGTCGGCCGCACGGCCCGCTGCCATCAGCCCGCGCATGATATCCGGCGCGGCGCTGCGGCCCATATAGATAGCCAGCGTCGCGTCGGGTTGCGCCAGTGTGCTCCAGTCGAGATCGAGCATCTCGCCCGCGCGCGCATGCGCGGTGACGAAGGTCAGCTTGCGCGCGAGCCCGCGCAGCGTGAGCGAGGCGAGCCCACTTGCCGCCGCTGCGCTCGCGGTGGTCACGCCGGGACAAATGCGCACGGGTACGCCCTGCGCCATCAGATGATCGAGCTCTTCGGCCGAGCGCCCGAAGATCGACGGGTCGCCGCCCTTCAACCGCAGGACCTTCCGCCCCGAAAGCGCCGCGAGCAGCATCAGATCGTTGATCTCTTCCTGGCTCTTGGAATGGCGGCCCGATCGTTTGCCCACCGAAACCAACTCCGCATGCGGCGCGAGCGCGAGCACCGCCTTGCCGACCAGCGCATCGTGGAACACGATATCGGCCTGACCGAGCAGCCTTTCGGCCTTGCGCGTCAGCAGGTCGGGATCGCCCGGGCCCGCGCCTACCAGCCACACGGTGCCGGGTTCGAATGCGTCACGATGCATGGGCAAGCTCCGATTGCGCGATCAGATTGGCAATGGCGGGGCGGCACGAGCCGCAATTGGTTCCGGCACTGATCGCCTTGCCTACCGCTGCGACGTCGCTGAGCTTCTGCTCGGCGATGGCGCGCAAAATCGTCTGCATGCCGACGTCGAAGCAGACGCAGATGATCGGCCCGCGATCCACCGTCACGCCCGGCGCGCGGCCCGCGAGCAAGGTCGGCGCGACCTCGGGCGCCTCCAGTTGTGCGATCAGCCAGTCACGCGGCGGCAATTCGCCGGTCGCGGTCACGAACAAGGCCGCCGCGACGCGTCCCTTGTCCAGCACCGCGACCCGCCATGATCCGCGGCTTTTGTCGCGCGCCTCGATCTGCTCGCCGCTCGGCAGGCTCGCCACGAGACGATCCGGTTCGCCATTGCCGGCGAGCTCGTACAGCAGCCCGCCCGGCACCGTGATCCGCGTCCGCCATAGGCATTTGGGCGGCGGGGTCTCGGTGCCGCGCACGAGTAAAAAGCCACGCCACGCGCACTCTATCTTTTCGATCCGGGCCGGGGTCAGCTTGAACCCCGGCTGGCCCGAATGCGGATCGACCAAAGGCCGCGGCAACAGGCCCGTGCGGCCGCCGGTCGATTGGCGGTCGGTCCAGTGGATCGGAGTGAACAGCTCGCCCGGACGCTGACGATCGGTGACCGCCACGCGGAACAGGCTCTCGCCCTGCGCGGTCGCGACGCGCGCCAGCCCGCCATCGTCGAGACCATAAGCCGCGGCATCGTCGGGATGGACCTCGACCAGAGGTTCCTCGCGATGGCGCGCAAGCTTGGCGCTGAGCCCGGTGCGCGTCATCGTATGCCATTGGTCGCGGTAACGCCCGGTATTGAGCGTGAGCGGCCAGCCCCGAAGCGGATCGGCCAGCGGCGCCTGCGCCACCTTGATCAACCGTGCCTTGCGGTCAGGGGTCGGATAATGGCCATCGGCGAATGCCGTGCCGCCCCAGCGGAACGGTTCGAGCGCGTCATAATCGTCATTGCCGATCGCGGCATGCCGGCGAAGATCGAACAGCCGCTCGCCGTCATTCTGATAAGCCGAAAGCCGCGCATGCTCGCGATAGACGTCGGCCGGGCTGTCAAAGGCAAAGGCGGTTTTCCAGCCCATGCGGCGGCCGACCTGCGCGACGATCCACCAATCGTGGCGCGCTTCGCCGGGCGCGGCGAGGAAAGGACGCTGACGGCTGATGCACCGTTCCGAATTGGTGACCGTGCCATCCTTCTCGCCCCACCCCGTCGCGGGCAGGCGGACATGCGCGTGCAGACTGGTGTCGGTCTCCGCGATCACATCCGACACGACCACGAACGGGCATGTCGCGAGCGCGTCGCGCACCATATTGGCGTCAGGCATGCTTACCGCCGGATTGGTCGCCATCACCCACAAGGCCTTGATTCGCCCCTCGCGGACACCGCGAAACAGGTCGACCGCCTTCAGGCCGGGCTTAGTCGCCATGCCGGGCGACGCCCAGAAGCGCCCGACGCGCGCGACGTTTTCGGGCGCGAAATCCATATGTGCGGCGAGCGTCGAGGCGAGTCCGCCGACCTCACGCCCGCCCATCGCATTGGGCTGGCCGGTGATCGAGAAAGGGCCCGCGCCCGGCTTGCCGATCCGCCCTGTGGCGAGGTGAAGGTTGGTGATCGCATTGACCTGGTCGGTCCCGCGCAAGGCCTGGTTGATGCCCTGGCTGAACAGGGTGATCGCGCGGGGATAGCCGGCGAACAGCTCGTAGAAGCGCGCCAGATCGGCGGGTGCGACATCGCACACTTTCGCAATCGTCCAGAGATCGTGCCCCTCGTCGAGCCCATCCCAGAAACCGTCGGGCGCGGTCACATGCGCGGCGAGATAGGCCTCGTCCACCAGCCCCTCGCGTTTCATGTGCGCGAGCGCGCCGTTCATCAGCGCGACGTCGCTGCCGGGGCGGATCGCGAGATGAAGATCGGCATCATCGCAAGTCTCGGTGCGGCGCGGATCGATCACCACCAATTTGGCGCCCCGCGCCGCGCGCGCCGCCTGGATGCGCTGATAGACGATCGGATGGCACCAGGCGGTATTGGAGCCGACCAGCGTGATCAGATCGGCCTGCTCCAGATCGTCATAGGCGACCGGAACGACGTCCTCGCCGAAGGCGCGCATGTGACCGGCGACCGCGCTCGACATGCACAGCCGGCTGTTGGTGTCGATATTGGCCGAGCCGATGAAGCCCTTCATCAGCTTGTTGGCGACGTAATAATCCTCGGTCAGCAATTGACCCGAGACATAGAAAGCGACGCTGTCGGGCCCGTGACGCGTGATCGTGTCGCGGAACTTCTTCGCGACCAGGTCGAGCGCCTTGTCCCAGCTCGCGCGGCGTTTGCCGATCATCGGGTGGAGCAGCCGCCCTTCCAGTCCGACCGTCTCGCCGAGATGCGTGCCCTTGGAGCAGAGCCGGCCCGCATTGGCGGGATGGTCGGGATCGCCCTTGATCATGACGCCGCGCGCGCCCGTGGGAGTCGCGACGATGCCGCAGCCAACGCCGCAATAGGCGCAGGTGGTGCGGACCGGCTCGCTCACGTCAGGCGGCAGCCTTGAGCGTCGAGGAGCGGCAGAGCAGCACGCGCCCGCCATCGACCTTGACCGGGATGGTCGGCGTGCAGCCCTTATCCTCGCCCAGCGCCTCACCGGTGGCGAGGCTGATCCGCCAATTGTGCAGCGGGCAGGACACGGCATGGCCATGGACGATGCCCTGGCTCAGCGGCCCTTTCTTGTGCGGGCAGCGATTGACCAAAGCGAACACCTGATTGTCGCCCGTGCGGAACAACGCCACCTCCTCGCCGCCCGCAACGGGCACGGTGCGCGCGCCGCGCATCGGGATGGCGCTCAGCGGGCCGACGTCGATCCATTCTCCGATAAACATAAGCCTTACTCCGCTGCGATCGCTTCGATGGGTCGGAATTCGCCAAGATGCGCGTGCTGCTCGCGCTCGGCTCCGGCGGCGCGTGCCGCCCACGGATCGTCCTGGCTGAAATTCTGCGAATAGAGGAAGCGGCTGGTGAGTGCCTCGCGCCCGACCTCGTCCTCGACGATGCGCGCCTGGATGTAAGCCAGGCCAACCCGCTCGATCCACGGCGCCGTGCGCTCGAGATAGAAGGCTTCTTCGCGATAGAGCTGGATGAAGGCCGCGCAATAATCCAGCGCCTGCTGCTCGGTCGTGACCTTGCACAAAAGATCGGTCGCGCGAACCTTGATCCCGCCATTGCCGCCGACATGCAGTTCGTAGCCGCTGTCGACGCAAACCACGCCGAAATCCTTAATCGTCGCCTCGGCACAATTGCGCGGGCAACCGCTGACCGCGATCTTGAACTTGTGCGGCATCCACGAGCCCCAGCTCATCCGCTCTAGCTGGACGCCAAGCCCCGTCGAATCCTGCGTGCCGAAGCGGCACCATTCGGAGCCGACGCAGGTCTTCACCGTACGCAGCGACTTGCCGTAGGCGTGGCCCGACACCATGCCGGCGGCATTGAGATCCGCCCAGACCGCAGGCAGGTCTTCCTTCTTGATCCCGAAGATATCGAGCCGCTGACCGCCGGTGACCTTGACCATCGGCGCATCATATTTCTCGACCACGTCCGCGATCGCGCGCAGCTCGCGCGGATTGGTGATCCCGCCCCACATGCGCGGTACGACCGAATAAGTGCCGTCCTTCTGGATGTTGGCGTGCATCCGCTCGTTGACGAAGCGGCTCTGCTGATCGTCGACATATTCGCCCGGCAACGCGCACAGCAGATAATAATTGAGCGCCGGCCGGCAGGAGGAGCAGCCGTCGGGCGTCGACCAGCTCATCCGCTGCATCACCTCGGGGATCGATTTCATCCCCTGCGCGACGATCTCGCGCCGCACGTCGGCATGACCGAAGCTGGTGCATTTGCAGAGCGTCTTGACCGAGCGTTCGCCGCCATAATCGTCGCCCAAGGTGACCGCGAGCAACTGCTCGACCAGGCCCGTGCACGACCCGCACGAAGCGGACGCCTTGCAACTCGCCCGCACCGCATCCAGCGTGCAGGCGCCACCCTGGATCGTTGCGACGACCTTGCCTTTGCTGACGCCGTTGCAGCCGCAAATCTCGGCATCGTCCGAGAGTGCCGCAACGGCCGCCTTAGGGTCCGCTTGCCCACCTCCTTGGGCGAAGGCTTGGCCGAAGATGAGAAGGTCGCGCACGGACGAGATATCCTCGCCCTTCTTCAGCAGGTCGAAATACCAGTTTCCGTCGGCAGTATCGCCGTAGAGGACCGCGCCGACGATCTTGTCGTCGCGCACCACCACGCGCTTGTAGATGCCGCGGCTGGCGTCGCGGAGCACGATGTCCTCGCTCTCCCCGCCCCCGCCGAAGTCGCCGGCGGAGAAGACATCGATCCCGGAGACCTTGAGCTTGGTCGAGGTGACCGAACCGCGATAGCCGCTAGGCTTGCCGACTAGCCCGTCGGCAAGCGCGCGGCACATGTCCCACAAGGGCGCGACCAGGCCATAGACCTGCCCGTCATGCTCGACGCATTCGCCGACGGCGAGCACATCGGCATCGCTCGTCACCATATGGTCGTCGACATGAATGCCCCGACCGATCGCCAGGCCGGCTTCGCGCGCCAACGCGACTGAGGGGCGAATGCCGACCGCCATCACAACCAGGCTGGCGGGGATAAGCCGGCCGTCCTTGAGGCGTACGCCTTCGACCTGGCTCTCGCCCACGATCTCGGCTGTATCGGCGCCGGTTAGGATCGTCTGACCACGCGCTTCCAGCTCGGATTTGAGCAACCAGCCCGCTGCCTCGTCGAGCTGTCTTTCCATCAGGGTCGACATGAGATGGATCACCGTGACCTTCATGCCGCGCAGGCTGAGCCCGTGCGCGGCCTCGAGGCCGAGCAGGCCGCCGCCGATCACCACCGCCTCGCCGCCCTGCGCGGCGGCGGCCAGCATCGTGTCGACATCCTTCATGTCGCGGAAGCTGATCACGCCAGGCAGATCCTTGCCGGGCACGGGAATGATGAAGGGATCGGATCCGGTCGCGATCAGCAATTTGTCGTAACGTGCCGTCCGGCCCGAACGCGCGGTCACCGTCTTTGCGTCGCGATCGATCGAAATCACCGGATCGCCCGCAACCAGTTCGATCCCATTATCGTCATACCAGGCGCGATCGTTGATCACGATCTGCTCGAACGTCTTCTCGCCAGCGAGCACGGGCGAGAGCATGATCCGGTTATAATTCACGTGCGGCTCGGCGCCGAAGATCGTGACGCGGTACCGCCTCGCGTCGCGCGCGAGCAGTTCCTCGACCGCACGGCAGCCAGCCATACCATTGCCGACGACAATCAGGCGCGGACGCGAATCACCGCCCGCATCCTCGGTCCCGTCATCCGCAGCAACCTGCCCCTGAAAATCCATGCCAAGCTCCAGAAACGAAAAAAGGCCGCCACGCGGGCGCTGGGATTTCCAGCGCCTGCATGGCGGCCTTGCCTGTCATCCCTTGCCGGAGCGAAGCCCCCGCCGGATGCACCGTCCGCGCCCGCCGATGGGCACTTTCGGCTATGTCTGCGCGGACGACCTTGCCCGCGCAGACTGTAAGATGCCGTGATTCTCGCCGTGTCTCAAGTGTTTATTTTGCACTGCATCATAAATCGTACCACGATGCATTAGCATTGACTAATTAATTAGCCAATGCTAATGCGAGTCGCATGAACCAAGCTGTCGATTCCGTAATGCGCGCGCTCGCCGATCCGACCCGCCGCGCCGTATTCGAACGGATTGCGGGCACGCCGGAGATCAGCGTCGTCGAACTCACGCAGGGCAGCGGCGTGACGCAGGGCGCGATCTCGCAGCATCTGAAGGCGCTCAAGGCGGCCGGACTGGTGGCCGAACGGCCCGAGGGCCGGAAAGTCTATTATCGCGCGCAGCCGCAGGGGCTCGAGCCGCTCGCGGACTGGATGAGCCATTATGCGGTTTTCTGGCGCAGCCGCTTCGCCAACCTCCGCGACATTTTGAAGGAGATGGATTCGTGAACGACACTGCCGTGGAGACCGCAACCCGCGAAATCGTGGTCGAGGAACTATTCCCCTATGCGCCCGAGACGCTCTGGAGAATGCTGACCACACCCGCCTTGATCGGCCGTTGGCTGATGGAGCCGACCGGCTTCGCGCCCAATCCGGGCACGCGCTTCACCTTCCAGACCACGCCAGCGGGCGCGTGGGACGGCACGATACATTGCGAGGTGCTGGAGGCGGTTCCGAACGAACGGCTTAGTTTTGCGTGGCGCGGCGGGGACGATGCCAATCAGGGTTACGGATCGCGGCTCGACACGATCGTGACCTGGACACTCGCCAAGGTGGCGGGCGGCACGCGGCTGCGGCTGGCCCACTCGGGCTTCGACCTTCCCCGGAACGAGACCGCTTATACGCGGATGAGCGCGGGCTGGATCAGCGTCGTCGACAAGATCGGCGATCTCGCCGGCAGCGGAAACCAACCAGGCCAGGACATCCAGCGCTGAGCTGGGCTTAATTGGGACCGGGTGGATCCGGCGTTGACCGCCTTCGCCAGGACGCCACCCGGCCCGCAATGAGGCTAAAGAATCACAGGACCCAGTCGAGCTGGAGCCAGAATTTGTGCGTGTCGGTCGCGAAGGTGTCGGCGCGGTAATCGGCATAACGCGCCGACACGACCGCATGGCCGAACTTGGCGCTCGCGAGCAGGTCGAGCTCGTTGCCCTCGTGCTGGCTGAGCCTGTCGCTGTCGAAGCGATGATAGACCGCCTGGAGCGTCACGGCTTGCGCCGGTCCCATCTGCTTCACGCCATAACCCACGCTGCCATAGAGGTCGCGCACGCCATTCGGCGGCGTGGTCAGGAACTTGTCGCCCCAGCCCTGGAACTTGAACAAGGTCGCAAGCGGGGTCTGGAACGAAGTGAACGCCACGCCCTTGTCCGCGCCCAGCACCTCATAGCCGCCATTGAGCTTCCATGAATAAGCATCCAGTGTCGCGTCGATCAGATAATAATCCGCACGATAGCTGTTCGGATTCTGGTGATAATCCGATTGCGTGGCATAGCTTGCCTGCCACGAAAGCTTCACCTGCTTCGAGAGCGGTCGCGAGCCCGTGAAGCGCGCGCCATAGGTCTGGCTCGACAGGCGATAGGCCTGCACCGCGGCCTCGTTCTGATCGACCAGGTAAGCGAAGCCGGTGACCGTGCCGATCGGCGTCACATAGCTCAGATTGGCGAGGACGTTGTTGCCCGACACCGCCTGCTGGCGCGCGCCGAAGCCGTCGATTCCCCAGATCGTGCGGACGCTCCAGACATAGCTCACATCGGCCTTGAGTCCCTTGATCGGCGTCCATTCGGTGCGCACCGCATCGAAGGTCTGGCCGTTTTCGCGGAAGCCCGAGAAGCCCACGAACCGCTCGTCGTCGAGCATGATCCGCTGCCGGCCAGCGGTGATCGTGAGCGTCTTGGTGTGATATTGGATCTGCGCGCGGGCCAGCGCGATATTCTGGGGATCGTTGATCAGCGGCCGAGTCGCTGCCCCGTGCAGCCCGTCATAATATTGGCCGCTGATCGCGAGCAGCCCTTGCGCTTCGACCAGCGCGCTCCACGGTCCGTCGCTGGCCGATACGCCGGCGCGCAGCCGTGCGGTGAGCGCATTGGAATCCTTGGCGAGCCCGTCCTGATGGTCGTTCTCGTAGCGGATACGCAGGTCGACCAACGGCTTGAGCAGGATCGGGTCGGCACAAGCCGGCCCTGCGGTGGCGAGCAAGCCCGCCACCAGGATGAAACGCTTCATGGATGTCCCCTTTTATATTCTGTCGCCACGGCGGATGCCGGGGCTGCAGCAGCGATGCGGCCAGTGGGGCCGCTTCCATGATGCCGGCCCCGCGCCGGCATCATGGGATCATTCGGTTCAGATGCGTACGCCCGCGGCGGCGGCTTCCCAGGTCCGGCGCCATTTGCCCTTGGCGACGCTGATCCCCGCCAGCGCGACCAGAGCGAGACCGGCGAAGATCAGGAAGCCGGGCTGGTAGCTGCCGGTCAGCTGCTTGGCAAAGCCGAGGCTGGAGGCAAGATAGAAACCCCCGAAGCCGCCCGCCATGCCGACCAGGCCGGTCATCACGCCAATCTCGGCGCGGAAGCGCTGCGGCACCAGCTGGAATACCGCGCCATTGCCCGCGCCCAGCGCGAGCATCGCCACCACGAAGAAGCCGAGCGCGCTCTGCACGCTGGGTGCGATGCTCACGCCGGCGAGCGCGGCGGCCGCGGCGACATAGACGACCGACAGCGTTTTAACGCCGCCGATCCGATCGGCGATCGCGCCGCCGAGCGGGCGGATCAGCGAGCCGGAGAACACGCACGCGGCGGTGCAATAGCCGGCCGTGATCGTGGTCAGTCCGAACTGATCGGTGAAATAGATGGGAAGCGACGCGGCCAGCCCGACAAAGCCGCCGAACGTGACCGCATAGAAGGCCATCAGCCACCAGGCATCGGCCGTCTTGAGCGGCTCGAGATAGGCGATGACCGATTTGGGCGCGGGTGCGTCCGGCGCATCCTTGGCGAGCGCGAGATAGATGACGAACACGATCGCCAGCGGAATGCAGGCGAGGCCGAGCACCGCATTCCAGCCGAACATCTTGGCGAGCATGGGCGCGAACAGGCTGGCGAGCACCGTGCCCGAATTGCCCATGCCGGCGATGCCCATCGCCTTGCCCTGATGCTCGGCCGGATACCAGCGGCTGGCCAAAGGCAGCGCGATCGCGAAGCTCGCGCCGGCAAAGCCCAGGATCACGCCCAGCGCGAGCGTGCCGCCGAAGCTGTTCACGCCCATTACCCAGGCCGAAAACAGGCCGACCATCACGATCACCTGACTGATCGCGCCCGACCTTTTCGGGCCGATCCGATCGACCAGCAGGCCGTTGACCACGCGCAGGATCGCGCCGGCGAGCGTGGGCGTCGCCACCATCAACCCCTTTTGCGCAGGGCTCAGCGCCAGCGTCTTGGCGATTTCGGGCGCGAGCGGCCCGAGCAGGACCCACACCATGAAAGCGAGGTCGAAATAGAGGAAAGCCGCAATCAGCGTCGGGCGATGGCCCGCATCCCAGAAGCCGTTCGTGCTGGCAGTCTGTTTGCCCTGCCAAAAGGTCGTCGCCATGCCCTCATATCCCGTTTGATCGATGCGTTGACCCAAAGAAAAAGCCGCCTCCGGTAGACCCTCTCGGGCGACCGGACAGCGGCTCTGCTGTCTTTGGGTGGATGCTTGGCCCCGGCGTTGGAGCTAGCTTCCGATGGACGCGCATCGTCGCGCGTTGGCCCCAATTGTTTCCGATTCGGGTTCATTTCGCAAGTGCAAAAAAATTAAACGCACCATGCTGCGCTGCAGCCAACAGTCGCCGTCATTGCGAGCCACGCAGCGGCGCGGCAATCCGGGCCACCGCTCAAAACGCAATTTGGCGTGCCGGACTGGATTGCTTCGCCGGATTTCGCCGGATTCGCAATGACGGCGGAATTTAGCGACCTGCCAGTTCGGCGAGATAGGCTTCGATATGGTGCGGATCGAACACCCGCCCGTCGAAGAAGCGGTCGGGTCCCAGCGTGAGAGCGCCCTGATGCGCGCCGACGCCGAGCGGCGCACCCAGCGCGCCTTCCAGCTTCATGCTCGCCCCCGGCATCGGCACGCCGGCATTGCCGAGCGCGCGGCGATAGATGTCCGAACGAAACACGTCGGCGGCGAGGCGTTCGGCCTTGGCTGAAGGCTCGACCATCTTCCAGCGCACGAATTGCGAATAGATCCACAACGCCTGGCTGCGCCACGGAAAACCCGCCGCTTCCCGGTGGAACAGCAGCCAATCGGGAACAGAAATAGCGGGTTCGCCGAGCCGCGGTATGACGTTACCGGTCAATGCGGGCAGGATCCGCTCCGCCGGCTGCGCGACATAGGCGCGATCCGACAGCAGATCGGCCAGTTCGGCATGATTGCCCGGTTCGTCGCACCACGCCGCCGCGCGCGACAAGCCGCGGAGGACGCGGTCGACCAGATCGGGTTCGCCCTCCATCCATTCGGTACGGAAGGCGAGCACCTTTTCGACCCCGCGCTGCCAGATGCGCGCGCTTGCCGCGACCATCTCGCCAACGCCTTCGGCGACCGCGACGCTGGCCCAGGGCGCGCCCGCGATAAAGCCATCAATCTCACCGCTGCGCAACGCCTCCACCATCAGCGACGGCGGCAGCACGCGCAGCGTCAGGTCGCGGTCGGGATCGACGCCGGCATAAGCCAGCCAGTAACGCAGCATCAGCGCGTGGCTGGAGAAACGATGGACCACGCCGATGACGGGTTTACGGAAATGCAGCCCGATCGCGGTCGCGAAATCATGCGCAGCCGCGATCGGATCATCGATCCGGCGCGGCAGATCGGGATCGAGCGCGGCGGCGAACGCGATCGACATGGTCAGCGCATTGCCGTTGACGTTGAGCTTGAACGGCGCGGCCAAAGCGGCGCGGTGCTGGCTCAGGCCCAGGGTCACCCCGATGGCCAGCGGCGCCAGCATGTGCGCGGCCTGCACCTGGCCGTAGACCAGCCGATCGCGCAACGTCGCCCAGCTGGTCGAGCGCACCAGATTGAGATCGATATCCTGTTCGGCGGCGAACCCTTTTTCGCGCGCGGCGACGAGCACCGCGCTGTCGGTGAGCGGCAGGAAGGCAATCGAAATCGGGGTCACATCTTGCCTCCCAACAGGCTGCTGGCGGTGATCAGCGCCTCAGCCACTTCGGCGATGCGGCGGCCCTGGTTCATTGCGGTGGTGCGAAGCAGCGCATAGGCATCGGCCTCGCTCATCTGGCGGCTCTCCATCAGGATCGCCTTGGCGCGGTCGATCGTTCGGCGTTCGGCGAGCTGGGTCTTGGCTTCGTCCAGCTCGGTCTGCATCCGCGCGAAGGCGTTGAAGCGGCGGATGGCGAGGTCGAGGATCGGCTTCACCCGGTCCTTGCGCAGTCCATCGACGACATAGGCGGACACGCCCGCGTCGATCGCCGCACCGATCATATGCTCGTCGGACTGATCGACGAACATCGCGATCGGCTTGGCCAGCGCGCGGCTGACGGCGAGCATTTCCTCGAGCGTATCGCGGCTCGGGCTGCCAAGATCCATCAGCACGACGTCGGGCGCGATCCGCTCGATCCGCGCGACGAACGGCCCCTGCGGCGGCACGAGGTGAATATCCTCATAACCCGCCTCGCGCAGACCGTCCTCCAGCACTGTCGCGCGCAACCCGCTGTCGTCGACAATTACGATCCGCAAACCAACGCCCCTCTCACGCGCGTAGAATGGAAAGGGGACTCTAGCGCGGTCAACCCTGTTGTGCATTGCGGAATTTCCCGCCGCACTCAGCCGACCTCGACGTCTCCCTCAGTCGTCCATGTTCCCCCGGTGCTGAACAGCACGCGAAGCCTGTAACCCTTCGCGCTCTTGTCGATCCGCCAGACGAGCGAGCCGTCGCGCGAATGCCCGCCGGCCACAGGAGGCCCCTCCTCCGGCAAAGCCGGCGGCTTGCGGCAGGTCCGGTGCTCGGGCTGCGCGGGCACGTCGCCCGCGGCCATGCCGGTCTCGTCCTGTGTGCCGCCGTCATAGATCCAGCGCCAGCCTGCGGCATCGTGCCGCCAGATCGTGAAGTAGCGCCCCATCGCGGTGCCGCCCTTGCGGCGCCAGGGCCCGGTCGAGAAAGCGAGGCTGCCGTCGCAGGCTGTGACGACATGCGCCGGCCACCACATCACCGCCATCGGCGGATCCTTCCTGTCCTTCAGGAAAGGCGCGGCCGGCTGCGGCCCGTCGAGCATCATCACCGCATCGGGCGCGGCGAACGCGCGGAACGCGGTCCATTGGCCTCTGGTCTGGGCGGCCGAAGCAAAAGCGCGCTCCGCCTCCACAACCGGCCCGGCAGCGTGCGCAAGGAACAGCAATGGCAGCATGATCGTCCCCTTTCAGGCGCGGCGGCCGACCGCGGGCGCAAATTTGTTGTCGCGGCGGCGGCCGAGCATCATCCCGCGCTCCAGCCGCACGCACAAGGCGCGGTAATAATCGGTGAGGAAGCCGAGATCGTCGTCATCGTCGTCGAGACCTGCTTTGTGCCGCACCGCCGCCGCGACAGTCGCAATCGCCTCGGGCCTGCCGATGCGCAGCACCTCCTCGAGCGTCTGCAATTCATAGACGCCGTAAAGGTCGAGCGCGGCATCGGTGAAAGCGCGGCGGGGACGCGCGATCGCATCGTCCGCGCCGATATCGGCACCGAGCCTGGTGCGCGCGGTCTGCACGACCCAGGTCCCGCCGACGAGGTCGCCAATCCGCAGCCGATCGCGGTTCATCAGCGGGAAGAACAGGAAAATGCCCGTCCACAGCAAGGCGAAGATGACCAGGAAGGCATCCGCCGCATTCTGGCTCGTCTGATAGCCAAGGAAGGACAAAGGCAGGAAAATCTCGATCTCGCGCATCGCATTGCGCGCGATCACCGCGCCGCCGGTGAGCGGCGCGCCGTCGCGCGCGACCACGCGCAAGCCCAGCGCCATCTTGCCCGGCGTGGCGCCGCGCCCGCTTATCTCGAACAGCACGAACCAGCCGTTGCGCAGCACGAAGAAGCCGATCAGCCAGAGTATCTCCAGCACCTGCGACTTACCGTTTTCGAGCAGGTAGGAAACCGCGATCGTCACCAGGATCAGGATGACGAGCATCATGAAGGCATCGAGCATGAACGCCGCCGCGCGCGCCCCCGCGCCGCCTAGCTCGAGCCGAAGGTCGACGCCCTCGGGCGTGACGAAGCTGCGCCGCAGCGTGCGCGGCGGCTTGGACTCGCCGCGCTTACGAAACGGCCACATGGCGCTTCCGCGGCAGATAGAAATAGGTGAGCCATCCGGTCAGCACGGCCAGGCCGATCGCGTAACGCTCCCAATCGACCTGCACCGTCTGACGGCCAATCCCTTCGAGCAAGCCCGCCACAATCAGCATCACGACCGCGCCGGCCATTGCGACCGACGCCTGGCGGCCGACCGCGAAGGCGAAATCGGTGCGCGCGGCGCGTCCGGGAAAGGCTATCGCAGTGCCGATGCGGAAGCCCGCCGCGCCTGACAATATGATCGCGAAAATCTCGGTCGTGCCGTGAATGGTGAGCCAACCCGCAGCCTGTAACCCCAGGCCCTTGGCGGCGAACACCGCCAGGAAGGCGCCCAGCATCAGGCCATTATAAGCGATCAGCAACACCGTCGGGATGGCGAAGGCGAAGCCCAAAGCGAAGGAGAAGATCGCGATCTGCGCATTGTGCGTGAACAAGGCGGTCGCAAAGACGGCAAGTCCGTCCTCCTGATGCCTGCTGTTGTAGAGCGTGTCGCGCAGCGACTGCGCGCTGGCGGAGGGATCGCGCCCGTTCGCCATGCTGTCGGGCATGATCGAATAATAAAGTGTGGGATCGTGCATCACGATCAGGAAGCCCGCGACCGCCGCCACCAATGTGAGCAGGAACGACGCCAGCGTCTCGCGCCACAATCCCTGCACCGCCCGCGGCCAGCCGCGCAGGAAGAAATCCTTGAGCTGCGTCCAGAAGGATGTCGGAACACCGTAAATCTGGAAATAAGCGCGCGTGCATAACGCCTCAAGATAGGTGACGAGCGCCCGGTCGAGCGAGGTTTCGCGCGCGACCGACAAAGAGGACAAAGCCGACCGGTAGAGAAGCGGCAGCATCAGCAGATCGTCTTCGGTGAGCGCCCCGATCCCGCGCCGTTCGATCCGCGTGACGATGCCGTCGAGCCTTTTCCAATTGACCTCGTGCGCGGCGCGGAAGCGGCTGGCATTGACGAGCAAAGGTTCGGCGGGCGCGTTCACAACAGGTCCCTCCGCTTGAGATCGACATAGGCCGCGACCAGTTTCTCCGCGACCTGACCATAGGGACTCTCGATCACGTGCGCGCCGAGATGGCGCAGGCGCAGCAGCACGAGCTGGCGGTCACGCAGCAAGGCGGCGGCGGTGACCGCGCGCGTCACGTCGTCAGGACTTCGCGGTTCGGCCTCTACCAAAGCCTCCAACTCGTCGTCGCGGAACACCACCACCAGTAGCAAATGCGTCTCGACCAGCCGCGCGGCGGCGCGGACCATGAATTCGGCCGAGGTCAGATCGGTGAATTCGGTGAAGAGCACGATCATCGAACGCCGCTTCAACGCGGTCGTGAGATTGGTCAGCGCAAAGGTATAATTGGTCTCGTCGCTGCCATAATCGATATCGGCGGCAAGGCCTTGCAATTCGGGGAAAGCCGCGCTGCCGCCGATCAGGCCGGATGCGATACGCGGGCGGCTGTCGAAGGCGTGGAGCGCGACACGGTCGCCCAGCTTGAGCGCGATCCACGCCGACAGCAGCATCGCCGATACCGCGCGATCGACGCGCGGCAGCCCCGCGACCGGCTCGCTCATCTGCCGCCCGCAATCCACCGCGAACACGATCTGGCTGTTGCGTTCGGAGCGATATTCCTTGGCGTGGAGCTTGAGATGCCGCGCCGATTGTTTCCAGTCGATCGCGCGCCGATCCATGCCAGACCGATATTCGACCAGGGCGTCGAAATCGACGCCATCGCCGCGGTCGAGCTGCGACAGCAGGCCTTGCAGTGCGTGGCGTTCGAAAATGCGCGCGCCGCTTTCGCGCACCGGGCGCACATCGGGCAGGATGATCGTGCGGAGCGACGCAGGCCGCTGCGCCTGCTTCCAGGCAAGGCCGAGCGGGCCGGTCCAGCGCAGCCAGAGCTTCTCGACGCGCGCGGTGCCGCGCCGGACAGCGACAACCGGCAGGACGCTCTCCCCCACCCCGCCTTCCAGCTCCAGCCACAGCCGTCCCTCATCGCTCATCGCCAGCAGCGAGCTGTTTTCGAGCGCGACCTCGCACCAGCGCGGCACCAGCCCGCCTTTGATCGTCACCGCGATCGTGGCGTCGGCATCGCCGCCGACGGGCGCGCTCTTGGGCATCGTCACATCGAGCGTCGCACTGCGCGGGCTGGCGCCGATCAGCGCGTCGGCGAAGGTCAGGATCAGCACCGCCACCGGCCAGGCCAGCCCCGCATACCACAAGCGGGGCAGCAGCACGCCCACGGCCAGGCAGACAGGCACGCCCGCCACCGCCGCCCAGACGCTCAGGCGCGTCGGCGATATCAACGCGGCGCCTCGATACTCTCGATGATGCCTGTCACCACCTCCTCGACCGTGCGCCCGTCAATCTCGGCCGCGGGCGAAAGGATCAGGCGGTGGCGCAGCAGCGCCCGGCTCAGCGCCTTCACATCGTCGGGGATGACGAAATCGCGCCCGTCCAGCGCCGCCCGTGCGCGCGCCGCGCCGGCGAGCATCGCGCCCGCGCGCGGCGACGCGCCGCTTTCCAGATCGGCGACGACGCGCGTGCCGCGGATCAACGCCGCGATATAGGCGACCACCTCGTCGACCAATTTGACCGCATGCACCGCCGCGATCGCCCTGGCGATCGTCTCGGCGTCGGCCTTGCGCGCGACGCCCCAATCCTCGGGCGACATCGCGTCCTGGCGCGCGCCATGCGTGGCGATGATGCGGCGCTCCTCCTCCTCGTTGGGATAATCGACGCGCTGCTTGAACAGAAAGCGATCGAGCTGCGCTTCGGGCAAGGGATAGACGCCCTGCTGCTCGATCGGATTCTGCGTCGCGATCACCATGAAATGGTCGCCCAAGGGCAGGCTCTGGCCGTCGATCGTGACGGTGCGCTCCTGCATCGCCTCCAGCAAAGCCGCCTGCGTCTTGGGCGGGGTGCGGTTGATCTCGTCGGCGAGCAGCAGGTCGGTGAAGATCGGCCCGCGCGTGAGCGTGAAGGTTGAGGTCTGGAAGTTGAACAGGTTCGCGCCGATGATGTCGCCCGGCATCAGATCGGGCGTGAACTGGATCCGCCCGAAATTCAGCCCGACCGCACGCGCGAAGCTGTGTGCGAGCAGGGTCTTGGCCGTGCCCGGCGGCCCCTCCAGCAAGACATGCCCGCCCGCGAACAAGGCGACGAGCATGAAATCGAGCGTCTCGTCCTGGCCGACCACGGCCTTGGCGACCTCGCCCCGGATCGCCTGGCCCAGCGCCTGAACCTCTTCCACCTTCACGTCTTTTTCTCCTTTTGCCATTGGTGGAGCGCCTGCGCGGCAGCCACCAGCGCATCCCGGTCCCGGGTCGTCTCGGCGGTGCGTGCGAGCTCGCTGAAGCGATGCCCGCGCCACGTGCCCAATTTGTCGAGATAGGCGTCGAGCGCGGCATCCTTCAGCCGCGCTGGCACGCCGAAGGTCGCGACCGCGCGCTCGCGAATCACCTGCGCGTAGCGCCCGCCCAATAAGGTTTCGCGCCCCGCGCGGCGGATCAGCTTCGCGCTATTCTCGACCAAGGCCGTCTTGCCAAACGCGATCGCCCGGGCGCGCGGACGGATCGGCCCGAACCGGCCAAGCGCATGCCAGCCGACCAGGAACAAAACCGCCGCCAGCGCGAGCGTCATCGCCAGGAAGGGCGGCGTGAAGGCGAGCTTGAGCGGGCTTTGCGAATGACCGAACCCGTTCAGCGTCACGTCGAACCCGATCGATTGCGCGCCGGTCGAATTCAGCCAGTCGAGCATGGCGAGTGCCGCCGCCGCCTGGCGCGGATCCCTGATCCCGGCGTTGGACAGGAGGTCGGGATCGGCCAGCACGTATAGCGGCCCGTTGCCGTAGCGCGCGAGCACGATCCCGCCCTTTCCATCGGTGATAAGCGGAACCAGCGGCTTGCGCTCTTCGCCCTTCCCCGGCTTCTGGCCGGTGATGACCTGCAACACGCGTGGCGCGGTAAAGTGAATGCCCGCATCAAAGGCAGCCGTGGCAACCAGTGGCGCGCCATGGCCGCGCACGCGTTTGATCCCAAACATCGTCCTCGGCGAGAACAGGCTGGCGGGGTCGAACGCAAATACGGGCCCCGCCACCCGAACCCAACCCTGATGGTCCGGATCGGACACGGTCGACCATTTCGGCAACACGAATAGGGTCGGCTTCACGCGGCGCGCATCGGTAATGGGAGAAATATTCTCGAATCCCTGATCGGGCGTGACCACGAGCAGATCCTCGGAATCGAACTGATGCGCGCTGCGGATGATCCGCGGATTGCGCCCCATCGCCTCGGCAAGCTGGACGATCCCGCTGAAGCCCACCGCTGCGTTGGACAGCGCATGTGTGCCGCCATTGTGGCCGGACCGCAGATCGGGCGCGAACGCGCCCATCACCAACGTGCCGATGAAGCCCAATATGCCGATCGCCAGCATCAGCGCGACCGTGCGGATGCGGAACACATCGCTGCGCGGTATCGCCCGAGGGTTGATCGACAGATCGCTCATGCGGCCTTCCAGGCGGCGGTCCGCGCGAAATCGGCATAAGCCGCGCGGCATTCGGCCCAGTCGCCCGCATCGACCGCGCGCCCGCCGAACAGGCTGCGCTCGACGACGCTTGCAATGCCCGAGAAGAGCTGGCGCGCGCGCTGCGGCAGCGCAGAGGCGTTGGCCAGATCGCGGCTGGTGATCGCGGGGCGCACCAGCCCGGGCCGGCGGCGGCCGATATCCTCGACACTACGCAGCAACAGGTGATGCGCCGCTTCGGCGAAGCGGCCTTGCTCCGCGAACGCATCTGCCTCCTCCAGCCAGGCGCGCACCGGCGCCGCCTCGGGCCGCCACTCCTCCTCCGCCTGGATCACGTCCGCGCCGGGACGGCGCCGCAAGTGCGGCATCCGCCACGCGCCTTCCTTCGCGCGCGTCCAGATCGTCCAGCACAAGGCCGCCAGCCCCATCGCGAGCACCGACCAGAGCAATATTCGCGCATAAGGCGCATCGGGAATGAAGCCGCCCAGCCACTCGAGGAAGCGCCCGATCGGGCGGAACACGTTGCGCAGCCATTCGCCCAACGCACGCAGCCAGGCCGGCGTCTGGAGCGGCGGCGCGCTGCGCTTCAGTTCGAATTGAATGTCAGGATTTGCCCGCAATGCGCGATGCGCCGCAGCGAAACGTTCGGCAGCATTTTGAGCCTGACCCGCGATGACGAACCCCCGTTTGCCGCCCCTCTGTGTATCGCAAGACGCGACGCCCGCAATGGCCAAAAGCAGCGGGAAATGCACACCAAAATGGAGATATTATCCAAGCTGGACAGCGGCTTGCGGTCCGGTCATGCTGCAGGTTCGGCCGTCGGGGGCGACGGCGCGCAGGGGAGCAGCGAACATGGCCGAACTGGACGATCGATCCGTTTCCATCGGGAGAATCTTTAGCCGCGCCTTCGGAGTGATGGGTAACAATCCGGGCGTGGTGTTCGGCGTCGCACTTATTTTGGGCGCAGGGCCGCAGCTTCTCTACACCTTGCTCGTCGGCACGAACGCCGCGCTCGTTCAGCAAGGCCCGTTCGGCGCCAGCGCCGCCATCGGCGCAAGTTTGCTCATGCTCCTGATCAGCATTGTAAGCCGTTCGCTGGTGACCGGCTGCATCACGCGGGCAACCGTAGCCTATAGCGAGGGCCGACGCGCCAGCTTCGGCGAATGCCTGAGCGTCGCCATCTCGCGCTTTCTGCCGGTGATCGTCGTGTCACTCCTCTTTGGTCTGGCTGTGATGTTGGGCATGGTCCTTCTGATCGTGCCGGGCGTGATGCTGGGGGTGATGTGGGCGGTCGTCGTGCCGGTCACGGTCGAGGAACGGACCGGAATTTTTGGCGCTTTCGGTCGTTCCCAGGATCTGACGCGGGGCGCGCGCTGGAAGATTTTTGGGCTGTTCCTGCTGCTTCTTCTGGTCGCCATCGGTATCGGGATCATCGGCGTGCTGGTTTCGACTATGGTGATCGGTTTCTCCTACACCAATCCCGCCGTTTCCCTGACCACCTCGGCGATCGTGTTGAACCTCATCGTGACTACCCTCGCCTCCGCGCTGGTGGCTTCGCTGCAAACCGCCCTGTTTGTCGAACTGCGCGAATGGAAGGACGGCCCGATGGAGCAAAAATTGGGCGAGATTTTCGAGTAGGCGCCGCCGCTCCGCCGCCTGAACGGAAGGGCAAGCGTGGGTCCGCAAGATGGCATCAAGCCGATCGAGGTGGGACATGTGCTCAGCGAAACATTCGCGCTCATACGCGACCGAGCGCCCACGCTGTTCGGCCTGGCGTTCTTAGCCACGCTACCGACGCGATTATGGATATACGTCCTCCCTGGGTTGATCGTCTCTCTCAAGCTAACGTCCTATCCGGCAGCTCTTGTCTTCGGGGCTGTTTCCGCCGGACTGATCGCCGGCGTGATGGGTCTGCTGGGGCAAGGCGCGCTGATTGGCACAGCGCTCGCCAAGAGCGAAGGTAGAACGGCCGATTTCTTTATATCGTCATTACCGGTTATTCGCAGGACGCCGGTGTTGGCCGCCATCGCCTTGGTTGATATCCTCGGCACATTCCTAGGTTTCGTATGGTTCGTTATACCGGGTGTAATGTTGTCGCTGATGTGGTCCGTAGTTGGCCCGGTGGCGGTCGCCGAGCAGACGAGTATCGTCGAAACCTTTCGCCGTAGCCAGGCCCTCACCAACAATAATTTGTCGCGAATATTTCTTTTGAAACTGGCCGGCGGCCTCGGCAGCAGTGCTTTTGTTTGGGTTGCTCGCAAGGTTGCCGGACAGATTTTCGGCGTTGGCGCAGACGGCCTGAATTATCCATTCGCGCCCGTCCCTTTTCTCATTGGCAGCCTGATAGACCTGCTCAAGACCGGCTTCGACCTCGCGCTCGTCTGCGCCCTTTATGTAGCCCTTATCCAGCGAGATGGGAGCGGGCCGATGCACCAGCGCCTCAATCGGATCTTCGAATAGCGGCTTGCGTAGAGGTGGCGGCGGTCTAGGTAGGCGTGATGCTCCTCGACGATCAGCTCCGCCATTATTTCGGCACGGACGATATCGCCGCGATCCCGCCCGCCGCGCTCGCCGCGGGGACCGAGCGGTTGCGGGTCGAATTCGGCATGCAGAAGGATCGCGGGCGTCGTTTCGCGATGTGGGCCTTGCTCCACATGCTCGGCGCCGCGCCCGAGCTCGATGTCGCATTCAAGGACGAGGCCGACCGTGATGCGGCGCGGACGTTCATGGAGCTGGCCGAGCAAGAAGCGGACGAACAGGACTGAAGCAAAGCCTCTCCCCGGCCGAGGCGCGACGGATCGCGCTGGCGGCGCAGGGCTTCGGCTCGGCACGGCCCACCGGTCCAATCGGCCAGGCGCACCTCAGGCGCGTGATCGAACGGCTGGCGCTCCACCAGATCGACAGCGTCAACGTGCTCGTGCGCGCACATTATCTCCCGCTCTTCTCGCGGCTTGGCGCCTATCCGCGCGAGGCGCTCGACCTCGCCGCCTGGGGCCCGAAATCGAAGCGGCACCTGTTCGAATATTGGGCGCACGAGGCCTCCTTGCTGCCGCTCGACCTGCAGCCCTTGCTGCGCTGGCGCATGGCGCGCGCCGAACGCGGGATCGGCGTCTGGACCAATGTGAAGCCGTTCGCGGGCACGAAGCGCGCGGAAGCCGACGCGCTGCTCAAGCGCATCGCCGACGAAGGCCCGCTCGCCGCCTCCGACATCGCCGAAACGCGCGGGCAAGGCGGCTGGTGGGGCTGGAGCGAAACCAAGCAGGCGCTCGAATATCTGTTCTGGTCAGGGCTGATCACCACCGCCACGCGCCGTACCAGTTTCGAGCGCGTCTACGACCTGCCCGAGCGCGTGCTGCCCCGCGCGATCCTCGACACGCCCACGCCCGCCGAGGCGGATGCGCAGCGCGCCTTGCTCGCGCGCTCGGCCAAGGCGCTCGGCATCGCCACCGCGGGCGACCTGCGCGATTATTTCCGGCTGAAGCCGCACGACGCTTTGCCGCGCATCGACGAGCTGGTCGAGGACGGAAGCCTGCTGCCCGTCACGGTGCGTGGCTGGAAGCAACAGGCCTATGTCCACCGCGATGCCAAGATCCCGCGCCGGATTTCGGGACAGGCGCTGCTCGCACCGTTCGATCCGCTGATTTGGGAGCGCGCGCGGACCGAGCGCTTGTTCGGCATGCGCTATCGGATCGAGATTTACGTCCCAGCCGAGAAGCGCGTGCACGGTTATTACGTGCTGCCCTTCCTGCTCGACGGAATGATCGCGGCGCGCGTCGACCTCAAGGCCGATCGGCAGGCGGGGATGCTGATCGTCCAGCAGGCGCATCGCGAGGAGCAGGCGCCCACCGAGACGGCGGAACGGCTGATCACCGAGCTTGGAGTGATGGCAGAATGGCTCGGGCTAGAGCGGGTTGCGGTTTCCGGCAGCGGCGCCTTTGCCGATGCGCTGCGCGGAGCGTGAGGAGGTAGCGGTCGCGTTGCGGGCGGGGGCCAGGTTCCCTACCAGCCCCCGCCCGACAGCGCACGCCACCGGAGTCGCCCTCAGGCGGCTTCGGCCAACATGGGCTGCGGTTCGGTCACGCGATCGAGGCCCAGGATCATGATCAGACGGCCATCGATCATCGCGATGCCGTCGAGGAAACCGGCCGCCTGCGTCTGCCCCACATCCGGGACCGGCTGAAGCTGCTCGGGGGCGACCGCGACGATGTCGCTCACCGCATCGACGATGATACCCTGAAGCTGCTCGCCGACGCGCACCACGATGATCACGTGACGGCCGCTCGGCTCGGTCGCACCCCAGCCAAGGCGCTGCCGCAGGTCGAGCACGGGCAGGACCACGCCGCGCAGATTGACCACGCCGCGCACATGGGGCGGCGCATTAGGCAAAGGCGTTGCGGGGGACCATGCGCGAATCTCGCGGATCGCCATGATATCAATGCCGAGACGGCGGTCACCGATCTCGAAAGTTATGAATTCGCGCGACATCGTTCGCCCTCCTTAGAATCCTGCCCAGCCGTCCGCGACGGCAGCCGCGGCGCTACCGCGACGGCCACCCGCAGCACGCTGTCCCCCACTTGCGCGGGCCTGGAGCTGATGCACGCGATTGGCCGGCGGTGCGGCGGAGACGTTTTCCACATAGCCGAGCTGAAAGCGGCCGATCTGGCGAGCAAGCGTGTCCGCCTCCGCGGCGAGACTGCGCGACGCGGCGGTGGCTTCCTCGACCATCGCGGCATTCTGCTGGGTGACGCCATCCATCTCGGCGACGGCGGTGTTGACCTGCTGCAGACCGCTCGCCTGCTGTTCGGCCGAAGTGGCGATGTCCGCCACCAACGCGTCGACTTCGCCGATGCTGGCGATGATGCGCTGCAGGGCCGCGCCGGTTTCGCTGACCAGCGTGACCCCCGCATCGACCTGTTCGGAACTGGCGGTGATGCGCGATTTGACGTCCTTGGCGGCATCCGCCGAGCGCTGCGCCAGCGCGCGTACTTCGGAGGCGACCACGGCAAAACCCTTGCCGGCATCGCCCGCGCGCGCCGCCTCGACGCCCGCATTGAGTGCGAGCAAGTTGGTCTGGAAGGCGATACCGTCGATCACGCTGATGATCTCGGAAATCTCGGCCGAAGCCCGCTCGATCCCGCCCATCGCCTGAATCGCGCGGCCGACCACCTCGCCGCTATGTTCGGCTTCCTGGCGCGCCTGGACGACCACCTTGTTGGCGCGTGCCGCGGTCTGGGCCGCCTCGCGTACCGTGGTGGTGATCTGGTCCATCGCTGCCGCGGTTTCCTCGAGGCTCGCCGCCTGCTGCTCGGTGCGGCGCGACAGATCGTTCGACGCCTGGCTGATCTCGCCCGCGCCGGTGTGCACGCCGCCGCTCGCCTGCGCGACCGCGCCGAGCACAGTCGAAAGCTCGTCCATCGCTTTGTTGAAGTCGCGGCGCAGCAATTCATATTCGGCCGGAAACTTGGTCTCGATCCGGTGCGTGAGATCGCCCTTGGACAGGAGATCGAGCCCCGTGGCGAGCGCATCCTGCACCAAGGATTGCTCGCGCGCGACGACCGCGACCTTCTCCATATTCTGGCGGAAGACGGCCATCGCCTTCGTCATACGGCCGACGCAATCCTTATTGTCGGTATAGGCGATCGGGCTGTCGAGATCGCCCGCCGCGAGCGCCTCCATGCGCAGGACGGTGTTCACATAAGGCGTGCAGATCAGAGTCCCCGCCAGCATCGTCACCGCGGGCAGGAGCAAGGCGGTACTGACCAGAATGGCAATGAGCAGGCTGGAATTCACCCCCTGGGCCTCAGCCGCGGCGTAGCAACCCGCGCTCGCGGCTACGAAGCCGAGCAGCGAATAGACAACCAGAAGAAACCGGAACTTCGCTCTGATCGGTGCATCTTTTCCAAACCAACTCAACATGAACGCCCCCAGCTCTTCCCGACGAAATCGTGCGGACCCCCCACACTCTTTCCGGAACCCAGATAGATCCACATTGGGCCTTCGGCTTAAAGGCGCATGATCGAACGCCCCCGTATTTCTACGAAGGCAAATCGCGCATTAACTGCGCTGCCAATTCATTTTGGTCGAAAGCAGCTTCAAATTGCTGGGAATATTCCGCCAGGCCGATGCGCTAAGCGTCCTATGATTTTTCCACGAGCCTTCGCTCGACATCCTGCCACAGGCCCGCGATCAGGCGCGAGACCGGCGCGCGCGGGGCATAAGCGCCGACCGGCGCATGGCGATCGGCCATCTGCTCGACCAGACTCGCCATCGGCAGCGTATGCCGCCCGGGCGCGGCGTCGAGCGCGGCTTTGTGCGCCAGGCGGCGGCGATCGACCAGATTGAACACTGGCAGCACCGGCGGCGCCCCTTTCTTGTACCCCAGATGCGCGTTGAGTTCTTCCGCCGCGCGGCCCGAAAGGACCGAGGGTATGATCGGCACCACAATCAGATCGGCGCCGCGGATCGCCTGGTCCGCGGTGATGCCCAGGCCCGGCGGGCAATCGATGATGATCCGGTCATAGTCCTTGTCGAGCGCCTCGCTGATCTTGAGCAGGCGTTTCTTGCTGTCGATCTCCGAAAAGAGGACGTCGAGCGTGCGCAGCGAGGCGTCGGCGGGGAGCAGGTCGAGATTGGGAATCGCGGTCGGCACGATCAGCTTGCGCGGGGGCAGGTCGCGCTCGATCACCGCGCGCGCCTCGTCACCTTTCTTGCGGTCGGGCGCGAGGATGAAGCTCGCGCCCGCCTGCGCATCCAGATCCCACAGCAAGGTGCGCCGGCTGGACAAGGCCGCCGAAGCCCAGGCCAGATTGACCGCGAGCGTCGTCTTCCCGACGCCGCCTTTCGAGGAATAGATCGCTATCGTCGCCATCGCCACAGCGGAGCAGCTGTTTGTGACAGACGCGTGACACGTCAGAAAATACTGAGATATCCACCTTGCGCGATAAGCGCCCGCATCGCCGCCAGCTTATTGGGCGGCAGCAGAGGCTGGGTACGGATCGTCGCGTCGATCATCTGAATTCGCGGCGCCGCCGGATCGAACCTGGGCCAGCGCGGCAGACCCGCGCTATTGGGGTTGCCGGTCCGGACGAAGTTCAGCCAATAGGTTGAGATACGATCCGACAAGGCACGATCGGCTGGCGTGAAATCCCGCTCCGGCGCGGCGTCGAGCGTCTGGAAGACATAGGGAATTTCGGACGAATGAAAGGCGCGCCAACGGTCCGCCTGCGGTCCCGGCTCCACATGCGTCCATAAATAAGCGAAGACCGGGCTCGGTCCGCGACGTGCCGCCCAGGCGAGCAACGCCCCCGCCCCGCGGTCGCGCCGTATCTGGCGATTGGACTCGGCGCGCTCGGCATCGGTCGCCGCCGGATAGAAAGGCGCGAACCGCGCGTCCGCCGCGCCAAAGCTCGCATGAAGCAGCTCGCGCAACTGGGCGGGATCGGATGAACCATAATCATGGCCCAGCGCACTGCCTTCATCCGCGGTGAAACCGACCAGCATCGGCACATGGCTCACCGGCGCAGCACCCTGCAAAAGCACGCCATCGAAGACCGGCCCGAAACGCATCGCATTGCCGCCCTTGCTTGCGGCAAGCGCCTCGGCCGGCATCGCACGAAGCGCCGCAATCGTATCCGCGCCCTTGGACCGCGCGAAAGCCACGCCATCGGCTTCGGCCGCGGCAAGCGTGGGAGCGCGTGCCGGGTCCGGCAATCCGCTCTCGCCGATAGCGCGCGCGAACAGCCCCTTGGCCAAGGGTGAGGCAACCAGGTCGTGCACCGCCATTGATCCCGCCGATTGGCCGGCAATGGTCACTGCGTTTGGATCGCCGCCAAAGGCTGCGATATTGGCGCGCACCCATTTGAGGGCCGCGATCATGTCTTGCAGGCCAAAATTGGCGTTGGGTCCGCCGCGCGCTTCTCGGGTCAAATCGGGGTGCGCGAGGAAACCGAATGGCCCCACACGATAGTTGAAATTGACCACGATGATGCCGCGCGCGGCCAAGGCGCGTCCGTCATAAATCGGCAGCGCGCCCGATCCCGAATTGAAGCCTCCGCCGTAGATCCACACCAGGACGGGCAGCTTGCGCTTCGCCCTGGCGGGCGCCCAGACGTTGAGGAACAGGCAATCCTCGCTGACGTCCCCCTGCGTCACATATTCGTGCGTCCACGGTCCGAATCCTTCGGGCGTGACCGCCTGCCAACAGCTGTGTCCGAACGCCTGCGCCGGGCGCACGCCTTGCCAGCCCTTGATCGGCAGAGGCGAACGCCAGCGCCGTGCGCCGGTCGGTGGCTCGGCATAGCGGATGCCAAGGAAGGCCTCCGTCCTGTCCTGCGCGATGCCCGCGAGATCGCCCAGCCTGGTATGCACGACCGGCGCAGCAGGCGCCGCGCTGGCCGTGCCCGCCAGAACCAGCGCCGCGATCCCCTTGAGCATCGTGCGGCGCTTCCGCCTCATTTCCCCGCGCCGCGCCCCGCGGGAAGGTGCGATGCGGGCAAGGTCACGATCACGCTGCTGCCCTTGTCCGCCGCCGAGATGGCGAGCGTCACGCGATATTGGCCCGCCTTGATCGTCCAGCCCGGATGCGCATTGTCCCACATGCCCAGCAGGCGCGGATCGACCGTGACGGTCGCGCTCTTCGACTGGCCCGGCGCCAGATCGAGCTTGGCGAAGCCGCCCAGCCGCTTGGGCGCTTCCCAGCCGCCGCCCACCGGCGACACGTAGATTTGCGCGACCTGCTTGCCCGCGACGCTGCCGACATTCCTGACACTGAAGCTCGCCGTGATCGTCCCGCCCTTGGCCGCGGCCTTGAGCCCGCCTTGCGTGAAATTGGTGTAGGACAGGCCATGGCCGAACGGGAAGAGCGGCTTGGTGCCGTTCTTGTCGAACCATTTATAGCCGACCGCCGCGCCTTCGCTGAAGCGGACGTCGAACACCTCCTTGCCATGCTCCTCGCCATCGATCTTCGCGCGCGGCCAGTCGGTCGCCGCAACGCCGAAGGTCGCGGGCAGGTGACCCGACGGATTGACCTTGCCCGTCAGGATGCGCGCGATCGCCTCGCCGCCCTTGCTGCCCGGATACCAGGCCTCGACCGCGCCCTTAACCCGGTCGATCCAGGGCATCAGCACCGGCCCGCCGGTTTCGAGCACGACGACCGTGTTCGGGTTGGCGCGCGCCACCGCATCGACCAGCGCATCCTGATCGTTGGGCAAGGTCAGCGGGAAATCCATTCCCTCCGCAGTCCACTGCGTCACGAACACGATCGCGACGTCGGCGTCCTTCGCGGCCGCCGCGGCATCGCCCAGGTCCGCGCCCGATGCCCAGCGCAGCTTGGCGTCGGGCCGCTCGGCCTGGAGCGCCTTCATCGGCGAATCGGGCGCATAGACATAAGGGCCCGGCCAGTGCGCCGGCCCCTCACCATGCACCGCGGAGCCGCCGCGCGGATAGACCTGGGCCGAACCGCCGCCGGTCAGCACGCCGACATCGGCATGGCCGCCGATGATCGCGATCCGCTTGGCCGATCCCGCGAGCGGGAGGACGTGGCCGTCATTCTTGAGCAGGACGATGCCATTTTCGGCATCCGTCCGCGAAACCGCTTCATGCGCGGCCCAGTCGATCGGGTTGTCGGGGGTGGGCGGATTATCCACCGCGCCGCTCGCGATCAGCGAACGCGCGATCCGGCGTACCTTGTCGTCAAGCACGCGCTCCGGCACGCGCCCGTCCTGGATCGCGGCCTTCAATTTGTCCTTGTAGACATAATCACTCGGATTTTGGACGCCCGCTTCCTGGTCGAGCCCGTTGAGCGCATTCTTGACCGTGTCGTGCATCGCGCCCCAATCGGACATGACGAAGCCCTTATAACCCCAGTCGCGCTTGAGCACCTTGTTGAGCAGCCAGTTGTTCTGGCAGGCCCACTCGCCGTTCACGAGATTGTAGCTGCACATGATCGCGCCGGGATTGCCCTTCTCGATCGCGATCTGGAAGGCGAGCAGGTCGGACATCCGGGCCGCCGCCGGATCGACCAGAATATTGACCGTGGTGCGCTTGGTCTCCTGATCGTTGAAGGCATAATGTTTGATCGTCGTGATGATCTGGTTGGACTGGATGCCGCGCACGATCGCGCCGACCATCGTCCCCGCCAGCAGCGGATCCTCGCCGCCATATTCGAAATTGCGGCCGTTGCCCGGCTCGCGCAGCAGATCGACGCCGCCCGCCAGCATCGTGTTGAATCCCGACGCGCGCGCCTCGGCGCCGATCATCGCGCCGCCGCGCACCGCCATTTCGGGATCCCAGGTCGAGGCGGTGAGGATGCCCGCCGGCAGCGCGGTGCGCTGCAGGTCGTCGGCCGCCACGCCCTGCGTCGCGACGCCGCTGCCCGCGTCGGTCTGCCATTGCGGGGTGAAATGGAGCCGCGGTACGCCGGGCACGAAGCCCGCCGACTGACGCCGGGCGCCCGGATCGCGATATTTGTTCCAGTCCACCTGCGTGCCGTAATAGCTGGTCACGACCAGCAATTTCTCGTCCAGCGTCATCGCGCCGACGAGCAGGTTGGCGCGGGCATCGGCGGAGAGCGCCTTGTTCTGCCAGGCGAGCGGATTGGGCGCAGTCGCGGAGACCGCCGCGGGCGCGGCCAATGCGATTATGGCAGCCGTCGCCAGCATCCTTGAAATTTTCATGCCCCAATCTCTCCTGAGCGCAATTGTCTATCGATGTCAGCCTTAGCCAGGCCGTGGCGGGCGCGCAATTGCGGCGCGCCGCACCGGCGGAAGATCAGAGCGTCGCGGCGATCGCGCGCGCTGCGGCGTCGGGATCCTCGGCGCGCGTGATCGGGCGGCCGATAACGAGGATCGACGCGCCATTGTCGAGCGCCTGGCGCGGCGTCATCACGCGCTTCTGGTCGCCGATCGCGCCCCCCGCGGGCCGCACGCCCGGCACGACGAAGAAGCCGTCGCGCCACATCTTGCGCGCCGCGGCCACCTCGAACCCCGAACAGACCACGCCGTCCAGCCCCGCCTCGCGGGCAAGGCCGGTCAGGCGCTCGACTTGCGCATGCTCGCCGCCCTGCACGCCGATCGAGCTGAGATCGTCACCATCGAGGCTGGTGAGCACGGTTACGCCCACCACCCGCGTCGTCTCGGGCGCGGCGGCCTTGGCATCCTCCATCATCGCGCGGCCGCCCGCCGCATGGATCGTGAGGATGGAGGGCTCGAGCCCGTGCAGCGCCTGGATCGCGCTGGCGACCGTATTCGGGATGTCGTGCAGCTTGAGGTCGAGGAAGATCGGCAGGCCGACCTGTCCCATCTCGCGCACGCCGTGATGGCCATGCGCCGAGAAGAATTCGAGGCCAAGCTTGAGTCCGCCAACATGGGCTTTGACCTTCTCCGCCAGCGCCACCGCGCGCGCGAGGTCGGGCGTATCGATCGCAACAAAAATCGGGCTCGACATCAATCGTCCTGAAAAGGATCGCCTATGGGCGTGTGCGTGGGCGTGGACGTGAAACCGGAGGCCGGGCCGGCGGCGGGCGGCGGCGGGGTCGTCATCGCCGGCGGGCTTCGGTCGATCTGGGAAAGCTTGCGATTATGCCGCCATTTGACCGCGCGATGCCAGACGTAAAGCGGCACGAATCCGATCAGGAAGCCGATCAGCAGCAGCATCGGCAGCTTGGTCTCGACTATCGTATCGCCGAACAGGTTAACCGGCACCGGTACCCAATTGCGAACCGAGAACACCACCACGATCACCGTGACGGCGATCCAGAAAAGGGTGCGCAGGAAAGCCATGTCATCCAGATTAGAAGGGAATTCCCGGCCTGACCAGCGCCGCGATTGCCATATCGCGCGCGCGCCATTATGTTCTTGCTTCGTTCGACTTTCCGGAGAGAGTGATGGCCAAGCTGCAACGCCGCTACACCTGCCAAACGTGCGGCAGCGTATCGACCAAGTGGCAGGGCCAGTGTGTCGATTGCGGCGAGTGGAACACGATGGTCGAAGAGGCCGGCGGCGGCGTGGTGACGCCGTTCGCGGCCAAACATGATCTGCGCTCGGGCGGTCGGGCCATCACGATCAGCGGGCTCGACGCCGACGTCGCTTTGCCCGATCGGCTGGTGACCGGCATGGCCGAGCTCGACCGCGCGCTCGGCGGCGGCCTCGTCGCGGGATCGGCGACTTTGATCGGCGGCGATCCCGGCGTCGGAAAATCGACATTGCTGCTGCAGGCGGCGGCGCGGCTGGCGAAAGCAGGATCGCGCGTCACCTATATTTCGGGCGAGGAAGCCGCCGATCAGGTGCGCCTGCGTGCGCGGCGCATGGGCCTGGGATCGGCACCGGTGCAGCTCGCGACCGCGACCTCGGTGCGCGACATCCTCACCACGCTCGATAGCGGTGCCCCGCCCGCTCTGCTCGTGGTGGATTCGATCCAGACGATGCATTCGGACCTGATCGAAGGCGCGCCCGGCACGGTCAGCCAGGTCCGCGCCTCCGCGCACGAGCTGATCCGCTACGCCAAGGAGCGCGGCACCGCGCTGGTGCTGGTCGGCCATGTCACCAAGGACGGGTCGATCGCGGGTCCGCGCGTGCTTGAACATATGGTCGACACCGTGCTGAGCTTCGAGGGCGAGCGCAGCCATCTCTATCGCATCCTGCGCGCGGTGAAGAACCGCTTCGGCGGCACCGACGAGATCGGCGTGTTCGCCATGGCCGAAAAGGGCCTGGAAGAGGTCGCCAATCCCTCGGCCCTGTTTCTCACCCAGCGCGGCGACGAGATCAGTGGCGCGACCGTGTTTCCCGCGATGGAGGGCACGCGGCCGGTCTTGGTCGAGATCCAGGCGCTGGTCGTCCGCATCGCCAGCGGTGCCACGCCGCGCCGCGCGGTGGTCGGCTGGGACAATGGCCGGCTCGCGATGGTGCTTGCGGTGCTCGAGGCGCGTTGCGGGCTGAGCTTCTCGACCTGCGAAGTCTATCTCAACGTCTCGGGCGGCTATCGCATCGTCGATCCCGGCGCGGACCTCGCCGTGGCGGCGGCGCTCATCTCCGCGCTCGCCGAACGTCCAATCCCCGCGGACACGGTCGCGTTCGGCGAGATCGCGCTATCGGGCGAAGTGCGCGGCGTCGCGCATGCGCCGCTGCGGCTCAAGGAAGCCGCCAAGCTCGGGTTCGGCAGGGCAATGCTGCCCGCCTCATCGCGCGACGGCGTCACCGGCCTTTCCGCCAGCGGCTTCGCCACCCTGGGCGCGCTCGTGGACCATATGCTGGGGCGCTGACGCCAGGCTGCGCTGATCGGGCACGAGGCCCCCGGGTAGCCCGATCACGCCGTTCGCGCGTTGGCTTCGCGATGCTCGTCTTTCTCGATTTCGAAGCCTCGTCGCTCGCGCGTCATTCCTATCCGATCGAGGTCGCCTGGGTGTTCGAGGATGGCGCCTCCGAAACGCATCTGATCCGGCCCGCGCAGGGCTGGGACGATTGGGACGCGGCGGCCGAAGCGATCCATCATGTCCCGCGGGAAAAGCTGCTGCGCGACGGCATGGCCCACGATGCGCTCGCGCACCGCATGATCGGCCTGTTGTCCGGCCATGATCTGGCAGCGAGCGCGCCATCCTGGGACGGCAAATGGTTAAGCGTGCTGCTTCGCGCGGCTGGCCTGCCGCGCCATACGCTGCGCCTGCGCGATACGGAAGAAGTCCAGCGTGAGACGGCGCGCAACATCCTGCTCGATCGTGTCGCCGGCGAACATCTGGAGGAGGAGATTGAAAGACTCCGCACCGCCGCGATCGAGGCGCTGCCGAAAACCGTGGACGCGCATCGCGCACTGGCCGATGCAAAAGCCGAAAGGGCGCGCTGGTTGGCCGTGCGCAGTGCCGCTGAGCAATTTCGTAACTTTCGCAACCGTTATAGCGACGCATAAATACGAATACCGGCTTCCATAATCACGCAAGTCCGCTAGGTGCCGAGGCCAGGGCACGACAACAGTGCCGCACAGGATGAAGCAATTTGACTACCAAACTCGTAGCAATCGACATCGGTGGAACCCATGCCCGCTTTGCCATCGCGGAGGTGGACAAGGGCCGCGTCGTCGATCTCAGGCCGGAATCGACCTACAAGACCGCCGAGCATGCCAGCCTCCAGCTCGCGCTCGAGGCCTTCGCCCATGAGCAGAAGGAACCACTGCCCCGCAATGCCGCGGTCGCGATCGCCGGGCCGATCCATGGCGAAGTGCTCAAGCTCACCAACAATCCGTGGATCATCCGCCCCTCGCTGATCCCCGAAAAGCTGAACATGGACCGCTATACTTTGGTCAATGATTTCGGCGCGGTGGCGCATGCGGTCGCGCGCTGCGACAGCGAGCATCTGCGCCACCTGTGTGGCCCCGAAACCGACCTGCCCGCCAAGGGCGCGATCAGCGTGGTCGGGCCGGGCACGGGCCTGGGCGTGGCGTATGTGCTGCGCACCGCCGACGATTACCATGTCGGCGAAACCGAGGGCGGCCATATCGACTATGCCCCGCTCGATCCGATCGAGGACAATATCCTCAAGCAATTGCGCCACCGCTTCCGCCGCGTTTCGGCCGAGCGCGTCGTGGCGGGCCCAGGCCTCAACAACATCTATGGTGCGCTCGCCAACCTCGAGGATCGCACCGTCGCGCAGATCGATGACAAGAGCTTGTGGACCGCCGCCTTGCAGGGCAGCGACAGCCTCGCGGCGGCCGCGCTCGACCGTTTCTGCCTGTCATTGGGCGCGGTCGCGGGCGACATCGCGCTGGCACAGGGCGCGAGCGGCGTCGTGATCGCCGGCGGCCTCGGCCTGCGCCTCGCCGATCATCTGCCGCGCTCGGGCTTCGCGCAGCGCTTCGTCGCCAAGGGCCGGTTCGAACGGATGATGTCCGACATCCCGGTCAAGCTCATCACGCACCCCCAGCCGGGCCTCTACGGCGCCGCCGCGGCCTTCGCGCACGAGCATAACGTCTGACATGCTGACGCTCTCGCCGGACGATCGGGCGATGCTCGATGGGCTGGCGGAAAGCGGCGACGCGATCGTCGCGCGCGCGATCGGCTGGTGCGCAATCAACAGCGGCAGCCGCAACCTCGCCGGTCTGGAGGAGATGGCCGGGCCTTTGGTCTCGGCCATGGCGGCGATCGGCCCGGTCGAGCGCCTCCCGCTCGCCGACACGCGGGAAGTCGCGGCGGACGGGACGATCCGCGCGGTTCCGACCAGCGACGCGCTGCGTTTGCGGGTGCGGCCCGAGGCGCCGGTCCAGGTCGCGCTGACCGGCCATTACGACACCGTCTATCCGGCCGAAACGCACTTCCGCACCGTCATGCCGCGCGGCGACGGCGCGCTGCACGGCCCCGGCATCGCCGACATGAAGGGCGGGATCAGCGTGATGCTGGCCGCGCTCGCCGCGTTCGAAGCGCACCCGCTCGCCGATCGACTGGGATATACCGTCTTGCTTTCGCCCGACGAGGAGACCGGATCGCTCGCCTCCGCGCCCTTGCTCGCGGAGCTCGGCGCCGCCGCGCATATTGGCCTGACTTACGAGCCTGCGCTGGCGGACGGCACGTTGGTTTCGGCGCGCAAGGGATCGGGCAATTTCCACGTGCGCGTCACCGGCCGCGCCGCGCATGCGGGGCGGGACTTCGCGAGCGGACGCAACGCGATCCTCGCCGCTGCGCGCATCGCGCAGGCCTTGGATGCGCTCAACGGCCGGCGCGAGGGCATTACCGTCAACGTGGCGCGGATCGACGGTGGCGCGCCGCTCAACATGGTGCCCGACATCGCGGTGCTGCGCTTCAACGCGCGCCTGCCCGATACCGACGCCGAAGCCTGGCTGATGCGCGGGATCGCGGAGGCGCTGGCCGAAGGGCGCGCAGACGGAATCGAGGCCGAGCTGCACGGCGGCATCACGCGCAAGCCCAAGCCGTTCGTGCCTGCGCAGCAGGCTCTGTTTGCGGCAGTACGCGAAGCGGGTGCGCTGATCGGCCAGTCGATCGCCTGGGCGCCGTCGGGCGGCGTATGCGAGGGCAATAACCTGTTCGCGGCGGGCCTGCCGGGAATCGACACGCTCGGCGTGCGCGGCGGCGACATTCATAGCGAGCGCGAATATGCGTGGGGCGAAAGCTTCGGCGAGCGCGCACGGCTTTCGGCGCTGATCCTGGCGAAACTGGCGGAGGGATCGATCGACGGCCCCGCGCTGCGGCGCGCGCTGAGCGGCGGCTGACGCAACACCGGCGGAGGTTTGGGGACCCTCCGCCGGGTGGATCGGAGATTTGGGTCCCCGATCAAACTGCGAAGCCTGCAAAGCTCTCGCCCGCGAGACTTCATCAGCAGTTTCCCAATAAACGAGTGACGGTGGCGAACCATTCATCGAAGGGTTAATGAACGCGTATCTTTCGATAGTAGCAGGGCTAAAAATGGCGGATTTGCCGACCGGGCGCACCTTTGCCGCCTTTCTGTTCGACATGGACGGCACCCTTCTCAACAGCATCGATTCGGCCAATCGCGCTTGGAGCCTGTGGGCCGCGCGGCACGGCGTCGATTTCGAGGAAATGCGCCAGCACATGCACGGCATGCGCGCGGTCGAGACGATCCGCCGCTGGGGGCCGGCCGACCTCGACGTCGAGGCCGAATATGAGGCGCTGACCATCGCCGAAATGGAGGATGTGCATGACATCACCGCGATCAGCGGCGCCGACGCCTTCATTCGCGCGCTGCCCGCCGATCGCTGGGCGCTGGTGACGTCGGCGCCGCGGCGGCTGGCGCTGCGCCGGATCGCCGCGGCGGGCCTGCCCGTCCCGCCCGTCCTGGTCACCGCGGATGACGTCGCGCACGGCAAGCCCGCGCCCGACTGCTTCCTGAAGGCGGCGGATATCCTGGGCGTGCCGCCGCAGGATTGCCTGGTATGGGAAGATGCCCCGGCCGGCATCGCCGCGGCGGAGGCGGCGGGCATGGCGTGTATCGTGATCGGCGCAACGCATATGCGGCCGATGGACACGCACCATCCGGTGATCCCTGGTTATGACGCGCTGGAAGTGCTGGTCGAACCGGGACGCGGGCTCCAACTGGCGCTCGCTGTCTGAAAGGCCCGCGCTCCCGAAACAGGCGAACGGCTAAGGATAGCGGACCGGTTGCGGAGGGTCGGGCGGCAGCGGAATATATTCCTGCTCGCCCGGCACGGCGGCGAAACGCTGCGCGCGCCAATCGGCCTTGGCCTGCTCGATCCGCTCGGGCCGGCTCGAGACGAAATTCCAGTATATGTAGCGCTGCTCCGGGAAAGGCTCGCCCCCGATCAGCACCAGCCGCGCACCGTGCTCGCTCGCCAGCACGATTTCCGCATGCGGCTTGAGGATGACGAGTTCGGCCGGCGCGAAGGCCTGGCCGTCGACCGCGACCGCGCCCTCGATCAGATAGAAAGCGCGCTCGATCTGCTCCGACGGAATGCGATAGCGCGTGCGCGGCGGCATCACGATCTCGGCATAGACCATCTCGGACAAGGTCTTCACCGGCGCGGCCAGCCCGTCCATCGCACCCACGATCTGACGCACCGTGACCCCATCCATCTCGCCCGACGGAATCGCGGCGTCGTCATGATGCTGGAAGCTGGGCGCGCTTTCCTCCTGGTCGGCGGGCAGGGCGACCCACAATTGGAGTCCGAATAGCCCCGATCCGCCGTGGCGCGCAGCGTCAGGGCTGCGTTCGCTATGCACGATCCCCGCGCCTGCATTCATCCAGTTGAGCGCGCCCGGCCGGATCGGCTGGACCGATCCCAGGCTGTCGCGATGCATGATCTCGCCCTGGAAGAGATAGGTGACCGTGGCCAGGCCGATATGCGGGTGCGGCCGCACATCGAGCCCCTGCCCGTCGCGCAGCTCGACTGGCCCCATCTGGTCGAAGAAGATGAACGGCCCGACCATGCGCCGCTGCGGCTGCGGCAGCGATCGGCGCACGGTGAAGCCGTCGCCCAGGTTGCGCGACGGCGGCAGGATGACGAGATCGATATCACCAAGGCCAGTTTCGCGCACCGACATGACGTGCTTCCCCGCCATTTCACCGTTCGTCCCGAGCGAAGTCGAGGCTTTCTCGCTCCGCTCGAAAATGGGTCTCGACTTCGCTCGACCCGAACGGGAGGTAAACCTAGCCTACTTGGGCACCGTGGCGTTGGCCGAGCTGTCCGTCGTTGGCGGCGCCTTTAGGATCTGCTGCGTATTTTGGCCCTTGTTGACCACGGCGGTATTGTCCGCGCCGGCTTCGGAACGGATGCCCGGCTGCGCGGCCGGGCCGGCAGCCTGCAGCAAGGCTGCCTCGCCCTGGCTGACCGGACGCGGACCGCCATAGAGCGCAGCGAGCGCCTGGGTCGAGCTGTCCGCATCCTGCGGGCGCGGCTGGCCGGGCTTGGGCGGCACCAGCGCGAAATCGGGCGGCACGGTCAGCGGCGCGGCGCGGCCGACCGCAAATTCGTCGGGCGTGCCCTTGCGCGATGCGAAGACGCCGCCCTTGGGACCGCTGTGGCACCCGGCGAGCATCAGCATCGCCAGCGGCGCTGCCGCGACCAGAATAAGCTTGTTCATTCTATTCCTCCGAGGGGGCGGGCGTGTCGCGCGCAAAGATAGCGCGCAGCACGAGCAAGGCTACGCCGATGCTAATCGCGGCATCGGCAATGTTGAAGACCAAAAAGGGCGACCATGCGCCGAAGTGAATGTTGAGGAAGTCGGTCACATAGCCCAACCGCACGCGATCGACGATATTTCCGAGCGCGCCGCCCAGCACCAGCCCCAGCGCAACGCGATCGAATCGCCGCGTCTCGCGCATCATCCATACCGCGACGAACACCGCGATCGCCGTCGTGAACAAGGTCAGCGCCCAGCGCTGCGCGTCGCTGTTGGCGACCAACTTACCCATCGAGACGCCATGATTGGCGACCCATTGCAGCCGAAAGATCGGCAAAATCTCCACCATATCGCGCTGCGGCAGCGCGAGCGGCCCGGTGACGAACCATTTGCTGAGCTGGTCGACCGCGAAGACGAGCAACGCGATGAGCCAGCCGATATAGCGGCGGATCATAAAAACACCGTCGCCCCGGCGGAGGCCGGGGCCGCTGGAGATGATGGTTCACCGCGACCAGCAGCGGCCCCGGCCTCCGCCGGGGCGACGATAAGCTTACTCACCGACGACACTTTCACACCGCGCGCACAGGTCTCCATCCTCCACGACCTCGGGCAGCAACCGCCAGCAGCGGCCGCATTTGTGATAATCCGACCGATGCACCACCGCGACCGGGCCATGCGCGACCGTATCGATCTCGGCCTCGGACACGATCAGCAATTCCGCCAGCTCCGCCGGCGTCACGTTGGGCGCGCGCCCGTCGGGGAGCCCGATCGCGACCTTGGCTTCCAGGCTCGATCCGATCACCTTGTCGCGCCTCTTGGGCTCGATCTCGGCGCTGACCACCTGTCGCAGCGAACGCAATTCGTCCCATTGCGCCGACAGCCTTTCGTCCGCCCAGACTGCGTCGATCACGGGCCATTCGAGCAGATGGACCGACCCCGCATCGGGGAAACGCGTCCCCCACACCTCCTCGGCGGTGAAGCAGAGGATCGGCGCGGCATAGCGCACCAGCGCATGGAACAACGTGTCGAGCACGGTCCGGTAGGCGCGCCGCTTTGGATCCGAAGGCGCATCGCAATAGAGCGAATCCTTGCGGATATCGAAGAAGAAGGCCGATAGGTCGTTGTTGCAGAAATCGCTGAGCGCACGCGCATAGCGATTGAACTCGAACGCCTCGACCGCGCTCTTGAGCTCGCCATCCAATCTGGTCAGCAGATGCAGGATATAGCGCTCGAGATCGGGCATGTCCGCCGCCGCGACCGTCTCGCTCGCATCATACCCATCGAGCGCGCCGAGCAGATAGCGGAACGTGTTCCTGAGCTTGCGATAGGCGTCCGATGTCCCGGCGAGGATCTCCTTGCCGATGCGCACATCCTCGAAATAATCGGTGCTCGCGACCCACAGGCGGAGGATGTCCGCGCCGCTCTCGGGAATGATCTTGAGCGGATCGACGACATTGCCCTGGCTCTTGGACATTTTGCGCCCCTGCCCGTCGAGCGCGAAGCCGTGCGTCAGCACCGCCTTGTAGGGCGCCCGTCCGCGCGTGCCGCAGCTTTCGAGCAGGGACGACTGGAACCAGCCGCGATGCTGGTCCGACCCTTCGAGATACAGGTCCGCGCGCGTCCCCTCGCCATAGCGCGCCTCGATCGTGAAGGCGTGGGTCGATCCGGAATCGAACCAGACGTCGAGAATGTCCTTCTGCGGCTCATAGTCCGCCGCGTCATAATCAGGTCCAAGCAAGGCCTGATGGTCCGCCCCGAACCAGGCGTCCGCCCCGCCAGCCTCGAACGCATCGATGATCCGCGCATTCACCGCCGGATCACGCAGATAATCGCCCGTCGCCTTGTTCACATAAAGCGCGATCGGCACGCCCCACGCGCGCTGGCGCGAGATCACCCAGTCCGGCCGCCCCTCCACCATCGCATGGATGCGGTTGCGCCCCTTCTCCGGCACAAATCGCGTCCGCTGGATCGCGTCCAGCGCGAGCTCGCGCAGGGTGGCGCCGTTCGAAAGCCCCTCCCCTTCAGGGGAGGGGTTGGGGTGGGGCCTATCCACCAGCGGATCGTCAGAATTGAGAGGCCCCACCCCCAACCCCTCCCCTGAAGGGGAGGGGGGAAGAGCGGCATCAATCTCCGCCGCAATCCCCTTATCCATCGCGATGAACCATTGCGGCGTCGCGCGGAAGATCACCTTCGCCTTGGACCGCCAGCTATGCGGATAGGAGTGCGCATAATCCGCGCTCGCCGCCAGCAAAGCCCCCGCCTCGCGCAGATCGCTGCAGATCGGCCCGTCGGGCGCGTTGAACTTGGGGTTGATCACGCTCCCCTGCCCACCCAGCCACGGCCAGTCCGCCCGATATTTGCCGTCGCCCTCGACCGCGAACACCGGATCGATGCCATGCGCCTTGCACAACAGGAAATCGTCCTCGCCATGGTCGGGCGACATATGGACGAGGCCGGTGCCGCTGTCGGTCGTGACGAAATCGCCGGGGAGCATCGGACGGCGCTTGGCGAAGAAGCCGCCGAGATGGTGCATTGGATGGTGGCAGAGTGTGCCGTCGAGTTCTGAGCCCTTGAGATCGAACTCGAAGCTCAGGTCGTCGAAACCAATGTCGCCGGCGGTCGCCGGCTCAAATCGAATTCCGGCACGCTTGAAGAACTGGTCTTGCAGCTCCGTCGCGAACAAGAAGCGCTTACCATTGAATTTGTAGACCGCATATCGAACATCCGGCCCATAAGCTAAAGCCTGGTTGACCGGGATCGTCCACGGCGTCGTCGTCCAGATCACCGCATAAGCGCCCTTCAGCGCCTCGAGCGGACTCTCGACGATCTCGAACGCCACATCGATCTGCGTCGAGACGATATCCTCATATTCGACCTCGGCCTCGGCCAAGGCGGTCTTCTCGACGGGCGACCACATCACCGGCTTGGCGCCGCGATAGAGCTGGCCGGTCTCGGCGAACTTCAATAATTCGCCCGCGATCACCGCCTCGGACGCATAATTCATGGTGAGATAGGGATTGTCCCACTCGCCCATCACGCCCAGCCGCTCGAACTGCTCGCGCTGCACCGCAACCCATTTGGCGGCATAGGCCCGGCATTCGGCGCGGAACTGGTCGACCGGCACCTCGTCCTTATTCTGCTTCTTGGCGCGATAGGCCTCCTCGACCTTCCACTCGATCGGCAGCCCATGGCAGTCCCAGCCCGGGACATAGGGCGCGTCCTTGCCGAGCAAAGACTGGGTGCGGACGACGATGTCCTTGAGCACCTTGTTCATGGCGTGGCCCATGTGGATGTCGCCATTGGCGTAAGGCGGGCCGTCATGCAGGATGAAGCGCTCGCGGCCCTTCCGCGTCTCGCGCAGCTGCGCGTAGAGATCGTCGCCCAGCCATTTGGCCAGGATCGCCGGCTCCTTGGCGGCAAGGCCCGCCTTCATCGGGAAGTCGGTCTTCGGCAGGAAGACGGTGTCGCGATAATCGCGCTTGGGTTCGGAGGTGTCGGACATCAGGCGTGCGCACTTAGGCGGCGGCGGGCCTCTTCGCAATCGGCGGCCATCTGCGTCCTGAGCGCATCCAGGCTGTCGAACTTCGCTTCGCCGCGCAGATAGGAAACCAGCCCGACCTCGATCGTGCGGCCATAAAGGTCGCCCGCGAAATCGAAGAAATAAGGCTCCAGCAATTCCTTCGGCGGATCGAAGCTCGGGCGGATGCCGAGATTGGCGACGCCGTCGACCATTCGACCATCATCCATCCGCGCGCGCACCGCATAGATGCCGTAGCGCGGGCGCAGATAGTCGCCGAGTTCGATATTGGCGGTGGGGTAGCCGAGCGCGCGTCCTCTTTTGTCGCCATGCACAACCTCGCCGCGGATCGCGAACGGCCGGGTGAGCAGCCGCGTCGCGGTGTCGCAATCGCCCGCGATCAAGGCTGTACGGATGCGGCTGGATGAGATCACGCCATTGGCATCCGCCACCGGCGCGACCGTCTCCGCGATCAAGCCGTGCTTGCGGCCCAATTCGGCCAGCATCCGCACATCGCCCGCGCGCGCCTTGCCGAAGGTAAAATCCTCGCCCGTCACCACGCCCGCCGCCTCGAAGCAGCCGACCAATTCGTCCGCGACGAACGATTCCGGGCTGAGCGCCGCCAGCACCGCATCGAACCGCAGCACCAACGTCCCGTCCGCGCCCGCGTCCGCGAACAGGCGCGCGCGCTGCTCGAGCGTGGTCAGGCGGAACGGTGCCGTGTCGGGCTGGAAATAGGCCGCCGGATGCGGATCGAAGGTCGCGACCAAAGCCGAACGGCCTTCGGCGCGCGCGCGTTCGACCGCGCGCCCGACCACCGCCTGATGGCCGCGATGGAAGCCGTCAAAATTGCCGAGCGCGATCACCGCCCCGCGCAAATCGGGCGGCAGCGGCGCACCGCTGGAAAAAAGCGTCATGATGCGCCGCGCTATAGAAAAGCCGCGCGCGCCTGTCTCCCCCTTCTCCCGTTCCGGTCGGGCCAGGTCGTATTTCCGTACTGATATGGACAGTTTTCTGCTTTTGCCTCGCGCCGGAAAGGCGTAAGTTCGCACCGCCTTAGTGAAAGGACGAAGTCATGCATGTTCGTCTCGCTACAGTAGCCGTTCTTACGCTTTCCCTGGCCAGCGCCCCTGCCGGCGCGTTGAACGTCAAGAAAAGGAATGAAAGCTGGGGCAAGCCCGGCGTCAGCTTCGCGCAATATCGCGCCGACGCGCTCGAATGCGCGAACATGACCTATGGCGCGCCGATCGCAGTGCATCCGCTTCCTGCGATGGGCGCGGGCTATGGCGCATTCGTGCCGGTCCAGCTCTGGACGAAGCTCACGCCAGGCACGGTCCAGATCTACACCACCACCTTGGTGGAGGGGGTCAAGCACGCCGCCTGGATGGACGTCAGCGAGCAACTGCAGCGCGTGCTCGACCAATGCCTGGTCGAAAAAGGCTATAGCCGCTTCCGCCTCACCGCGGACCAGATGGATCGGCTGAACCACCTCAAGCGGATGTCGCCCGAACGGCTGCAATATCTTTACCAGCTCGGCTCCGATCGCAACGTGGTGACCGCGCAGAGATCTAGCGGCGCGCTCTAAAGCCCCTCCCTTCCGAGAGCAGCGGGGCCGAAACTGCCCCTGGGCAGTTTCTTATCCATGCCGGGGGCATGGATAACCCCGCAGCTGGGTTGGGGTGGGTCCGGCCGCCGCGAGCTCGAACCACAAACGGCGTCACCCACCCCCTACCCCTCCCTTGGAAGGGAGGGGAGTCAACGCCGCTCCAGTGTCACGAAGGAATAAGCGGGGGCGTCACCCTCGGCCGGATGCCATTCCCGATTGGTTTCGCGCCAGACAATAAGGTCCGGCGCGGGCACCGTCGCGTCGCCCACGACGTCGGCGTGGACCTCAGTCAGCTCGATCTTGTCGGCCCAGTCGAGGAACAAGGCGAAGATCTCCGCGCCGCCGATCACCGCGACCGCGTTCTCGTCCACCAATCCAAGCGCGCCGGCCAGGTCGTGCACCACCTCCGCGCCGGGGGCCGACCAGGCGCGATCGCGCGTCAGCACGATATGGCGGCGGCCGGGCAGCAGGCCGGGCAGGCTTTCGAAGGTGCGCCGCCCCATGATCATCGGCTTGCCCTGCGTGATCGCCTTGAAATGCTTGAGGTCGGCGGGAATATGCCAGGGCAGGCGATTGTCGCGCCCGATCACGCCATTGTCGGCGCGGGCGAGCACCAGCACGATCTCGGACTTGTTCATTCCGGTTCTGTACAAGCTCCGCCCGCTTCACGCGAGCGGCGGATCGGTTTAGTCTGGCGCAAATGGCCGCGCTCGATCCGGATCTGTTGCTGCGCGCTTACTCCGTCGGGGTTTTCCCGATGGCGAGCACGCGCGATGCGGACGACGTCTTCTGGGTCGAGCCCAAGAAACGCGGCGTGCTCCCGCTCGACGCCTTCCATCTCTCGCACTCGCTCGCCAAGACGGTCCGGTCGGATCGCTATACGGTCACGGTGGACAAGGCGTTCGGCGAGGTCGTCTCGCATTGCGCCGAGGCGACCGCACGTCGCCCCGATACCTGGATCAATCCCGATATCGAGGCCGCTTATGCCGAACTGCATCGGCGCGGCTATGCGCATTCGGTCGAAGCCTGGCAGGAGGACCGGCTGGTCGGCGGGCTATATGGGGTGCGGCTGGGTGCGGCCTTCTTCGGCGAGAGCATGTTCAGCCGCGCGCGCGATGCGTCCAAGGTCGCGCTCGCGCACCTGGTCGCGCGCCTCAGGGCCGGCGGGTTCAAGCTGCTGGATTGCCAGTTCCTGACCGAACATCTCGCCTCGTTCGGCACGATCGAGGTCGGGCGCGATGCTTATGTCGCGTTGTTGGATTCGGCGCTCGGCTTGGGCTCCGCCGCCGTTCCGGGCGATGCCTCGCCCGCCGATTTCTTCGCGATCGATCGCGGCGCCGCCCCTGACGATGTCGCCGCAACCGTGGCGGGCCCGATATCGGGGTGGCGCATCGTGCAGCTCTTGGGCCAGACGTCGTAGAGCGGATCCTCGACCACGTTCAGCGACGGGCTTTCCTTGTAGAGCCAGCCCGAAAAGATACGGTGCCAGCTGCCGTCGGGCGCGCGCTTGTCGGCCTGGACGAAGGCGCCGGTCAATTGCTCGGGCTCCCAGTCGGCGGTGGTCTCGCACGCGCGCAGCCGGATGATCAGATCGCCCCAGCGCACGCCTTGGCCCGGATGCAACGTCGCGTCGCGCGACAGGCCATTGCGCTTGTTGAGCATGCCGATCACCGCGACGCGCTCCGCCATCGGCGTCTCGCTCGTCACGGGCGGTGGAGTCGGTGCAGCCTTCTTGGCCAAGGCCGGCTGCGGTGCGCTGTCGGTGCTGTTGCCCTGTTCGATATCGGGCGAAAGCGCCGCATTTGGATCCGCGGTCGCCTGCCCGGTCTGCGACACCGCGGTCCAGGCGATCGCACCAGCGGCCGCAAGCCCCAGCGCCAGCATGCCGGCGCGGCGCGGCATCATGGTTTGGGCGCGGCCGCGCCGCCGCCCGCGGCGCCAGATGTGGAGGAAGCGTCGCCCGCCGCGGGCGTGCTGGGCTTGTTGATGAACTGTCCGATCAGCGCCATCAGGTCCATCGAACCCTGCGTGTCGGTGATCGTGTCGCCATTCTTGAGCGGAGTCGGGCTGCCGCCCGGATTCATCGCGATGAAGGTCGATCCCAGCAGGCCTTCCGACGTGATCGAGGCGCTCGTATCGGACGGCAATTTCGCGGTCGGATCGAGCGCGATGTCGACCTTGACCTGATAAGTCTGGGGATCGAGCGAAAGGCCGGTCACGCTGCCGATCTTGAGGCCCGCGACGCGCACGTCGGTGCCTGCGGTCACGCCGCTTGCGTTGGGAAAGATGGCGCGGATGTGGATCGAGCCCGATTTCTCGCCGCCGCCGGTGCGGTCCCAGGCGAAGATCACGAACCAGACCGCCAGTATCACCACCAGCAGTCCGACGATCGCCTCGCCGATATTCTCACGGAAGAGCGCTTTCATCGGATCAGTTCGGGCTCCATGCCTCGTAGTCGCCGGTCGCGGCGGCGCGGTTGCCGCCCCGCTCCAACGCACCGGCCGGGCGATAGGCGGCGCCGGTCCCGGTCAGGTTGGGAACGGGATCCTTGACCCACGCGCGCGGCGCCGGCAGTTCCGCGGGAACCGCATCGGTCTGGTGGTGCAGCCAGCCGAACCATTCGGGCGGAACCCGACTCGCGTCGTTCGGGCCCGAATAGATCACCCAGCGGCGTGTCCGGCCGGCGAGCCGTTTCTTCGATTCAAAATAGGCGTTGCCAAGGCCGTCAGTGCCGACCTTGCCGCCGTTGCGCCAGCTGAACAGGCGGGTGCCGATCGTGGCGCCATCCCACCAGGTGAAGATACTCTTCAGAAAAGCCATGATGCGCGCTTAGCCGCGAAGGGCCGGGCGGCGCAACCGCGTATGCGCCGAGCAGCGTCGCGCTTTTGCCGGCGGCCCCGGCCCCGGACGGCAAATCTGGCGCGGCGCGAGAATGCTGTGCTACGGCGCCGCCGATGCGTCGCCTGCTTTTCCTGTCGATCCTGCTCCTCGCATCGCCGCTGGCCGCCGCCGTTCCGATCGAGCCGGCCCGCGTGCTCCACGTCTATCCGCACGATCGCACTGCCTTCACCGAAGGACTGCTGATCCGTGACGGCTGGCTTTATGAAAGCACCGGCTTCGAAAATCACAGCTTCATCCGCAAGAGCGTGCTCGCCACGGGCAAGGTGGTGCAAAGCATCGCCATTCCCTCCCAATATTTCGGCGAGGGGATCGTCGACTGGGGCGATACTTTGCGAAGCTTCGTATGGCATGGCGGACAGGGTTATATCTGGGACCTGAAGACGCTTCGGCAAGTCGGTTCGTGGAGCTATGGCGGCGAGGGCTGGGCGATGACCCGCGACGATCGCAACATCATCATGTCGGACGGAACGCCCATACTGCGTTTTCTCGATCCCGGGACGATGCAGGTGTCGCGCCGCCTGACCGTCACCCTCAACGGTCAGCCGCTCGCGCTGATCAACGAGCTCGAATATGTGCATGGCGAGATATTGGCCAATGTCTGGCAGACGTCGCTGATCGCTCGCATCGATCCGCGTAGCGGTCGCGTGAAGGGCATGATCGACCTCGACGCGCTCTGGACCAGGGCCGGCACGTCCGACCCCGGCGCCGTTCCCAACGGCATCGCCTACGACCGGCAGGCGAACCGGCTGTACGTCACCGGGAAATATTGGCCTTATCTGTTCGAGATAAAGCTGCCCACGGTCCACTGACCGCGGACAGCCTTACGCGCCGGTCCTTGCCGGGCGATTCTTACTCGACCACCTCGATAACCACCGCGAGCGGGCCCTTGCGGCCGTCCGCGATGCGCGCGCGCAAGGGCTGTTCGGGTTCCAACCCCGCCAGCCCCGCGCGACGGACCGTCTCCATATGGATGAAGATATCGATCCCGCCCGCCTGGCGGACGACGAAGCCATAGCCCTTGAGCTGGTTGAACCATTTGACGCGCACCGGCTCGAACGGGCCCGCATCCTCCTCCAGCTGCGTCGGATCGACGCGGTCGGCATTGCGGCGCGCGATCAGATCGGCGTCGGGACCGGTCGCGGTCGACAGATCGAAACTGACCACGCGACGCGCCTGCAGCCCGCGGTCGCGCTCGACCACTTCGCACACTACGCGCGTGCCTTCCGGCAATGTACGGCGATTATGGTCGCGCAGCACCGAGAAATGGAGAAGAATATCGCCCTCACCATTGTCCCCAATGATGAATCCGAAGCCGCGCGTGGCGTCGAACCACTTCACGCTTCCGGTCGCGACGACCGCGGGAAGCAGATCAGCGGCATCGCGCGCGACCGTTCCCAGCCCTTCTCCCTCGATGCCATCAGTTGCGGCAAGCATCGCCACTTCGGCACTCTTCATTTTCTAAAACCCTAAGTACGAATGATCCAAACTACCATTTTTGTAAAATTCCGGAAGACAAAAACGGTAGCAGCCCCACTTTTGTTCATGTCTGGTCAAGCGAAGCGCCCGGCTCGGCAAAGGCGACAAGCCGTGCAATATCAGATGGATGGCCCGCACGCAGCATCGCGGCGAAATTCCGCCGACATTGATCCATATTGGAGGTTTCACTTCCGAAAGGGCCGATATGCTTGCGCCGCGCGAAAGTCAGCGCCGCTTCGAGCGCGCTTTCGCGTGCCGCCTCGCGCACCGACGCCGCAGTTTCCGAGTCGATTCCGGCGCCGCGTAGTGCCGCCGCAACCCGTTGCGCGCCATAGCCGCGCCGCATCAAGGCGGCGCCGCGCGCCTCGGCAAAAAGCGCGTCGTCGACATAGCCGAGTTCCGCGCAGTGCTCGACGATCGCATCCAGAGGCGCCTCTTCCTCCCCTTCCCAGCCGCGTTCGGAAAGCTTGCGCACGAGATAGGTTCGCAATTTGTGACGTGTCGTCGCATATTTTGCGAGATAAGCGAGCGCGAGCGCGTTGAGGGCCGTGAGGTCCAAAGCTTTGGAGGCGCGGCCCGAAGGCGTGAATTTGCGGCGTGACATGCGCCATCTTTGTGCCACAGTCGGGCCGGAATTTGAACGCGGCCCGCCGCTTACGTATAAACACTAATCTGGCCCATGTTGTGGGCGCGTGAGAGGAGACGTTCGAGAGTGCAAACGGCGTGTGCGGAGACGAATTGGACGCCTACGCCGAGCGATGATGCCCGTCCCCGGCGCTTCGCGGATTTCGCCACGCTTGGCGAGGCGCTGGATTATGCCGCCGGCGGCACGCGCGGACTGAATTTCCACGATCCGCGCGGAAACCTCGTTCGTGCTTACCCCTTCACCGAATTGCGCGCCGATGCGCTTGGCGTCGCCAACCGGCTGGTCGCCCGCGGAATCGAACCTGGCGCGCGGATCGCGATGCTGGCCGAGACCGGGCCCGATTTCGCCGCCGCCTTCTTCGGCGCGATCTATGCCGGCATCTGGCCGGTGCCGCTGCCGTTGCCGACCTCGTTCGGCGGCAAGGACGCGTATATCGACCAGCTCGCGGTGCAGCTGGCCAGTTCCGATCCGATCCTCCTCCTTTATCCGCGCGAGCTGGAAACGATGGCGGAGGCCGCCGCCGGCGCGCGCGGCGTCGAGGCGCTGAGCTACGAGATGCTCGCCGAAGCCGACGCGCCCGCGCTCGCCATGCCCAAGGCCGATCCCGACGCGATCGCCTATCTCCAATATTCGAGCGGATCGACCCGCTTCCCGCACGGCGTCGCGATCACGCATCGTGCGCTCATGTCCAATCTCGCCGCGCACTCGATCGGCATGCATGTTCAGCCGGGCGACCGCTGCGTCTCGTGGCTGCCCTGGTATCACGACATGGGCCTGGTCGGCTGCCTGCTGTCGCCGGTCGCGAACCAGGTTTCGACCGATTATCTCAAGACCGAGGATTTCGCGCGGCGTCCGCTCGCCTGGCTCGACCTGATCAGCCGCAATCCCGGCACCACGCTCTCTTATTCGCCCACCTTCGGCTACGATATCTGCGCGCGCCGCATGTCGAGCCAGACCAAGGCGAGCGACCGGTTTGACCTCAGCCGCTGGCGCGTCGCGGGCAATGGCGCGGACATGATCCGCCCCGATGTGATGCAGGCGTTCGTCGACGCCTTCGCCGAAGCCGGCTTCGACGCCAAGGCCTTCCTCCCCTCCTACGGCCTCGCCGAAGCCACGCTCGCGGTGTCGATCATGCCGCCGGGCGAGGGCATCGTCGTCGAACTGGTCGAGGAGACCGAGCTTTCGGGCGGCGGTTCGGCCACGGTCGGGCGTCCGCAGCGTTATCGCGCGGTCGTCAATTGCGGCGTGCCCGCGCGCGAAATGGAAATCCAGATCCGCGACGAGGACGGCAATGCGCTGCCCGATCGCGCGATCGGCAAGGTCTGGTGCCGCGGCCCGTCGGTGATGGTGGGCTATTTCCGCGACCAGGAAGCGACCGATGCCTGCCTGGTCGACGGATGGCTCGACACGGGCGATATGGGCTACATGTCGGGCGGCTACATCTACATCGTCGGCCGCGCCAAGGACATGATCATCATCAACGGCCGCAACCATTGGCCGCAGGATATCGAATGGGCGGTGGAGCAGCTCCCCGGCTTCAAGGCGGGCGATATCGCCGCTTTCGCCATCACCACCCCGGGCGGCGAAGAGACGCCCGCGGTTCTGGTCCAGTGCCGCACCACCGATCCCGACGAGCGCACGCGTCTGCGTGAGGAAATCCGCGAGCGCGTGCGCGCGATCACGGGCATGAATTGCGTGGTCGAACTCGTCCCCCCCAAGACGCTCCCGCGCACCAGCTCGGGCAAACTCAGCCGCTCGAAGGCGCGCAATCTCTATCTGTCGGGTGAAATCGAGCTATACGCCCTGGCCGCCTGAGGTACCCGTTCGTTACCCTCTCTACGTCATGCCAGCGAAAGCTGGCATCTCAGGAGAGGCGCGACGCGCTAAGTCTCCTGAGACCCCAGCTTTCGCTGGGGTGACGCTCAACTATCCGGGCCGCTGTACCTTTGCTGCTGCTTTTCCAGCTCCCGCTGCTTCTTGGCGTCCTTCTTCGCCTGCTTGCGCGCGCGCTCCTCTTCCTTCCGGTCGCGGCGCCCGCGATTGCGGTCGGCCTCGGCCTGGCTGGTCGTCATCTTGTCCACGGTCCAGCCCGCAGCGTGCACCGGCGCCATCACGATATGCGAGGCCGTCGAAACGCAGCCGGCAAGCGGCAGGACCAGAGCCAGGATCAATAGCCGCTTCATTCGCAGGATCTTTCAAGTCTTGAGGGATGCGCCGGGATAGCGAAGGCGGGCTTAACCATATCTTACCTCTTGTGCCGCAATAGGCGAGGCATATGCGCGCGCCCATTTCCGAGCCCCAAGTCGACGTCGCCATCGTCGGCGCCGGCCCTGCCGGTCTGACCGCTGCCTACCTGCTCACCAAGGCCGGGTTGACCGTCACCGTGATCGAGAAGGACGAGACCTATGTCGGCGGCATCAGCCGCACGGTCGAGCATCAGGGTTTCCGGTTCGATATCGGCGGCCATCGGTTCTTCTCGAAGAGCAAGGAGGTGGTCGATCTCTGGAACGAAATTCTGCCCGACGATTTCATCACGCGCCCGCGCATGAGCCGCATCTATTATGAGGGCAAATTCTACTCCTATCCGCTGCGCGCGTTCGAGGCGCTGCGCAATCTCGGCCTAATCCGCTCGGGCCTGTGCATGGCCTCCTACCTGCGCTGGAAAGCCTTTCCCAAGAAGCAAGCGCGCTCGTTCGAGGACTGGACGATCAACCAGTTCGGCAAGAAGCTCTTCTCGATCTTCTTCAAGACCTACACTGAGAAAGTGTGGGGCATGGCCTGCTCCGACATCTCCGCCGACTGGGCGGCGCAGCGGATCAAGGGCCTGAGCCTCGGCAAGGCGGTGCTCGACGGTTTCAGGCGTTCGCTGGGTCTCAACCGCAAGCCCAATGACGGCATGGAAACCAAAACCCTGCTCGAAAGCTTCCGCTATCCTCGCAAGGGACCGGGCATGATGTGGGAAGCCGCGCGCGATCATGTCGTCGCGGGCGGCAATCAGGTGCTGATGGCGCATGCGCTCAAGCAACTAAGCCATGATGCTGAAGGCTGGCGCGTCGCCGCGAGCGGCCCGGAAGGCGATTGCGTGATCCGTGCGCGCCATGTCATTTCCTCCGCGCCGATCCGCGAGCTGCTGGGGCGAATCCATCCCCTGCCGCAGACGCTTCCGCACGCGCTCGACCTCAAATATCGCGATTTCCTGACGGTCGCGCTGATGATCCGCTCGCCCGATCTGTTCCCTGACAATTGGATCTACATCCACGACGACAAGGTGAAGGTCGGCCGCATCCAGAATTTCCGTTCCTGGTCCCCCGAAATGGTGCCCGACGAGCAACTGGCCTGCGTCGGCCTCGAATATTTCTGCTTCGAAGGCGACGGCCTCTGGTCATCCTCGGACGAGCAACTGATCGCGCTCGCGACAAAGGAGATGGCCGCACTCGGTCTGTGCGATCCGGCGACCGTCGAGGGCGGCGCGGTGGTGCGGCAGGAAAAGGCCTATCCGGTCTATGACGATGCCTATGCCTCCAACGTCGAGGCGATCCGCACCGAGCTCGAAGGCGCCTATCCGACTTTGCACCTGGTCGGCCGCAACGGCATGCATCGCTACAACAACCAGGATCATGCGATGATGACCGCGATGCTGACCGTCCGCAACATCCTCGCAGAAGACCGCCATTACGATATCTGGGCGGTCAATGAGGATGCCGAATATCACGAGGCGGGCGACGAAGGCGCGCATGCTGAGATCGGCGCGCCACTCACCGAGGACCAGCGCGCCGCGCTCGCTTCAGTCCGGCCGGTGCCGCGTCCACTCAAAGCGGCTTAGCCGGGCTTCGCCGTAATGATCCGGCTCGACCGCCATTACCGGCTCTTGCTCCTCGCACTCTGGCTGCTGTCGGCAGCCGTAGCGACCGCTGTCTGCTGGCGCTCTGTCACGGGCTTCCGCTTCTGGGATCCCGATGATGCGATGCGCCTGCTCCAAGTCCGCGATTTGCTCGCTGGCCAAAGCTGGTTCGACGTGTCGCAGCACCGGATGAACCTGCCGTCGGGGCTCTCGATGCACTGGTCGCGCTTGCTCGATCTGCCGCTCGCGGGCCTGATCCTGTTGTTCGAGCCTTTCACCGGTACCAGGATCGCGGAAACGATCGCCGCCGCCGCCGTGCCCCTGATCACGCTCGGCATCGCGATGGCGCTGGTCGCCGGAATTGCCCGCCATCGATCGGGAACCAGCCCGGCACTGCTCGCGGCGGCGTTCTGCCTCCTCAGCGTCGGCACCTGGTATGCGATGCTGCCGATGCGGATCGACCATCATGGCTATCAGATCCTGTGCGGGCTCGGCATGGCATGGGCACTCGTCGCCCGCCGCGATCTGCGTGCCGCCGTCGTCGCGGGCCTTTGTGCGGCGTTGTGGACACATGTCTCACTGGAAGGCCTGGCCTTTACGGTCTGCGCCGCCGGCTGGTTGGGCCTGCTCGGCATCTTTGATCCACGCCAGCGGCTGCGGCTTCCCGTCTTTCTCGGAACCCTCAGCTGCGCCGGCGCGGCCCTCTATCTCGCCGTGCACGGCTTCTCGCTGATCGGCCGGACCTTCTGCGACCAGGTTTCCCCAATCCACATCGCCATCTTCGCGCTTGCCGCGGTGCTGACCTTCACGAGCGCAATCCGGCCGGCGCGATCGGCCACGCTTCATGTCGCCGCTTTGGGCGTGACCGCCCTCGCCTGCGCCGCTCTCTATCGTCTCGGCGCGCCGCAATGCGCGGCCGGGCCGTTCGGCACGCTGGGGCCGCTGGGTCGCGGCTTATGGTATATGAACGTGCACGAGGGGCGTCCGTTGTGGGAGGCGCCGATCGAGACACGATTGTCCTGGGGCATCTTCCCCTTGGTAGGGCTGATGGGGGCTTTGGCGACCACGGTCGCCGCGCGCGAGCGCGGCATCGAACGCTGGACCTATTGCGCGCTGCTCGCCAGCGCGATCGCGATCGGACTGATGGTGACGCGGGCGGGCGCGTTCGCCAACCTGCTGGCGATCCCGGGCGCGGTCGGCCTCGTCGCGCCGTTGATGCGGCGTACCGAGCAATGGCCGATCGCCATCCGGATTCTCCCTCGCGCTGCGGCGATACTCCTGCTCAGCCCGTTCACCGCGCAATCCACACCTTTATTGCTCGCCCTCGGCCATGACAGCAAAGTGGCGGTTCCAAAAACAACTGCCTCCAACAATCCCGGCTGCGGCCAGATCGACAGCCTCGCCCCGCTCGATCGTCTGCCGGCGACCACCATTCTGGCGCCATTGGAGCTCGGCCCGATCGTGCTCGCGGGCAGCCATCATTCCGCGGTGACCGGGCCCTATCATCGCAACCCGGACGCGCTGGAAGACGTGCTGCGCTTCTTCACAACCGATCCCGCCACCGCGCGCGCCATTGCCGCGCGCCGCCATGCCGGACTTGTCCTCTTCTGCCCCGCCGGGGGAGAAATGACCGCCATGGCCAAGGTCGCGCCCAAGGGCCTGGCCGCAAGCCTGCTACGTGGATCTGCCCCGCAATGGCTGAGTCCGCTCAGGCTCCCCGGCACCGCGGATCTGGCCGTGTACCGCGTCAATCCGGGCTGACCGCCTGGCCGCGGCGGCGCCGATGCTCAATGATCCTTGAGCAGGCCGAAAATGCGCAGCTCCGCGATCGCGGCGGGCGCCCCCGATGGTGCCATGATCCGGATACGGAGCGCGCCGCCCGTCACATGTTGCGTCGGGATTTCGCGCTCGCGCTTATCATCCGCACCTGCAGCTTGTTCGGCAAGCAGGTGCCAGGTGCCATCCCCACCCTTGACCTCGGCTCGAAGACCGTAACCGCCGGCGACCGGAAAAACGATCTGGAGCCGCCGATATTCCACGACGCGCTCAGGATCGATCAGCAGCCACGGCTCGGCATCGCCCGGCGCCGCCTGCCAGTAGGTAGCCGCATTGCCGTCATTCGCGAGCCGCGACGAATGATCCGGCGCGGCCGAACTCGCAGCGGTCGGATTGTTCGTGCCGAACTGCTGTTCGACCGCCCCGCCCGTCTGCTCCTCGAACGCGTGATAGGGGCGGGCCTGCGCCAAGGGGGTGACCCCAGGCACAAACCGGGGGCCTTCGATCGTGCGGATCTCGATCACCCCATCTCGCAAGCCGGGCGATGTGGCGCGGATGCGGCTGACGCCCGCCTGCCAGCTTCGCATCGCGATCGCGGCCTGACCGTCGCGGATCGGAATGTCGCTCGCGGCGGCGAAATCGATCGATCGGCCGGTCGGCAGCTCCCCGGGTCCGGATTCGATCGTCAGTCGCACCGGCGGGCTGTTGCTGATCGGCTTCCCGGCGGCGTCGATCACGGTCACGACCAGCTGCACGTCGTCGGTGCCGTCTGCATGGCGGACGGTCGGCGCGCTGGCGGTGAGCCGCAGCGCCGCCGCCTGGCCCGGCTGCGGCCAGGCCGGCGGAGCGATCCCGCGATAGGCATTGCGATACCAATACCATTCCCGCTTCGGCAGCCGCGAATAATCGACCATCCCCATCGATCCGAACTTCCGGCCCGCGATCGATCCGTGATCGAAGCCGGCCCAGATCACCTCGCCCGATCGCCAGGGCTGGCGCCAGGAGGCCGGATCGCCCGGCTTGGCGCCCGGCGTATTCTCCAGGTCACCCCAGCCCGGCGCGTAGGTTCCCGGGCGGTCTTCCATCGTCGATCCATATTCGGCAACAAGATTGGGGATGCCGGGATTGGGGAAGAGCGCGGCGCCATCGCCATTATAACCGGCGACATCGCCAAGCTTGTCGATGTCGCCGCGTTGCGCGCCATCGATCGAGGCGGGCCGCGTCGGATCGAGCTGATGCGCAAGCGCAACCTCCTCCTTCAGCAGGCGGCGCACCTCGGGCATCACCTCCTTGGCGGAGAAGAAAACCTCATTGTCCATGCCCCAGATGACGATCGAGGGATGATTGCGGTTGATGCGGATCATTTCGGCGAGCTGCTGGAGCACGCTCGCGTCGAACGCCGCGCGTTGCGAGGGTTCGGTGGGATAAGCGGAGGCGCCCCACGGATTCTTGAACCCGGCCGTGCCCCAGAAAGGCGCCTCGGACAGGAAGAGCAAACCGATCCGGTCGGTCGCCTCGGCGAAATGCGGGTCGTGCGGGTAATGCGATCCGCGGATGAAATCGAAGCCCGCATCCTTGATGCGCTGGACGTCGCGCTCGATTGCCCCGTCCGTGACCGCGTCGCCCCAGCCCGCCTGGTCCTGGTGCACGTTGGCGCCACGGAAATAATAATGATGTCCGTTGAGGAAGAAGCCCTTGTCCGCGGTCCATTTGAACCAGCGGAAGCCGAATTCGGTCGGATAACGGTCGCGTTCCTGCCCGCCGACGATCAGGCTGGTCACCGCACGGTATAGATTGGGCGTCTCGGGGCTCCACAGGCGCGGCCGCGCGATCGGCGCCGATCGCTGCGGCGCGAATGCCGTCCTGCCCGGTTCCAGCCGGACGAGCGTGTCGGGCAAGGCAGCCACGAACCGGCCCTTCGCATCCTCGATCCGCGTCCGCACGCGCACCGTCGTCGCGACCGGGCTTTCGTTGCGGATCTCGGTTTCCGCCGCGACCCGGCCTGAAGCGGCCGAAAGCTCGGGCGTGGTGAGGCGCGTGCCCGTCCAGGCGACATGGACCGCATCGGTCGCAACCAGCCGCACGTCGCGATAAATGCCGCCACTGAACACATGCTCGCCCGCGCGCGGCGCCAGCATCGGGTTCCAGCGGTTGTTCACGCGCACCGCCACGACATTGCGTCCCGGCTTCACCGCATCCGTGATGTCGATCGGAAAGCCGGTATAGCCGCCGCGATGATGGCCAACGGCCTTGCCGTTGAGGAAGATTTCCGCCTCCTGAAACGCGCCCTCGAATTCCAGCGACAGCCTGCGCCCGCGTGGCAGGGGCGGCAAGACGAACGCCTTACGGTACCAGCCATAGCCGACATAGAAATGCGCCGACTGGAAATAGGGGATGCTGAAACTGTGCGGCAGCCCAACATGCTCCCAGCCGCTGTCGTCGAAATCGACCCGCCGCGCCTCCGCCTCGTCGCCCAGCGTGAAACGCCAGTCAGCGTTGAAGAGGATCGACGTTCGCCCGCTGCCGCCGATTTGAACCACGTCCGGTTGCGGGGCGCGGGCATTCGCCACGCCGGTGCAGCCCACACAGGCAAGCAGGACTGAGAAAGTGACAAGCAGCGCACGACCGAGCTGCGTCAGCACGGCCGTGCCCGGATCGACCTGTCCCAAACCCCCTCCTCAGCCGCAGCGGCTTTCATCTGTGATATTGTTGTCTCGTACCTGCAACGCAGCCGTGACGAGAGCAAGCCCGCAGCTTGCGCATCTGCACGGCTTGAACATGAAAAGAGTCGCAGTCCTGGAACAGCTTAGCTGTTCAGCTAATCGCCCGCATCGCATCAACGGGCGCCGGCATCAGGATTGTCCGCCGGCAGCTGACAACAGGCCCATCTCCGGTTAGGCTGTCACTTTGCGCTGGGGGGCTAATTCCATGACGTGGGATGCTTGGGCCGCGATTGGCCAACTGATCGGAGCGCTGGGCGTCATGGCCTCCCTCGTCTTCGTCGGAATCCAGCTGCACCATAGCACTCTGGCAGTGCGTGGCGCCGCATCGCAGGCCTATTCGGCGCTCTATTACGAGATCAACTCCAGCATCATCAGCAGCGGCGAATTGGCCCGCATCTGGCGGGAATCCCTTGCCGATTTCGACAGCCGGGATGCGGATGACAAGGTGCGCTTCATCGCTCTCGCGAGCAGCATATTCCGATTTTACGAATCCTCCCGCGCTCAGTGGCTGCGAGGTCAACTGGATGACGAACACTGGAACATGGTTGAACGTCAGGCCACCACCTTCGCTTCGCAGCCTGGTATCAAGAGCTGGTGGAAGTTGCGGCGCCAATGGCACTCGGCATCGTTCCGGGAATGGTACGAGGCGCTTCCGGTAGCGGATAGCCGCACGATGTACGGAGAAGACCCGAAGGCGTTGGGCACTCGTTCGTAAGCAGCCTTCTTTCATCGCTCCCTTGACCTCGTAGCCAGGCAACGGACACGAAAAGCCGCCGTCCACCGGAGTGGACGACGGCTCTTTTCGCTCGGTCCTGCGACAGCTTAGCTGTTCAGGTAATCGCCCGCGTCGGCGTCGCTGCCATGCGTGGCGCCGGTCACTTCGCCCAGCGGATCGTCGCCGGTGCCGGTCGAGTCACGCGGCGTGCGCGCGAGCTCGGCGGCATGTTCCTCGGCAGCGCTCTGCGGCGCCACGAGCGCGGCGGAGAGGCTGCGCTGCGAGGCGCGGAGCGCTGCGTCGCGCGACGACGCCGTGACGCGCAGGCGGTTCATGCCCGCGCCCGTACCCGCCGGGATCAGGCGGCCGACGATCACATTCTCCTTGAGGCCGTTCAGGCTATCCACCTTGCCCTGCACCGAAGCCTCGGTGAGCACGCGGGTGGTTTCCTGGAACGACGCCGCCGAGATGAACGAACGCGTCTGGAGCGAGGCCTTGGTGATGCCGAGCAGGATGGGCTTGCCCTCTGCCGGCGCTTCATTCTTGCCGAGCTTCGCGTTGATCTCGTCCATCTCCTCGCGGTCCACCTGCTCGCCCGGGAGCAAGGTGGTGTCGCCGGCGGCGGTGATCTCAACCTTCTGCAGCATCTGACGAACGATCGTCTCGATATGCTTGTCGTTGATCTTCACGCCCTGCAGTCGATAGACTTCCTGGATTTCCGATACGAGATATTCCGCGAGCGGCTCGATGCCGAGCACCTCAAGAATGTCGTGCGGATCGGGCGAACCGCCGATCAGATTGTCGCCGCGCTTGACGTAATCGCCTTCCTGCGCGTCGATCGTCTTCGACTTCGGCACCAGATATTCGACCGGCTCCGACCCATCGTCCGGACGGATGATGATCTTGCGCTTGGCCTTATAGTCCTTGCCGAATTCGACGCGGCCGGAGACCTTTGCGATGATCGCATTCTCCTTCGGCTTGCGCGCCTCGAACAACTCGGCGACGCGCGGCAGGCCGCCCGTGATGTCGCGGGTACGCGCCGCTTCACGCGGCACGCGCGCGAGCACCTCGCCCGCCTCGACCATCTGGCCGTCCTCGACCGCGATAACCGCACCCGGGGCCAGACGGCTGACGCCGGCTTCGCCCGAGCTCTCGTCGAGCAGGGTGATGCGCGGACGGAAGTCGTCCTTCTTCGAACGGCCCGTATCCTCGATCACCACGCGCTGGGTGAGGCCGGTCGTTTCGTCCGATTCCTCGCGCACCGTGCGGTTCTCGATCAGGTCCTGGAAGCGGACCATGCCCTTCTTGTCGGTGATCACCGGCATGTAAGCCGGATCCCACTGCGCAATGCGGTCGCCCTTGGAGACGATGGCGCCATCGTCAACCATGAGCTGCGCGCCATAAGGCAGGCGGTGGGTCGAACGTTCGCGCCCATCCATGTCGACGATCGCGATTTCCGCCGAACGCGACAGCGCGATGCGCTGCCCGCGCGAGTTGGTGATCGTCGGGAGGCCGCGAAGCTCGATCTTGCCGTCCGAGATCGCCTCGAGGTTCGACTGCTCGTTGAGCTGCGCCGCGCCGCCGATGTGGAAGGTCCGCATCGTGAGCTGCGTGCCCGGTTCGCCGATCGACTGCGCCGCGATCACGCCGACCGCTTCGCCGATATTGACCGGCGTACCGCGCGCGAGGTCACGACCGTAGCAGGCCGCGCACACGCCGCCCTTGGATTCGCACACCAGCGGCGAGCGGATCTTGACGGCCTGGGGCGACACGGCCTCGACCGCGGCGACCATGGCTTCGTCGAGCAACGTGCCCTCGGGGACGACGACCTCGCCCGTCTTGCTGTCGAGGATATCCTCGGCCGTGGTACGGCCCAGGATCCGCTCGCCGAGCGAAGCGATGGTCGAACCGCCCTGCACGATCGCGCGCATTTCCAGCGCCCGTTCGGTGCCGCAATCCAGTTCGACGACGACGCAATCCTGCGACACATCGACCAGACGGCGGGTCAGGTAGCCCGAATTGGCGGTCTTCAACGCGGTATCCGCAAGACCCTTACGAGCACCATGGGTCGAGTTGAAATATTCAAGGACGGTCAGGCCTTCCTTGAAGTTCGAGATGATCGGCGTCTCGATGATCTCGCCCGACGGCTTGGCCATCAGGCCGCGCATGCCCGCAAGCTGCTTGATCTGCGCCTGCGAACCGCGGGCGCCCGAATGGGCCATCATGTAGATCGAGTTGATGTCCGCTTCCCGACCGTCGGGATTCTTCTTAACGGCCTGGATTTCCTTCATCATCTCGTTCGCGACACGATCGCCGCAGCGCGACCAGGCGTCGATCACCTTATTGTATTTTTCCTGCTGGGTGATCAGGCCGTCCTGATACTGCTGCTCGTAATCCTTCACGAGCAGACGCGTCTCGTCGACCAGCGGCTCCTTCTCGGCCGGGATGACCATGTCGTCCTTGCCGAACGAGATGCCCGCCTTGAACGCGTTGCGGAAGCCGAGGCTCATGATGCCGTCAGCGAACAGCACAGTCTCCTTCTGGCCGGTGTGGCGATAGACGATGTCGATGACGTCGCCGATCTCCTTCTTGGTCAGCAAGCGGTTGACCGTCTCGAACGGCACCTTGTGGCTCTTCGGCAGCGTCTCGGCGATCAGCATGCGGCCCGGCGTGGTCTCGACCCGCTTCAGATAGGTGTTGCCGTCCTCGTCGGTCTGCGGAACGCGGGTCGTGATCTTGGTGTGCAAGGTCACGGCCTTGGCATTGAGTGCCTGGTGCACCTCGGTCATGTCGCCGATCAGCATGCCCTCGCCGGGCTCGCCTTCCTTCATCATCGACAGATAATAAAGACCCAGCACCATGTCCTGCGACGGCACGATGATCGGCTTGCCGTTCGCGGGGCTCAGGATGTTGTTGGTCGACATCATCAGCACGCGCGCTTCCAGCTGCGCCTCGAGGCTCAGCGGGACGTGCACCGCCATCTGGTCGCCGTCGAAGTCGGCGTTGAAGGCCGAGCAGACCAGCGGGTGAAGCTGGATCGCCTTGCCCTCGATCAGCACGGGCTCGAACGCCTGGATGCCCAGACGGTGAAGCGTCGGCGCGCGGTTCAGCAGGACCGGATGCTCGCGGATCACCTCGTCGAGGATGTCCCAGACTTCCTTGCGCTCCTTCTCGACCCACTTCTTGGCCTGCTTCAGGGTCATCGAAAGGCCCTTGGCGTCCAGACGGGCGTAGATGAACGGCTTGAACAGCTCGAGCGCCATCTTCTTGGGCAGGCCGCACTGGTGCAGCTTGAGCTCGGGACCGGTCACGATCACCGAACGGCCCGAATAATCGACGCGCTTGCCGAGCAGATTCTGACGGAAGCGGCCCTGCTTGCCCTTGAGCATGTCCGACAGCGACTTCAGCGGACGCTTGTTGGCGCCCGTGATCGTGCGGCCGCGACGGCCATTGTCGAACAAGGCGTCGACGGATTCCTGCAGCATGCGCTTTTCGTTGCGGACGATGATGTCCGGCGCACGCAGCTCCATCAGGCGCTTCAGGCGGTTGTTACGGTTGATCACGCGGCGATACAGATCGTTCAGATCCGACGTGGCGAAGCGGCCGCCATCGAGCGGCACCAGCGGGCGCAGTTCGGGCGGAATGACCGGCACCACGTCGAGGATCATCCACTCCGGGCGGTTGCCCGAATCGATGAAGCTCTCGACGACCTTGAGGCGCTTGATGATCTTCTTGGGCTTGAGCTCTGACTTAGTCTCGGCCAGCTCCTTGAGCAGATCCTCACGCTCGCCCTCGAGGTCGAGGCCTTCGAGCATATGCTTGACCGCTTCCGCGCCGATCCCTGCGGAGAAGGCGTCCTCGCCATATTCGTCCTGCGCCTCGAGCAGCTCATCCTCGGTGAGGAGCTGATACTTCTCAAGCGGGGTCAGGCCCGGCTCGATCACGACATAGGCCTCGAAATAGAGGATGCGCTCGAGCTGCTTGAGCTGCATGTCGAGCAGCAGGCCGATGCGCGACGGCAGCGACTTCAGGAACCAGATGTGCGCGACCGGCGCGGCCAGCTCGATATGGCCCATCCGCTCGCGGCGAACCTTCGAGACGGTGACTTCGACACCGCATTTTTCGCAGACGATGCCCTTATATTTCATGCGCTTGTACTTGCCGCACAGGCACTCATAGTCCTTGATCGGACCGAAGATGCGCGCACAGAACAGGCCGTCACGCTCGGGCTTGAACGTGCGATAGTTGATCGTCTCGGGCTTCTTGATCTCACCGAAGGACCAGGAACGGATCCGGTCGGGCGACGCGATGCCGATCTTGATCTGGTCGAAAGTCTCCGGCTTGGCGACCGGATTGGCGAAGTTGGTAAGTTCGTTCATGTCTATGTCCTCACTGGGAGGGAAAATCTCGGGGCGGAAGGATGGGCGCTGCTTTCGGAGGGCAGCGCCCGATCACATCACTCCGCCGCTTCGGCCGCGTCGGTCTCGGGTTCGACCGAATTCAGGTCGACGTTCAGGCCAAGGCTGCGCATTTCCTTCACGAGCACGTTGAAGCTCTCCGGAATGCCCGCCTCGAACGTGTCGTCGCCCTTGACGATCGCTTCGTAGACCTTGGTCCGGCCAACCACGTCGTCCGACTTCACCGTCAGCATTTCCTGCAGCGTGTAGGCAGCGCCGTACGCCTGAAGCGCCCACACCTCCATTTCGCCGAAGCGCTGACCGCCGAACTGCGCCTTACCGCCCAGCGGCTGCTGGGTGACGAGGCTGTACGGCCCGATCGAACGTGCGTGGATCTTGTCGTCCACAAGGTGGTGGAGCTTGAGCATGTAGATGTAGCCCACGGTGACCTTGCGGTCGAACGCGTCACCGGTGCGCCCGTCGAACAATTCGACCTGGCCCGACGTGTTCAGACCGGCCAAGGTCAACATCGCCGACACGTCCGCTTCGCGCGCGCCGTCGAACACCGGGGTCGCCATCGGGATGCCGTTGCCCAGCAGGCCCGCCATCTCAAGCACGTGCTCGGGGCTCATCGCCTCGATCTCGGCATGATATTGCTCGCCATAGACCGTCTTCAGACGCTCCACGACCACGGTCGGCGCCTGGCCCGGCTTGCCGCCGTCCGGGTTCGCCTCGCGCCACGCTTCCAGCGCCTCGGTCACCTGCTTGCCCAGGCCGCGCGCGGCCCAGCCAAGATGGGTCTCGAAGATCTGTCCGACGTTCATGCGCGACGGCACGCCCAGCGGGTTGAGCACGATGTCGGCATGCGTTCCGTCTTCCAGGAACGGCATGTCCTCGATGGGCAGGATGCGGCTGATCACGCCCTTGTTGCCGTGACGGCCGGCCATCTTGTCGCCCGGCTGCAGCTTGCGCTTCACCGCGACGAAGACCTTGACCATCTTGAGCACGCCCGGCGGCAGCTCGTCGCCACGCTGCAGCTTCTCGACGCGGTCGTCGAACTTGGCGACGATCGCCGAGACGGCTTCGTCATACTGCGTCTTGACCGCTTCCAGATCGCTCTGGCGCGCATCGTCGGCAACCGCGATCTTCCACCATTCGCGCTTTTCGACCTCGTCGAGCAGCGCCTCGTCGATCGTCGCGCCCTTCTTGATGCCCTTCGGACCCGACACGATCGTCTGGCCGATCAGCATCTCCTTCAGCCGCGACCAGCTGGCGCGGTTGAGGATCGCGCGTTCGTCCTCGCGGTCCTTGGTCAGGCGGTCGATCTCCTCACGCTCGATCGCGAGCGCGCGCTCGTCCTTGTCGATGCCGTGACGATTGAAGACGCGCACGTCGACGATCGTGCCCGACACGCCCGGCGGCAGGCGCAGCGACGTGTCACGCACGTCGGAGGCCTTTTCGCCGAAGATCGCGCGCAGCAATTTCTCTTCCGGCGTCATCGGGCTTTCGCCTTTCGGCGTGATCTTGCCGACCAGGATGTCGCCCGGCTCAACCTCGGCGCCGATATAGACGATGCCGGCTTCGTCGAGGTTGCGCAAAGCTTCCTCGCCGACGTTCGGGATATCGCGGGTGATGTCTTCCGGCCCGAGCTTGGTGTCGCGGGCCATCACCTCGAACTCGTCGATATGGATCGACGTGAACACATCGTCCTTCACGATCCGCTCGGAGATGAGGATCGAATCCTCGTAATTATAGCCGTTCCACGGCATGAACGCGACGAGCACGTTGCGGCCGAGCGCGAGCTCGCCAAACTCGGTCGACGGCCCATCGGCGATGATGTCGCCCTCGTGGATCACGTCGCCCACCTTCACCAGCGGACGCTGGTTGATGCAGGTCGACTGGTTCGAACGCTGGAACTTCATCAGCGTGTAGATGTCCACGCCCGATTTGCCGGCATCGACCTGGCCGGTGGCGCGGATGACGATACGCGATGCGTCGACCTGGTCGACGATGCCCGGACGCTTGGCGGCAATCGCCGCGCCGGAGTCACGCGCAACCGTCTCTTCCATGCCGGTGCCGACGAACGGCGCCTCGGCGCGAACCAGCGGCACCGCCTGGCGCTGCATGTTCGAACCCATCAGCGCGCGGTTGGCGTCGTCGTTTTCCAGGAACGGAATGAGCGATGCCGCGACCGACACGAGCTGCTTGGGGCTGACATCCATCAGCGTGATGTGATCGCGCGGTGCCATCAGGAACTCGCCCGCTTCACGCGCCGAGATCAATTCCTCGACGAACGTGCCGTCCTTCGAGATTTCGGCGTTGGCCTGCGCGATCGTGTGCTTGGCCTCCTCCATCGCGGAGAGGTAGACCACCTCGTCGGTGACCTTGTGGTCGACGACCTTGCGGTACGGCGTCTCGATGAAGCCATATTTGTTCACGCGGCTGAACGACGCGAGGCTGTTGATCAGGCCGATGTTCGGGCCTTCCGGCGTCTCGATCGGGCAGATACGGCCATAATGGGTAGGATGGACGTCGCGGACCTCGAAGCCCGCGCGCTCGCGGGTAAGGCCGCCCGGCCCGAGCGCCGAGACGCGACGCTTGTGCGTCACTTCGGACAGCGGGTTGGTCTGATCCATGAATTGCGACAGCTGCGACGAGCCGAAGAATTCGCGCACCGCGGCCACCGCCGGCTTGGCGTTGATCAGGTCGTTGGGCATGACGGTCGACACGTCGACCGAGCTCATCCGCTCCTTCACCGCGCGCTCCATGCGGAGCAGGCCGACGCGATATTGGTTCTCGAGCAATTCGCCCACCGAACGCACGCGGCGGTTGCCGAGATTGTCGATGTCGTCGATCTCGCCCTTGCCGTCCTTCAGGTCGACCAGGGTCTTCACCACGGCGAGGATATCGTCGGTGCGCAACGTCGTGACAGTATCCTCGACGTCGAGGTCGAGGCGCATGTTGAGCTTCACGCGGCCCACGGCCGAGAGGTCATAGCGCTCCGGATCGAAGAACAGCCCCGCGAACAGCGACTCCGCGGTTTCCTTGGTCGGCGGCTCGCCAGGGCGCATCACGCGATAGATTTCGGAAAGCGCATGGTCGCGCTCCTCGACCTTGTCGGCCGCGAGCGTGTTGCGCATCCAGGCGCCGGTCGAGATATGGTCGATGTCGAGCAGGTCGACATGGTCGAAGCCCGCATTGTCGAGCTTCTCGAGATTCTCGGGCGTCACCTCGTCGCCGGCCTCGATGTAGATGCGGCCGGTGGCCTCATCGATCAGGTCGTACGCCGAATAGCGGCCATAGATTTCCTCGGTCGGGATCAGCAGGCTGGCGAGACCGTCCTTGCCGGCCTTGTTGGCGGCGCGCGGGCTGATCTTGGTGCCGGCGGGGAACACGACCTCGCCCGTATCGCCGTTGATGACGTCGAACGACGGCTTCTGGCCGCGCCAATTCTCGACCAGGAAGGGAACCTTCCAGCCGCCCTCGCCGCGCACGTAGCGCTGCGTCTTGTAGAAATAATTGAGGATGTCCTCGCCGTTCAGGCCCAGCGCATAGAGCAGGGTCGTGACCGGCAGCTTGCGCTTGCGGTCGATACGGACGTTGACGATGTCCTTGGCGTCGAACTCGAAATCGAGCCACGAGCCGCGATACGGGATCACACGCGCCGCGAACAGGAACTTGCCCGAGGCATGCGTCTTGCCGCGGTCATGGTCGAACAGCACACCCGGCGAACGGTGCATCTGGCTGACGATGACACGCTCGGTGCCGTTGATGATGAAGGTGCCGTTCTGCGTCATGAGCGGCATGTCGCCCATGTAGACGTCCTGCTCCTTGATATCGAGCACCGAACGGGTTTCCGTATCGGGATCGACCTCGAACACGATCAGGCGGAGCGTCACGCGCATCGGCGCGGCGTAGGTGATGCCGCGCTGACGGCATTCCTCGATGTCGTATTTGGGATCCTCGAGTTCGTAATTCACGAAGTCGAGCTCGGCGGTGCCGCCGAAATCGCGGATCGGGAAGACCGAGCGGAGCGTCTTCTCCAGGCCCGAAACGTAGCCGATCGATGGATCGGAGCGCAGGAACTGCTCGTAGGATTCGCGCTGAACCTCGATCAGGTTCGGCATCTGCACCACTTCGTGGATGTTGCCGAAAACCTTACGGATGCGCTTCTTCGCAGCCGTGAGGAGCTGTTCGTGTACTTTCGTCGCCATCGATTATCCTCGGATCGGATCAGAATTTTCCCGCCTCGCTGCGGAAATGCGGCCGGCGCGTGGGGCTTTCTCCACGCAAAAAAGTGCGGGTCCGGACCGTCGGAACCGCACTGGCAGCGTCTGGAGAACCCGATCCCCTCCCCAATTCGTCGCGGCATGCTCGCCAAGCACACCGTGTCCCGGGGTGGGATGGTTGGCCGGCCCCGAAAAAGACTCGGGGCACGCACCGTTCGAGGCTCCATGTAGGAATTTTTGCGCGAAGGTAAAGCCCCCTAGGCAAGATTCGGCCCGCTTCCTATCCCGCCGCCCGCAGTTCCTCCACGAACGTCCCGACCCGCCCTCTCAATCGCGCGGTCTCATATGCCAGATCGTCCGCCATCGTCCGCATCGCGGTCGATCCCTGCGCCGCATCGGCGACCATCCGGCTGATTTCCGCGACATTGTCGTTGATCTCGCCGCTTGCCGCGAGCGCCTGGCCGACATTGTCGGCGAGCAGCCGCGCGGTCGCCGCTTCGGCGCCGACCGCCTCGTCGACCGATCGGGTCATGTCCTCGATCCGGTGGACCACCGCCTCGATCGCACCCTGGCCCTCGATCACGGCGGCGGAGACCGTGCGGATGTCGCCGATCCGCTCGCCGATCTCGGTCACCGCATCGCGCGTCTTGCCCGCGAATTGTCGCATCTCGCGTGCGACCACGGCAAAGCCGCCGCCATCCTGCCCCAGCCGCGCCGCCTCGATCGCGGCATTGATCGCGAGCAATTGCGCCTGGCCGGCAATGGTCTGGACGGTACGCAGCGTCGCCTCGATCGCCGCCGCCGCCTCGCCGAGCGTGCGGCCGCGCGCGCTGCCCGCCTCGCTCAGCGACACCGCCTCCGCCGCCGCATCGCGCGCGAGCAATGTATGGCTGCGCACGCGATCGATCGTGGCGGCGAGTTCGCTGCCCTGGCCGGACAGGCCGATCATGCCCTCGGCCGTTTGCGAGGCGGCGGCGGCGACCGCGGTCGCGCGCTGGCTGTAGATGCCCGTGCGGCTCGCGGTGGCGGATGCCGATGCCGCGACGCCTTCCGTCACGCAAGTGAGCGCATCGGCCAGCAGGCTGATGTCACACACGAAGCGGTCGCTTGCCGCCGCCACCTGCTCCAGCCGCGCCATGCGGTTCCGCGCGATCTCCGCCTCGCGCTCGGCGGCGAGGCGGATCAACGTGCGGTTGGTGAGCACGCCGAACAATCTTCCGCCGGACGTCAGGATCATCCCCTCGCTGCCGTCGCTGTGCGCATAAGCGTCGAGCAGGTCGGGCAAGGGCGTGGCGATGTCGGCAGTCGGACAGGGTTTGCAATGCGCCTCGGCCGCGCGGTTGAAGGCTGGATTGTCGAGCAAAGCGTGGCCGTAGGGATTGTAGAGTATCTCGCGCACGTCCTGCTCGAACACCGCGCCCACCGGCCGGCTCGCATCGTTCACCACGGGCAGCAGGCGGAGTCGGGGATTGCGGCGGAACGCCTCGATCGCCGCCTTGAGCGGCGCCGAGGCCGCAACCTGGTCGCATCCCGCCTCGCAATAAGCGGAAAGATCGGTTGCGATCGAAGGGGAGATGGGTTTCAAAACCGGGCTGGGCATAAGCCGCGCGCTAAAGCCAGATGGTAAAGCGCGAGATAAGGTTTGATGACAATACGATGACAGGGCAAATTTCGTTGCGCATCCGGTCCGCCACGCCCGACGACGTCGCGGCGATCGCCTTCATCTACGGTCACCATGCCCTCCACGGCACCGGCACGTTCGAGGAGGAGGCGCCCTCGATCGAGGACATGGCCGACCGGCTGGCCAAGGTGCATGCGCGCGGCTGGCCGTGGCTGGTGGCGGAGAAAGACGGGCAGGTAGTGGGCTATGCTTATGCCGCCCAGTTCCGCGACCGCGCCGCCTATCGCTTCGCCGCCGAGGATTCGGTCTATATCCATCCCGATCATATGGGCGCCGGGATCGGCAAGGCCCTGCTCGAGGCCCTCCTCCCCGCCTCCGCAGCGTCAGGTTTCCAGCGCATGTTCGCGGTGATCGGCGATAGCGCCAATACCGGCTCCATCCGCCTGCACGAGCGCGCGGGCTTCGATCCTTGCGGCAAGCTCGACAAAGCCGGCTTCAAATTCGGCCGCTACTTGGATGTGGTGTTCATGCAGCGGGAGATCCCCCCTCTCCCCTTGAGGGAGAGGGTACCTGCCGCGTAGCGGCAGGGGGGCGAGGGTGCGTAAGGCAGGGCAGGATGCAAGCGTTCACACCCTCACCTTCCCACGCGGCTGCGCCGCGCGGGCCCCTTCCTCTCCCTCAAGAGGAGAGGGGTATTGACAAATCGGAACAAAACATGTACGCAGTTCACGTTCGCAGACTTGGGGAAACCCAGTCAGCGGACAGACCGGCGCGAAGCTCCTCGGCATGCATGAGACGGTATCTTCGCCCAAAGAGTACAGATCTCGGCGTGTGGTTCGCCACGCGGTGATGCCGGCGTCGTGGAGGGGAGCTACGCGGACGACGCGAAGGGGGTAACCCCCGGCCAAGACCGCAGCTTCCGGGTGGCTATCGCGTACCGTGGCTATGCGGGCGATGGCTGGAGGGACACCTCCAGGGGCTTGACTGTTACCCGCTCAAATCCCGCAGCCGCCGACTGGATGCCTGCGCATAGGACGGTTGCAGGCCGGCATCCCGGGGGAAACCCCACGGTCGCCATGCAACGTCCCCGCTGCCGAGCAGGTGTGCGGAACCGCGCCGGTCACACTCGCTTGCCCTAAGCCATGGGAAATACGCGTCCAACGGACATGCGGCTACCCCTAAATCATCCCCGGAGGGGAGAATCTACCCGCCCCTTCACCATGCCCCCAAATCTGGACCTCGACGCAATCCTCCGCCATCCGCTTCGGCATGAGGATCCGGATAGAGCAAGCAACCACATTAAGCGCCGAGTTCGACCCGCTGGTGGTCGAAGCCGAAGCCGACGGCCATCTTTTCATGCGGCGGCTGCGTGACGAATGGGCGGCGGGTTCGAACCGGTTCGACAGGCCGGGCGAGAGACTGATGGTCGCCTGTGCCGGCGATCGGCTGGTCGGCGTCGGCGGCCTGAATCGCGATCCCTACGCGGAGGCGCCCAGCATCGGCCGCCTGCGCCACCTCTATGTCGGCCGCGATGCGCGCCGCCAGGGCGTGGGCGCCCTGCTCGTCCGCTCGCTCCTCACCGGCGCGGAAGCGCATTTCACCCTGATCCGGTTACGCACGGATTCCGCCGAAGCAGCCGCTTTCTACCGCCGGCTAGGCTTTCAGCGCACCGACGAAGCGGACGCGACCCACGTCATCTCCACCGGCTGAGCCCAAAGAAAAGGGCGACCCGTCGCCGGGCCGCCCTTTCTTGTACGTCGGTCCGAAACGGACCGGCGATACCGGTGCGAGCTTACTTGAGCTCGACGGTCGCGCCGGCTTCCTCGAGCTGCTTCTTGAGCTTCTCGGCCTCGTCTTTGTTGACGCCTTCCTTGACCGCCTTCGGAGCGGACTCGACCAGGGTCTTCGCCTCGGTCAGGCCCAGGCCGGTGATGGCGCGGACTTCCTTGATGACGTTGATCTTCTTGCCACCGTCGCCGGTGAGGATCACGTCGAACTCGGTCTTCTCTTCAGCAGCAGCGGCACCGGCGCCGGCGCCGCCGGCGGCCGGAGCGGCAACCGCAACGGCAGCGGCGGCCGAAACGCCCCACTTCTCTTCGAGGAGCTTCGAGAGCTCGGCCGCCTCGAGGACGGTCAGCGCGGACAGGTCGTCAACGAGCTTGTTCAGGTCTGCCATGTTCATTCTCCATGCGGGGCGCGAACACCCCAATAGTCAGGTTGAAATTATGCTGCGTCCTTGGCCGCATAGGCCCCGAAAACGCGTGCGAGCTGGCCGGCCGGCGCCTGAAGCACCGACGCCACCTTGGTCGCCGGAGCCTGCAACAGGCCCAGGATCTTGGCGCGCAACTCGTCGAGGCTGGGCAGCTCTGCGAGCGCCTTCACCCCATTCACGTCCAGCACGGTGGTGCCCATCGCGCCGCCCACGATTTCCAACTTGGGGTTGGTCTTCGCGAATTCGACGACGATCTTGGCAGCCGCGACCGGGTCCACCGACGTCGACAGAGCCGTAGGGCCGACCAGCAGATCGCTGAGCGACGTATACGGCGTGCCTTCGGCGGCAATGCGGGCAAGGCGGTTCTTGGTCACCTTGTAGCTGGCGCCCGCTTCCCGCATTTTCACGCGCAGGGCCGTCGACTGAGCGACGGTCATGCCGAGGTTGCGCGTGACCACCACAACGGAGGTCTCGTTCAACGTGCGGTTCAGCGCTGCAACCTGCTCGGACTTCTGAGCACGATCCATTGCCATTCTCCGTTCCATTCCACGCGACATGCGCGGAATGCATTCGAACCGCGCGAGACCGAGGCCTCGAGCGGCAAAGTCCGAAGGGGAATGGGATGCCTGACCTTAGGGGCGCATGACCCGACAGGCAGACCGAACAGGCACTGGGCCCATCCGGCAAAATCTCTTTCCCCGTCTAGGCAGGACATTAAGATGAGGCATATCCCCATCACCTGCTGTCTCGGACGGAATCCCTAGCCCGAAGGCAGGGAAGGCGCGCTCCTAGCCGAAAAGCGGCGAAAGTCAACCTGAGGTAACGACGGCCTTAGAGTCGACCATCGAGCGCGGCATGGACCTTGTCCAGCACACGGCCAGCTCCTGCCTTGTCGACGCCAAGAAGCACAGGGCACTCCCATTCGGGTATCGCCGCTGAGCCGTAGAGCGCTTCAACCATGATGGCGTGGATCACGCGCAACTCGGGGAGCGTTAGTTCAAGACGAATGATATCCTGCATCTCATATCCTCAGTTCGGCTTGAACCGCGGCAGCCGCCAGTCCCACAGCAAGGTGCCCGCGCGCAGCACAAAGCCGATCAGGCCACCGATCACGGCCGCGCCCATGATCCCCAGCCCGGCCAGCAGCAGCAGGGTATCGACCGAAGCCGCCACAATCGCTGCGGTGACGTAGATCTTGCGTTGCATAAGCACCGAGGGCTGCCCCGCCAGCGTGTCGCGCAATATGCCGCCGAAGCAGGCGGTGATAACCCCCATCGCCACGCACACCGGCGGCGACAGGCCGAAGCCATAAGCCTTGCTCGTGCCCACCGTGGCGTAGGCCGCAAGCCCGACCGCATCGAGCCACAGCAAGGCGGAATGGCTGGTCCAGCGCGTCGGCCATACCCACACAGCGAGCGAGGCGACCACGCTCACCACCAGATAATCGGGCCGCGTCACCCAGAAGACCGGCGCGCCGATCAGCAGGTCGCGCAACGTGCCGCCGCCCATGCCGGTGAAGCAGCCGAAGAAGATGAAGGTGACCGCATCCTCGCGCCGCTCCGCCGCCGCGAGCGCGCCCGAGGCCGCCAGGAACGCCACGCCGGCATAATCGATAAGCTGGATCGAGGTCAGCGCCATCGCGCCCCACTTACAGGCTCAGGTGGCGCGGGGCGAGCCGCGTCAGACGAAGTCGGCGATGCCGATCGTGGTGGCGTTGACTCCGTCGAGCGTGATCGCCTGATCGGGCACGCCCGCGCTGCCGTCAGCATGGTAGAACAGGATCGTGTCCGTCCCCACCGCGATCGCCGCGACATCGAGCATATGGCCCGCCAGCAATGTGGTCGCACCGGCATAGGCCAAGGCCGCGCTCGCAGCCGAGCCTTCGAGGACCGCCGCGACGTGGAACGGAAGCTGGATCACATCCAGGCCGTTGCCGAAATCGGCGATATGGTCGGTCGCAAATGCGTCGCTGCCACTGATCGCGAAGCCGGCATCGCCGTTCGCGAAGACGAAGCGGTCATTGCCTGCATCGCCGAAAAGCTGATCCAGCCCCGCGCCGCCCACCAACGTATCATTGTCCGCGCCGCCATGGAGCGTGTCGTTGCCGTCGCCCCCCAGCAACGAATCCATACCCTTGTTGCCCTGAAGGTAATCGGCGCCGGCACTGCCCAGGATCGTATCATTGTCGGCCCCGCCATAAAGTCGGTCCGCGCCATTGCCGCCGTCGATATCGTCGGCGCCCGCATTGCCCTGAACGTAATCGTTGCCGTCGCCGCCCGACAGGCTGTCCGCGCCATCGACGCTGCCGGCGACCGTGGTCGCCTCATTGCCGTAGATATGGTCGTTGCCCGGGCCGCCCGTGATCGTGTCGGACCCCGCCCCGCCCATATAGAAATCGGCCTCGTGCGCGCCGCCGAGCGGACCGATGCCGGGCGAGCCCGATATCTTGTCGTCGCCGTCGCCGCCGTCGACCCAGTCGCTGCCGCTGCCACCATCGAGCTGATCGTTACCCGCTCCGCCATGGAGCGTGTCGTCGCCGGCTTCGCCCGACATCGTATCGTTGCCGGCATTGCCCTGCAGCAGATTGCCGGCCGCATTGCCCACGATCTCGTCCGCCCCGCTGCCGCCGATCGTATTCTCGATCGTCGCGCCATAGGCGATCGCGACATTGTCGGTGAGCCCGCCCACGCTCGAGAAATCGCCCGCGCGCAGGTCGATATGCTGCGCCTGGCTGAAGCCCGAAAAATCGAACGTGTCGTTGCCGCCCGCATCCCACACCGCGAAGATCAGCCTGCTCGACGACGAGGTCGCGCTGAACCAGTCGCGCCCGCTGTTCGAATTGAATCCGTAGGTCGTGTCGCCGCCAAAGGCTGACATATTGACCCCATACAGCGCCTGGATCGCACTGATATCGTCGAGCAACGGCACCGCCGAATAAGAGCTGCCATATTGCGCGCCCGTGTTCGATTCATCGAAATAGCTCATCACCGTATATTGGCGGCTATCCTCGAAGTAGCTGGCGTTGGCGGCATAGGTCGGCGCGGTATTGTCCGACGCGTCATAGTCGCTCGGATGCGTCAAACCGATCGAATGGCCGATCTCGTGGATCAGCACCTGCCCGCCATAATTTCCGATTGTGGGCGCCTTGTCGTAGGACAGGGACCCGTTGATCCAGACGTCGCCATCCTCGGATCCCGTCATGCGCGAGCCGGGGAAATAGGTGAAACCGGCGGGCGATCCGCTGTCGAAATTGCCGAGCAGGATGGTGGCGTTGTCGGAATAGCCGCTGCCGTCGTCGACCCGCTGGAAATGGATGTTGGCGACGTCCGACCAGGCCTGAAAGCTCTTCTCGGCGGCGGCGATCTGCGCCGCGCTGAACGGGGTGAAGCCGGTCTCGCTATTCCCCGGGGGAACCACGCCATCGGCGCGATAGGCGTAAGTTACATTGGTGCCCTGCGCGGTGCCGCCGTTCCAGGCATAGCCTTCGATATGCTCCGCCGCCAACGGCCCGGTCAGCGACTGCTTGACCCCGACCGCGGTCGTTTCCGATCCGCCGCGCACGAGCGCGTCCGGCGCGAAGCTCAAAGGGTCCGTGTTGGACATGTACGCTTTTCCCAACCCCGGATCGGCCAACCCCGCCGATCTCCGTCCCGCCCCGCGCGGGAGAAAGGGGATAATGCCTAAGAATCGTTAATATTCAATCTATCCAGACCCTTGGACATCCCATCCCTGCAACGTCCCGGCGCAGTTCCGGTCATTGACGGCGCGCATGATCCAGTGTCGACTGCGCCCATGAAAACGCTGACCGACCAGCTTTCGACCTATGCCGCCTATCATCGCGACCGCCGCAACATCGCGCTCCACTTGATCGGCATCCCGCTCATCTTCGCGAGCATCGACATATTGTCCTCACGCCCCGCGTTCCTGTTGGACGGCATCGCGCTCAACCCGGCCATCCTGATCTCGCTGGTGGTCGGCCTCTTCTACCTGCGGCTCGATCTGCGCCTCGGCCTCGTTATGGCCATCGTGCTAGCGAGCGCATGCTGGCTCGGCAAAACGATTGCGGGGATGCCGACGCACATGTGGCTTGAACTCGGCATCGGCCTGTTCGTGATCGGCTGGATCATCCAGTCCGTCGGCCACATCTACGAAGGCCGCAAACCAGCTTTCCTCGACGATCTGGTCGGCTTGCTGATCGGGCCGCTCTTTGTCGTCGTAGAGATCGGCGCACTCATCGGGCTACGAGGCATGACGGACATGGTGAAGAGACCCCGATGATATTGTGGAGCCTGATTGCGTTCGCGGCCGCGACATATTGCCTTGTGCGAGGCATC